>WUUC01011625.1_pt1 | contig 12834 bp, 9 predicted proteins | sample 6278441 | NCBI WGS metagenome assembly WUUC01 (sample SAMN13675441, study PRJNA597444) | soil metagenome | isolation source: soil | place: USA: Washington | collected 2017-10 | reverse complement strand
TCGAGACCGACCTCGGCGAATACATCATCCAGCTCCGGGGCGAGATCCCGAGCCACATCATCGCCCCCTCCGTGCACGTGACCACCGAGCAGGTGGAGCAGGATTTTCGCCGCGCGCACACCCATCTCGACCCGGCGCGCGACCTGTCGGAGCCGGTCAACCTCTTGGCCGAGGCGCGCGCCGTGCTGCGCGAGAAGTTCCTGGCGGCCGACGTGGGACTGACCGGGGCCAACTTCCTGGTGGCCGAGACCGGCACCTCGATCATCGTCACCAACGAGGGCAACGGCGACCTCTCGCAGATCCTCCCCGCGACCCACATCGTGCTCGCCTCCCTGGAGAAGCTCGTGCCGACGCTGGAGGACGCGGCGCAGCTCCTGCGCGTGCTGGCGCGCTCGGCGACCGGCCAGGAGATGTCCGTCTACACCACCCTCTCGACCGGCCCGCGCCGCGAGGCCGACCCCGACGGCCCCCACGGCTACCACGTGGTGATCCTGGACAACGGCCGCTCCAGCATCCTGGCGACAAACTTCGAGCCGATGTTGGCCTGTATTCGCTGCGGGAGTTGTATGAACCATTGCCCGGTTTACCAGGCGGTCGGCGGGCACGCGTATGGATGGGTTTATCCGGGGCCCATGGGCGCGGTGCTGACGCCGAGCCTGATCGGCATCGACAAGTCTGGACACCTCCCGAACGCGTCCACCTTCTGCGGCCGCTGCGAGAGCGTCTGTCCCGTGCGCATCCCCTTGCCGAAGCTCATGCGCCATTGGCGCGAGCGTGAATTCGAGCGGCACCTGTCGCCCGCCACGGTCCGCTCCGGGCTCAAGCTGTGGGGTTTTTTCGCCCGGCGCCCAGTGCTGTACGGATTGGCGACGCGTGCCGCCATGGCAGGCCTCGCGCTCGCGGGCCGGTCGCGCGGGCGGTTCCGTTGGCTGCCCGTGACGCGCGGCTGGACGGCGACCCGGGATTTTCCCGCGCCGCAGGGCGACACGTTCCAGGCACAATGGCGACGGGAGCGCAGGCGCGGGAGGGCGGAATGAGCACGGCACGCGACGACGTCTTCGCCACCATCCGCCGCTCGCTCGGCGTCACCGGCAACGAGCCGATCCGCCGCGACATCGTCGCGGAGCGGCTTCGGCGCGCGCCGCGAGGCGTCGTTCCGGCGCGCGGGCAGCTCGCCGGCGCTGAGTTGATCCCCCTGTTCCGGACCCAGGCGGAAGCGGCGTTCGCCACGGTGGCGGAAGTGGAGTCGATCATTGAAGTGCCCGGGGCCGTCACCGGTTTCCTGCGCAGCCACAACCTGCCGGCGAGCCTCCGCATGGGAAACGATCTGAGGCTCCGCGCCATGCCGTGGGGCGAGACCTTCCTCGAGGTCGCGCAGGGTCCGAGCGATGGTCGCGACCTCAACAGCGTGAGCCACGCCCTCGGCGGCGTCGCCGAGACGGGCACCCTCATCATGACCTCCGGGCCGGAGAACCCGTCCACCCTCAACTTCCTGCCCGACAACCACATTGTCGTCCTGTCCGCCAAGGACATTGTCGGCGATTACGAAACCATGTGGGACAAAGTCCGCGCCGCTTACGGCCGAGGGCAGATGCCTCGCACCGTCAACATGATTACGGGTCCGTCCCGCTCCGCCGATATCGAGCAGACCCTTCTCCTCGGCGCCCATGGGCCCCGGCGGCTGCATATCGTCATCGTGAAGGATTAAGCCTTGCGGCACTTTACTGCGCCAGAACCCTCGTCGGCGGGAAGACGATCTCGACGAGGGTGCCCTCGCCCGGGGCGCTGGTGATCCGCAGGGCGCCCCGGTTCGCCTCGACCAGGGCCTTGGCGAGAGGCAGTCCAAGCCCGGCGCCGCCGCTCTTGCGGGCGATCGCAAGCTGACGAAGAGGCTTGAGGGCCGCCTCGATCTCATTGCTCGTCATGCCAATGCCGGTATCGCGCACACGGATGACGATCTCGCCGCGGTCGGTCATCGCTGTCGATACGATCACCTGCCCGCCCGCGCCGGTGAACTTGACCGCGTTCGTAACGATGTTGGCGACGCTTTCGCGCAGCGAGCGCTGGTCCGCCACGACGGGCGGCAAGTTGGAAGCAAAGCTCGTGCGGATGACGATGCGCTCGCGCGCCGCACTCTGTGAGAGGGCGCTCACGCAGCCTGCCACGAGCTCGTTCAAGCTCACGCCCGCGAAGGACAATTCCATGCGCCCGGCCTCGATCTTGGCGAGATCGAGAAGGCCGTTGACCAGGCCGAGAACGCGTCGGCCCGAGTCGTGAATGTCCTTCAGGTAATCCTTGTAGCGCTCGTTCCCCATCGGCCCGAAGCGCTCTTCGATCATCACCTCAGCGAAGCCGATGATCGCATTGAGCGGCGTGCGCAGCTCGTGGCTGACCTTGGCGAGAAAGTTCGACTTGTCGGCGCTCGCCTCCTGGGCGGCGCGCTTGGCGGCAAGAAGCTCCACCTCGGCCTTCTTCAATGCCGTGATGTCGCGCAGCACCACGCAGAACTTGCGCTCGGGCGTCTCGCTCGCCCGGCCGGCGGTCATGAAGAGCGGGATGGCGCCGCCTTGCCGTACGCGGCCGAGCACCTCGCGGCCATCGTTCAAAAGTCCGGCCACGCCGCTGCCGCGGAGCCCGTCGAGGTAATCGAGCGCGAGATCGCGGCTCTCGGAGGCGAGGAGCACGGTCAGGCTCTCGCCGGCGACTTCCCTTTGGTCGTAGCCGAACAACGCCTCCGCCGAACGATTGAGAGCAAGGATGCGCCCTGCCTCGTCGAGCACGATGACGCCGTCCGCGGCCGTATCGAGGATTGAGGCGAGTTCGCGCAGGCGCGCTTCGCTGGCGCGCAGATCGAGCTCCAGGCCGCGCAGGCGCGACGCCGGGTCATTGTCGGGCAAGCGCCGCACGACCATGGCAACGGCCGGCATGCCCTCCCATTGCAGGCTCGCGAGGCGCACATCCACCTGAAGGCTCTCATTACGAAGAGTAGAGAGCGTCAGGGGCAGCGCATCCTCTCCGGATCGGGCGAGGGATGGCGAGCGGCCAGGGAAAAGGCGCGACACGCCGTCCCTCGCGAGGGCGTGCACATCCGCGTAGCCGGCAAGATCGAGCAGCAGCCGATTGGCGAAGAGCGGGGTCTCGCCCCGATAGACGAGAAGGCCGACCGGCAGGCCGTCGAGGACCGCGAGGGTTTGCGGATGAGCAGGTTGCGTCCGATGCACCGGCACCACCTCGGCGGTCGGCCGCGACGGATCGGGCGGCTCGCCATTGCCGCCGAAGCGGGCTCCCAAGGCGCGCGCGATTTCGCGGAACGCGGCGCGCTCCTCGGGCGAGAGATGCGGAAAAGGGCGATGCTCCGCTGGTGGGGCGGCGCGGGCGGAGACCATCGCTCGATCGCTTTGCTTCCGCGCCGCCTCGTCCACGGCCACGACACGCAGCCGCGAGCCCGAGTTGGGAGCGAAACTTTTCGTGACCTGCTCCTGGAGAAGCCTCGGCGAAATTGCGGCAGCGTCCTTCGGCCGGTTGGGCTCCCATTCCGAAACATCCGCCGTGCGACAAAGACCAAATCCGCGAAAGCCCAGGAACTGCCGCTCGCGGCCGAAGACCGGCACACCGGCGAGGTCGACCGAAAGAGCGCAATTGGTGCCCGCGATGCGCCACGGCACGGTCTCGCCACTCCAAGTTTTGCTGCCGGCGAAGTGCTTCGAAACCGCGCCCGTGGGATCGCGCACGAGTTCGCCCTCGATCTCGTCCCACGTGAGCCCCAGGATGGCGGCGCTGGCGGACCCGACCACCTCCGCGAGGGCGTCGGAGCAATACGTGAAGCGTCCCGAGGCGTCCGTGTGCCAGAGAAAGCGCACGGTTGCCCCACCGTGAGACTGGCTCGGAGAACCGGCTGAGTCTCGGTCCGGCGAATCTTTCGCATGTTCAGCCCGCGCCGCCGCCCCCGCGGCGAGGCCAGGCATGGCCCCTCCGCGAGACAGCTTCGGAACCGGACCGACGATGGCGGTCAGCAACGCTCCCTCGCCGGATGGCAGCGTGACCCGGCGGCACGCGCAGATGACGGGCGGGGTCAGGCGGCTTCCGTCCAAACGCAGACGCTCCAGGCGCGCGCCGCTCGTCGGCGCAAGCCCCTGTCCAAGGGCGCGCAGTTGCGGCCGTGCCGGAAGAGAGGCGGCAACGCTCCCTTCCTCGTCCTCCACCAGCGCCTCCCGCAAATGCGCCGCCGTCGGCGAGGTCCAGAGGAGCCGCGTTCCGTCCAGATTCCACAAGAGCAGGGCGGCATCCCCGCGCGCGAACTCCCGGAAACCGGGATCGTCGACGAGCATCGCGAGCACCGCCGGGAACGAACTCTGAGCGTCCGCCACTGACTATCCCCACCAACAAGTCTGAACTTAACGCCTCATCGTCGCTTAATATATTGGAGCTCGCCGCGCACCTCGACGGACGGGCCGAGTTCTCGGACATGAATGCCACGCGCGGTTGCTTTCGCCTTGGACAAACTATATCGCACTGGGCAGCAATCGTGACGACCACATCGTAAAGGAGATCAGTATGGCGCAAGATAATCCGAGCTACGAGATTCCGATGGAAATGCGCGACTTCGCCGAAAAGAGCGTGGAGCAGGCGCGAAAAGCTTTCGACAGCTTCATGGGCGCTGCCCAACGCACCGTCGACACGCTGGAGACATCCGCCAGCAGCGTGCAGGCGAACACGACCGATATGACGCGCAAGACCTTCACCTATGCCGAGGAAAGCATCACGGCCGCCTTCGAGCATGCGCAAAGGCTGGTGAGGGCAAAAGACGTGCAAGAAGCCATGCAGTTGCAGGCGGAGTTCGTGCGCAACCAGTTCGCTGCCATGCAGAACCAGATGCGCGACCTCGGCGCCATCGCGCAATCGGCGGCTCAGACGACCGCCAATCAGGCGCGGGAGTTCGGGTCGATGGCGCAGGAAGCCACCCGCTCGGCGACCACCCAGGCGCGGGGCTCATCCGGAAAGAAGCGCTGATCGTTATTCGACGGCAGCGCTATCAGCTTTGAAGGAAAGGCCCCAGGCCACCTCGTCCGGGATCGAGAGAGATCGGGCCGGACGGTTGGCTGAAAGAGGCAGTCACTCTGGACCGGCAGCCTTTCGCCGAGAGGAGCTGTTATCTCACGCTCTGCTCGTAGAAATACTGCGTGCCGTGACGCGTCGTTCGCTCGACTAGATAACGTGATCCGACCCTGATCGTCCGTTCGTGCAGATAATCGGCGCCGCTTCCTGAGAACTCCTGCAGAAGCTGCTCCAGGCTCCCCGGGCGCCCGCTACCGCGCGCTACACGGGTGCGCTGAGCACGCTGCTCCATGCGCGCCTGGCGGCGGATACTAGGCTTGGCCGCTTCCGCCTTGGGCCGCCCGGGGCGCTCGACGACCGCGGGCTCGCGGGTGGTTTCCACCCCGCGCTCCGCCCGGGTGGTCTGCGTCTTGGCGGCCCTCGCGCGCTGCTTCAAGGCTCGATTAGAAAGGTCCGGCGCAGTTCTGTCCGAGGAGCTCCTGCTCGCCTCTGTCACAGACGGGGGTGGTATCGCGGCGACTTCCTGCTGTCTCGGAGCAGCGCGAGGATTTTCCGGCTCGGAGAAGAGCGGCGGCGACATGGGGGCCGCGGTGGTCACAGGGGCGCTGGAGCGTGCCGGCTCGCTCTGCTCCGCATCAGGCTTGGCGGGCGAATGCTCAGGCGCAGCTTTGCCGGCCCGGCTGTCAGCCGTGGCCGGGCCGCGGGAGTTGGTGGCCAATCTTGGCGTCGGGGCCGCTTTAGGCGGCTCCGCAGCCATTGCCGGTACGGTCGGCTGCGCTTCTGTCGCTGCCGTGCGGACCTCGCTGCGCGGCTTGGCGGCCGGCGGCTCATCGACGCGGCGCACAATCCTGGCCAGCGCGCGGGCGGGGCTCGCTCCGATCGAGCCTGTGCTCGGGACATCTGCAATGGCAGGGTTGGTCGGCACGCTCGCGGGCAGGCTCGGGGCTGCCGTGCTGCCCGGCGCGGCCGCGGGAGCCATAGCGGCTCTGGGGGGATTGCCGCTGTTTTGATTGGCCGCCGGGGCGCTGCTTGGCATTGTCGTCGTCGCCGTCGCGGCGCTTGGCGCGGTGAGGCGCTCGGCAACCACGGTGGTCTGAGGACGCCAGCCGACAATGTAGAGGAGGCCGGTCGCGGCAAGGCCTGCCACAACGGTCCAGACGATCAGGAATGCTCTCAACATGTGATGCCCCCGCCTGACGCTGTCGGGGGAACCGAGCCGGTCAGCGCCTCAGAGGTCGGAGCGGGTAAAAGCTCCGCCAGATCAACGCGAAGGCAGGCACGGGGGTTCCTGGCCTGTGAGAGACGCCAAACGCCCTTAGGGCGTTCCAGCCTCGGCGTAGACCGGGGAACTGCCGACGTGGGAGAGGACATCCCGGTAGCGATCAAGGCGAAGGTTCATCATCGCCTGGAACTTCTGGTGGACTTCGGCGATGGACAGCCCTTTTCCACCGGAATTGCCGAAAAAGATCGGCTTGTTGGCGCGGGCCGGCTTGGGGAGCAGCTTGGCGGCGATGGAATTCGGCTCGCCCACAACCTTCTCCATGAAGCGCTCGGCGTCGTCCGGTCCCAGGAAGTGGGCGAGGTAGGTCTCGCCATGGGTCAGGTCGCGGCCGATGCGGCGGGCGATGCGACCTGCGTCGCGTTTCAGCATTTCGGCCGCGAGCAGCGCAGACAGGTACGGCTCGCGCCGCAGTTCCAGGATGCGCGCCCGCTCGGCCGGGTCGGCGACGACGAGCTCGTCGTCGACCCACACGATCGCCCGCGCTTCTTTCTTCAGCCCATGCCGGGCCCCGAAGTCGCGCACCACCTTGAGCCAGGTCGAGTCGATGAACTGGAAGAGGCCCGTCGCCGAGGAAGTTTTGGCTCTCACGGCGGTCGAGAAGCTCGATTCCTTGTCGGCGATGGCCATCAGCAGGACCGGGTCGGCTTCGGTCGCCTGGGCCGCTTTGACGATCGTCTCGACGAGATGCCGGCGGATGCGCATCGGGCCGAACTGGAGGACGTCGTCGGGATGGCCGCCGCCCCGGGCGAGCACTTCGGGAACGAGGGTCACCGGCTGAGCCGGGTCGCCCCGCCACCGGGTGATCTCGCGCCACTGCGCGATGAGCTCGTCGATTTCGGCTCTGGCGACCACCGTCGGGGCAAGGTTGAGCCGAGGCTTCGGCATGCTCAGGCTCGAGGGCGTCGCCGCAAAGGCGGGCTTGACGGCATCGAACCGGGCCCCCATGGCCATGATCACGCCGGCGATCCCAGCCGCGAGGACGGCGCACACGATCAGCGAACGGCCCGCCGCGGATGAAAAGCTCTCGCCTTCGGGAGCGCGCGTCTGCCGCAGGGTCAGGCACTCGGCTGACCGTCCGTGGCTCAGGCCTTCGCTGGCGCCGTACAGCGCCATCGATGCAGCTGGCATTGCGTCTGATCTCCCCCACCGCGCCGTTGATCGGCGTGTGTTTGGCTCACGCTCTCAAGGAACGCGGCTCATGTGACCAAAGCGAGGCAGCTTAACCATTAATTAAGGTCTCGGACAAGCCCCGAGGCCGCGACAAACGCGGCCCCAATGCCCGTCCGCGGGCGCGCGTTATTTCAGATGTGCAGCCAGATGCTTGTTCATCTCGAACATGGTCACCTTCTTCTTCCCGAAGACCGCTTCAAGCTTGTCGTCGGCCAGGATCTCGCGTTTGTTCTGAGGGTTCTGCAGATCGTTCTTCTTGATATAATCCCACACTTTGCTCACCACCTCGGGGCGAGGCAGCGGCGAGGAGCCGACGACCGCGGCCAACTCCTTCGAGGGCTGTAAAGGCTTCATCAGAGCAGGATTGACCTTCCGCCCGCCCGCTTTCTTCGCTCCAGCCATCCTACTTCTCCAAAGCTTGTCGGCGCTCAAACCCGAGACCACCGTTCCCGCCCCTCAAAGGGCGTCACACCATCTTGATCAACGCCAGCCTCGTCAAGGCTCGGCGCGGAGATGACCCCCAGGCGTTGCGCCGCGAACACGCCCGGGGGAACCCCTCTTCCAAGGTGTGGATCAAGGTTGACAACCCGGCACCGCCACGGGAGACCCGCGCCCATGGACAGCGCAAGGGCTTCAGGCTGGGCAGCATTCGAGTCCCGCGACTTCCGACTCTTCGGCGCGGCCCGCTTCCTGTCCGGGCTGTCGCGGCAGGCCCAGAACGTGGCGATGGGCCTGTTCGTCTACGATGTCACGCAGAGCGCCTGGGCCTTGGGCCTCGCCGGGCTGTTCACCTTCGCGCCCTCCATCGTGTTCGCGGTGTTCACCGGCCATGTGGCGGATGCCTTCGACCGGCGTCTCGTCGCCACGCTCGCGCATGCAGGCGCGGCCCTCGCGGCCGCGGGGCTGTTCGCTTGCGCCTGGTGGGAGATCGAGACCATGTGGCCGGTCTACGGCCTTGCCGCCCTCGCCGGGGCTTCACGGGTCTTCGGCAATCCGGCCACCCACGCCATGGTGCCGAACCTCGTGCCGCGCGACCGGTTCAGCAGCGCCGTAGGCTGGGACCAGACCATCTCGCAATCTGCGACCATCTCGGGCCCGGCGATCGGCGGGCTGCTCTACGCGCTCGACGCCGCGCTTGCCTTCTCGGTCGCCGCAGTGGCAGCAGCGGCCGCGGCAGCACTGACCGCGGCCATTGGCGTCCGCACCATCAAGGCGGCGCGCGAGAAAGTCAGCCTCGCCAGCCTGATGGCAGGTCTGACCTACGTGCGCACGCATCAGGCGATACTCGGCGCCATCACGCTCGATTTCGTGGCTGTGATGTTCGGGGGCGTGACGGCGCTGCTGCCCATCTTTGCACAGGACGTTCTTGAGGTGGGCCCGTGGGGCGTCGGCGTGCTGCGCAGCATGCAAGCGGTCGGCGCCCTGTGCACCGCCTCCTTTCTCGCGTATCGGCCTTTAAGGGAGCGCGCGGGCGCGCGCCTGTTGCAGGCGGTTGCGATCTATGGCCTGGCCATCCTCATCTTCGGGTCTTCGACGAACTTCCTTTTATCGCTCGTCTGCATGTTCGTGGCCGGCGCTGCCGACATGGTCAGCGTGTTCATACGTCTGACGCTCGTTCAGATCGACACGCCGGACGCCATGCGCGGCCGGGTGACGGCGGTCAACACGCTGCTCACGGGGGCGTCGAACTCGCTCGGGGAGTTCGAGTCCGGCGCCGTCGCCGCCCTGATCGGGGCGGTTCCGACGGTCATTCTTGGCGGTGTCGCGAGCATCCTGCTCGCCGCAATCTGGGCGCGTGTTTTTCCGGAGCTTCGAACCCGCGACCGTCTCATCCCCGAGACGCGGGAAAGCGCGGCGGTGGCTTCAAAGGAGGAGCGGAGTGGCGCCGAATCCGCCACCACTCCAATCACCTAATTGCAGGCGATCGTTTTCGCCTCGGCCCCGCTGCTCGGGGCATCGATCGTGCAGGTCATGCCGCTCTTGAGATCCTTGCGGTCGCCCTTCTTGCCCGCGATCGTGATCTCCGTCCGGGAGCCGGAGATCTCTGCCTCGAAGGTTTTTCCGCCGGAAACATTGAGGACGATCTGGCGGGCATCATTCTTCAGCTCCGCAATCGTTCCCTTCATCGGCGCCGCGACACCCCCACCCGCCGGCGTCTCCTTCGGGGCCGACATCGCCTGTTTGAGGGCCGCGATCGTTTCTGGGGTCTGGTTCAGAGCCTCCCGCACCGCCTTGGCGACGTCTTCGCCATAGGCAGGATCGACCGGGCGCTCGAGCTTTTCGGCCTTGGCCTGCAATTCCTTGTCCTCCAGCGCCTTGCGATAGGCCGTGCGCAGCACTTCGAGGCGATCGTTGGGAATGCCTGGGGGGCCGGCGGTCAGCCGAGCGATGTCGCCTTGCGATTGGATGAGCGCCACCAACTGCTTGCCGGCCGGGTCTGTGACCTGGGGGCCAAGCTTCGGCACATCGGTCTCGCTGCCGCCGATCTGAGCGATGAACCGTCCGAAGCCGTTGTTCACGAACTGCTCGTAACTCGAGCGCGAGGCGATCGAACCGACGACCTCGCCGCGCCGCATGGCCAGTTGATCCTCGGTGCCGTTGTAGCCGGTCAGAACCTTCACGGGCAGTTTCAGGGCGTTGGTCAGCATCACGGTCTCGACATAGGAGGCGCTGCCGACGCCAGCCGTCGCAAAGTTGACCTGATCCTTGCTGGCCCGCAGCTCCTCGAACGTCTTGATCGGCGATTGCTGGGCGATGACGACGACGCGCGGGTCGGACCCGGCCTTGCCGATCCAGGACATCTTGGTGAGATCGAACTTGACGCCCTCGAGGCCGATCAGCTGGTTGTAGATGAGGCCCGTGTTGAAGGTGCCGATGGTCAGCCCGTCGGGCCGCGACGCGTAGATCGCGTTGGCGCCGATCACGTGGCCGGCGCCCGGCATGTTCCTCACCACGAAGGTCGAGCCCGGCAGGTATTTCTGCATGTATTCGGCGACGAGCCGGCCATAGGTGTCGTAGCCGCCGCCGGGCGCCGTGGCGACGATGTAGGTGACAGTCTTCCCTTTGTAGAAGTCGGCGCCTTGCTGCGCCTGCGAGGGCATGGCCGCCGCGGCCAACCCGGCCGCTGCGACGCTCAAGCGCCAAAAGAAAAGCTTGGACATTGATTCCTCCATTTATTGGGACCGGCTTGAACAATGCCGTCCGGAATGGCCGGCACGTTTAGGTGTCGGCGGAAGCGGACGCAAGGTCGCGCCCGGCGTTATAGTTGATCGAACATATACCCCGTCACGAAGCCGGGATGGACCGACACGCGCAGCCCCTTCTCGAAGATGAAGAAGAAGGCGATGCTCGCGGCCAGCCCCAGGACCAGCGACGTGCGCCAGCTCGATTTGGCCTGGAAACGCAGGAAGGCGACCAGGAAGACAGGTATCGCGACCCAGAAGCCGAACAGCAGAATGCCGCCGATAAAGCCGAGGAAATAACCCCAGAGCACGAGCTCCCGGCGCACCGTTTCACTCTCCGGTGGAAGGTCGGTCTCGACGATGGCGGGCTGCTCGTGGGCGACCTCGAAATCGACCTGGCGGCCGGCGATCCGGGACACGGTGTCCTGCGCCTTCTCGAAGGCGCTGCGGTCGTCGACGGCAACAGCCACGCGACGTCGCTCGCGCGCGTCGAGCACGAGTTGCAGGAGGCAGAGCCCGATCGCCGGGATGCCGACCACGAACGGCATGAAGCGGGCGTTAGCCGGATAGCCGCTGGCGATGAACACGAACGCCGTGAAGATCGTCAGCATGACGAGGGTCATGGCCAGGCTGGACAGTTTCATCCCGAAACTCCGAGGGGCTGCCGCACCTTTGGCGGCTTCATGTTCTGATAGACCGCGAAGGCAATGGTTGCCGTGATCAGGCCGATGAGCACCAGCGAGAGGGGCCGCAGGAAGAACTCCATGCCCCAGAGCTGCAAGGCCTTGTGCAGGGATTCCTCGGCGATCCGGCCGAGCACGAGCCCGATGACGAACGGGGCGCGAGGCCAATCGGCGCGCAACAGGCCGTAACCGATGGCGCTCAGGACGACGAGGATGACGAGGTTCTCCCACCGTCCTTCGTTCACGTAGGCGCCGAGCGCGACGAGGACGACGATGAAGGGCACCAGCATGGCGCCGTTCACGAAGGTCAGCACGGCGACCCAGCGGGTGATGAACAGGAGGAAGGTGACGGCGATGATGTTGCCGACGACCAGTGCCCAAATGAGGGTCCAGACAAGATCGAGGTGGTCGGTGATCATCTTCGGGCCCGGCTGGATGCCGAGGATGAGGAAGGCGCCCATCATCACGGCCATGCCGGAGCTGCCCGGGATGCCGAAGAACAGGGTCGGCAGAAGCGAGCCGCCCTCCTTGGCGTTGCTGGCGGTCTCAGGCGCGATGACGCCCTCGACGGCGCCATGGCCGAACTTCTCCGGATGTTTCGAGGTCTGCACGGCATGGCCGTAGCAGAGCCAAGCGGCCGCGGACCCGCCGAGCCCCGGGATCATGCCGATCATGGAGCCGATGACGGAGGTGCGCAACGCCAGCCACCAGTGCCGTGGCACCTCCATCACGCCCTGAAAAAGCTGGCGGTAAGAGAACTTGGCGGCATCCATCGAGACGGCCGCGATCGAGCCGCCCTTGACCCCGAGAGCGATCATCTCGGGGACGGCGAACAGCGCCAGGACGGCGGTGACGAGGCTGAGCCCGTCCCAGAGGAACAGGAAGTCGCCGGCGAAACGGGTCGTGCCGGTCTGCGGATCCATGCCGATGGTCGACAGGATCATGCCGTAGAGCCCGACGATGAGGCCCCTGAAAATGCTGCCGCCACCAGCCAGGAAAGCGATGAAGGTGATGCCCAGGAGCGCGAGAAGGAAGAACTCGGCCGGGCTGAAGGCGAGCACCACCGGTTCGAGAATCGGGATCATGATGGCGAAGACGACGGCGCCGACAATGCCGCCGAGCCCAGAGGCCGTGATGCTGGCGCCGAGCGCCCGCCCCGCCTCGCCCCTTTTGGCCATTGGATAACCGTCGATGGTCGTGGCGGCGTCGTCGCCGTCGCCCGGCACGCCGAACATGATCGAAGAAATCTGCCCGCTCGTGCCGTTGACGGCGTGCATGGTGAGCAGGAACACGGCGCCCGGGATCATCTCCATGCCGAAGACAAAGGGGATGGCGAGCGCGATCGACAGACGGCCGCCGATGCCCGGCGTCGCCCCGACCACGAGCCCGATCAGGACGGCGATCAGCATCAGCCCCATGGTCTTGGGGGAGGTCAGCATCGCGAACAGCGCGCTGAACATGA
>WUUC01204359.1_pt1 | contig 12836 bp, 16 predicted proteins | sample 6278441 | NCBI WGS metagenome assembly WUUC01 (sample SAMN13675441, study PRJNA597444) | soil metagenome | isolation source: soil | place: USA: Washington | collected 2017-10 | reverse complement strand
TGTAGCTCAGCTGGAAGAGCGCTGCCTTCGCATGGCAGAGGTCAGGGGTTCGAGTCCCCTCAGCTCCACTAGGGCTTTCTCTCTCAAACCAGGGCCAGCCTCATGGGCCGAGGGAGAGGGCAACTCCCGAAGCCTCGCGCCGAGGTCGCCTCTGAACAGAGCGGCATAGGGGTCGGCGTGCTCAGCCCGAACCGCCTTCCGGCCCTTGAAGTAGACGCCTCGGAAGAAGACTTGGTTGAGCTGGCGTCGGAGCGGCGGGTCAGCGGCGCGGTAGTGACGCTCGGCGTCCTTCCCTAGATCCAATGCCTGATCCACGCTCTCCCCGACGGCGTCCACGTTCGCGGTCGCGCGTTCCAGGGTTTGGTTGATCGTGGCGATCTCGACCTTCAAGCGCTCTTGCTCCTCGGCAAAGAGGTCGTCCGGCATCTTCCCGTCGTAGAGCAGTTGGAGGAGCTTGCGGCGCTCGCCCTCGGCTCGTCCGAGTTGGCGGCGAGCGTCGTCTAGCTCGGCCTCGCGCATCCCGATTGCGCCTTCCAATCCGCGGCGGATGTCGTCGCGGTGAATGGCTATGCGCTCGGCTGGCACACGGATGGTGCTGGTGTATATCCGCGCGACCTCGCTCTCGACCAACTCCGCTCTGATCGACGGCTGCGAGCAACCGGAACGGTCGCTGTGTCGCCCGGCGCACATGAAGTAGTCGTAGGTGCCGCCGTTGCCTCGGGCACGCGAGAAGATCAGCCGCCGCCGGCAATGGCCACAGAAGACTGTGCCCTTTAGGTAATGGGGATGGCGTCGGCGCTTCTCGCCGGACTGGCGATTCGCGGCCAAAACTGCTTGGACCCGCGAGAAGGTGTCCTTGTCCACGAGCGGGTCGTGGGTTCCCTCGTACTCGACGCCCCGGAACACGACGGTCCCGATGTAGTAGCGATCCCGCAGAACCTTTTGAAGCGATTGCACGCCGACCTTATCGGTGCCTCGCTTGTTCGATCCGGGCTTCACGCGTAGCCCGCGGTCGTAAAGTTCGTCCGAGAGCGTTTGGAGTGACCACCGCCCGCGCGCGTAGGCGCTAAACGCCCACCGGATGTGCGGGGCGCGCTCGGGATCGGTGACGACGTAGCGAATGTCGTTCTTGCCGTCCCAGCGCTTCTTGTTGAGGTAGCCGATCGGTGCCCGTCCTGGCGTACCGCCGAGCTTGGCCTTCGTGACGCGACCCGCCGTGATCTTCTCGGCTAGGTCACGCGAGTAGAAGGCGTTGATCGAGGTGAGGATGCCGTGGAGCAACATTCCCTGCGGCGTCCCGTCGATGTTCTCGGTGGCGGACACCAACTCGGCACCCGCCGCACGAATCTCGGCGTAGGCAGAGAAGTCGGTTAGCTCGTCACGCGCGAAGCGCTCCAGCTTGTAGACGATCACGTAGTCGATGTCGCCACGCTCTTTGAGGGCGGCGAGCATTTCCTTCAAGGTCTTGTAGAAGCCCCGGCTCGCAGACTCCGCCGGTGCGATCCACTCGCGGGCAACGTCGGCTTCTAGCTGCTCGGCCTTGCGGTGGCACGCCTCACGCTGCATCTCCATTGAGTACCCCTGCTCTGCGCCCGCGCGCCGGGTCTGCCCGGACGAGGACACGCGGAACAAAACGAACGCCTGCTTTCGCTTCATGCGGCAGTCCTCGCTACCGAGCAGCGTGCCGTTGCGGTCAGCATCCCGAGTGAGGCGAGCCGGACGCGCATGGCGGGCCGGGACACGTCGAAGCGCTCGGCCAGGTCCTCGATGTCCGATACGCCCTCGTTGAAGAACGCGCCGCGCACCCACGGCTTCGGCATCAGGAGACAAGCGGCGAAGTGGTCGGCGGTCTGCTCGGCACGCTCGCCGCTACTTAGCCCGCGCCAGGCGGGATAGAGCGTGTCGCCGAAGGGGGCGGAAATGATGTGGTGCAATTCGTGCGCGGCAGAGAAGCGTTGCCTCGTGCGCGGCTCGGAGCGGTTGAGGACGATCACCCACCGGCCCTTGCTCCACGTCACGCAGCCGGAATCCTCCATCCATGACGCGCGCTCGATCTGAACGCGCGGGAGCGTTCCGATCATCGCCTCGGGAACCGGCGGCTCGGTAATGCCCTGCGCGGCCAGGAGCCGGGCGGCTTGTAGCTCGGCGACGCGGAAGCCCTCGGCCACGGTGAGCGGCCGATGCGGGCACAGCCGGCGGAGGTCAGCGATCACGCTCACGACGCGCGCCGTCCCTTCTGCCCCTTGATCCGCCGGACGTAGCGCTCGACGCGCTCGGCCTCGGTCCGAGACAGCCGATGCTTCTTGCGAAGGTAGATCGGCAGAGCGGGCAGCCCGGACATTCCATAGCCCGCGAGCGTGGACAGCTCCTCGAAATCAACGTCCAACACGACCGCGAGCCGCTGCAAGTGCGGAGCCTTGGGCATCCGTTCGCCCCGCTCCCAATAGAACAACGTCGCCGGGGCGACCTTGGCCCGGCGCGCGCAGTCTTCGAGCGTCAAGCCTGCCGCCTGACGGTAGCGGGTGATTGCAGGACCTAACCGGGGGGACGCAGCGCTCATGGTGATACTTACCATTTTACCTGCGTGCTTCACAAAAGTGAAGGTGTCATAAACTGCATCGGCGCTCTGACTGCGTGAGGAAGCGGGCGGCCTGAACGTGGTGTTGTCCAGGCCGCCCGAGCCACCCGCTGCGGTTAGGCGTCGAGGGCGGCGATCTTGGCCTCGATGGCCTGCTTGCGCTCGGTGGCGCTCGCCTTCATCGCGTCGTACTCGGCTTTCGCCTCGTCGGCGCGCTCCTTGGCGGCTGCTATCTCGATGTCGATCTTCTCGATCGAGCGGAGTAGCACCGCCTTGGCGTCCTCGACGGCATCCGCCGGGCTTGTCTCCCGCTTGCGCGGCCTGCTCGTACCACCGTTCACCTTCTTGGTGTGTTGGTAGTACGCGCCGCGCACGGAGTTGGTCGGCTGACCGAACTCCTTGGCGAGCTCTTTGAAGGCGTCCGCCTTCGTGGTGCCCGAAGCGACCATCGCCTCGACGCGCTCGTAGACCTGCTGGGCCTTGGTCATGGCCCACCTCCTTTGAGGTAGTGGATGGCTGATGCGGCAGGCAGAAAGGCCCGTAGGTCCTTCCGCCCGCCGCCCGGCCGTCCACGCGGGTCATGCCGTCCTCCCGAGCCGCCGCGTCGCCATCTGGACGTAGTGCGGGTTGAGTTCGATGCCGAGCCAGTCGCGGCCGTGGCGCTCCGCGACGATCCCGACCGTGCCGGTCCCGAAGAAGGGATCGAGCACCACGCCGGGCCGCGTTGGTGCGAAGCAGTCGCAGCGCAGGAGCGGCCCGATCTTCCCGACCTCCCCCGGCCGCCGGGGTGTGCGCTGTCTGCGCCACGGCTGGTCGCACTGAACGCAGATCCGCTCGGGCACGGTGGCGAGGATCGGCCGCTCGACCAACGGTTCGGGGAACGTGGCGAAGTGCGCGCCGCGAAACGTCGCCTTTGGTAGCCGCCACAGGTCGCCGCAGTTCTTGCCCAAGCGGTGGCCGTAGCTGCCGCGCGCCTTCATGGCGACCAAGCCGCCGTTGCCGCCTTGGTAACGCCGGTTCGGCTCATGCGCCGCGCGGGTGCGGCCTTGGTGCGGCACGCGGATCGCGTCGAGGTCGAAGTAGGCGCGGGGCGAACGGGTCAGCAGGTAGACCGGCTCCCACGTCCGGCTGAGGCGATCCCGCACCGATTCCGGCAGCGGGTTCTGTTTCGCCCAGATCGCCTTGCTACGGACGATCCAGCCGTCACGGGCGAGCGCGAGCAGCAGCCGCTCCGGGCCAAGCAGCAGCGACTTCGGCGGCGCGCCCGCGCGAAGGTTCCGCGAGTAGGTGTCGCCGACGTTCAGCCACAGCGAGCCGTGCGGTTTCAGCACTCGCCCGATAGATCGGCAAACCGCCCGGAGCGAGGCGACCCACTCGTCCACCGTCTGCTCGAGGCCGAGTTGCCCGGCCGCGTCGTAGTCGCGCAGTTGGAAGTACGGCGGGCTTGTCACCACCGCGTCGACGCTCTCCGGCAGGAGCCGATCCAGCACCGCCCGCGCGTCGCCGGTGAGCACGCGGTTTCGCGGCAGCGTCTTCACGGCGCCTCCCTCACAAACAGGTCCGGCGCGTCGGAGGCGAGCGCGGCGGCGGCGAAGCGCTGCACGTCGCCGCCTTGCCCGGCGATCAGGTCCGCGAGCGCGGCCCCGCGGTCCTCGGACGGAACGAGGAACAGCACTTCGGGAAACGCGCCGAAGCGCTCCTGCTCGCGGCCGGTCACGTAGAAGCGGCGGTAGACGGCGAGCTTCCTGGTGATTGCCGGGAGCGATTGCGTGGCCTGATCCTGCTCGATGAAGTAGGTGTCCTGGTAGCCGCCGAGGCCGATCCGCACGAAGGCGTCGGGCTTCAGGATCACCCGGCCGCCGCCCGGGCCGGTGAAGTACCGCCAGCAGAGCGGCTCGGCGTCGAAGTCGAGCACGACGAGCGAACGCACCTGCTCGGCCTCACGCAGCCGGACGTACAGCTCGGAGACGGCGAGCTGGTGACGGACAAACGGGAGCCCCGGCGTCCACGGACGACGAAGCCGACGACCACCGGCCGGGCCGCAGGCCGACGCGAGACGCTGGCCGGCGGCATCGAGCGCGTAGACGTGGCCGGTCGAGCCAGCGCGGACGCCGCCGACGCTGCGGTCGAGACGCGAGACGACACGCGCGGCCTGGAGCTTGCGGAGGAGCGCTTGGGATGCGCGCAGCGTGAGCGGGCCGGACAGGTCGAGGAGCCGATGCAGCTGCTCGGTCGTAGCGAGCCGGAGCCGATCGAGCGCTGCGATCACGAGCCGGTCCCGCTCCGTCAGCGTCCGCTCGATCCGCACGAGGGAGGCGGCAGTCACCCGGCTCATAGGACGCTCCATGTAGGCGGGACAGTCGTTGGCGCACCCTGCCCGAACGGCACGCCGGGCCTGGCATCGGGCCTCCGCGCACTCGACGCGAAGTGATGGACGAAGCGAGCGGTCACGACACCCTCCGGGTCCGTTTGATCGGCGCATCGGGCACGCGCTCGGTGCGGGCGCGAAGCTCGCGCTCGACGTCCTCCACTGGGCGGCCGTAGCGCTGACGCGAGAGCGCCCGGACGACCCTGGCCGTACCGAGAGACGGCGGCGGCGGGAGGGTGGCAATCGAGACGGGCCGCGACACCTGCGATTTCGCCGCCACCTGGGCGACCGCCTCAAACGCGCCGAGGGCGGCAAGGCCGTCGGCGTCCACATCGGGGCCGAACTCCTTGGCAAGCAGCGCCGCGTCCGCGTGTCCCAACTGGAAGGCGACCCGGCTACGGGCGTTAGCGAGAACCGCCTGCCGCAGATCGGGGGAAAGCTGGTGGAGGTGCTGATGCGCGGCTGTCAGGCCGACGCGGTAGCCGCGTGCCTGCGCCAAGAAGTCCGCGAACGAGGTCGGGATGCCGAGGAAATCCTGAAACTCGTCCAAGACGGCGACCGCCATGGGGCGCTCCGTCTCCGGCACGGCCGCGCGAGCCTGCACCGCCTGCCACAACTGGGCGACGATGGCCGATCCAAGGAGGCGCGCGGCGTCCTCACCAAGCACGCCCTTGGCGAGATTCACCAGCAAAACTTTCCGCTCGTCCAAAACCTCGGCGAGCGAGAACGTGGACTGGCTCTGGCCGATCACGTTGCGCAGGCGTGGTCTGACCAAAAAGCTCCGCAGCTTGTTCATGACCGGGCCAACTGCCTGGCCGCGCTCGCCCTCGCTCAAACTCTCGTACCAAGACCAAAAACCCTCCAAGGTCAGATCGCCCAAGGTGGCCGTGAGACGCCGGCGGAAGCTCGGGTCGCTCAGAAGCAGCGGAACCTCCGCCAAAGTGGCGCCGGGATGGCGCGCGAGCGTCAGGGCAGCCGAGCGCAAGAGGTCGTCGCTGCGCGGTCCCCAAAACCGCTTATAGAGATGGGCGAACAACGCGACGACCTGATCGGCCGCGACCTCCGGCGCGCGCTCCGCGCCATCGAACAAGTTGAAGCCGACGGGGCGCTCGGTGTCTGTCGGATCGAGCAGAATCACGTCCCGCATCCGGCGCTTTGGCACCCGATCAAGCACGTCCTGGATCAGGTCGCCCTTCGGGTCGATCACGATGCAGGCGCGATCCGCGGCCAGGTCGCCGACGATCAGATTGAGCAGCAAACTGGTCTTACCAACTCCGGTCGGGCCGACGACGTGCAGGTGCCGCAGCGAATCGGTGGGCGACACCGCGACCGGCCGCTCGGCGCCGGGGAACGTCGCCCGGCCAAGCACCCGGCCCGTCTCGGGGATCTCTGCTGCCGGGGGAAGCTGCGGCGACGCGCCGAGGGTGAGGCCCGGCAGGCGCGGCTCGCCAATCGGCACGCCGAGGAACGCCGCAGCCTCCTTCGCGTTCAGGAGAGCCGCCCAGCCGAACACCGGCGCGCTCGCCCGTGCGATCCGCCCGGCCACCAACTCGGCCGGGAGCCAGCGCCGCCGGAAGCTCGCCCACGGAGACGAGGCGCGATAGACCGGGCCGAGCACGCGCCGAAGCACTTGCCGGTCCCGGCTTCGGCTTGCGGTCGTCACCCCGATCCGTAGCGCGGCGGACAGGGCCGGCTCGCTGCGCTTGTCGCGGGCACCGGCCACGAGCTCGGCCGGGACGCGCACCGGCTCACGCTGGCCGAACAGTGCCGCCAGCCCGAGTGGCCGATCCTGAAGCGTCACGACGTCGGGCACCGACGCCGGGGGCGCAGGCGTCACGACCCACTGGATCACGACCCGCTCCCCGTCCTCGAGCGGCTGAAGGCTCGCCAGGAGCGCCGCCGCGCTCTGCGCCGGATCGTCGGCGCGGAGCGGCTGAGTCCGGCTCGACGTCCGAAGCTCCAAGGCCAGGCGCGGCCGGAACACGGGCGGGTCGGCCTCCACGATCCGCACCCCCGGCAGCGCCGCGCGCAGCTGACCCGTCACGTAGTCGGCGCTCCCGGCCGGGAGCCGAAGGTAGTGGGTGATACTGGCGTGGCTCGCCGCCGTCTCGATTACGACGGCCGGGCTGCCAACGATCCGCTTCCACCACGGCGGGAGCAGTCCCGTGAGGCTCCGCGCGAACGCGAGCACCTGATCCGGCGTGCCGCCGCGCGGATACGTCACCGCGAACGTCCGGCGACCTTCCGCCTCACGGATCGCGTACACCACCCGCAGCGCCGCGACCGCTCCGGCGCTCAGCAGCAGGAGGCCGAGGAAGTCAGCCACGGTCTGCCTCCTTGGCCTGCTCCTCACCCTCGACCCGGCGAAGCGCCAACGTGACGAGAACCGCCACGAACCGATCCAGGTCCGGTTCGGCGTGGCGCTCGGCCCACACCTCGACCTCGACGTTGCCGTGGGTGATTGTCCTCACGGGCTGGCGTGCTGGCTGTGATTGCTTAGGGGTCATAGTGGATGTCGGGAGGTTTCACTTTTGTGAAACTCGCTCTGCCTCCAGTTTGCTTTCACATTTGTGAAGCTGACAAGCGAGCAGCAAGGCGATTGGCGCTCCTGACGCTTGGCGCTTTCATGTAAGCCAGTTCCAGATCACCCGGAGCGCGACAAGCAAGACGAGGATCGACGCGAGCGTCGGCACTGCTGCCGTCAGCAGCGCCGCGATTGTCGGCGCGAATGCTGCGACCAGCAGCAGCAGCGCCGTGATGCCGGTAGCCCGTTGCATCAATCATTGCCATCTGCCGCAGGGACGGCGCGCATCATGACTTCTGCTCCGACTCGTCAGGGACGTCGGACGGCGCGGATGATCCGAGTTGTCGTAGCTCGTTGATCGCCTCCCACGCGCCCGAATGGATTCGCGCGGCGGCGACCAGCGCACGGTCGTATGGATCGTCCTCGCCGGACTCCTCGACACGCACCGCCAGCGCAGCGGCGGCAAGCACAACGAGCGCGGCGAGGCCGATCACGGCCAAGACGTAGACAAGGACCATGGCGCTACCGCTCCAGAGCCAGCAGGGCCAGCTCGTTAGCCACCAAGCCGGTAAACGCGTCGACAACCATGCGTGCGCGCGCATCCACAATTGCGCCTTGACGCTGGCTGGCGGCCACCTCGCAGGCGGTCAGGGCCTCGATGCTGACGAGGCCGGTGTGCGCGGTGATCGCGGCGGCCTGGATGCGCGCAGCGGCGCGTTTGGCGGGACGCTGGACAGCGCGCAGATCGCGGCTCTGCTCGCGATCCTCACGACGGTCGAGCGCGCGGGACGTGATGCGGGTTAGATCGTTGGCCATCATCCAACTCCTTGATTCGGGGACAGTCCGATTCCCCGGCGGAGTGGGCACCCGCTCCGCCGGGGCACCCAAGGAGTAGTGGCCCATGGATGCCTCTGTCCAGTCCAGCTGGACATCCACCTGTACATCCACAAGACCAGCGAAGCCTGCTGTCCTGTCGTAAGAATGGGTGTCGTGCAACCGCCGCAACCCATCCCCGGCGTGGACCAGATCGCCCGTGCCCTTGGGGCCATGATTGGCCTGGAGTACGAGATGGCGCAGCCGGAATCGGAGGACCTGCGCGGCGAGTTGGACCGTGTGAGGGTCCTGCTAGCCCTTGAGTGTCTCGGAGGACCATTGCCTCCGGACGCTTCCGACTACGGCGAGCGCCTCGGACGGGTGCGCGATCTCCTGCGTGACCTCGTTCCGCGTTTCTACGATCTGCCCCAGGCAGAAGTGGCGAAGATCCTATGCCTACGGCTTGGCAACGTCGACGACCAAGAGGGGGCGCAGCTCGCCGAGTCCATCACGACCGTCTTTCAGCTGAACCGTGCGCAACCCGATCCTTCCCTGAACCGGACGGAGCTCTATAGCAAGGCCAACGAAATATGGAATCGTCCGGCCCATCCCGACAATCGCTTTTTCTACCGACATAGGCTGCGGCCCGTACTACCAACACTCGCCGAGTGGATTCTGACGTCTGAGCGGGAGCATCGAATTAGCACTGGCGGGCCAGCACCGCCCGACCCAGCGCCTCCTAGGGTCGGCGATACACCAACGGCTCTTGCGGCGGCGCTTCCTGATCCCAGGGACCGTAGAGTCGTCGCCGAGCGTCGCAGGCAGACACGAGTCTCACGGACTCGCACGGTTGCGGTCGCTGCCGTCGCTTCCCTTACCGCGGCAATAGCCATCACCGCAACGCTGGTCTTAGGGCGGGATGCCAGCGATGGGAAACCTGATCCTGGGTTCCTCTTGCTCGACCCGCCGACAGTACCTATCGAGGTAAAGGCCCGTGCGGGCGGCTCACCGTTCGCCGATGATGTAGTCGTTGCGCCGGGATCGACAGTGCAGATCGTTACGGCGATCCGGAACATCGGCAGACTCACCAGCACCAACGTTTCGATGCGGCTGGGCCTATCTGAGCTTCTATCGCTTACGCCGGGGTCATGCCGGGTACGCTCAACGCGCAACAGCGATCTTGCCCCCTGTGACGACAACTTCGCCAACGGCGGGTTTCAGTACCGAAGCTTTGGTGGCGGAGCGTGGACGCAGGTCTACGTAGACGCAAAAGTCGCCAAGCGCGCGGTCCTTGGAGCGGAGCTGCTGGCGCAAGGCGTAGTGAACTCGGATGAGACTCCGGAGCTGCGTGACGGCGCCCGCCTCCATGTACGGGCCACGTCGTCCCTCAATACAGGCAAGCGCCGCTAGGCCCATATGCCTTTAGTTGACATAGTTTTGATTTCAGGATAAGATAGTCGGCTTTGCACAAGTAACAGCAGGAGGTGCATGGGTGGAGCCAGACGAGCACCAGATAGTGAAGGAATAGCGGGAACCGCAGAGTGGACGATAGAAGGTCGTCCTCGTGCCGAGGGCATCTACGAGCGCGTCGAGTACGACCTCGTAGGGCCGCATCGGCTTCAGGTCAAGGAAGATTTCGAGCATCCGGTTGAGATCAGGCTTGGCCGCGACGAACGCACCCCCTCCTGCTATCTGGTCAGGGAGCCTGGGAACGAATCTCCAGCGTCCGAATCCGGGTTCGCCGTGGTTCAGCCGTCCGTCGTCCACGGTTCTCAATCGGGACGTGGACGATGTGCCCCAGCCTATCCTCTGGCAGTAGTGGAAATCGGCCGCGCCGAGTCGCCCGAACTTGTCCTGGGTCCAGACGTCTCACGCCAGCACTGCAAGATAGCCCTAGACCATCTGGATATCGGTCATGTGTTTGCGAATCGAGAACTACGGCCGTAATGGACTGCGCGTCATTCTGCATCCAGACGACCTAGCGACCGAAGTCGAGAGTCCCGCTGGCATGACCTGGGACGACAACTAGCCCGCACGCTAGGGCCTCCGGCACTCTACGTTCAGTCGCACGCTCGGCGCGTGGATCGCTTCGCTTTCCGCAGGCCGGCCTTCCGCTTCTTGACGACCTTCCGCAGTCGTCGCTTGGCCGCTGGCCGCGTGGCGCGGCGTAGTTGCTTCTGCGCCTTGGCGAGCCGCCGCGTGGTGCGGGCTTTCGCTGAGCGCGCGGTTGTGCAGGCCCGGCTGACTTGGGGCTTCGCGGGCGAGGTCGGCGAGCTGGGGCCAACGGGCGGCGCGGGCGGGGGTGCCGGAGGCGGCGAGGTCGGCGCGGACGCGGCCACGCTGAACGAGTAGGTGGCGGGTGTGGGGTCGGTGTTTCCGGCGGGGTCGATGGCGCGGACGTCGAAGGTGTGCTCCCCGGCGGCGAGGGTCGCCGTGGTGTGCGGCGATCCGCACGGCGTGAAGGCGGCTCCGTCGACGCGACAGGCGAAGCTCGAGCTGGCCTCTGACGAGACGAACTGGAATGTGGCCGCCGGGCCGGTGGTGGTCGCGCCGGGACCGCTTGTGATCGTCGTGTCCGGCGGTGTGGTGTCGGGTGGCGGCCCGCCGCCGTGGAGGCGGGCGACCGCGATGTCGACATCTGCGCCGTTCTCGGTGAAGCTCGGCCCGACCCCGACGATCTTGTCTCCTTGCAGCAGCACACTGGCGAAGCCGTCGAGGAGGCCGCCCATATCCACGACGGCCTCCCCGTTGCCGGAGAACGTCGGATCGAGCGTGCCGGTCGGGTTGAAGCGAAAGACCGCGGCGTCGAACATCGGCCAGTTTGCGAGGTGGACGGCCTCGCCATAGGAGCCGCCGACGAGCAGCTTGCCGTCCGGCTGGAGGGCGAGTGAGCGCGCGACGACGTGATCGGACAGCGCCGTCTGGTGCCGGCCGTCGCCGGAGAAGGTGGGATCGAGCGAGCCGTCCGCGTTGAGCCGCGTGAAGTGCATCGTCTGCGAGCCGGTGCTGTGCTCGGACGCGCTCCCGGCGAGCAGGATCTTCCCGCCGGGGAGCGTCACCAAGTCGTTTGCGATCAAGACCGGATCGAGCCGCAGCCCGTCGCCGTCGAAAGTCGGGTCGAGCGTGCCCGTAGTCGTGTAGCGGAGGACCGAGTAGTCGGCCAGGTTCTCGTCGAAGGCGAGCACCACCAGCTTGCCGTCGTCGGCCCGCTTCAGGGCGACGGGGGTGTAGAAGTCGCCGACGTCACTGACCTCGATGCCGTCGCCGGAGAAGCTGGTATCGAGCGATCCATCCGGGTCGAGGCGCGCGAGCGCGAGCTTGGTAGTGAAGCCCTCGGGGACGTAACCCGCAATGACGAGCCTGCCGTCGGGCTGAAGCACCAGGCCCATGCCGAGCCCTCCGCCGATGTCGACGACGACGGCCTTGCCGTCGCCGGAGAAACTGGTGTCGAGCGAGCCGTCCGCGTTGTAGCGCGCAAGGCCCACGCCACCCTCGCCCTCGCCCTCGCCCTCGAACGGCGGCGACACCGAGCCGGCGACCACGATCTTGCCGTCGGGCTGGACCGCGACCGCCGCCGCGTAGTCGCCCCCACCGAGGAAGTCCGTCGTCACCCATCCGTCGCTGCTGAGACTGGTATCAAGCGCGCCGCTCGCCGTGTAGCGCGCGACGAGAAAGTCCGTGGAGTCGCCGGTCGGGCCGTCAGTGCGCCCACCGACCACCACGACCCGACCGTCTGCCTGGAGCGCCCCGGCCTGCACGTCCTCGGAGCCGCCTAGGTCGGTCGTGACCTTCCCCCCGGTCCCGAACGAAGCGTCTAGATCGCCAGGCGCGGCCTCTGCCCCAGCGGGCACCAGCCCGATCATCAGGGCAGCGACCGCCGCCCACCTCCCCACTGAACGCACTTTGTCGCCTCCTGTTTCTCCGTCGTTTTGGAGTGGTCCGGCCGCCTGTTTTATGCGGTATGCAGCTTATCAACCTTTTATGCGGGTAGCGCGTAGGAACCCCCTATAGCGGGTCGTAGCGTGGGTGGATGCCCCGCGCGCGCCAAGAGCCAGACATCGACCGCGCGCTCGCCTTCGGCGCGCTCGTCAAAAGACACCGCCGCGCGGCCAAGCTCACGCAGGCGGCGCTCGCCTCTCGCGTCCCGATGTCGCAGTCCAACCTCTCGCGGATCGAGGCGGGCGACCAAGGCCCACCCGCCGACAATGTAATCCCGCCGCTCGCGGCTGCCCTCGGCATCGACCCGAGCGTGTTGCTGCGCGCAGCCGGTCGCCAGCCCGGCACTGCGGGCTTCGAGCAAACCGTCCTCGAGCAGCTGCACGGCCTACGCGACGACATCGCCGCCCTACGCGAAGACATCACCGACAAGAAGCGCTAGGCGAGCGGGGCGTCCCCGCGAGGACTCGCGGGTTTGCGCCTCCCGTCGAGTGCCGCCCCGCTCCATCCCCGCGGTTCCCACCACCGAGGTTCGCAAACGATCCCAGGCCCGGACCTACGCCCAGCCCATCGGGTCGAGCCGGTAGTAGTAGCGCGCCGCTTCGCTCGGATGCACG
>WUUC01141793.1_pt1 | contig 12837 bp, 8 predicted proteins | sample 6278441 | NCBI WGS metagenome assembly WUUC01 (sample SAMN13675441, study PRJNA597444) | soil metagenome | isolation source: soil | place: USA: Washington | collected 2017-10 | reverse complement strand
GCACCACCTTTGTCACGGGCACCGCGGGCAGCTTCAGCGTCACCACCACCGGTTCCCCCACGCCCTCGATCACGCGAACGGGCACCCTTCCCAGCGGCGTGACCTTCACCGACAACGGAAATGGCACCGGAACGTTGGCTGGCACCCCGGCCGCAGGATCCGCCGGGACATATCCGATCACATTCACTGCCGCAAACGGTGTCCCTCCGAACGCGACACAGAACTTCACGTTGACGGTCGGCTCGCCACCGCCAGGCGCGCCATTCGCTCAGGATTCGTTCAGTCGAACCGTGGTCAACGGTTGGGGCAGCGCTTCAACCGGCGGGTCCTACACGCTCGTCGGCACGGCAGCCGACTTTGACGTCCCGGGATCGACCGGAACGATGACGATGGTGGCGGGGTCCAACCGTGCAGCCGTCCTGACCGGCGTTTCGGCGACGAACGTCGACCTGAACTTCAAGGTGTCAACCGACAAGGCCGCTGTTGGCGGTAACCAGTTCATCTATGCCATCGCTCGTCGCGTGAGCGCAACGACCGAGTACCGCGCACAACTCCGATTCGCCACCAATGGGGCCGTGTTCATCCAGGGATCCTCGGTGACCAACAACGTCGAAACGGGTATCGGATCCGCGGTTCAGGTGCCCGGCCTCACGCATGCGCCCGGGGCCGCCATCAGGATGCGGGCACAGTTCACCGGAACGAATCCGACGACCATCCGGATCCGTGCGTGGCTTGACGGCACCACCGAGCCCACGACCTGGCAATACACAGCCACCAACTCCGCGGCCGCCCTCCAGACAGCCGGTGGGTTGGGATTGCGGGTCTATGTCGGCGGGTCAATCACGAACGCTCCCGTGATCGTCAGCTTCGACGACCTCGTGGGCGCCACGGTCACGCCGTAGATGCGGAGACGGAGGTCGCTCCAGTCACACTGGATTTAGGCTCGCGTTCACGTAGAAATAGGCAAGAGCGATATCGAATATGACCAAGAGGATGATGACCAGCGCCAGGGCCAACCTGCGGAGCCGCCCAATAGCCACTGATCGCTCCTTCTGGGCTTCGTGGTTGATCCTGTCGGGCTCAACCACGTGGCCGGATAGTGCACGAGAATCGTCGGCAGATCTATCCGCCGGGTGAAGAATCGAGGCTGCCGGCTCTTCGTTCATTAGCCCCCAGTCAGCGGGCCGATCGCGAACCTGTCGAACCAGGACGGCGACGAGCGCGTCGATGTCGCCTTGGCGTCGACAGTGCACGACCTTGGCGGCATACGGCGCAAGATGGGCCGCGGTCGCCGCATGACGCCCGCCATCGCCGGGATCGTCGAACCCGCCTTTGACGCCGTACGTGCGGATCTCTCGGCCAGCCCGGAAGAGTTCCGCAAGATGTCGTCGGTAGCTCCGCGGGCGGAACAATCGCCGCGAAACACCCTGGCGACGCGCCTCGGCAAGGCCAACGCCGACGAACCGTCGCAACACTCGGATCATCGCGGTTGGCCAACCCACCTGGTCGAGCCAAACGATCATGTCCGCCCGGCGGCTTAGCTCGTCGGTCCATCCGACGTGGATCCCTTCGGTCACCCACTGCGTCCTCACGGCGATCTCGTGTACGCCCTCAGTGCGCTCGCCGACAGATCGGACGCGTCCGGCACCGCTCTCGCGGGCAAGGTCGTCCAGGTGGTACACGGGGATGTCGAGCTTGGCGCCTAGCTCAATCGCAAGAGTGGTCTTGCCGGTACCCGAGCCGCCCGTGATATGGATCCGAGCCGGCTCCCCATCGATCCCCAAGGGAAGGCGGGCTGGAACAAGGGCATCCTCATACAACTTTTCGAACGCGGCACCAATCGTGTCTGGCACGTACCTCGCGACGTCGAGGCGGGCGCGCGCGCCAAGGACAGCACGCTGCCCAGGATCCTCAATGAGCGTCTGCATCGCAGCCGTAAGGCCATCGACGTCTCCCGGGGGTACGAGCAGCCCGTTGACCCCATCGTCAATCATGTCGACGATGCCGCCCACCGTTGTTCCAACCACGGGTTTGCCGCGGCTCATTGCCTCCCGAACAACGCCCGGCAATGCATCCGCACAGATCGATGGGGCGACCCCGAACAGGGCGCGGTCCCAGGCACGCATCACAGCACCATGCTCGAGGTTCTCGATAACCGTCACGCCCGACGGAAAGTTGTCTGGTGTATCGGGCCCCCGGGTGCCGATGAGCACGAGCGGAGGAGGGCTGGCGAGCCGGCGATAGGCGTCTAGAAGTGTTCCGATGCCCTTGTGTGGCTGGAGAGCCCCAACGAACAAGACATACGGGCCAGTTGGCAACTGGCGTTCCTTCGGGTCCTCCTCAGATGCGTCCACCGGGCGCCGCTCACCGAGGACGACGTCCGGAATGATGACGACGCGTTCCGAGCCCGCGCGGCCACGAAGCAGGTCGCGCTGAACCACCATCTTCGCGTAGGTGCTTACCGAGCGAACGAACCTGGTCCTGCGCGACAGCCACGCACGGGAACCGAAGACGCCAACGAATGCAGCCGTCCCCTTTGCCGGCCCGTAGACCTGTGCAGCGTGGCGAAAGCACTTGACCGCGCCGGGGCCGCTACAGATTCGCCCATTGAGCAGCAGCGTACGTGTCGCGCAGGTGTAGCCGAAGTCATTCACGGACAGGATCAGTGGTACGTGAGATCCGACCAGACCGAGTGCACAGGAGTGGGCAATCCACCCATAAGCCTGCACGACGTCCGGGCGGAAGGTGCGCACGATTCGGCGCAAGGCCAGCGCTACGGCGGGGTCGGCGAGGGGCGGGTGGTAGCGCTTCCTGGCTGAGCTCGAAAACCACGGGACCCGGGTGAAGAAGCCTCGCAACCTGAGAACTCCTACTCCACCGACCGACTCTTCGGCCGGGAGGCCGGGCTGCCACAGCGTGACAACGCAAACCTCATGGCTGCGTCCCGCGAGTGCCTCGGCAAGGGCCTGGACTTGCAACTCGACGCCCCCCACGTGGGGTGCGTAGAAATCGGTCACCAACAGAAGGCGCACCGTCAGTCGTTCCTGGGCGCAAGCGTGACTTCTTGGGCAGCCCCGATGTCGTCGGGACCAAACAGGGACGCCGAGACTGGCATCGCTCGATCGGGCACACGGACCGTAATTTCCCAGGACTCGTCCGGCAGCAGGCCAATCGCCTCCTCATCCGCGAGGATTTCTTCGCCCATCCTGACGACGAGTCGCCACTCTCCCGCCGACGTTCCGACGTTCGTGATCCCGACGCGGATGCCATCGCCGCTCGAGGGCAGAATCCACAGCTGGGTAAGCTCAGTTGGACGCTGTCGTTCTGCGGCAACGCGGGCGCCGACGTAGGCGCCCGTTGCCAGCACCAGGGCGAGAGCGATCAGTGACGCCTGATGTATTGAACGCCGCGAAGCAACCCGCCATCTCTGCATTCGGCGCCAGGCCGACGGTGCGAGAGCGATCGCAGACACGGTGGCCGCCGCCATCAAGACGGTCGGCGCATGCTCAATGCCAATCGTGGTGAGGTCCAGCGCGACGCCAACAACGACGGCGAAGGCGAGGCCCAGACCCAGCGCGACGAGGGCCGCGCTGCCCGTCGTCTCGATCCGCGCAGGAACGAGCAGTCGGCCGAGGCCAGCGCCAGGGAGCAGAACGAGGGTGGCGACAGCAACGATGCTCGACGCAATGCCGATCATGTTCAGCACGGCCATGAGCGCCACGATGCCGACGAGCGCGAGTGGAACGAAGATCGCCTCGCGACTCATCGTAGCGCTGAACGGCCCGACAGGGCGCGGACGTCGTAGATTCGGATATTTCCCGAATCGAACACCACGTTGACCCCGGGCACATGCTCAAACTTCGTCAGCCATGCGACGTTCAGGGCGGCTTCGCGCGCCACTTCCAGCGGCTCCCCTCGCTCGAAGTAGACACGCGTCAGAGGCCGCGCTCCCGCCAGGCGCAAGTCGACAACAAGGTAATCGATCTGTCCAGTCTCGAGGATCAGTTGCTCTTTGGACCCGTAGTCAGGCGAGAAGAAAAGACTCCACGTCCTGATGCCGTCCCCATACTGGGTAACCGGGTCCTGCCTGCCATAGCTCCCCATGAGGATCCTGTTGGTGCGGTCCGCAACAATCCGGTTGCCGGGACCCAACGTGATTGCCGCCCAATCGGCTGCGCGGATCCCCTCTTGCTCCACCGAGCGTACGTCGGCGGCGGGAACGTATGGGCCCGGCAGTCGGGCCCAGGGCGGCACGCCGATCACGAGCCCGCCAACGAAGATCGCGGTTGCGGCCGGAGCGATGGCGAGCGATGCCAACCGCCTCAATGACGGTCGAACTGGCCAGGTTGTCGTGGCCGCCAAGGCGACGACGAAGCCCAGACCAAGGAACAGGAACTCTGGGGTCCTCGCCGCCACCTCGGCGCCGCGTTGCGTTAGGCGCAAGGCAAGACTCGCCGGATAGGCAAGTGCCACAAGCCCCAACGCGACTGTCGCCGGCTGATCCCGAAAACCGCGGTAGACGCGCCACAAGCCGACGGGTAACGCGAGAAGTAGCAGGATGACAGCAAGGAAGCCGACTGCCCGTTCCCAAGCTGGAGCAATTTGGCCTGATGTGGATACGAAGAGCTCACGAGACTCGGCCTGGCCGGTCACAAGCTGCAGGAGCTCGTATGCCTCGACGACGCGTGGTCCCAGGTATTGAACGATCTCATTGGCGACCACTAATATCCACACGACGCAACCGACGACACACGCCAGGGCGATGCGCCAAGGGCCAGGCCCTTGGTGGGACGGTATGCCGACGAGACGCCAGGTCACCGTCCAGATCACAAGGAAACCGATGAGGCTGTAAGTGGTGACGTGATGGGTGGCGATGACGGCTCCCGCAGCCAAGAGCGCCGCTGCTCCACCGCTCATCCAACGGCCGCCCGAGACAGCAGTCAGGTAGAGCGCGATCGCGGCTAGTCCCAGGGCCAGCGTCTCGTAGCTGAACTGGGCATCGAAGACCACGAAATTTGGGTTTGCCATATAGATGAATGTCGCGATGCCGGCGATTCGTGCAGATCCTGCAACTCGCTCGGCGAACAGGAAAAGCCCGGCCACAAGGAGAAGTCGCGCCGCCGCGGCGACGACGAGCCCAGCCTCAAATACGCCCGCGCCAGTGGACCTCCTGATCATGTCAGTGACGATCTCGAGGCCTGGATAGGGCGGGCTCACGAGCAGGAGCGGGTTCCGCTCGAACAGTATGCCGCTGGACAGGATGTCATCGGCGCTGCGCACGTGGAGCAGCTCGTCAAACAACCCGAAGCCAGTGGGGCTGGTGAGCAGCTTGACGGCGTAGAGGGTCATCCCCATCAGGACAACGAGGCTCAGCCGCTCTGAGAACGATGCGTCCTTGCTGAAGAGTCTCCACCCGATTGGGCCGACGATGGTCACGACACCGATCCAGAAGATCAGCTCCGCGATTCGAATCTCGGCTCGCGCAAGCGTGAACGCGGCCGCGATGAGAACCAGGCCCAGTCCCGCGCTTACGGCGATCTGGGGAAACAGACCCAGCAGGCCATCGCGGTCGCCCGGTTCCGAGGGGAGAGGTCCCGCGAGTTCAAGATTCACGACGATTGCCGAGGCCGCGCCTGGCCGCGCCGTTCGAATACGCGTCGGAAACCTTCGACCGTCTCCCCGACCATCTCATCCCACGTTGGGACCGCGGTGGCATGTGGCGTTGGGCGCGGAGCCTCCGCAGCTGCCAGAATCGCTGCCGCCAGTTCCGCTGGTTCGACGTCGACGTCCAGCAGCCGGACCGCATCGTCGGGCAGCTGGCCGGCCATTTCACGATATGCCGGGATGTCGCTGCAGACGATCGCCGTTCCTGCGGCTGCTGCTTCTGCCACCGTGAGCCCGAACGCTTCGTTGCGCGACAAGCTTACGAAAACGCTGGCCATCCTAAAATGCTGGCCAAGCTCCTCGTCGCTCACGGGTCCGGCGAACTCCACCCGTCCGATTACACCGATTCTGCGAGCGGTTGCTTCGATGTCGGGCAGGGCCGGCCCATCCCCGAAGACAATCAGCTGAAAGTCCAGGGGCAGGTGCTCCATGGCCTGGACGACGATATCGACTTGCTTGTATCCCTCGAGCCGCCCGCCGGCCAACACAGCCTTGCCATTCGCTCCGTACTCTTCTGCGGGCGAGGACATAGGCCGGGTGTCCAACCCATATTTGACGACCATTGTTGAGAGGCTTGCGCCGAAGTGCTGTCGGACAAGAGCCCGCTCGCTCTCCGAGCAGCAGATCACCAACGCGGCCTGCCTGATCATCCAGCTCCCGAAACGCCGGTAGGGCAAATGCAGGAATCGGCGAGCAGTCGTGTGACCCGTGCCATGGTAGTGCGGACTCACCACGAACGGGACCCGGTGCACGCGTGCCGCGAGCGCGCTGATCAGGGCGAGCGGCGTGTGGTACGAGTGAGCGTGAACAATGTCAAAACGACCGGTATTGCGGAACAGCCAAATCGCCAGGCGTGGCGACAGGAAGAACACATCGTCGTTCCGGATCGTCGCGAATCGTCGCACCGAGACTCCGTCCCGAGCCTCGACCGCAGGCAACGAGCGGGAGGGATCCGTGGTGACGACCTCGACCGCAAATCGGCGCCGCACGAGCCCGGCTGCCAACATCTCCACGACCCGCTCAACCCCGCCCGTGGCCGGAGGATACCGTGGCGTAACGATCAGGATTCGGTCGAGCTCGCTCAGCGCGGAGTCAACCCTGTTTCCGGGGCCGCCGTGGGGTGGGCGAGGCCCATCTTGGCGAACAGCGCGTCGTAACGATCGGCGGTCTGTGCCCACGGCCGCGGATGAGCATGCCGAATGGTTGACTTCTTGAGCGTCAGGATCGCTGTGCGGAGCGCGACGGGATCGCTGGGTGGAACCAGGAGCACGCCGTCATATTCATCGGCGGCCTCGGCGTTTCCGCCCACGTTGGTCATCACGATCGGAAGACCGTACGCCATCGCCACGTGCAATGGGCCGCTAATGGACGATCGTCGATACGGCAGGATCACGGCATCGGCGCCCCTGAGGCGGGCATCGAGTTCGGTGTCGTGGACATATCGATTGATGAACGTGATCCGGGCACTGTAGCGGCTGTTGGCGATAAGTGAACCGGGTTCCGTCCAGCCCTCCCAGGTCTCCCCCACTACGGTCAGCCAGTAGCGATGGATTTGCCCCGGATCGATCGAGTCAAACGCGCGGATCAGGTCATCGAGACCCTTGTACGGCCGGATGACGCCGAAGAACAGCAGGTTGCATACCGCTGGTGGCGCCTCCCGGAGTGCGGGCGTCTCGACACCGGTGCTGGCCCGGTAGTGGTCGTAGATGCCGTGCGGCACAACCACAATCGGGCGGTCACGTCCGACGCGATAGGTGGCGCGCACGAGCGTCTCATCAAAGGCAGAGTGGACCGCGAATGCAGAAGCGAGGCGGAGGACGACCGGCGCGATGGATCGAATGTACGCACGCACCGGCGCACTGCGAATTTCACCCGTGTCGGCAACAACCTCATGGAACTCGACGACGACGCGCATCCGCAGGATTTTGGCCAAGAGGCTCAGGGCGAGGTACGTGTGGAGAACCGTACCGGTCCACCACTGCAGGACGAGCACCTGTGGACGGTGTCGTGCCACAAACCAGAGCCCCCGGAGCATGCTCGGAATCCAGTACCAATCGATGCCATCGAACCGGTCGATTCGGGGATCGAGACGCAGGTCGGTGAGATCCTGTCCGACCCGCTCGCGACCGGGATAGAAACGACGTGGCAGCAGGCCACGCATCGTGAGGATTGTCACGTGATGGCGGTCGGCGAGGGCATTCGCGAGCCGGATCGTGTACGTGCTGATGCCACTTAGAAACCGGGTGCCCGAGCCCACGACGCAAACGCGCAGGGGCGCCGACATGCTGGGATCGCGCACGCCGTCCAACCCTTGCTCTGGATGGTGGCTCAAGTCGAGGTCCTCACGTTCAAGCCTTCGGGCGGGTTGGACAGCCGCCACGTTTTCCCGATGCCTCGTGAATGACAGCGCATGTCGCGATCGGCACGACGTTGTGACCGTCTTTCGAGCCGCTTGCCGAACGGGAGCATGACCCTCGGCGGCGGCTCCCGTGTTCTTGCTTGTCGGGACGCCGCGAGTCGATCCAGATAAGGGTGGGATAAGGCGCTGATCATATCTTGACGACCCGGATTGCGGCCATCTGGACATTTCGTTTCGAGTTGGGATCCGGTGCGCGCCCACACCAATGCTTCGTCTCAGGCAGGGCGGGGAGCACGAAATCGATACACGGTACCGTTCTAGATGGACCAAAGGGCTCGGGGCCAGTCCTGGTCGGCCTGACTATCGAGTCATGGATCATGGGTCATGACAGACCGTACGGTGCAAACAAACCCAATCGACAAGGGCACACCCGTCGCGAGGCGGGGCCGCAAAGCCACGGGACTCTAGCAGTCAGCCGGGTCGCCGAATGGAGCACTATCGCATGTCATACTGGGATGGGTCGCGCTGGATCGATGAGCGCCAGGTCGCTCAACTCCCGAGGCCCTCCGGACGCCCACGGCGGCGCCTAGCCAACTGGCTCGCGACCCTTCCTATCCTCGTCCTGGTGCCCGCACTGGTCAGTGCATCCGTGCCGGTCAGCGCGAGTTCCGCCTCACTGACCGTCGCCGGCGTCGCCACACCGGGCGGCACCTTGAGGGTTACCGGTCAGGGCTTTCCGCAGCGTTACTGGATCCAGCTCACGTGGGATGGGTCGGGCGATGGCATGCCAACCACCCGCACGTCCACTGGCGGGCAGTTCTCCGGGACCGTGACCATTCCGGCCGCTACGTCGCCCGGCACTCACCGCATCGAGGCGCTGGCGAGGGCGAAAGCAGGATCCGGGAACCGGGCGACAAAGAGTGGGGGCGAGATACTCGCATCGATCGCCCTGTCCGTGACGGCCGACACCCAACCGCCACCACCGACCCCATCACCGACGGCCACACCGGTCCCCGTCCCGACCGCAACCCCGGTGACGACACCTACCCCGGTGACGACACCTGCCCCGGCCGCATCGCTCGCGCCCACGGCCACGAGCCTCACCCCGGCCGCATCACCCGCCCCCACCGCCACGCCGTCGCCGACTCCGTATCCGATCCTGATGCTCAATCCCTACTCGGGCCAGCCGGGATCGAGTCTGAAGGTCTACGGCGTCCGCTACGCCCCCAATGCGATCGGCGTCGTGACCATGGCCGGCACCACTCTTGCGGCACAGTTCCAAGCCGACGCAAGCGGTGCGTTCACCATCTATGTCTCGGTCCCGAATACCACGTCGGGCAGCCATCTTGTCCTCGCGACCCGGACCCTCGATGGTTCCAAAGGCGGCGCGACCTTCAATGTCGTGTCCACGACGACGTCCCCAACACCGACCCCCGCCTCCTCGCCTACCCAGGCACCGACACGGGCCCCAACCACCTCGCCGAATCCGACGCCCACGCCCAACCCGACGTCGAGCCCAACGCAGACGCCGCCCACTAGCGGTTCCCTCGTGGTCGCGACCTGGGGAAGTGACGCCAACGCCGGAACCGCCACAGCTCCATGGCGGACCCTTCAGAAGGCCGCCAACACCGCGCCGGCAGGAAGCACCGTGCTCGTCCGCTCGGGGACATATGGCCCGTTCACAATGACACGGTCAGGCAGCGGCGGGTCGCCAATCACCATCAAGGGTTATCCCGGTGACTCCAAGCCGATCGTGGCCGCCGGTGGCGCGCGCGACGTGATCAAGCTCAGCAATGTCCGCCACGTGACCATCTCCGGCTTCGAAGTGTCCGGAGCTGCCGGTGGCACCTATTCGGGCAGCGGGATCCGCGTCGAGAGTGGATCGTCCAACATCGTGCTCACCAACAACAATGTTCACGACAACCGATCGTTCGGCATTCACGTCCACTCCTCCACGAACGTGACGATCAGCGACAGCAACATCGCGCGTAATGAGGTCGGCATCCAGGTCTCCTACGCCGGTGCCGGCGTGGTCATTTCGAACAACGACATCCACCACCAGGACAAGATGCTCGTCAATGACACGACCCCCGGCAATGACTCCGGCGCGGTGGGGATCGTGTTCCTCAAGACTGCTGGTCCCATCCTCGCCACGAACAATGACGTGTGGGCCAACCGTGCGCTCAGCTTCGACTATGGCTGGGACGGCGCAGCGTTCGAAATCTACGGCGCCAGCGGCGTGACGATCAAGGGCAACCGCGCCTGGGATAACGAAGCCATTCTCGAGACGGGAACTGACTCGGGCGTTCAATGTTCGAACAACTCGTTCGTCCGAAATGTGGCCTGGGGCGGGACTACGCAGGGCCGAAGCTATGGAATCACCCTGCGCTGCGCCCAGGACATGCTGGTGGCCAACAACACCATCGTTGACGTATATCAATGGATCTACGCGATTAGCACGAGTTCGGGCTACAGCGCGCGGATCGATGGCCTCCGGATCATCAACAACGTGCACGTCATGGCGACGGGCAAGGTCTATGGCATTGTCACCGCGGTGCCATCGAGCGTCGTGGTCGACTACAACCTCGACTTCGTCGGCGCGGGCGCCTACATCGGCAGCATGTATGGCCACGGCAACACGGCCAGTATTACAACCTTTGCCTCGTGGAGCGGCTTTGACCGCAATGGGATCGCAGCCGACCCCCGCTTCGTGGACGCCTCGGCGCGCGACTACCACCTGACCAGCGGCTCACCAGCCATCGACCAGGGTGTCCTCCTGTCTGGCGTGACCGATGGCTATGACGGCGCCGCGCCGGACCTCGGCCGATTTGAGCGATAGGCTGCGACCGCGAACCGTCTCGGCTATGGCAGTCGCAGTCCGCGTCGACGGCGACGACAGGTGGATGGTGGCGAGCCATTTCGCGAGCAAGGCCTCGCCCTCGGCCTGACCAAGGAGGTAGCCTCGCCAGAGCGGATGCTCGGTAGCTCGCGATCGCAGAGATAAGCGTGACGCGACGTGCGTTGCCGCGAGCCTGCCCGCTACGCTGGCTCCGTGACCGAACCACCCCATACGGATCCGAAGACGCATGCCGGGTGGACGAGCCCGACGCGGCAGGAGGCAGGGTGAGCTTCCGGCTGAGCGCACTGCCGCCTTCTGGACGCATGCTGCTGGGCCGCTCGCGGCGCGACTCGCTCGTGCGGAACAGCCTGAACATCATGGGTACGACGGGCGTCAATCTGGTGCTCGGCTACGCGTTCTGGGTCGTGGCGGCCCGCACGTACTCCACGCATGACTTCGGGCTCGCCGGCGCGCTCATCTCCGCCATGACCCTCGCATTTACTGTCTCGAGCCTTGGCGTTGGGAACGCGCTCGTCCAACAACTCTCCCGCCGCGAGTCGGGGCACGACTGGTCTGTGACGCTGAATGCTGGGCTGATAGCGGGAGCCCTTCTGAGCCTCGTCGCCGGCATTTCGATCGTCGTCGTGCTTCCGTCGCTGTCTTCCGAGTACGACGTCCTTCGCGATGGGTTCGTCTACCCGCTCGCCTTCTTGGCCGGGGTGACGACCTGGATCCTCTCCGACCTCCTAGACAAGACGTTTGTGGCGGAGCGGGCGACCGTCAACATGTTGATCCGCAACACCGTCTTTTCGCTCGTCAAGATTCCGCTGCTCGTGGTACCGACCTTTGTGGCCGCCGAAGCATTCGGGATCGTCGGCTCGTGGGTCGTCGCGACGACGGTCACGCTCGTGCTCTCGATCGTGCTTGTGCGCCGTCTCGGCCGAAGTTATCGGCCTGCGCTGGAAGGGGTGTGGCAGGAGATGCGGCGCCTGCGGCGCACGGCGGCCGGCCACCACCTCGTAAGCGTCGGCAACATGGCGCCGACATTTCTCCTGCCACTGGTCGTGGCCGGCGCCCTGACGCCAACCGACAACGGGTATTTTTACGCCACCTGGCGGGTCGGCGGCGGATTCTTCATCATCTCGGCGGCGGTGGCACTTTCGCTCTTTGCCGAAGGGTCGCACGCGGCCGAGCACTTCGGCCGGGCCGTGCGCAAGACCGTGATCGTCATAGCCGCACTGCTGGCGCCGGCAATGATGGCGTGCCTCTTCGCCGGCAACCAGATCCTCGGCCTGTTCGGGCCGAACTACGCGGAGAAGGGCTATCCCCTCCTCGTACTGCTCATCGTCTCAGCCATCCCGGACGCGATAACGAACGTGTACGTCATCATCCTCCGCGTGCAGCAGCGGCTTCGCTTCGCGGCGGGGCTGACACTCGGCATGGCAACGATCACGATCGTCGGCACGATCGTGCTGGCTGAGCCGCTCGGCATCACGGGTGCGGGAGTCGCGTGGCTCGCGGCACAGTCGTCCGGCTCGGTGATCGTCGGCCTCGACGTCCTCCGCCGGCAGCGCCAAACCGGAAGCGCCCTAGCTGTGGAGGCCACGTGACGGGCGCCCGAACGCCTGACAAGGCACGCACGATAGGCCGGGGGCGCTCGACGGCGCTCTCGAGCAACGTCGAATACCGTCTCGGCAAGATCCGCGACCTGGGCGTGCTGCACGGGGCCTGGCTCGACTGTGGCTGCGCCGATGGCGGCTACACGGCCGCACTCGCCCGGTTCGGCGCCGCGAGTGTCATCGGGATCGATCCCGAAGTTGGGCGGATCGAGGAGGCCAAGCGCCGGATCGGCGGAGACGAGCGCCTGAGCTTCGCCTGCGCGCCGGCCGAGGCGTTGCCGTTCCCAAGGGGCTCGTTCGACGGCGTCCTCCTGAACGAGGTGCTGGAACACGTCGCCGACGAGGCCACAACCCTC
>WUUC01198747.1_pt1 | contig 12838 bp, 11 predicted proteins | sample 6278441 | NCBI WGS metagenome assembly WUUC01 (sample SAMN13675441, study PRJNA597444) | soil metagenome | isolation source: soil | place: USA: Washington | collected 2017-10 | reverse complement strand
GCCGCTCGAGAACGCCAGCATGCCCGGCCGCGTCGTCGTCCAGTGGGACAAGGACGACTGCGCCGACATGCACATCGTGAAAGTCGACCTGCTCGGCCTCGGCATGATGGCGGTGCTGCAGGACGCGATCGCGCTCGTGAATGCTCCTACGACGATCACCGCAGAGCACGCAGAGCACGCCGAGAATTCTTCACGCACGCCCCGGAAATGCTCTGCGAGCTCTGCGATCTCTGCGGTTCAGCGTATTGATTTGGCCCACCTGCCCCAGGACGATGCCGTCTACCGCATGTTGTGCGAGGCCGACACGATTGGCATCTTCCAGGTCGAATCGCGCGCGCAGATGGCGACGCTGCCGCGCCTCAAGCCCGCCTGCTTCTATGACATCGTCGTGCAGGTCGCGATCATCCGGCCGGGACCCATTGTCGGCCAGATGGTGCACCCGTACTTGAACCGCCGCGCGGGACGCGAGCCGGTCACCTATCCGCATCCGTCGCTCGAGCCGATTCTCGCGCGCACGCTCGGCGTGCCGCTCTTTCAGGAGCAGCTGCTGCGGATCGCGATGGTCGCGGCGGGATTTACGGGCGGCCAGGCCGAAGATCTCCGGCGCGCCTTCGGTTTCAAGCGGTCCGAGCGGCGGATGAAGGACGTCGAGGTGCAGCTTCGCGCGGGGATGGCTCGGCGGGGCATTACCGGCGATGCGGCCGACCAGATCGTTACCGCCATCACGTCGTTCGCGCTCTACGGATTTCCCGAATCGCACGCCGCGAGCTTCGCGCTGCTGGCGTACGCGAGCGCCTATCTCAAGGTGCATTACCCGTCGGCGTTCTACACCGCGCTCCTGAACAACCAGCCGATGGGGTTCTATCATCCCTCGACGCTCGTGAAGGACGCGCAGAGGCGCGGCGTCCGCTTTCAGCCGATCGACGTGCAGGTGTCGGCGTGGGACTGCACCGTGGAGGCCGACGGATCGATTCGCCTCGGCCTGCGGTACGTGCACGGACTGCGTGAAGAGGCGGGCAGGAAAATCGCTGCCGTAGCGCCTCCGCACGTGACGGTCCAGGCACCAGCCCCGCTCCGCTGTCCCAAATGTGGATGCGACGATCCATCGATGCTGGAGATTTCCGAAGCCGGCACGCCGAGACCCGAAGCGTGCTTTTGCAACAACTGCTCGCACGATTGGCGGCAGGATCCGCCACTCCGTCGCGCGCGAGCGTCTGCGGTCGACCGCGACGCAAACGAACGCCATGCCGCGGCCGGATCGGTCCCCGCGCGAACGAAAGAAGGACTTCCGATACTTCCGATCCGCTTCGCTTCACTCGACGAGTTCATCGCACGCACCGGCTTGCGCCGCGACGAAGTGGTAACGCTCGCCGACGTCGGCGCGCTCAATTCGTTCGGGTACGACCGCAGGTCGGCGCTGTGGCAGGCGGAGCGCGCCGTACGCCCGTCGGGACATCTGTTCACGACGGACACCGCAGAAGCCGCCGCGCTCGCAGATGATTTTCCGGAAAATGCCACTGCGGTCCCGCCGGCCTCTGCGGTGACCGAACCGGAAAACGATTGTCCTCTGAAACCCATGACGGAAGCCGAACGCCTCGTTGCCGACTACGCCGCCATGGGCCTCACGATCGGGCGCCATCCCATGGCGCTCAGGCGCGAGGAACTGGCCGCACGCGGCGTGATGCGCGCCTGCGATCTGCGCACCGAGCGGCAGGGACGGCGCGTTCGCGTCGGCGGCATGGTGATCACGCGGCAGCGGCCCGGGACGGCGAAAGGGTTCGTCTTTCTCACGCTCGAAGACGAAACCGGCGTCGCCAACATCATCGTACGGCCGGATCTGTTCGCGCGCGATCGGCTGGTGATTGTCGAGGAGCCGTTCCTGATCGTCGAGGGCGTACTGCAGAACCAGGACGGCGTCACGTCGGTGCGCGCCGAAGCGGTGCACGGCTTGCGGGGCGTGGACGTCGATTTCGACGCACACGATTTCTATTGAGGCAATAACGCCCTGACGACGGGTCGTGGATCGTTCGTGGTCGTGGCTGAGAGTGCGTTGAACGCGGCGTCAGCGGCGGCTATCGGCGCGAGCGGACCCGGGTGTGGCTTTCCATCGCGCCGAACAGGTGAAGGGCATCCAGCAGAACGCGCGGCATGCACGGCTTCCCAAGATGGAGATCGCAGCCGGCCCTCAGCGCGCTCGCGCGCTCGTGCGGCAGATCGGCGCCGGTCAGCGCGATGATCGGCACTCCGCATGTCGACGCGGCCGCCTTCAGCTCACGCGCAATCGACCAACCGTCGATATCGGGCAGCCCCAGGTCCAGGATGATGATGTCGGGCTGGCCGGTGAGCGCGGCCGCGAGGCCGGTGGCGCCGTCCGCGGCTTCCATGACGCTGAACCCCTGGAGCTTCAGATATTCCGCGTAGCCGCGGCGCGAGGGGCCGTGGTCGTCGATCAGCAGCACGCGGGCAGCGCGGGAAGAGGCCATCGCGGGAATTGCCGGCAATTCCATGACCGCGAAAAAGGCCGCATTTTACAGCTGAGGTGCGGACGAATTTCGTACAGATACTGTGTATCCATCTCGGCAGCCTACAAACCTTCAGCGCGGCGTCTGGAGCCCTCAGCGAAGCCGCCGAACCCTCAGCGAAGCCGTCCCGAAGCCTGAGCGAAGCCTCTTCCGGACCCTCAAGATCGTCACTTCCCGTGCCTGCGGTGGTTCATTTAGGCACACCCTGCCTGAAAACTGCGCGATATTCTTCGAGTCTGGAGTGGCACCCTCGTTGCGCACGGCGAGGTTATGGCTGAGCAGATGGCGCATACACCAGGGGAGGATGCCGTGGAGGTTTCGGAAACCAGCGTCAGAATTCACGAGCTCAATATCGAGCGGCCGGCCATCGTGGCATATCTTCAGACAATTCCGCCCGACAAGCTGGAGATCGCGCTCATTCACGCGCTCGAGGTCGGTGTCACCGAAATGCTGGCGCGGCGCGAGCGCTTTCGTCAGTAACGGGCTCCTGCTCGCGATTCTCACGCCTGCCACGGCGGGTCCGCCGACCCGCCGGCCCGCCCGCAGCTGCGCCTCTGGAATATAATCCGTCCACTTACACCGACGAACGTCCGTCAGGCATACACACGCGGGGGCTCGAGATGTTGCTGGCTTTTCTATTGTCTTTGTCGCTGGCGCAAGCTGCCGTGACCGGAGTGGTCACGGACACGACCGGCGGCGCTGTGTCCGGCGCCACCGTCATCGCACGCTCTGCATCGGGTGAGGAACGACAGGCCGTCACCGGGCCTGACGGCCGCTTTACGATCGACAACGTTCCGACCGGTTCGACCCTCATCGTGCGCGCCGGAGGGTTCGCAACACGGGAGCAGGCCGTGGACAACGGCACCGCGAATATCGTGTTGTCGCCCGCCACGCTGCTCGAAACCGTTACCGTCACGCCGACGCGCAGCGAGCAGCGGCTCGGCGACGTGCCTGCGAGCGTCCAGATCCTGCAGAGGGAAGAGATCCGGCAGTCTCCCGCAGTCGTGGCCGACGATGTGCTGCGGCAGATTCCGTCCTTCAGCCTCTTCCGGCGCAGCAGCAGCATCGGCGCGCATCCCACGACCCAGGGGGTATCGCTCCGCGGCATCGGCCCGAGCGGCGTCAGCCGCACGCTCGTGATGATCGACGACGTGCCGTTCAACGATCCGTTCGGCGGGTGGGTGTACTGGACGCGCGTCCCGATTGAGACGCTGGACCGCATCGAGATCGTGGAGGGATCGACCTCCAGCCTCTACGGAAACTATGCCATGGGCGGCGTCATCAACATCGTCAGCAGCCGCGCCGCGCCGATGACGGCCGAGGTCCGCGCGCAATACGGCAACCTCAACACGCCGAAGGCGGAGTTCTTCGGCAGCAACGTGTGGGGCCGGCTCGGCGTCGCGGTCGACGGCAGCGTCTTCAGCACCGACGGTTATCCGAACGTCATCGAGACCGAGCGACGGACGCCCGAAGATACGCCTCCGGGTGTCGATACGAAAGTGGCGGTCGAGTACCGCAACGTGAATGTCAAGGCCGACTATGCGGTGAACGATCGGATGAACGTCTTCGTGCGCGGCGGAGTCTTTCGCGAGGAGCGCGACAACGGCAAGGTGAGTACGTTCCAGCCGGTCATTTTTCCCGAGGTGAACGACACGACGTGGAAGTCGCTTGCCGGCGGAATCAGAGCGGGGCTGCCCGACCGCAGCAACCTGCAGGCGCGGGTCTTCTATGACGACAACACCTTCAAAAGCAACTTCCTGGCAATCGGAGGCACGCCGGCGCGGACCACGGGCCGCCGCACCCTCGAGCAGGAGGTGCCGACCAAGAGCGTGGGCGGCATGGTGCAGTGGTCGCGTGCCTTCGGCAGCCGTAATCATGTGTCCGCCGGAACCGACTGGCGCTGGGTGGACGGCGACAGCAACGAGCGGACGTTCGACATCGTGAACGGCCAGACGCCGCAGATCGACCGTGTGTCGGGCGGCACGCAGCGGAGCTTCGGCGTTTACGTGCAGGACATCTTCACGCCGGTCGATCGGGTCACCCTCACCCTGAGCGCCCGCGTGGACCGGTGGCGCAACTACGACGGGCACAACCTGGAGACCACAATCGCCACCGGGCTGCCGGCCCCCGGCAACGTGCCGCAATTGCTCGACCGGGATGACACCGTCGCAAGCCCGCGCGTGGCGGCGCTGTACCGAATCAATAACCGCGTGAGCGCGTGGGGCGGTGTGAGCGCCGGCTTCCGCGCGCCGACGCTCAACGAGCTCTACCGGCAGTTCCGCGTCGGCGCCGTGCTGACTCGCGCGAACGAAGATCTGGGCCCCGAGCGTCTCATCGGCGGCGAAGCGGGTCTCAACGTGGCCGTCACCGAGGCCGTGACTCTGCGAACCACCTGGTTCGACAATCGCGTGGAGAATCCGATCTCGAACGTCACCGTGGCTGTCAACACGCAGCAGCGGCAGAATCTCGGCCGCACGCGGGTGCAGGGCATTCACACGGACGCGGAGTATCGGCTCGGCTCGTGGAGGTTCTCTGGAGGGTACCTGTTCGACAACGCGAAAGTGAAGGAAGCGGCGGCCAATCCGGCGCTCGTCGGCAAGTATCTGGCGCAGGTGCCGCGACACCGCGGCTCTCTCCAGATCGCCTATTCGAACCCGCGTTACGTGATGGTGTTTCTCGGCGCGCAGTTCCTCGGTCCGCAGTTCGACGACGATCAGAACACGGCGTCGCGCGAGCTTCCCGGATATTCGGTCGTGGATCTAACCGTGTCGCGCGCCCTGGCCTCGAACGTCGAGGCGTTCGTGGGCGTCCAGAATCTGTTCGACAAGGAGTTCGTCGTCGGGACGCTTCCGACGACCATCGGCAACCCGCGGCTGGCGAACGTGGGAATCAGGGTGAAGCTGTCGGGACGGTAAATATCTGGTGATTGTCGATCTGGTGATTGTCGATATATTTCTGAATGCAGGAATAGATCGACGAGCGAACATCACCGGATCGGCAATCTATTGCTGCTGCGTGGGCGCCGGTTTCGGCCGCTCCTGGCGGTGAATCGATCCCGAGTCGACGATCTTCCCGCCGATCCCCACGGCCTGGAAGTACATCTCGTCTCCATCCACCTCGAGCAGCATGAACGTCTGCTCGCTGTCGGTGCCCGCGGCGGTGAGCGCCGAGCGCTTCAAGTCGCCTTTCCTCAGCTTTCCCGACGACCCTTCGACGAAGTAGTAGATGCCCTTCTGCGGCTTGATGCGCTCGTAGATGTGGTCGTGGCCCTGGAAGACGACGTTGACGCCGTATTTGACGAACAGCGGCTCGAGGATGATGCGGAGATCCTCTTCCGACCCGTGGCGGCCTCCGGAGGAATAGAGCGCGTGGTGGAAGTAGACGATCTTCCATTTGTCGTTCGAGCTCTTCAGCTCCCGCTCAATCCACTCGCGCTGCGGCTGATCGAGATAGTCGGTATCGAGCACGAAGAAGCGGACGTTCTTCTTCTCGTAACTGTAGAACCGCTTGCCGTCCATGTTCCACGGCTTGTAGAAGCGGTTCTCCTGGTCGTCGTGGTTGCCGAGCGCCGCGTAGAACTTCACGTCGCGATCGAGCAACGCCTTGTACGGCTTCTCGAACTTCGAGACGAAGTCTTTCGGGCGCTGGCTTCCGTACATGTTGTCGCCGAGCATGATCACGTGCTCGAAGCGAAACTTGTCGTGGTACTTCGCCATGACCTCGGCGAGCTGGTACTGTTCCCGTTCACCCGTGCCGTTGTCGCCCATCGCGGCGAACTTCAGCGAATCGGGCTTGTTCGGTAGCTTGAGCTCCTGCGCGCCCGCCGAGGCGAGGGCGCCGGCGCTGAGGAGGGCGAGGACGACGACACGCGTGCTGGAGCGGCGAAACATAAGTCACCGTTTGACGTCGGGGGTGGCCCCGTTGATGAAATCGACAATGAGATTGGTCTTCACGTCCCGAAGCACGAAGTCGCGGCCCATGAAGCGGTACTCGACTCCTTCGGGCAGCCGCGGCAGGTTCGTCAGCATCAGCGGCGGCACCGTGGCGAGCGGAGACTTCTCCGGATACTCCGCATTGACGCGGGGCGGATCGTACTTGGGCACCTCTTCCATGGCCGCTTTCTTGTCCTTCGGCCGGCGTTCGGCGGAATCCTTCAGGATGACCTCCTTGATGTACGGTTCGGCGTCGCCGAAAATATCGCCTCGCTTCGCGAGCTTTCGCGCCTCCCGGATGCGATCGGCCAGCCCTTTTTGATGCGCGTCCGTTCTCGCAGGGTTGTCGGTCGTCCCGAGTTTCGGCAGCCCGTCGTCCAGCTTTTTCGTAAGCTGCAGGTACTCGTTCACCCGATCGAGAAACCCTTTCATCGCCGAACCCACAGGGTTCACGCGGTCCTGTGCGGCGTCCCCCGCCCCGCGCCCGCCGCGCGCCGCGACGTTCTCCGGTGCGATGGCCCGCGCCGGTTCGGCACGTACGCTGAGCGTGATGGCTGCAGCGGCGACAAGGCCGACAAGGACTCGTTGGCGTGCTGCTGTGTTGGCGAGCAACTTGCTGGACCTCCTGGCAGATGGCACCTTCGGGATCTTTCAACAATCATGCCCTCGCGGTAGAGCTCGAGCATGAAACTCATCGTTGAACCCGAGGCCGGACTGTCCCCGATCCTCTCGGCCATCAAGCAGGCGCGGAAATCGATCGACGTGCTGATCTTCCGCCTCGACCGCGGCGAGATCGCGAAGGCGCTCGAAGCTGCGGTCGCGCGCGGCGTGAACGTCCGGGCGCTGACGGCGCACACGAACCGCGGCGGCGAAAAGAGCCTTCGGAAGCTCGAACTGCAGCTGCTGGAAGGCGGCGTCACCGTCTCGCGAACCGCCGACGATCTCGTGCGGTACCACGGCAAGCTGATGATCGTGGACGCGCGCATCCTCCACGTCTACGGCTTCAACTTCACCGCCCTCGATATGGGCAAGAGCCGCAGCTTCGGACTCATCACTCGCAACCGGAAGCTCGTTCAGGAGGCGGTCAAACTGTTCGAGGCCGACTTCAACCGGCAGACCTACGTCGCCGGTTATGGCCGCTTCGTCGTCAGTCCGGAGAACTCCCGCGAGCGCCTCGCGAAATTCATCGCCGGCGCACGCCGTCAGCTGCTGATTTACGACCCGAAGGCATCCGACGACGGGATGCTGAAGCTGATTGCGGAGCGGTTGAAGGCCGGCGTCGATGTCCGCATCATCGGGAAGGTCGAGGCGAAGTGGGGCATCAAGGGAGAGAAGTTTCCGGGCAAGCGCCTGCACGTCCGCGCGATCGTGCGTGACGGCCAGCGCGCGTTCATCGGAAGCCAGAGCCTGCGGAAACTGGAGCTCGAAAAGCGACGGGAAGTCGGCGTGATCGTGGACGACCGCAAGGTCCTCCGCGAGCTCGTGGCGATCTTCGAAGCCGACTGGGCGGAGACCGACACCGGCAGGAAGGAAGCGAAACGCGCTGAAAAGGCCGAAAAGAAGGAAGAGAAGGAGGCGATCGCTGCCGCTTCGTAGCCCGCCGGTATAATTGACCCTTCCGATGCCCCAACCGGTGCGCATAGCCTTCCTGGGGTGTGGCTTCATCACGCGGGTGCATAGCCGGAATCTGAGATCCCTGGGGTCCGAGGTCCTCTGCCGCTACGCGAGCCGCGACGCCGCGAGAGCCGGCGAATACTGCAGGCGCTACGGCGGCGAGCGCAGCTACCCCGATTACGCCGCCGCCATCGCCGACCCGGCTACCGACGCCGTCGTCATTGCCGTCCCGCCCCGTTTTCACCTCGATCTCGCGCTTCTCGCGCTCCGCGCCGGGAAGCACGTGCTGGTCGAGAAGCCGGCGTTCCTCCGGATGGAGGACTATCGGACGGTCCTTCAGGCGAGAAACGAGGCGCGGCGGGTGGTGCTCGTCGGCGAAAACGATCATTACAAGCCGCTGGCGGTGCGGCTCCGGCGCCTGATTGCGGACCGGTACATCGGCGACATGGTGCTCGCGCATTTCACCACCATCGCGAGGCGGCTGAAGGGCGCCGACGACTGGCGCAACGACGAAACGATGGCCGGCGGCGACGCCTTCTTCGAGGAGGGCATCCACTGGCTTCACCTCGCCGGGAGCCTCGGCCCCTCCATCGTCGCCGCGCACGGGTACCGCCCCTCGACATCCACGGCGGGTCCCGACGTGCGCGCCAAGAGCATGCTCGTCGCGTTCCGTTACGACAACGACGCCGTCGGCGCGCTGTATTATTCGCGCGAGATCCCCTCTTTGCTTCACGGGATCCGGCTGTCGAAGCTGTTCGGCCGCAAGGGGATCATCACGTTCGAGTCGAACGGCGCGTTCATTTTCGCCAGAGGCAACGGCTTTCCGCGCGTTATCCTTCCCGGGTTCCGCGACATCCGCGGCTATCGGGCGATGTACCGCGACTTCATCCGGGCGATTCGGGACGACGCGGTTCCCGAGATGAGCCTCGAGCGCGCGATCGACGATCAGCGGCTGATGGACCAGATCTACGCGAGCCTCGCGCACACGATCCAGTGACCCACGATTACGACGTAGTCATCATCGGCAGCGGCGCGGGAGGCGGAACGCTGTGTCATGCGCTCTCCACCACCGCCGCGCGCATCCTGCTCGTCGAGCGGGGCGATTTCGTGCCGCAAGAGGACGAGAACTGGAGTCCGGAAGCGGTATGGAAGGAACGCCGCTACCGGCCGGACAACGAACGGTGGGTGGACGATCGGGGATTCTGGCGGCGCGCGTTCCGGCCCTACACGCACTACGGCGTGGGTGGCAACACGAAGTTCTGGGGCAGCGCGCTGTTCCGGCTGCGGTCCGAGGATTTCCAGGAAGTCGAGCACGCCGACGGCATTTCTCCCGCCTGGCCGATCGACTACCACACGCTCGCGCCGTTCTACGATCGCGCCGAACGGCTGTATCACGTCCACGGCGACGAGACGGCCGACCCCACCGAACCGCCTCGCGGTCCGTTTCCCTACCCGGCCGTGCCCCACAGCGGCCGGATGGCGGAGATTGTCGAGCAGCTGCGGCGCCAGGGACTGCGTCCCTCCCCTTTGCCGCTGGGACTGCGCGAGGGATGCATCCTGTGCCGGACGTGCAATTCGTTCGCCTGTAAGGTCCATGCCAAGAGCGAAGCGGACGTGTGCTGCGTGAGGCCCGCGATGGAGCGTCCGAACGTGACCTTGTGGACCAACGCCTTCGCCCGTCGTCTGCTCACCAATCGAACGGGCACGAAAGTCGAGGCCGTCGAGATCGAACGCGGCGCCGAAACGGTCCGCGTCGGCGCCGGGGTCTTCATCGCGTCGTGCGGCGCAGTCAATTCCGCGGCGCTGCTCCTGCGGTCGGCGAACGCGGCGCATCCACGTGGACTGGCGAACTCGTCGGGGCTCGTCGGCAAGAGGTACATGGCGCACCTGGCGACAATGATCAGCGCCTTCGATTCCTCGCGCGACAACGAGACCGTCTTTCAGAAGACGGTCGCGGTGAACGACTTCTATCTGGCCGGGACCGCGACGCCGTATCCGCTGGGCCAGATTCAGTCTCAGGGCAGAACCGACGCGGTGGTTCTCAAGGCCGAGGCGCCGTGGTACGCGCAGTGGATTCCGCTCGGCGCATGGGAGTGGTGGGCGGCCGGAGCGGTCGACTGGCTGGTGATGTCCGAAGACCTGCCGCGCATGGAAAACCGCGTGACCGTTTCGCGTGACGATCGCATCCACCTGCGCTACCGCCAGAACAACGTCAGGAGCCACCGGGCGCTCGTCGGAAAAACGGTCGAGATTTTGCGGCGCCTGGGATTCTGGAGCATCAAGCACTCGCTGGGCACCAGGAACACCACTCACCAGTGCGGGACGCTCTGTTTTGGCGTCGATCCGAAAGAGTCGGTGCTCGATCCGTACTGCCGCGCTCACGACGTGCAGAATCTGTTCGTCGTTGATGCCTCGTTCTTTCCCTCGTCCGCGGCGGTCAACCCCGGGTTGACGATAGCCGCGCAGGCATTGAGGGTGGCGGACCACATCAAAGAGAAAGAGCTATCCAGGTCCACCTCAAGGTGGACGCCACGTACGTAGTGTCCGCCTTCAGGCGGACCCCACATTGTCCGCCGGGGGCGGACCGTACAGCGGAGAGGATCCATTGAGAGCGCGGTCTTTCAGTCATGCCGGGATCACGGTATCCAGCTTCAACGAGGCAGTCCGGTTCTACTGGGACGTCTTCGGATGCCCGCTGGTCGGCGTCGCCGACACGCCGCCCGAACGGGTGCGCGCCTTTTTTGGCGTCGAAGGCGAGGCGCCGCGCTGCAAGATCGGGTGGATCCGCGTCCCAGGCGGCGCGGTGCTGGAGATCTTCGAGTTCCAGCCGCAGCAGCCGCCCGATCCCGTGTCGTGGAACCGCGTCGGGCTGACGCACATCTCGTTCAACGTGCGGGACACCGGCAAGTGGTACGACTACCTGCAGAGCAGGGGCGTCGAGTGCGTGAGCAGGCCCGAACGATCGCCGCGCGGGCACATGTTCTTCTTCGCGAAGGACTTCGACGGCAATCTGATCGAACTGATGGACCTCGGGTACATGTACCACGTGCTGCAGTGGCTGGGGCCCCTCGGCGGATGGATTTTCAGGCAGACGATATACAGGAAGTACTACGCCTGAACGGCTTGAGGCGCGCCCTCTCCCACGCGCAGCCGGCGCATGCGCTCGCCCACCTTCAGCGATCGCGTAAAGATGGCGCCGACCGGGATCACGCCGAACAGGTGATGCCGCGCGACCGCCGCGAGACCCGCCGACGCAATGCAGCCGCAGTTGGAACAGTCCGGCGCGCCGCCGAATTGGCACGGCGTGATGCGAGTCTTCAAATCGGCCGAGATCGTCGTGGTCGTGCGGGCGAACACGCACTCGGCGGGCGAGTCTGGCGGGTTCGCATAGACGTCGATGAGCCCCTTCGGTGCCTCGAGCTTGGGATACCGCAGCCGCAGCGCCATCAGGTCCGAGACGACGCGCCGCCGGTCGGCCGCGGTGAGCCGCTCGGCAGAGGACTCGCCCACCTGGGGTGTGTACAGGCTGATCCAGACTTTGCGAGTCTCTGGGCGGCCGCACCAGAACCGCAGGAACTCGTCCAGATACCCGGGCCGGTTGATCTGCTGGCGCGTGACGGTGCAGTGAACGACGATCTGGTGTCCGGCGATGTGCTTGAGGATGCGGTCGTAGGTCGCCGGCGTCCGCCGGATGTCGTGCTCGGGTTGAAGCCCGTCGATCGACACCACGATCGACAGCCGCGGCATGCCGATCCACTCCTTCGGGATCTCGCGGACCGCGCTCGTGACGAGCTGCAGGTGGATGCCACGCGACGTGAGCAGCGGCAGCAGCGTGTTCAGCTCCCGGTACCGGACGAGCGGCTCGCCGCCGACGATCGAGATGTGAAGCGGACGATGGGCGTCGACCAGACCGACCACTCCGTCGATCAGTTCCTGGCCCTTGAAGTCTCGCACTTCGCGCAGCGTGAGCTCGCCGCCGAGATGATCGTCGCCGTACGCGTAGCACCCGGGACAGTGAAGGGGGCACTCGCGGGTGATCTCGATCGAAAGTGCAGGCGTGTACCCGCCGAGAATGCGGCCCCACGCGCCGATGATGCCTTTCATAGGGAAACACTATATCAGCTATTCTTAGAGGCACCTTGGGCCCGATCAACCTCCACGAACGATGATTCAGAAGCGACGATCCCGGATCCACGGGTGGGGCGTGTACGCCACGCGGAGCATCCCGAAGAACAAGCGGATCATTCATTACGCCGGCGAGAAGATCTCGAACCGGGAAAGCCTGAAGCGGGAGCGCCGGTACATCCGGCACGGGCACATCTGGTGCTTCAAGCTCACGAACCGCACCGTGATCGACGCGGGCGTCGGGGGCAACGACGCGCGCTTCATCAATCACTCCTGCCGGCCCAACTGCTACGTGCACATCACGGACGGCACGATCTGGATTCGCGCCGCCCGGACGATCCGCAAGGGCGAGGAGCTCACCTACGATTACCACACCGACGGCGAAGGGCTGATCAAATGCCGCTGCCGTCCGGAGTGCCAGAGGATGCTGTGACAGTGTTCTACCTCCATGGCTTCGCTTCGTCGGCGAAGTCGACCAAGGCCGGATACTTCACCGAGCGGCTGCGCCCGTTCGGGGTGGAGGTGCGTTGCCCCGACTTCAACGAGCCCGATTTCGCATCGTTGACGATGACGCGCATGCTTGATCGGCTGGACACCGAAATCGCCGTGCTGGACGGCGCCCGCCCGGCCACCCCGGCGACCCCG
>WUUC01037772.1_pt1 | contig 12838 bp, 8 predicted proteins | sample 6278441 | NCBI WGS metagenome assembly WUUC01 (sample SAMN13675441, study PRJNA597444) | soil metagenome | isolation source: soil | place: USA: Washington | collected 2017-10 | reverse complement strand
CGATGGACGCGCGCCCGCCAGTGTCGGGACCTGACCGAACGTGGTCGTCTTCAAGCTCGTACGATTGGCTACGACGGAACGGGGGAAGTACCCGCGTATGGGTACACGTCATGGCACGGCTTTGCGCGATCGGGCGTCGAGAATGCCTGCGCGGGCGCCGGGCGAACGCTGCCGAGAATGGCTCCGACAGATCGCAAGGTCCAACACGGTGTCGCCGGTCACGTCGTTCGAGCGGAGGTTGCAGCGCCAGCTCGAGCTCCTCAGGGACGAGATCGCCGAAGCGCGCCGCGCGGGCCTCTCATGGGCCACCATCGGCGCACTTGTTGATGTACCCGCGGATGTCGTGCGGACGATCCACGACGAGTGACCCGGTCTGGGCAACACCGACAGAACCGCTGAGGCCGGTGTCGGCATGGCCGGCACGCAACCGCGTACCCCTGGTTCCTCGGGTACGCGACCGCGTACCCGTCTGCGTCCGGGCTCGGGCTAAGCGCTGTCGAGAGTGAGGGCACAGGGAGCGTGAGTCACCCCGGGTTCGGTGACTGCTCCGGGCGTTTGATGGCTCGGGCCGGAGCGAGCGCGACGCCGAAGGCTCGCTCGGGTCACTCCTCTACGCCTCGCCTCTGACCAGGTATTCCGGCGACAGGAATGACAGGGCGGCGTGCGGGACAATGTCCCTTCCCCTCCGACACGAACCGTAGGGCGAGCGCCCTAGAACCCCCACGAGCCGCAGCCAGACTGCCGCCGGGAGTGTCGCTGGGGCTTGGTGGGGGTTGACGCACGATCCCCGCATCAGCACCGCCCTCCGCCAGGTCGCCGGCCTAGGCCGGGAGCAGGCACCGTCCCGGTGGACGTGGGCCATCGTCGGCCTGGAACGGCTCGGCCGGATCCGCCTTCCCGCGCCGGCGATCGCAGCCCTCGGCGTCGAGGCCGGCGGCGAAGTCCGGATGCGCACCAACCGTCTGGCCGTCATCGTCGCGCCGGACGGCCCAGGGGCAGCAGCGACCATGGACGGGCGGGGCCGGATGTTCGGTGTGGCTCCTCGCCGCCGTCGCGATGACGATGACCCTCGACGGCCAGGTCGTGGCCGAGGGCACCGGCGCAGCGTGCCTCGGCCACCCCTACAACGCGGCCCTTTGGCTGGCCCGGCGCATGGTCGCCGAGGGCACGCCCCTGCACGCCGGCGACATCGTCATGTCCGGTGCGCTCGGTCCGATGGCCGACCTCGCCCCGGGCTCGACCGCCACCGCGACCATCGACAGCCTCGACACCGTCACCGTCACCGTCGGCCGCGAGGCGGCGCGGTGAAGGTCGACGGGCAGGAAGCCCTCACTGATGAAGGAACGGCATGATCGGCAACCTCGCCTACATCGGCTTCCGATCACCGCGCGCCGACGCTTGGGCCACCTTCGGTCCCGAGGTCCTCGGCACCCAACTCGCGCCCGACGGGCCCGACGTGCAGTGCGCCTCCGGGTGGACGACGCCGCCTGGCGCATCGCCATCCACCCCGGCGAGGCCGAGGACCTCGCATACCCTCGGCTGGAAGGTCGACGACCTCACCGCCACCATCGCCGCGATCGAGGCTGCGGGCATCGCTGTCGAGCAGGCCGACGTCGTGGCGTTCCATGACCCGTTCGGGTTCCGTCACGAGCTGGTCGAGGCAGTCGAGCCGGCCGGACCGTTCACCCCCGGCCGGCCCATGTCGGGCTCCGTCACCGGCGACCAGGGCCTCGGCCACGCCGTGCTCATCGTCCCCGACCTCGACGCCGCCGAGCGCTTCTACGTCGACGTCCTCGGGTTCCGGGCCTCGGACACCATCGAGATGGGCATCACCGTCCGGTTCCTCCACTGCACCGGCCAGGCCGCCCGCCACCACAGCCCGGCCATGTCCGCGGTGCCCGGCATGGTGGGACTCCACCACCTGATGCTCGAGGTCGCCACGATCGACGACGACGGGTACTCCTCGCGGGTGGCGGTGCACGAGCGATCAGTGCGGTGGTGGGTGAGCGATCGTCACGGTTGAGGCGTGCGCACCGGGGTCGCCGGCGTGGCGGGCGACAACGATGCGATGGGGCCCGGCGGCCGGGCGCCAGCACCGGGCCTCGGCGTCGCGAGTGGCCAGCCGGCCCGGCGGGATGACGACCTCGAACCTGGCGCTGCTGCCGGAGCGGACCTCGATCCGGGCGAAGCCCACGAGTCGCGCCGGTGCGTCGGGGTCCGGCAGCTCGGCGTACACCTGCACGACGTCCGCGCCGTCGCGGGGCCCGGTGTTGCGGACCGCCCCCTGCGCCCGGACCGATCCGTCGGCGCAGAGCCCGATGGCCACGTCGTCCAACGCGAACGTCGTGTACGAGAGCCCGAAGCCGAACGGGAAGGCAGGCGTGCTGCCGTGGCGGGCCAGGTGCCACCAGCCGTGCCACCGGTCGTAGCGGAAGCTCGTGGCGTCCCGGTCGAAGGCCGGCAGGTCGGCCTCGTCGGCCGGGATGCTGAAGGGGAGACGGGCCGTGGGGTTCACCACGCCGAACAGGACGTCGGCCAGCCCGGGACCGGCCTCGCATCCGCCGTACCAGGCCTGGACCACGGCGGGCACCGCGTCGATCCACTCAGCGACGACGACGGCGCTCCCCGTTTGGAGCACCACGATCGTTTGGGGGTTCGCGGACGCGACCGCCCTGACGAGGGCCACCTGCTCGTCCGTCAAGCGGAGTGAGGTGCGGTCGCCGCCCTCGGTGAGGCCACGTCGGCGGCTCGCGAGGCGCTCCGGCCGCACCACCGGCGGCCGCTCGACCAGGTGCGCCTCGAACCGGGCGATGAGGTCGGGCTCGTCCTGGTCGGGGAAGAGGCCGGCGAGGGCCGGGTCGGTACTGCCGATGTACTCGCCCTCGTCCCGGTAGGTGTAGCCGACGACGACGACCGCGGCATCGCACGTGGCCGCCAGTCGTGCGGCCCGCTCGGGGTCCGAGCCGTCGTCGTGCACGACGTCTCGGGCGACCGCCGCGATGCCGTCGAGCACGGTCCGGCACTCGAGGTCCCACACGTCGCTGGACCCGCCGTCGCCGATGTTCACCACGTCGGCGAGCGGACCGAGCACCGCGACCCTCTGGCCCGGGTGCAGCGGGAGAACAGGCGCTCCGCCCACAGGCCGGTTGCGCAGGAGGACGACCGACCGGGCCGCGACCTCGCGGGCCAGGGTCCGGTGCGGCTCGGAGCCGACCACGCCGGGCCCGGCCACCGGCGCAGCGACGATGGCGTCGAAGCGGACGAGGGTGGCGACCAGGCGCTCGACCGCGGCGTCGACGTCGGCCCAGGACGCGTCGCCCCGGTCGAGGGCGGCGGCGAGGTGCTGGGCACGGACCATCCGGTAGGGCATCTCGATGTCGAGCCCGGCGACGAGCGAGGCGGCGGCATCGCGGAGGCCGAAGATCCAGTCGCTGATGACGAAGCCCTCGAACCCCCACTCTCCCCGGACCACGTCGTCGAGCAGGGCCAGGTTCTGGCCACACCACTCGCCGTTGACCGCGTTGTACGCGGTCATGATCGACGCCACCCCCTCGTCGACGACGCGCCGGAAGTGGGGCAGGTACACCTCATGGAGGGCGACCTCGTCGACCTCGATGTCGACGCTGAAGCGGGCGTTCTCCATCGAGTTGCAGGCGAGGTGCTTGACGCAGGCCATGACGTGGCGCTGGAGGCCGCGCGTGAGCGCGGCGCCCATCTCGCCGACGTGGAACGGGTCCTCGCCGTAGGTCTCCTGGGCCCGGCCCCAGGCCGGATGGCGCAGCAGGTTGACGCACACCGCCCCGGAGAGGGTCGCGCCCACGGCCCGCAGCTCCGCGCCGATGGCGTCGCCGATCCGCTCCTCCAGCGCCGGGTCCCAGGTGGCGCCACGGGCCATGGTGACGGGGAAGCAGGTGGCGTTGCCGACGACGACGCCGCGAGGGCCGTCGCAGAAGACGATGCCCGGCAGCCCGACCCGCTCGACCCGGGCGGCGGGGAACGGGGACTTGTGGTAGCCGTCGTCGAAGAGGTCGCGCAGCCCGAGGAGGGCAGGCGCATCGCCGTCGAGGCACCAGAGCTTCTCGTGGGGCGTCATGGTCGCCACCAGAGCCCGGGCCGCCTCGACGGCGGGCATCCCCTCGGCGGCTGCGGCGAGGGCCTCGCGGTAGTTGCGCGCCGGGTTCAAAGGGTGTCCTCCACCTTGGCGAAGCGCGGGTCGCGCTCCCAGCGGATCACGTCGGCCGTGGTGACCGACCAGTCCAGCAGCTGGCCGCGCAGCTCGGCCAGGACCTCGGCCATCGCCGCGTCGCCCGACAGGTCGACGAGCTCGTCGGGATCGCTCCGGCGGTCGTAGAGCTCGTCGTCGCCGAAGGGCCGGTGGACGTAGGCGTGCGTCGGGGTGCGGAGGGCGGTGACCAGGCCGACCAGCTCGGGGCGCTCGTGTTGGAGCCGTCCCTTGGTCTCGTAGGGCCCGCCGTCGGTGATCGTCTCCAGCAGCGCTTCGTCGGCCGGACGGAACCCGCCCTCGGTCACGGCGAACGGCCGGGCGTCGCCGGTGGGCCCACCGCCTCCGAGCGCAGGTACGAGGGTACGGCCGAACTGGGTCCAGCTCGGCTCGACCCCGGCCAGTTCGAGCAGGGTCGGGACGATGTCGACGACCTCCACCGGAGCGGTGACCGTGCCTCCCGAGCGCCGGGGGTCGTGGACGACCAGCGGGCAGCGGGTGAGCGAGGGCTCGACCCCCGCGGGCCACTTCTCGACCAGGCCGTGGTCGCCGGCGTACTCGCCATGGTCGGACATGAACACCGTCACCGTGCGCTCCCCCGCTCCGCTGCGCTCCACCGCCTCGGACACCCGCCGCAGCTGGTGGTCGACGCGACTCACCATCCCGAAGTACGTCCGCCGGATCTCGGCCCAGTCCTCGACCGTGAGCCGGTCGTAGCCCTTGGCCGTGCGCAGGGCGTCGTGGAACGCCGGGGCCCGCGCCTTGACTGGCAGGGGCCGCCCGACGTCGGCCGGTTCGTGGAACGAGTACCACGGGTCCTCGACCTCGAACGGCGGGTGGGGGAAGAGCAGGGGCACGAAGAGGACCCACGGCTCGGGCGGCGCGTCGGCGAGCCACTGCTCGACGGTGCTGATCGTGGCCTCGTCGAGGTCGTGCACCGGTCCGTCCTGGGGATCGTGGGCGCGGCGACCGACATACATGGCGCCCCAGCGGGCCGATCCCGGCGGATCGGGGTAGGGGCTGAAGAAGTGACGGGGCGGCCGGCGCCAGCCGGCGGCGTCGGTCGACAGCTCGGTGACGCCGGGGGCGAACACGTCGCCCCGGTGCCCGGCCGCGACCGTGTGGTAGCCAGCGTCGCGCAGGGCCCGGAGGAGGTTGGGCTGGTGGGGCTGGAGCAGGTTGGTGAGGGTCCGGTGCCCGTGGACGTGGGGGTACCAGCCCGTCATGAAGCTGACCCGGGAAGGCCCGCACACCGGGTGCTGGACCCAGGCATCGGTGAACACGGTGGCGTCGGCGGCCAGGGCGTCGAGGAACGGGGCGTGGGCGACCGCCCGGCCGCCGGGGGCGAAGGGCGCCAGCACGTCGGCGCGCAGTTGGTCGGCGACGAAGAGGACGATGTTGGGACGGGTGCCGGTCATGAGGTGCCTCAGGTCTCGGCGACGAAGGTGGCGTAGGTGTCGGCCAGCGGGTCGTCGGTGCTGCGCATCCAGTCGAGGAGCTCGGCCCGCAGCTCGTCGCGGGTCTCGGCGTGCTCGGGGCTCTCGGCGAGGTTCTCGAGCCCGTCGGGGTCGTTCTCGAAGTCGTAGAGCTCCTCGGGGACCCGGTTCCTGAAGAGGCCGGTGCGAGCGGCGACCTCGGGATCGTGCTCGGCGGCCGCCTGCATGGCGGGCCAGGTGAGGCCGAGCATGCTGTCGGAGCTGAAGCGGGGTGTCCCGTCCGCCCACGCGTTCCAGATCAGGCCGCCGGATCGTCGCTGGATGCACCGCATCTCCAGCTGTTGGCCCTGGGCCGGCTCGTGGTAGACGGTGTGGACGACGTCGCGGCCGTCCTGCGCCTCGCCCTGCAGCAGCGGGAGGAACGAGCGGCCGTCGACACCTTCGGGTGCGTCGACCCCGACGGCGGCGCAGATCGTGGGCAGCAGGTCGACCCCCGAGACGTAGCTGTCGTCCTCGATGCCGGCGGTGACGCCCGCCGGCCACCGGACGATGAGCGGCGTGCGCGTGCTGTGCAGGTAGCAGTTGCCCTTGGCGAACGGGAACGACATCCCGTTGTCGGACAGGAAGATCACCAGCGTGTCGTCGGTCGCCCCCGCCTCGTCGACCTCGTGGAGCACGGCGGCGAGCGTGTCGTCGGCCCGCCGGGCCGAGCTCAGGTACTGGGCGATCTCGGTCCGGACGTCGGGGAGGTCGGGGAGGAACCCGGGCGTCGGCCACTCGCCCGCCTCGAACCGCTTCGACGGCTCGACGATGCCGGCGAGGTCGCCGGGCGGCAGGGCCGCCTCATCCGCGCTGCCGGAGAACGGCCGGTGCGGATCGTGGCTGTTGGCCATGAGGAACCAGGGCTGGTCCTGGCGCCGGGCCTCCGCGAGGAAGCCGGCGACCTCTTCTGCGTAGCGCCCCGGGTCGCGGCCGTAGCCGAGATCGGCGCGGTCGAGGGCCAGGTCCCAACCGAAGCGCTCCACCGGGGCCACGTGGGTCATCTTGCCAAGGATGCCGACCCGGTACCCGGCCGGGCGGAGGACGTCGGTGAGGACCGGCACGTCGTCGCGGATCGGGTCGAAGCCCTTGGCGCCGTTGTGGTGGGGGTAGCGGCCCGTCACCATCGCCGACCGGCTGGGCTGGCACACCGCGACGGCCACGTGGGCCCGCCGGAACACCGCGCCATCACTGGCCAGGCGGTCCACCGTCGGGGTGACGTCGGCGGGACCGCCGAAGGTCCCGGGGGTGTCGGAGTTCATGTCGTCGGCGGTGAACAGCAGGACGTTGGGACGGCGCGGCGACGGGGTGGCGCTCGACCCGGCGGACGGATCGGTGCTCGGGCCGTCGTCGGCCGTGCAACCGGCCAGAGCGGTGGCGGGCCCGGCGAGTGCGGCGCCGGCGACCAGGTGTGCGGTCCCCGAGAGGAACCTCCGACGATCGAGATCGGGCATGGGGGCGATCATGGACAAGAAGTCGACAGGTGTCAACTCTTGGGTACGATGCGCCGGTGCGCGACCGGCCGAACGTGATCCTCATCAACTGCGACGACCTCGGGTACGGCGACATCGGGTGCTACGGGTCCACCGTCAACGCCACCCCCACCCTCGATCGCATGGCGGCCGAAGGCCTGCGGTTCGACGACTTCTACATGGCGTCGCCGGTGTGCTCGCCGTCGCGCGCCGCGCTGCTCACCGGGTGCTACCCGCCCCGCATCGGCTTCGGGAGCTTCGACGGCATCCCGGTGCTCTTCCCCGGCCAGGACCTCGGGCTGCCCGACACCGAGATCAGCCTGGCGCGCCTCCTCTCCGACGCCGGCTACCGCACCATGCTGGTGGGCAAGTGGCATTGCGGCGACCAGGCCGCCTTCCTCCCCACGAACCACGGCTTCGAGCGCTACTTCGGCATCCCGTACAGCAACGACATGGGCCGGCAGGTCCCCGGGCCGGACGGGGCCTTCCGAGGGGGCTACCCACCCTTGCCCCTCCTCGACGACGACACCGTCCTCGAGCAGCAGCCCGACCTGGCCTCGCTGACCGAGCGGTTCGTCGCCGAGTCGGTGCGCTTCATCCGAGCCGCAGCCCCCGAGCCGTTCTTCCTGTACCTGGCCCACATCTACGTCCACGTGCCGATCTACGTGCAGGAGCGCTTCGCCCGGCAGGCCGCCAACGGCAGCTACGGCGCCGCCGTCGAGTGCGTCGACTGGGCGACAGCGGTGCTCCTGGCCGAGCTGCGTTCGCTAGGGCTCGACGACGACACCGTCGTGATCTTCACCAGCGACAACGGCTCTCGGGCGGTCGAGGGCGGGAGCAACGCTCCCCTGCGGGGCACCAAGGGCTCCACGTGGGAGGGCGGCATGCGGGTGCCGTGCATCGTCCGCTGGCCAGGGCGCGTCGCCCCGGGGACCACATCGTCGGAGCTGGCGACGGCGATGGACCTCTACCCCACCCTCGCCCGCCTCTGCGGGGGCCGGGTGCCCGACGACCGCACCATCGACGGCCGGGACATCACCGACCTCCTGGTCGATCCCGACGCCCGCTCGCCCCACGAGGCGTTCCTCTACTACTGGATGGACGACCTCGAAGCCGTGCGCGACGGGCGGTGGAAGCTGCACTTCGCCAAGCGCGGCCGGCCCGTCCACGCCCTCTACGACCTCCACGCCGACCGGGCCGAAGCCCACGACGTGGCCGCGGAGCACCCGGACGTGATCGGCCGCCTCGAGGCGCACGCCGAGCGGGGACGGCGCGCCCTGGGCGATGCCCGCCTGGGGATCGCCGGCGACGACGTTCGACCGGCCGGCCGGGTCGACGACGCCGTGCCCCTGACCGTCCACGACCCCGAGCACCCGTACTACATGTTCGAGTACGACCTGCCGGATCGGGGCTGACCGGTGGACCGCCCCCTCAACGTGCTGTGGATCCTCTGCGACGAGCTCCGGGCCGATGCGGTCGCCTGCTTCGGCGGGGCGCCCGTGGCCGTCTCGACCCCCGCCATCGACGGTCTCGCCGACCGCGGCGTCCTCTTCGAGCGGTGCTACGCGGCCTCGCCCGTGTGCGTGCCGGCCCGGGTCGGCATGCACACCGGCCTGCTGCCCGAGGAGACGGGCGTCTACGGCAACGAGGCGTTCTGGCCAGGGCACCAGATGGGCCCCATCGAGACCTTCCCCGAGGTGCTGGCCCGGCAGGGGTGGGCGACGGCGGACTTCGGCAAGGAGCACATCCCTCGGGCGCTGACGCCGTGGCAGCTCCAGGACCACCGGGGCTCGCTCGCCCACGAGGTGATGCGGGCGCTGCCCGACGACGCCGCCGAGGTGCTGCGGTCGACCACCGGCCTGGCCCTCGCAGGCCGGTTCCCGGCCGAAGTGCCCTACCCGCCGTCGGTCGTCGTCGACAACGTGCTGGGCTGGGTCCGCCAGGCCCCGGAGCCGTTCCTGGTGCGGGCCTCGTTGCTCCAACCGCACACCCCGGTGGTGCCTCCCGAGCCGTGGGCAACCCTCTACGAGGGCCGGGACTGGCCCGACGAGGTGGTCCAGGACCCGACGGCGAGCGCCTTCGAGCGACGGTTCGGCGAGGTGTCGGGCGGCCTCGACCTGTCACCGGCCGAGATCGTGCGGGCGCAGGTCGCCTATCACGGCCTCGTCGCCTGGGTCGACGCCGAGATCGGGCGCCTGCTCGCCGGCCTCGCCGCGATCGGCAAGCAGGCGGCCCGCACCGTCGTGGTGTTCACCTCCGACCATGGTCGGCTGCTCGGCGAGCAGGGGGGCATCGGCAAGCACACCCACGCGCCCGCGGCCCAGCGCATCCCGCTGATCGTCGTCCACCCGGACCTGTCGCCCGGACGGCGCCACGACCTGGCGTCACAGGTCGACCTGGCCCGCACGTTCTGCGGGCTCGTCGACGCCGCCCCGCCGCCGCGTGCGGGTGGGCGCGACCTGTTCCGTGACCCGCCGCCGGGCCACGTGTCGTCGACCATCGGCTACGGGCAGGCACAGAGCGCGGCGTTCCCGAACCTGGGGATCGGCCGGTGGTTCGGCGATCGTGGCTGGCCGCGACGGACCTGCGTCCGCACCGAGCGGTGGCGCTACGACCGCAACGTCCGCCTCGACGGCGCTCCCCCCGGTGTGCCCGATCGGGACGACTTCATGGCCGACACGACGGTCGACCCGAACGAGGCGACGAACCGGGTGGGCGATCCCTCCGTCGCCGGCGTCCTGGCCGAGCTGTCGGCGCTCGTCGACGATCTGGCCGGCCGAGCGACCGACGTGCCGGCGGCCGGGGTCTACGGGTCGTCGCCCTGAGGGCTCCCGTCGTCGACGAAGACCTCGGGATCGGTGGCGGGCCAGTCGCCCAGGTCGTAGCGGAGGCCGCCGTCGACGTAGAACGGGCGCCCCGACTTGCCGTTGGCCGCTTCGCGCTCCGGGTCCCACCAGATCTCGGTCAGGTTGTCGATCGCCGTCCACGGGCTCGGTCCGTGGGGGCCGAGTGAGATCGTCGGGCTGGTCGGGTCGGCCGGACCACCGGACGTTGGCCCACCCCCGCTGAACAGCCCGTCGCGGAAGGTGCCCGGGTCGAGGTCCGGCCCCGCCCGCTCGATGCCCGAGACGATGAGGTTCAGCAGGGTGTAGGTCTGGGAGAGGAACGGGGCCAGCGACGGGTCGGGCGAGGCGTGCTGCCACGCGTAGGCCCGGTAGGCGTCGGAGTCGGTCGGCTCGCCGTCGGCGGGACGGGGCACGACCGCCGGACCGAACATGTGGCGCCACTGGTCCTGGGAGTAGAGCTGGCCGGCCTGGTAGGTGTCGAGGGCGCCGTAGCCGGTCGAGAGGATCTCGGGGAAGTAGCCCTGTGCGTCGGCCGCTGCGGTGCCGAAGGCCGGGGCCACCGGGTCGCAGAGGCACACGACCGTCGTGGCGCCGGACTGCTCGAGCTGGAGCATGGTGTTGGTCCACTGTTGGGTAGCGACCTCGACCTCGGGGGCGTACTCGACCACGCGTGCGACGGTGCCGCCACAGTCCTCGACGAGGTCGCGGAGCTGTGGTCCCGCCTCGTGGAGGCCGGCCGTGTGCACGATGCCGAGCCGGCGATCGCTCCCCCGGAGGTCGGCGTCGCCGGCATGGACGGCGCGACGCCCGTCGAGGCGCTTGCAGTAGTACTCGGCGACGTGCTCCAGCACGAGGTCGACGTCGGGGAAGATGCCGTAGATGTAGGGCGCGTTGTCTTCGTAGACGTCGGCTCCGTATTGGTTGATGAGCCCGGAGCTGATCACCTCGCGCCGGGCCAGCTCCTCCTGGAGGACCTGGCCCAGGCTCTGGCCGACGACGGCGAAGGCCCCCACGTCCTCGGCCAGGCCCTGAGCGACGGCCTGCGCTCCCGAGGGCTCGTTCGTCCCGTCGGCCTGCTCGAAGGTGATCTCGATGCGGCGCCCGTAGGTCTGGTAGGCGGCGTTGTACCAGCGCTCGTAGGACTCGAGCATGTCCTCGGTCTGTGACGCGGTGGGCGCCGTGCCGCCCACCACCCCGGCGACCTGGGCGTTCTGGGCCGCACTGAAGAAGACGAGCTCGATCGAGTCGTCGGTGACGCCGCGCCAGGTGGCACCGCCGTTGTCGCCCCCGTTCCAGAACGGCGGGCAGGTGGCCGCCCCCACCACCACGACGCGCAGGCAGCTCTCGGCGCTGCCGGCTGCGACCGGCCTGGGCCGGTAGGCAGCGTCGACCGGTCGAGCCTCGCCGACGCTCGAGCTCCGCTCCGCCGAAGGGCGCGATGGGAACACGGCGATGCCACCGGCCACGGCGAGCACGACAGCCCAGGGCGCAGCCCGGCGCCACCAGGTGCGAGGAGGGCCGATCATGCCACCGGCTCCGGCCGACCCGAACGGGACACGGCGCTGCGATCGTCGCCCAGGTAGGACGACACCACGACCGGGTCGGCGAGGACGTCGGGGGGACGGCCCTCGGCGATGACCTGCCCCAGGTCGAGGGCGACCAGGCGGTCGGCCACGCCCGAGACGAGGGGCATGTCGTGCTCGACGATGACCAGCGCGGTGCGGGTGCGGTCCCGTATGTCGGCGAGGAGGGGGCCGAGCGACTCGGCCTCGCGCTGGGCGATGCCCGACGACGGCTCGTCGAGCAGGAGCACCGACGGAGCGACGGCCAGGGCGCACCCCAGGTCGACGATCCGCCGGGTGCCCGTGGAGAGGTCCGACACGAAGGCGTCCCGGTGACGTTCAAGCCCGAGCAGCTCGAGGAGCTCGTCGACCCGACCCACCAGCTGCCGCTCCTCGGCTCGCTGGTCGGGGAAGCGCAGCACGGCCGCCAGTGCTCCCCGGCGCCCCAGGTGCCGGTGGAACGCAACCGCGAGCGTCTCGCTCACGGTCAGCGACGGGAACAGGCGGGCGTCCTGGAACGACCGCCCCAGACCGAGGCCGGCGCGCTGGTCGGCCCGCAGTCGCGTGACCTCCCGCCCGGCCAGCCTGATCGTCCCCGACGACGGGCGCAGGTGCCCGGCGAGGACGTCGAGCAGGGTGGTCTTGCCGGCGCCGTTGGGACCGATCAGCCCGACGATCTCCGCCTCGGCCACGGCCAGCGACACCTCGTAGAGCGCGCTGACCCCGCCGAAGGAGATCGACAGGTCGTGGCCGGCGAGGACGGGCCGCCGCCGGATCGACGCCGTCAGGCCGAACGGTCGGCGCACGGCGGCCGGCGGTGGCCCGTCCGGCGGCGGCGCAGGCGGCGGGGCTGCGTCGAGGGCTGCGGACGCTCCGTCGAGGAACACCGAACGCAGCAGATCGGGACGCTCCAGCAGCTCACGGGCCGGGCCCTCGAAGCGCACCTCGCCCTTCTCCATGAACACGGCCCGCCCGGCGAGCGCCAGGGCGATGTTCACCGACTGCTCGACGAGCACGACGGTGGTGCCCGCCGCGTTGATCTCCCGCACCGTGTCGAGCAGCTGCGCCACGATGGCCGGGGCCAGGCCGAGCGAGAGCTCGTCGATCATCAGCAGCTTGGGCCGGGCGAGCAGGGCCATGGCGAGCCCGAGCATCTGCTGCTGACCGCCCGAGAGGTTCCCCGCCACCTCGCCGCGGCGATCGGCCAGCGCCGGGAACCGGGCGAGGGCAGCGTCGCCGTCGGCCGCTGAGGCATCGGAGG
>WUUC01219417.1_pt1 | contig 12841 bp, 10 predicted proteins | sample 6278441 | NCBI WGS metagenome assembly WUUC01 (sample SAMN13675441, study PRJNA597444) | soil metagenome | isolation source: soil | place: USA: Washington | collected 2017-10 | reverse complement strand
CATGGTCGCCGCGCTCGCGTCGGGTCGCTACGACGGGTTGCACGGGCGTTTCCTGCACGTCCGCGACGACCTCGACGCGCTGCTGGACGCGGTCGCCCGCCACCCGCGCACCAGGACGCTCGAGGTCGTGCCGGCGCTACCGTTCGATCGGGTCTTCTGACGGAAACCTCACCATGGGTCGTCCGCCGCGTGGCGCGGGGTTGCCCGGTCGTCGTCGACCAGCGGCCAGCGGTCGCCGTAGACGATCTGTTTGATCGAGTCGATCCGCAGGAAGTCGTGCGGGAAACCGAGTTCGACCCGGCTGACCGCGTCCAGGTTGGCCACCTGTTCGTGGTCCAGCCGCACGCTGAGCGCGCCGATGTTGGTCTCCAGCTGGGTCTCCGACGTGCAGCCGAGGATCGGCACCACCGCCCCCGGACGCCTACGCAGCCAGGCGATGGCCACCTGCGCCGGCTCCCAACCGCCCTCGTCCGCGATCCGCACGACCTCCTCGACGATCCCCGCCGACCGCTCGTCGGTCCCACCCCAGTCGTAGACGTCCAGCCGCCCGGCCGTGCCCTCGCGGTACTTGCCGGTCAACCGACCCTCGGCGAGCGGCCCCCACGCGAGTACGGCGAGCCCGAAGCTCCGTGCCATCGGCAGCAGATCCCGTTCGGCGGTGCGGTCGAGCAGGTTGTAGCGTGCCTGCACGCCGACGAACGGGGTCCAGCCGCGCAGCTGCGCGAGCGTGTTGGCCTGGGAGATCTCCCACGCCGGCCAGTCGGAGACCCCCACGTAGAGCACCTTGCCGGCACGTACCTGGTCGTCGAGTGCACGCATGACCTCCTCGACCGGCGTCCAGGTGTCGCGGGCGTGCACCCAGAGGAGGTCGATGTGGTCGGTGCGCAACCGCCGCAGACTGTCCTCCAGTGAGTTGATCAGGTTCTTGCGGTGGTTGCCGGCCGAGTTCACGTCACCGGGCCGGGTCGACCCGTTGTACTTGGTACCGAGAACGAACTCGTCGCGCCGGCCGGCCAGTATCCGGCCGAGAAACTCCTCGGACGCACCGTCGGTGTAAATGTTCGCCGTGTCGATGAAGTTGCCGCCGGCTTCGGCGAACGTATCGAGAATCCTGGCCGACACCGCCTCCGGAGCCCCCCACCCCCAGGTCTCCCCGAACGTCATCGTGCCGAGGCACACCTCGGAGACCCGCAGTCCCGAGCTGCCAAGGATGGTGTATCTCATCTTCACTCCCTGGTCGGTCCCGCCGCACCGGCGGGGACGAAACTTGCTCCGGCGGCCCCACGCGGCCGCCGGACCTACGCGCCGGAGGCCGCCACCCGAGCGGATGGCGACCTCCGGCACCGAGGTTGGGTTGTGGCGCACTACTTCGTCACTGCGTGCATGAGCACGTTGATGTTTCCGTCGGTCCAGAAGGCGCGGAGCGTGAACGAGGTGATGAGCCACCGGTCGGCCCGGCGCAGCTCCAGTTCGTACCGGCCGCCGCAGGTCCACAGTGAACCGCCGAACGAATCCGAGCGCTTCGCGACGATCTGGACGTTGGCGGTCGCGGTCGCGCGATCGCCGTCGATCTCCGCGAGCGGACTGATGATCACGTGCTGGGCGTAGTCCAGAGAGCTCAGGTCGCTCTGCCAGCCTTCGAGCAGCGCGGCGGAGGTGACCTCACCCGGCTCGCCGCCGAACAGCGACGTGTAGTCGGTGCGGACGTTCTCGTCGAACAGGGCGGCGAGGCCGGACCAGTCCTGGTCATCGAGCAGGCGGCCGAGGCGCACCACCGTGTCCTCGACCTCCTTGCGCTCGGCGATCGTGCTCGCGACGTTTTCGGGCGTACTCATTGCATATCCTTTCGTTGAGCTCGGGGCGTGCGTCGAGAATGGCAACACGCTAACCCCGAACTCCGCGCCAGGACGAGGGAAAGTAACGGAGTGAGGCGCCGCAATGCTGGAGTCACTCCAGCCGAGGGGTACGCTCCAAAATGCACGTCCACGATTCTTCTCGGAAGTTCCGGCCAAGGCAAGAGTTGGTTCCGTGCCGGGAGAACAGCCGGAAAGTAGAACTGGCCATACCACCATCATCGGTACTCGCCAACCGGCTCCTGGAACTTCTGATAGTCGGACTGTAAGATTGCTTCCGAATTCTTTCCCCGCCATTGTCGGGAAACATATGAGAGGGAGAAAGTCTGTGACCACTCCGTCCGAACAAGCCGGAGTCGGCCGGCAACGACCTCGTTTCTCCCGCACGCAGCGTGGTGCACTCGCCGTTGTCGCGTCGGCCGTCGGGCTCGATGCGAGCAGCGTCGCGGTCGTCAACGCGGCGCTGCCCGAGATCGAGGTGGACCTGCTGATGAGCGCGAGTGTCCTGCAGTGGGTGATCACCGCCTACGCGGTCACCTTCGCCGGATTCCTGTTGTTCGGCGGCCGACTGGCCGACGTGTTCAGCAGGCGCCTGGTCCTGGCCGTCGGCATCGGGATCTTCGCGGTCGGCTCGCTGGCGTCCGCGGTCGCCGGCGGCACGTTGTGGCTGATCCTCGCCAGGGCCGCGCAGGGCATCGGGGGCGCGATCTCGGTGCCGGCGTCGACCGCGCTGCTGTTCGAGATCTTCCCGCCCGGCCCGCTGCGCAACAAGGCACTCGGCATCTTCACCTCGGTCGCCGCCGGCAGCTTCAGCGGCGGACTGATCTTCGGTGGGTTCCTCGCCGACCTGTTCGGTTGGCGCTCGGTGTTCGCGTTCACGGCCGTCGTCGCCGGTGTGATCCTGCTCGGCGCGCGCTCGACACTGCCGGCCGGCACCACCCACCGCCGGCCGCTCGACCTGCCGGGCACGGTGGCCGTCACCGTCGGCCTGTTGCTCGCCATCTTCGGGGTGAGCCGCGCCGGGGAGGCCGGCTGGTCCGACCCGCTCGCCGTCGGCGCGGTCGTCGTCGGTGTGGTGCTGCTCGTCGGCTTCGTGCTGTGGGAGCGGCGGACCAGCGAGTCCTTGCTGCCCTTCGACATCCTGGCGACGATCCCGGTCTGGTCGGCCGCGGTCACCGCGTTCGTGTTCTTCGGGATCGTGCTCGCCGAGCTGTTCTTCACCCCGCTGTACATGCAGAACATGCTGGGCTACAGCCCGATGGTGTCGGCGACGGCGCTGCTGGCGCAGAGCATCTCGGTGATCGTGTCGGCCAATCTGACGGCCCGGCTGCTCGATCGGGGCATCGGTCAGCACACGCTCATGGGGACCGGGATGCTGCTGCTCGCCGCCGGGATGGCGAGCTTCGTGCGTACCCCGCTCGACGGCTCGTACCTGGTCCACCTGTTCCCCGGCTTCGTCGTGGTCGGCGCCGGCATCGGCGTGTGCCACGCGTCGATGACCGCCGCCTCGCTCACCGGCATCTCACGCGACAAGCAGGGCGTGGCTGGCGCGTTCAACGCCACCGCGCAGCAGGTCGGCGCCAGCATGGGCACCGTGGTGCTGGTGACCGTCGCGGTCGGCATGGCGAGCGGCGACGGGGACGCGGGTGAGCTCGCCGGTTACCACGCCGCCTACTGGGGTGCCGCCTTCCTCGGCGTCGCCGGCGCGATCACCGTCCTGCTGCTCGGCGCGCTGCACGCCCGGCGCGTCCGGGCACCTGCCTCTTCGGGCGCACTCCGTTAGCTGTCATTGGTAATTACCGCGCCCCGACGAAATAATGAACAGAACAATGACCAGAAACAATCGACCGGAGAGCTACCCATGGCCTGGCGACTAGTCGGCAGAACCGAGCAGCTGAACCATCTCGAGAAGGCGTTCGCCAGGGACGGCAGCGGCCCGGTCATCATCACCGGCGAACCGGGCTGCGGACGCACGAGTCTGCTACAGCTCACTCGCCTGCTCGCCGATCTCCGGCGACACCTGGTCATCGAGGTGGCCGCGGCCGGTCCGGAGGCCTCGGAGGCCATCGCGCGGGACGTCGCCGGGGCCTACCCGCGCCGGCCCGTGTTGCTCCTCGACGACGCGCACCTGGCCGACCGGGGCGTCCTGGCGGCACTGCGCCAGGCGCACCGGACGGCGGGCGCGCTCGTGGTGGTCACCCATCCCACCGGGCGTTTCCTGCCACGGCGCCCGGATCTGATCGAGTACCTGCGCTACGAGCCGGACACGACCGTGCTGCGCCTGCCGCCGCTCACCGAGGCCGAGGTGACCGAGGTCGTCGACGGCCTGGTCGGCGGCCGGGTGCACGCGGCGACCGCCGCCGCGCTGCACGCGGTGACCGGCGGCAGTCCCGGCCGGTTGCACGACCTGCTGGTCACCGGCCGGCTCGCCGAGAACCTGGCCCCGAGGGATGGGCAGTGGCGGCTCGTCGCCCTGCCCGACCGGCTCGTCGCCCTGCCGGAGGGCGGGCAGGAGCTGCTGGTCAGGGCGGCCGAGCAGGCGTGGCAGGATCTCGCCATCGAGCGGCTCACCGAACTGGGCACCCTCGCCCTGGCCGGCGGGGCCGATCACCACATCGCCGGGCCCGTGGCGATGGGGCATCTGCTCGCCGGCCGGCCGGACGACGGCCTGCGGCTGCTGGCCGCGGTGGAGCCGGGTGACCTGGTGGTCGACCGCGCCACGAAGGCGGTGCTCCTCGCCGTGGGGTACGGCGCGGTCGACGAGGCGGGCGCACTGCTCGTCGACGACAACGACCCTGCCGACCCCGCCGGCTCCGTCCGGAACGCGGCGATCTGGGCCTGGCTGCAGGCCGTATCCGGACGCATCGACGACGCGGCGACCCAACTCCGCGAGCTGACCGTGGCGGGCGACCGCATCGCCGCCGCGTTCGCGAACGCGGCGCGCGCGGCCGCCGAGATGGCCGGCGGCCGCCCGGCGGCCGCCATCACCGCGCTGCGGCGCGCGATCATCAGCGCCGAAGCCGGCCGCGGCGAGCTGCCGTGGCTCGCGCCACACCTGACCGCCGTGCTCGTCGACACCCTGGTTCTGGCCGGCCGGCTCAGCGAGGCCACGTCGGTCAGCGCCGAACTCCACGCCGCGCGGGACGGTCGCGACTGGGACGTGGCCACCTCTTTGGACGTGCTGTTGGCAGGCCTACAGCTACCTGTATCCGAAGACGCCCCGCTAGGCTGAACGCTCGCTACAGGACCGCCACCGGACCACAACATCGAACGAGAAGAACGAGGCGCCCACGTTGGAACGGAACCAAAACCGCTCCGACCTGGGCTTGTTCTTACGTAGCAGGCGCGAGCGAATCTCTCCGGCCCAGGTCGGCCTACCCTCCGGTCCGCGCCGGCGCGCGCCGGGGCTGCGCCGCGAGGAGATCGCGATGCTGGCCGGCCTCAGCCCGACCTGGTACACCTACCTGGAGCAGGGGCGTGACATCCGGCCGTCGCCGGAGGTGCTCGAGAGTCTGGCCAGGGTGCTCCAGCTCACCAGCGAGGAGCGGCGCTACCTGTACCTGGTCGCCGTCGGCCAGTACCCGCCGGCCCGGCCGTCAGAGGCCAAGCTGGTGCCGCAGACCGACGTGGCACAGACCGTCGCCGCCCTGAGCCTCGGCAGCGCGCCGATCTACGCCGGCAACCTCTACGGCGACGTCCTCGCCTGGAACGACGCCGCGGTCGAGCTCTACACCGACTTCGGCCAGCTGCCCGAGGGTCGCCGGAACATGCTGTGGTGGCAGCTGCTCGACCCGGAAGCGAAGGAGCGCATCGACAACTGGGAGGACGACACCAAGGATCTGGTGGCGCGCTTCCGGCTCGCGTCGGTGACCCGGCCGTGGGACGCCCGGTTCCGTGAGCTCATCGCGGACGTCGGGGAGGCCAGCGCGGACTTCGACAAGTGGTGGTCGGCCTACGACGTGAGCGATCAGGGGTCGCGGCTTCGCCGGTTCCGGCTGCCGGACGGCTCGACCCGCAGCTACGAGCTGGTCGTACTGCGCATGACCGACGGATTCAATTCGATCGTGCTCCACGTGCCGCTCCAGAACGACGCGGACTAAGAGCCGCGGCTTTCCGGAGATTTCGTCGACCGAACACAGTACGGACGAATTCTCCCCCGTTACCCCGGTAGTCCCCGTTGTCCACCAAGAATGGATGACGGGCGCGGGTTCTGCCGTGTTCCCAGGGGTGAACGAAACGGAGCACACGAAAATGATTCATCAGTTGATCTTCGCTGCCCCGAAGCCGGGAATGAGCGAGGAGGAGTTCCAGCGCTATTGGCTCGACGTGCACGCGGTCCGGTACGCCAGCAAGATTCCGCAGATCCGGAAATATCTGATCGACACCAGGATCGCCACCGAGGCCGACGACGGTGAGCCGCTGTGGAGCGGCGTCGCCGAGATCTGGCTCGCCAACGAGGAGGAGCAGCTCGCGTCCCTGCAGACCGACGAGTTCCTCCTCGGCGCGCGTGCCGACGAGCCCAACTGGGCGGCGTTCTGGCGCACCGTGGTGCTGGACACCGACGCGCACGAGGTGGTCCCCGGTCCGGCGCTGACCCCGGATCCGTCCTGGGTCAAGCTGATCATTCTGGTGAAGCGGCGCGAGGGCCTGCCGCTCGACGAGTTCCGCAGGCACAGCCTCGGCGCGCACGCGGACCTCGTGACCACGGTTCCCGGGCTGCGTCGGTACCTGCAGTGCCATACCCGGGACGGGTACTACGGCATCGGCGAGGCCGTCCTCGACGCCGCCTACCAACTCTGGTTCGACGACGTGGCCGCGCTGCGGGCGGCCCTGTCGTCGGCGGCGTTCGCCGAGGTCGACAGCGATCTCGCGACGTTCGTCGAGCCGCGCTACCAGCACCGGCTGGTGACCGAGGAGCACTGGGTGATCGGGCCGCAGGCCAGGTAACGGGAGCAGTAGCACCAGGAGCCGTGGGACGACGTACGCGTCGTGCCACGGCTTCTGCTGTGCGGATCACCGCCCTAGTACTTGTAATGCCACCACAAGTGCGTTCTTGGTAGCGGTCCCATGTCTTTGCGAGGCTGAATCGTGGGATTGGGACCAGCAACGACGAGGTTGACAAAGTGCCGATAGAACCAACGGGGGCGCACCTCCCTTCCCAAGTCGTTAACTGCTCGCATCGCACTGGAAGCGGTGCGGCAGGCAGACATACAGCAGACATACCTACAGGCTGTCAATCTGGGAGAAGTGATGACCACAGCGTCAGATGTGGCGAGGATCGATTCATCGGAGATCTCCGTATTGTCCAAGTTCTGCCACTGGATGCTCGCGTCGCTGCCCCGTTCGGACCAACGTCGCTGGGGCGAGGTCTATGTCAGGGGGCTGTTGAACGTGCCGGGTCGCAAGTCGATCCGGCGGATCGCCGAGCTCGTCCCCGGCAACGATGCCGACCAGTCGTTGCAACAGTTCGTGAACCAGAGCCCGTGGGCCTGGGAACCCGTCCGACGGGCACTGGCCGAGCAACTCGTGCGGACGATGCGCCCCAAGGCGCTCGCCATCCGGGAGGTCGTGTTCCCGAAGAACGGCGACCGGTCCGTCGGGGTGGCGCGGCAGTACGCGCCGCCAGCCGGGCGAGTCCTCAACTGTCAGCGGGCGCTGGTCGTGCTGCTCGTCGGCGAGGCAGGGGCGTGCCCCATCAACTGGCGGCTGATGCTGCCCAGCGAGTGGGACGACGACCCCAAGCGCCGCGCCAAGGCCCGGTTACCCGAGCGGGACCGGTCGCAGCCGGCCTGGGCGTACGCGCTGGACATGTTGGACGAAATTTTCGGGCAGTGGGATCTGCCGCGGGCCCCGGTACTCGTCGACCTGACCACCGAGCGCGAGATCGAGCCGCTGCTGCGCAGGTTGGAGCACCGCAGGCTCGGTTACCTCGCCAGGGTGGGGCCGGCGACCTCGCTCCAACCGGTTCCGCTGTCCGGTGAGGTCGACGACCGTCCGTTCACCGTCGGCCAACTCGCCGCCGCGTCGGGTCGCCGTGGTGGCACCACGGTGGGCTGGCGCGACGACCGGACCGGGAAGGTCGCCACCTCGCTGTTCACGCTGGCGACGGTGGCCGGCGCGCCCGGCCGGACCAGGACCTCGCTCGCCGGTGCGCCCCGCCGGTCGCGCCAGGTGTTCGCCGAGTGGCCGTGGGGAACCGGTCGGGCACCGGCCACCTGGCTCACCAACGTCGGCACCAGAGGGATGCTCGACCTGGTCGGCCTGCGCCGCGCGTGGGCCCGGTCGGGCACGGAACTCGACCGGGTGTCCGCCGAGTCCGGCCTGCGGCACTTCGAGGGCCGCTCCTACCCCGGCTGGCACCACCACGTCACGCTCGTCTCGTTGGCCCACGCGTTCCGCCTGATGCGCCGCGTCGAGCAGGAGCAGTTCGCCCACCAGGACCTCCGTCCCTATGTCGAGGCCTGAGGTGCCGTACCGAACATCGCGGAAACAATGCTGTGAACTCCGCGTCGTCAGGTGCGAATTATCGGCTGTTCGGCCGCTGCCCGGACCGGTCGATGCCCTTTAGATTGGAACGCAGATTCCAACGACAACTGGGGAGGATGAGTTGGCGCCCAGCGCACGTAATCATCGGCGGGACGCGATCGCGATCGTGGGGATCGCCTGTCGCGTCCCAGGAGCGGATGACGCGAGTCAGCTGTGGGAGCTGCTCCGCGCGGGCCGCGACACAATCGGTGGAATACCCAGCGAGCGGTTTGATATCGAGCGCTGGTTCGACCCGAAACCCGGCCGGCCCGATCGGATCAGTACGCGATTTGGCGGGTTTCTCTCCGGTATCGACAAGTTCGACGCCGCATTCTTCGGTCTCTCCAGGCACGAGGCGGTCCGGCTGGACCCGCAGCACCGGCTGATGATGGAGAGCGCGTGGGAAGCGATCGAGGACGCCGGCGTCGACGCGGCGCGGCTGGCCGGCAGCCGCACCGGGGTCTACTCCAGTTGTCTCGCGTCGGACTACTGGGACTTCGTTCGCCTGGCCGGCATGTACGACATGGACGCGGCGTCGGGCACCGGCGCCTGGGGCATGCCGGCCGCGCGGATCTCCCGGTCACTCGACCTGCGCGGACCGAGCATCGGTATCGAGGCGGCGTGCTCGTCCAGTTTGCTCGGGGTGCATCTGGCCTGCCAGGACCTGTGGTCGGGGCAGACCGAGCTGGCACTCGTCTCCTCGGCCAGCCTGCTGCTCGCTCCTGACCACTATCTCGGGCTGTCCGAGGCGGAGATGCTCTCGCCGAGCGGGCGGTGTCGGTTCGGCGAGGCGACCGCGGACGGCTACGTCCGCAGCGAGGGAGTGGTGACGGTCCTGTTGAAGCCGCTCGAGGCGGCCGTGCGCGATCACGACCGCGTGTACGCGACGATCATCGGCTCCGCCGCGAACAACAACGGCGGCACCAGTGACTCCATCCTCGCCACGAGCGTGTCCGCGCAGGAGGACATGCTGCGCACGGCGTACCGCGACGCCGGCGTCGCGCCGTCCGAAGTGGACTATGTGGAGGCGCACGGACCCGGTACGCCCGGCGGTGACCAGGTGGAGCTCCGCGCGCTCGCCGAGGTGGTCGGCGCCGGGCGGGAGAAAGGGCACCCGTGCCTGCTCGGCTCGGTGAAGTCGAACGTCGGCCACACCGAGGCGGTGGCGGGGCTCGTCGGGCTGGTGAAGACCGCGCTCGCGATACACAACCGGAGGGTGCCGGCCACACTGCATGTCCGCACCCCGCATCCGCTGCTCGCGGCCGCCGACGGCGGCCTCGCGCTGGCAACCGAGGACCGGCCGTGGCCCGACACCGGGCGCCCGGCGCTCGCCGGGGTGAGCTCGTTCGGCCTGAACGCGACGAACGTGCACGTCGTGTTGCGTGCGGTCGCGCCGCCGACCCGGTTGCCCCGGCAGGGGCAGCGACAGGACCAGCGGCAGGACCAGCGGCATCGCGCGGGTGCCGTACTGCTGCCCCTGTCCGCGCGGCACCCGGAGGCGCTCGGCGCGGTGGCGCGGCGATGGGCGGACCGGCTCGCCGCCGATCCCACCGAGGTCGCCGACCTGGCGTTCACCGCGGGAGCCCGCCGCACCCACCACCCGCACCGGGTCGCCGTGACCGGCACGGACGCCGCGCGGCTCGCCGCCGAACTGCGGGCCTTCGCCGACGGTCGCGCACCGGAGTCGGTACTGACCGGGACCGGGGCACTGACAGGGACCGGGCGGCCGAGGACGGTCTTCGTGTTTCCCGGGCAGGGCGCACAGTGGGTGGGCATGGGCAGGGACCTGCTCGCCGCCAATGCCACGTTCCGCGCCACCCTCGCCGAGTGCGACCGGGCCATCCGCAGGGAGGCCGGGTGGTCGCTGCTGGAGTTGCTCGCCGGCGACGACCCGCTCGACGACGTGGACAGGGTGCAGCCCGCTCTGTTCGCCATCCAGGTCGGGCTGGCGGCGGTGTGGCGGGACTGGGGCGTCGAGCCGGACCTGTTGATCGGGCACAGCATGGGTGAGGTCGCCGCCGCCTGCGTGTCCGGCGCCCTGTCCATCGAGCAGGGCGCGGCGGTGATCTGCCGGCGCGCCGAGCTGATCGTGGCCCTACCCGCGCCGGGCGCGATGGTCGCGGTGCAGGTCGGCGAGGCGGCCGCGCGCGCCGCGATCGGTGAGTACGCCGACCGGGTCGAGGTCGGCGTGGTCAACAGCAGCCAGGCCACGGTCCTCGCCGGCGACCGGGAGGCCCTGGCCGCGATCGTCGAGAACCTCCGCGCCGACGGGGTGTTCTGCCGCGAGGTCAACGTCCAGTACGCCTCGCACTCACCCCAGGTCGACCCGGTCCGCGCGGACCTGCTGGCCGCCCTCGCCGACGTGACGCCGGGGCGGGCGAACATCGTCATGCACTCCACCCTGCGCGGCCGCCCGCTGGAGGGCACCGAACTGGACGCGGAGTACTGGACGGCGAACCTGCGGGAGCCGGTGCGATTCGGCGACGCCGTGCTGGCGAGCCTGGCCGGCGGCCGGCCGACGCTGTTCGTGGAGATCAGCCCGCATCCCCTGCTGGTCGGCGCGATCGAGGACGCGATCATCGACACCGGCGCGCCCGGGGTGGTGATCGGCTCGCTCACCAGGGACGAGCCGGACGTCGCGGCGCTGCTCGGCAACCTCGGCGCGGCCTACGTCAACGGCTGCGAGCCGGCCTGGGAGGCAGTTCTGCCTGAGCACCGGTTCGTGCCCGACCTGCCGCGCTATCCCTGGCAGCACGACCGGTACTGGGTGGACGGACCGCGCGCGGCCACGGTCACCGAGCCGGTGGTCGACGACGAGCAGGTCCTCACCCTGGAGGCGGTGGACGCGCTGTCCTGGTTGAACTCGGTCCGGGAGGGCGCGGCGAAGCTGACCGGTACGCCGGGCGTGGTGCTCGAACGCCTGCGGGTGCCCGGCGAGCCACCTGGCACGGACCACGCCCTGCGGGTCGAACTGCGCGCCGTACCCGACGGCTGGCGGTTCGACGTGCGGGTGGGCGTGCCCGCTGCCGACGGGCTGTCGACCTGGCGCCGGTACGCGTCCGGACAGGTGCGGGCCGGAACGGGCGGCCGGGACCTCGAGGACACGCGTGAGTCGATCGATCTGCTCCGCCAGTGGTGTACCGAGTCGGTGGACCGCGTGCCGGGCAGCGGGTTGCGGGAGCTGTGGCGACGCGACGGCGAGTCGGTCGGAGCGCTGGAGTCGGCCACGTTCGGTGGTGTCGACCTGCTCGCGGTGTGCGTCGCCGCGCTCCGCGCGACTGTCCCCAGTGGACAGTCGGCATTCGGCGGGGTGGTGCGTGCCGCGGAGATGCGGTTCGCGGCCGCCCCGGCCGACGTGCTGTGGGTCCACGCCCGGCTGCACCGGATCGACCCGACCACCCGTGCGGTGACCGGTGACGTGCGGCTGCTCGACGCCGGCCACCGAACCGTCGCCGAAGTGCGCGAGCTGGTACTGAGCCGGGTCGAGACCGTCGAACAACCGGTGCGGCCCGCCGGCCCGGACGTCATCGACCACCGCGAGTTCTCCGTGCTGCTCGCCGAGTTGTTGCAGGTGCCGGTGAACGGGCTGGACCCGACGGTCCGGCTGGCGGAGGCGGGGATGACCTCGTTGTTGGCCACCCGGCTGCGTGGCCGGCTGGCGAGGGCGTTCGGGGTCCACCTGTCGCTGCAGGAGATGCTCGCCATCAACACGATCGGAGACCTGGTCGAGGAGCTCAACGGTCAAGCATGGTCACGCCGTGGCGAAACCCAGCCTGTCTGATCAGCTCCGCCACCTCCGGCCTGGCCCCCCTGATCACGAACCGGACTCCCCGGCCGAGCCGCTGGTGCCCGTCCAGCATGCACCGGACGCCTGCCGAGGACAGGCCGCGCAGCCGGCGCAGGTCGAACACGAGCTGCTCGACGGACTTCGTCGCAGCCTCGTCGACGAGATCGGCCAGCAGTGGCACGGAGTCGGGTGTGAGCACGCCGACGAGGGTGATCGTCATGACCCTGTCGCGCACTCGAGCCGTGGCGTGCAGAGCCGTCGGTACCGCTGTGGTAGTCATGGTCAGTCAGTTCCCTTCGTTCAGTACCTGGACGCCTGCGGCCACCGAGTCGGTCACCACGAAAGCGTCGCGGTGTGTGAGCATCCGGCGGAGGTCGTCCGGCACACCGGACAGCACGAGCCGGGCCCGCTGCTGCCGCGCCTGGCGGCGCAGCAGCAACAGCAGCCGCAGTCCGGCGCCGGAGAGCCGGGTGGTGCGCGTGAGGTCGAGCAGTACCCGGCCGAGGGGCGGGACCAGTTCACCGAGGTGCGCGCTGACCTGAGCCGCGCTCACCTCGTCGAGCGCCCCGCTGAACTCCGCGACGACGATCCCGTCGTGGTCGGAGGTCGTCAGCTCCATCTCACCCGCTCCGATCGGCGACCGGCAGCAGCCGGGCCCGTACCGTCAGGTCCACAT
>WUUC01213512.1_pt1 | contig 12842 bp, 13 predicted proteins | sample 6278441 | NCBI WGS metagenome assembly WUUC01 (sample SAMN13675441, study PRJNA597444) | soil metagenome | isolation source: soil | place: USA: Washington | collected 2017-10 | reverse complement strand
GCTGTAGCGCTGTAGCGCTGTACACCGCGCAGAGCATCGGCGAACATCCGCCGGTCGAATCCGGCAGCGTTCTGCGTGGCGAGCTCGATCAGCCGCCGGGGGCTTTCACGGTTTACGGCTCGTCTCATCGCACGTCGGATGAGGCGAGCGTGATGAAGCGCTCCAGAGCTTCTCGTGCGAGTGCGCCGCGAGTGCTCAGTTCTGCCTTGTCGGACGCTTTGTGGAGGTTGGATGCGTGTTCGTGGGCATCTCGCGCGGCGCCGATCAATGCCTGCCCGCTTGCTATGAGTTGAACCCGGAACAGTGCGTGGAGGGCAACCCCGCGGAGCCGGTAGGCCTCGGTGCGAGCCTCGAAGCATGCCGAGCTGTCCGGATCTTCGTTCTTGCGGTGCCAGCGATCCTGTTGGCCTCGCCTGTATTCGGTCAGTGCTCCGGCAAAGTCGCTGTACACAGCCATCCGCTCTGAACGGAGCTGCTGCTGAGCTGCGAACACCTGGTCGCGTGCAGACACTCTGCGTTGAAACAGATGCGTCACGCCGGCGCCCAGCAGCGTTCCGATGACTGCGATGAGGGTCGAGAGAACACCGTCCACGGAGAGCAGAACATCACAAGATCGTCTGCCCGCTCAGGTACTTCCCCTAGATGTGAACCACGGGCGTGGGGGTTGTTGAGGTCCGCAGGCCGGTCAGGGCGTCCAGCCATGGCCATGGTCGGCCGGCAGGGGCGACGTGGTTGCCGTACTTCACTGCTGTACAGCGTGGCCCGGTCCCGACGCGACCGTCTGCCTGGCGATCGCGCGTATAGCAAGGATCACCTGACGCCTCGGCAACTCGTGCGGCACCCTACGGGTATGGATGCTGGTTTGGCTGCTGTTCTGGGGGCGTTGGCAGGTGCGGCTGGAACAACTGGAGCAGCCTTCGCCACGAGTTGGGCCGCGCGTGAACAAGCCAGGATTGCCGCTCGGTCAGAACACCGACGCCAAAGGCGAGAACCTCGACTTGAGACATACCAGAAACTAATCCAGTCAGCCAACGCAGTGGCTGACCACTTGCGCCCCCTCCCTCTCCGCTTCCCGGAGGAGCGTATCCGAACAGTCAACACTGAGTATCTAGTCGAACTCAAGCGCCTGGTAGACAATTTGGCGGAACAGCGCGAATCCATCATGCTGGCAGGTCCGGACATGATCAGCGAGTTGGGAGAAAACGTCGCTCTACGGGCAATTCATGTGCACCTCGGCCTGCTTGGCTGGTCACTCACCAGACAGCAAACGGGTAACAGTGAGGAAGAAATCTTAAACGAAGCAATTGCCGAAATCGATGAATACGTTAAACGGCTGGCTATCTTTGCGCGCGAGGCACGCGACGTTCTCGATGACGATGGAAGCAAGAAGTTTCATCGATATCGGCGCCTGGGTCAAATGGGATGGGACGACCCACTCTGACGAAATCGCGTCAACAGAGGTTCGACATGAAGGTTGGTGGATCGACTCTGGCCGGGAGCTGCTCGGGCGCGAGTGATCATCGCCCCGAAAGATTCCGGCGTGGTCGGGCAGTCTGTGGACCTGCCCCTTGAAGCACGACGTTCGGGCCATGACCTTCGAGGCTCGCGCCGAAGTGGCCGGCTAAAGCCGCGGAGCCGACCGCCCCAGGTCTAGCCAGCGGGGTCCAGGGCAACACTGGACGACCCGGATCAAGTAAGGGAGCTCTAACCGCGACGCTTTCAGAGATGACACTGCCGCCGGGACACGAGCTGGTCCGGCGATGGCGGCGGACCGGAGAGGCGGCCGGCTCAGGTGACATGTCAAAGGCCCCGGACCATGATCGGTCCGGGGTCTTGTGCCTGGTGTCCCCCGGCGGAATTCGAACCTGCGACACCCGCCCGCTTCAGGAGTTCGATCGCTGCGCAGTACCGCCGTGGAGCCGCTCGGCCACGTTGGTCATGCGGGACTGTCTGAGGGTGCTGGTGTCCGGGGTCGTTGATGTCAGCCATGGATGTCAGCCGTGGATGTCAGTGCGCGGGTGGTGGCCCGTTGCCCGGACGTGCCAATTCGATGCCCTGGGGAGGGCCACGCCGTCTGTACTGCTTCGGCGGTCAGCGGCGCCTCTTCCGCTTCTCAAGGCCCATCACGACGACGCTCGGCGCCATGACAATGAGCGCCGACAGCTGCAGCCACCTGGGCTGGCCGATGAACAGCGACACCAGGAAAGCGGCCAACGACGTCAAGAAGCCGATGTGCGCCCAGAAGTCACGGCGACTCATCTGCGACTCGCCCACGCCAACCCCCTCGAATGGCCCGCCCCTCGCGAGCCAGCCCAGCATCACCAGCCACAACACAGCCGTCAAGAGGCTGATCACAGCACAGCGTCCTACTTCCACGAGAGGCCGATGCGCCGCGTAGCCCGTGAGTGACCATGGCCGACGAATGGGAGCCCCGGACTGGGAACGGTGAGGGGCTCCGGCCTCTCCACGTTCGTGTGATCACCGGCCGGTTAAGCTCCCGGCCATGGCGAACGGTCTCGGCTTCACATGCTCATGCTGTGGAGAGCACCACGCGGAGCTCCCAATGGGCTATTCCACCGTGGCGCCCGATGTCTGGGACCAGAGCTTCGGGGGAGATCCGGACAGCATGCTCTCCTCCGACCAATGCGTCATCAAGGGACAGCATTACTTCATCAAGGGCCTGATCGAGATACCTGTGATCGGTAGCGAAGACCCCTTCTCTTGGGGCGTCTGGGTCTCCTTGAGTCGAGACAGCTTTGCGCGAGCTGTTGAGGCGTGGAACACCCCTGGTCGCGAAGCCGAGAAGCCGTACTTCGGCTGGCTGAGCACTGAGCTGAATCTGTACTCGCCCAGCACCGTCAACCTGAAGACGAACGCCCACACCCGTCCTGTCGGCCAACGCCCTTTCATCGAGCTGGAATCCACCGACCATCCCCTTGCCGTCGAGCAGCGCGTCGGTATCACCCAGGATCGCGTGCGCGAGATAGCCGAGTTTGTCCTCCACCCTGAGGGAGACAGCGCCAACACCTGATCCGAACGAAACGACCAGCGATGGTCGGAGCCCGCAGGGTTTCATCGACAGGCCGCGGAACGCTTTCTGACCTGCTGCGAAGACCTGCAAGATCAACACGCTATTACAACGTGATCACTGACAAGCGGCTGCTTCCCACGGCATCCGTCTGCACATACGCGAAGACCCCGACCGCAGCGACGCACGGCCGGGACCGGCGCCCCAGCGCCGCAGCCCGGACGAACGGCAGGCCACCAAGGCAGATTCCCAAACGGCACAGGGGACACATGGCGGCGGCCCGCACCGCCTCGGCAGCCGGTTGATCAACCACCGTAGCGGCTGCGCAAATCATTGGTGATCCTCGACATCAACTCGATCGGGCCTTGCGGTTGTGTCTCCGCCAGTGGACGTTCTATCTGGGGGTCGTAGGCAGTCAGCCCGGTTTCCTTCTCGACGACGGCTGAAAGGGCAAAGAGCTTGCCGAGCACGACCGCAGCATCGTCCCCCGCATGCCAGTAGGGCACGGTGACGCTCACCTCGTCACCGAAGACGGACAGGTCGATGCCGGTGGCTGAGTGGCTGAGGTCTCGCGACTCCTGCTCGTACTCCGTGATGTCTACTTCGCCCAGCAGTATCCGGGCCTGCGGGACTATTCGGTCCCAGGCTTCAAGGAGACGGGAAGGGATGGGCTCGCTGTGCTCGGCTGCGTCTTCCACCGCCTCCAGGACCTCGTCCCAGGACTGCCCGTCGCGCTGGCTCAAGAAGTAGATGTCGTAACTCACCGCCCGATCGTAGACACTCCTACATTTCAGGGTCGCGGCTTGAGGTCGATGGCCACTGGTGACTTGGTTGGACGACATCACTTGGGAAGCTGCGATCATTGCGGCTTGTTTGGGCGCTGACCTGGGCGAACAGCCTGGGCTCTGCTCTGTCGGCCTCGGCTGCTTTTACCGTGGTTCCCCGCTGTTCCCCGCTCAATCTGGTGCGGTTGTGGTGCGGTTGTGGTGCGGGGAGGGCATAGCTACAGCGACGACGGTTGCGGCTCTGTCGGCCGGGGCCGTCGCCACGGAGTCCGGCGCAAGCGCCTTCGGAACGCGCCAGTCGGCGCGGGGTCATAACTGGCGTCGTCCCACAGCCGGCGCAGGTGCCTGAACTCGTAGTCGCGCCCAGCCGCTGAGTCCTCACAAGTTTCGGCCCAAATGCGGTCGAACGGCGGCCGGCGCATCTGTGAAGAGATGGCGCCGCTCCAGTCTCGCCACGTGTCGTCGGAAACCCACCCCTGAGCCCGCAAGTCAGCTTCGTCCTCACTGAGACGGAAGTACAAACGGATCGCCATTTCCTCCTGCTCGTTTCAATGCGGGTGTGCCTATGCCGCGAAGGGTGCGGGGCGACAGCTTGTCCAGCAACGACCAGTAGCGAGCAACGTAGAAGTCCTCGACCTGGCGCACGCGTTGCGTCCGCACCTGCCAGATCGCGAGCCCCGAGGCAACCGACGCCGTGACGAGGGTGATCGTAAGTGAGAGCCACTCCATGATCAGGCATTGTGAGGGGCGTAGAACGAATGCACCACGTTGTGACCCCTTCGTGACTGGAGGCCAGACGACGTTCGGCACCACAGCCTGAACCCGGTGCCTCCAACACACTTTCCAACTGTGTTGGTGGGGTGGTGGGGTGTGTGCAGGGGCGTTCACCTGCGTTCATGGATGACCCGGCTCCGTGCCGCACGGGGGCTGGGGGTCTCGCCTGAACGGTCGTGAACGCGGCTGAATGAGACGGAAACTGAGACGGGGACCGCCCTCCGGCCTCACTGGTTGCGACAGTCCGCGCCAGCACGCGGGGCGGACCGACACCTTCGCGCGCGTTGCCGCGCAACAGCCGGCGAACCACTGATTGAGCGACTGCCCGATCGGTACGAGGAAGTGCATGGACACATCCGAGCATCGTGGCTGGTTCGCGCTCTACCTGTGATTCCTGGTGGTCACTACCCTGCACCGTCATGAGGGGGATTCGCGCCTACTGGGGCTATTTGGCCATAGCTGCGCTCATCGTCGCCTGGGGGCGGGGAGCTGCAACGTCGGTAATCCTAATTCTTTCGCTTGCTGTGTTCGCATACTCTTCCTTCCAAGCCCCTGTTTGGTGTGGGGCCGTTAATCGTGATGGCGTCACATACTGCCGAAACAACGCTCACGGGATCTTGATGGGCTGCAGCAAGCGTCAACATAGGTGGCAGAAACTCAAGATGATCGTTCTGCGTAGTAAGGCTGGGGATTTTTCCCGGGCTGTCTTTCCCACGGCCAAAGAGAAGTTCAACGCCTTCCTGGCTGTCGGCGGACTACTGTCAGCCATTGCGGCTGTCATTGTTCCTGTCATCACGGGCTAGAACGCCGCAATGATCACCGACGTGACGGGGGCTAGGAGAAGATCTCTTTCGGGGATCGCGGCGGCCATCTTCCTTTGTCGGATTTGAACCTGCGACCGACTCCGCTTTGGGAGTTCGATCAACGCGGCTTCACGAGCCTCGTATGCCTGCGAGGCAAGGTCGTTATGGATCGCTCGTGGCTGCTGTCTGCCGTCGTTGATGTCAGGTGTGAATGTCAGGCTGGCCGAGGCACGATGTTCAACGCCCGGTAGTCATACCCGTCTTGCTTGAATCCAGGGGCTTCCCACTGCAGGTCTACCCGTTGTCCCGACGACAGCGTGCGGAACCCTTCCATCTGGATGTGGGAGTAGTGGCCCCAACAACCGCCGGGCGTCTCCGGGGAGTCGAGCACGCCCCACCCTTCCTCGTCGCGCCACTCACGAACAGTCGCAGTCACCATGCGGGGAACCTTACGGGTTCCGTCTGCGCCGGCGTATCGGGAACCTCAGCTTGGGAAGCTGAGGTGATCTATGGGTGTTTGTCCGGCTGACCTGCGGTGGAGCGGATGCTCGACTTCATGGAGGCGTTTCTGACTTCTTCTGGCGAGCTGCATGGTTTCGCTGCGGCCAGAGCCGCAGGAAGGCCGACGGGCAGCGTGTATCCCATCCTTGCCCGCCTGGAGCAGGCAGGGTGGCTGGAGAGCCGTTGGGAGGATGAGCACCCTGAGGAAGGTCGCCCTCGACGGCGCTTCTACTCCCTCACCAGTGACGGGGCTGCCGCAAGTCGAGCCACCGTGCTGGAAAGGCGACTCTCGTGCTGGGAGCAGTCGTCAACGAGGCTATTGACGTCTGCCCATGGCTGGCTCGCAAGTTGGTGCGTTGGTCTGCGCGGCGCATCACTGATGCCTCGATGGCTGAGCGGTACGAAGAGGAATGGCTTGCCGGCCTCGAAGATCGCCGTGGGAAGCTGCTGCAACTGATCTCTGCGATCTCCATCGTCGTCGGAGCGTCCTGGCGGATGCGAGATATCTTCCGCACTGCGGACACAGGATCCGGCGTGAGGGGGCGGAGGCGGAGGCCCCGTCTTCACATGCGTCTGGATGGCGTCCCGCCGAGTGGTGTAGCCGATCAAAGCAGCGGAATCCGCAGGTCGGGGACGGTGGCTCCGCCGCGGCCGGGTGGTCAACTCGCCTCAGCAGGGCGCCTCGTGGACCGCCGCGTCTGCGGAGATCGTCAGCTGCCTCGTACCGGAACCCGCAACGCTTGATCGCCTACACCACGACGCGGGACACGACCCCACCGCGAGCAGCGCCGCCGCCCAGCGGACGAAGCCGCGACGGGTCAGCGCCCACCACAGGGCGGCCGCCGTGAGCGCCGCACCCGCCAGCCCGGCCACCAGCAGCAGGACGCCGCCCACACCGCCGTAGGCAAGGGGCAGCAGTACGGCGAGCGCCGCCGCGGTCAGGGCTGCCCGGGCTGCCCACTGCTGCTCGCGATGGTCCGGGCCGAACGCGTCCACAGCCATGTCCCCTCCGCTTCTGTGGGGACATCGTAGAAGCGGGTGCGCCGGTGACCGCTACGACGCGATCCGGTCCGGGGCACGCCAGGAACCGGCCGTGCGCGGGGCCGGGGGGTGGTTCCAGCGGGCGAGGGGGATCACGGGGGCCGGGGTGGAGTTCTCCTCGGCGCGGCGGACGAGGGTGGAGAGCACGACGGTCACGGCCGCCAGTTCCTCCAGGGTCGGGGAGCCGGCGACGATCTTCCACAGCGTCTCTTCGACGGACATCGGATTCTCCGATCGGGAAAGGGACGGGAATGTGCGTGGGCGGCCGGTCCCGGGGGAAGTGGACCGGCCGCCCGGCTCGGTGAACGCCGGGAGCAGAAAGCCTCCGGCGTATGTGGTGCTGCGGGGGTCGGGAGGGGAACGGGTCGCTGTGGCGGGCGGTAGGCGGAGGTCGGGGGGCAACGGGTTCTTGTGGCCGGGGGGGCCGGGGGTGGCAACGGGTTCCTGGGCGCAGGGGAGGGCCGGGAGGCTCAGAAGCCACTGGCGCCTGTGGCGCCACGTTGTTCTGCGGCCCACGGGCCTGGCGGCCCGCAGCGCTCAGTGCGCCACCGGCACCTGCGATGCCGGCACCGGTCCATGGATCCACCGGTCCCACCGGGCCTGCTTGCCTACAGGCCCACCCGGCCCTATCGGGCCACCCGGCCCAGCGGGCCCGGTCCTAGCGGCCCGCCTGGGCCAGCGGGCCCACCGGTCCCACCGGTCCCCAGGTCCACGGCCCCGCGCCCCCACCACCCCCGCACCGCTCAGTACGCCACCGGCACCTGCGATGCCGCACCAGCATCCTGGGCCGTCGGCGTCGTACCGGACCCGGCTGCCGCAGCGTCCCTCGCATCCGCCTCCGCCCCCGCGTCCGCCTCCGCCCCCACAGGCCGCAGCCCGCCCGGGATCATCATCGACGCGACGGCCGCCGCGAGGACCACGATCGCGCCGACCCAGACCGCCGGGACCAGGCCGTCGACGAAGTGCTGCGGGGTCTCGTAGCCGCCCTGCGCTGCGAAGACCGCGGCGAGGACGGCCACGCCGAGGACGCCGCCGAGTTCGCGGCCCGCGTTGTTGACGCCGGAGGCGATGCCCTCCTGGTCACGGCGGACGGAGGAGAACACCATGTTGACGACCGGCGCGTAGAACAGGGACATGCCGACGCCGAGGATGGCGAAGGGGGGTACGAGTGCTCCGTAGCCGACCGTCGGAGTGGCCACCAGGGCGAACCAGCCGAGGCCGATGGCCTGGAGGACGAAGCCGATCGTGAGGATGGTCCGGCCGCCGAGGCGGTCCGAGAGGATGCCCGCGACCGGGGCGACGAGCATCGGCATCGCGGTCCACGGCAGTGTCCGCAGGCCCGCCTCCAGCGGCGAGTAGCCCTGGGCGGTCTGGAGGAACTGCGCGACCAGGAAGATCGCGCCGAACATGCCGAAGTACATCAGCAGCGAGGCCAGGTTGGTCATCGAGAAGGCCCGGCCGCGGAACAGGCCCAGCGGCAGCATCGGGTGCTTGATCCGGTTCTCCCAGGCCAGGAAGCCGAGGATCAGCGCGCCGCCGACGACGAAGCCGGCCAGCACCTCACCGGAGGTCCAGCCGATCGCGCCGCCGCGGACCAGACCGAGGACCACGCCGAACAGACCGAGGCTGAGCAATGCGGTGCCGACCAGGTCGAGCTTGGAGTCGGCGCCCCGGCTCTCGGCGAGCCAGATCTTGGACAGGGGAATGAGTACGACGCCCAGCGGCACGTTGATCCAGAAGATCCACTGCCAGGACGCGCCCTCGACGATCGCGCCGCCGACCACCGGGCCGAGCGCGATGGCAAGACCGGCGACCGCGCCCCAGGCACCCAGTGCCGCACCGCGCTTGGCGGGCGGTACGGCCGCGGAGAGCAGCGTCAGCGTCAGCGGGACCACGATCGCGCCGCCGATGCCCTGGATCGCGCGGGCCAGGATCAGCTGGTCGGCGGTCTCCGACATGGCCGCCCCGGCCGAAGCGAGGGTGAAGATCGACATGCCGACCATGAACAGTCGGCGGCGGCCGAAGCGGTCGCCCAGTGCGGAGCCCGTCATCAGGAAGACGGCGAACGTGAGTGTGAACGCGTTGACCGTCCACTCCAGTTCGTCGAGCCCGGCGTTCAGGTCGTCACGGATCGCGGGCAGCGCGGTCGTGACCACGAGGTTGTCGAGGGAAGTGATGAACATCGCCACGGCGGCGATGACGAATGTCCGAACGGGATGGCCCTGTGTCTGGGCACTCATGGTCGTCCTCTCACATGTCGCGCAGGAAATCCCTGGCTTGCCGGAGAATGCGGTTGCGGGTGGGGCCGATGGAGCCGCGCGGCATGGCGAGCGCCGCGCTGATCGCGTCGTAGCTCATGGGGGGATCGCGGAGCAGCAACCCCAGCAGAGCCTGGTGCTGTGCCGGCAGATGCCGGATGGCCATCCGGGCGAGGTCGCCCTCCGCCCTGCTGAGGACGGTCTCTTCCGGGGTGACCTGGTGCCCGGTCTCGTGGGTGAATTCCGAAAGGTCGTCGACGAGGTGGTACTTGACGCCGTTGCCCGACACCTTGAGCGCCTCACGGCGGGCCGTGGTGACGATCCAGGCGCCGAGCCTGGCCGGGTCGTCGATCGCGCCGATGTTCTCGATGACGCGCAGCCAGGTGAGCTGGCAGACGTCCTCGCAGTCGGCGGGCCGTAGCCCGTGCGAGCGGGCGACCGTCCAGACGACGGCGCGGTACCTCTGGATGAGGCGTCCCCACGCCGCCTGGTCCCCGGCGCGGCAGGCCGCCACCAACTCGGCGGGCGACCCGGACACTGCGGTCCCCGGGACCTCGCCTGCGGCCCCCCGGACCCCGGTCGTACCGGCCACGTCGAACCTCCTTCGGTCCTCCCATACAGGCCCCTGCTTGAGGACCTGTCGAACTCCCTTGTCCCATGGCCGACCCGCAGGCCACTGGACCAGTGGTCGCCCGGAGCTGCACCCGGGGTAGCGCTGGGGCGGGCGGGAGTGAAACGGCGCGTGTGGCCGGTATCCGTACGCCGTTTCGCGGCCTCTGTCGGGTGACGGTCGCTCGCCCGTCCGGCTCGCCGGAGGGAATGCGCGACGTACCGAGAGGGGAATCACTAATGATCACGGATGAGTACGCCCGGACCCTGGCGTCCGTCAACGACCGGATCCGGGACCTCAAGGACAGCGGCTTCTACACCTTCGAAATGCCTTTCACCGCCGCTCCCGGCGGCCGGTCGGAGATAGACCACCGCGAGGTCATCATGCTGACCAGCGGCAACTACCTCGGTCTGGCCGGACACCCGGAGATCAACAAGGCGGTCAAGGACGCGCTGGACACCTACGGTTCGGGTGCCTGCGGGGCCCGCCTCAACAACGGCACCACCGTGCTCCACCTGGAGCTGGAGGAGAAGCTCGCCGAGTGGATGGGCACCGAGGCGGCCATCACCTACAGCTCGGGTTACATGGCCAACCTCGGCACGATCTCGGCGCTGTGCGACAGCGACACGATCGTCATCACCGACCAGATCAATCACATGAGCATCCTCGACGGCTGCCGGCTGGCCGAGGGCAGCGTCAAGATCTTCGCGCACAACTCCATGGAGAAGCTGGAGTACGTGCTCAAGCGCAACGCCGATGCCAAGAAGAAGTTCGTCGTCGTCGACGGCGTGTACTCGATGGACGGCGAGATCGCGCCGCTGACCGACATCCACCGGCTCACCGAGCAGTACGGTGCCATGCTCATGGTCGACGAGGCCCACGGCACCGGATTCCTCGGCGAGAACGGCCGCGGCGCCGGAGAGCACTTCGGCATCGTCCCCGACGTCACCATGGGCACCTTCAGCAAGACCCTCGGCGGCGTCGGCGGCTTCGTCACCGCCAGCCACGACATCGTCGAGTTCCTGCGCCACTCGGCGCACGCCTACATGTTCAACGCGAGCCTGCCCGCGCCGACCGTGGCCGGCGTGATCAAGGCCCTGGAGCTGATGCGCCGCGAGCCCTGGCGCACCGAGAAGCTCTGGGAGAACACCATGCGCTTCCGCTCCGGACTCATCCGCGCCGGCTTCGAGGTGCTGGGCAGTGTCACGCCCGTCATCCCGATCCTCATCGGCGACGACGAGACCGCGCTGCGCATGTCCAGGGAACTGGTGGACGACGGCCTCTACATCTCCGGCGCGATCTTCCCGGCCGTGCCCAAAGGACGCGCCCGCTTCCGGGCGACCGTCACCGCCGCCATGACCACCGAGGACGTGGACCGCGCCGTCGAACTCCTGGGTGACGCCGCCCGGCGGCACAACGTACTGGCCTGAGTACTGGCCTGAGGGGACATACAGAAGTGACCATCACACAGACCGAAGTCCGCGGCGGGGAGCAGATCACCGCTGCCAGCCGGCGAGCCCTCCAGGCCCAGGGCGTCTATCTGGGCACCACCGGTGTCGACCTGCGCACCGCCTTCCTGTTCCCCGGCCACGGGGCGCAGTACCCCGACATGTTCGCCGACCTCGCCGCCGAGAACCCGGTGGCCGCCGAGACGTTCGAGCGGATCGACGAGACCTACCGCGAGCTGGCCGGGCACACCCTGACCAGCCGTATGTTCAGCTCCGGCGGCAACGACCCGGTCAAGGAGCTCCAGGACCCGGTGGTCATGCAGCCCGCGATCTTCGCCGGCAGCATGGTCGTGCACCGGCTGCTGGAGAGCCAGGGCGTCATCGCCGAGACGCACATCGGGCACAGCCTGGGCGAGATCGGCGCGCTCGTGGCGGCCGGGGCGCTCTCCCTGGAGGACGGCGTCCGCGCGGTGTACGGGCGGGGTGTGGCCGTCAAGGCCATCCCCGCGGCGCGGCGCGGCGGCATGCTGAGCCTGCAGACGGACAGCGACCGCAGCCGCGAACAGCTCTCCCGGCTGCTGCTGTTGCTGCGCGGCGGCGGCAACGGCTATCTCATCCAGAGCCTCGTCAACTCGCCCGACCAGACCGTCCTTTCCGGCGACTCGGACGCGATCGACCGGGCCGCCGAGCTGTGCCGCGCGCGCGGCATCAAGGCCACCCGGCTGCGGGTCTCCCACGGCTTCCACTCCGACCTCCTCGAAGAGGCCGTACCGCATCTGGAGCGCACGCTCGCCTCGCTCGACTGGCACGCGCCGCAGATCCCCGTGCTCTCCACGGTGATCGGCGACTACTACACCGAGCAGGACGTCCAGGACCTGCCCCTGCTGCTGGCCCGCCAGCTGGTGACGCCGTTCAGCTTCCAGGAGCTGATCGGCCGGATGCACGCGGACGGCGTCAACAGCTTCGTCGAGGTCGGCCCCAAGTCGATCCTCTCCGGCCTCACCGAGCGGATCCTCGCCGACCAGGAGGCGCTGGTCACCCCGACCAACATCCAGTCGCTCGGTGCGGTGGAGAGCATGCGCCGCTTCACGGCCTTCGTCGAGGTCCACGGGCTGCCCCGGAGCGAGCCGCGGCAGCAGACCGCCCCGCAGGAGCCGGCCGCGGAGACCGCCGCTCCGACCACCGCGCAACTCCGCGAGGACCTGCTCAAGGTCGCGGCCCGCTACACCGGTTATCCCGTACGACTCCTCGACCCGAGCCAGCTGATGGGCGCTGGACTCGGGCTGAGCACCAGGGTCCGCGAGGAATTGGCGACCGCGCTCGCCGCGCACCTCGGCCTGACGGACACGACCGTCTCCACCGAGTCGGACGCCCCGCTCGGCCACCTCCTCGACCAGCTCGCCGACGCCTCCCGCGGCGCGGGCGCCGCCCCCGCCGCGACGGTACGGGAGACCGCCGCGGAGCCTGCGCAGGAGACGCCTGTCCAGGAGACGCCTGTCGTGGTGGAGCCCGCTGAGGCCTCGGTCGAGGATCTGGCCGACGCGGAGCGTGTGGTGTGGGAGGTGGCGGAGGCCAAGACCGGCTACCCCGCTGA
>WUUC01218520.1_pt1 | contig 12844 bp, 8 predicted proteins | sample 6278441 | NCBI WGS metagenome assembly WUUC01 (sample SAMN13675441, study PRJNA597444) | soil metagenome | isolation source: soil | place: USA: Washington | collected 2017-10 | reverse complement strand
GCCAGCGGAGGTTCTGCGCTTCGAAGTCGGCGTGGCCCAGCACGCACGGCAGGTCGGCGGCCAGCAGCCGTCTGCGGGCCCGGCGGGCCGTGTCGACGACGTGGGCGGGCACGGCGCTCTGGTCCCGTTCGTCGAGGAACCCGATGGCGGGCCACAACCCCGGGCCCGTGTGGTCCCACCGCACCCAGCGCGGATTCGGCAGGGGCGGAGCGACGGTCACGTCGGCCAGTTCGGCCATCAGCCGGGCGAACACCGCCGCGTAACGCACGGCGACCTCCGGCGAGTCGCCGCGCAGCAGGTCACCGCCGGGCCGGAACTCCTCGGCGTGCACGACCAACGCACCCACGCCGACCGGGGGCGTGAGCGGCCGGGCACACGGAAACCCCCGCTCCGCCAACCGGGCCTGCGTGGCGACACACGACGCGGCGCGGCCGTCGTCCTCCCGCGCCTTGACCACGACGTCCTGCCCGCCGGCCAACCGCAGCCCGAACACCGCCGATATCGACCGCGCCTCGAACAGCACGCGGACCGGTTCGCTCCCCACCCGGTCCGCACACCAGCCCGGCAGCCAGTCCGGCAGACCACCCCGCGACACGGTGACGACTCTGCCACACGCGCCGAGCACCGTGGAAGCGAACCGGGTGCGGGCCGTCACCGTGCGGCTGTCGCCGTCGCGGGCGGCCGCTGCGTGGCGCGGTTCTGCCGACGCAGGTCGGCGAGGGCGACGGCGATCGCGGCAGCGAGGAACAGGCAGGAGACCACGGTGGCGCGGCGGCGCACGGATCCATTGTGGAGAAAGCCGGTCACCTCGCTCGGACGACTTCGTCAACTACCGGAGCACTCCGCCCTGTTCGGTCAGCTGCAGCAAGCGCCGTGGGGGACGCCCTCGTCGTTCAGGGTGCGGCCCAGGGCCCGAGACCCGCCGCTCTGCCGGTGCAGTACGCGGTCATCCTTCCGCGAAGGCCGTGCCCCGGCGGTCGCCGGCCGTACTCAGTAGCGGTCCACGGGCGGTCCTGCGGAGACTTCCGGGAGTGCTCCGCCCACCGAGTTGCGCCACGCCTGGAGGTAGCGCCCATCTCGGTAGCTGCGTTCGATGCTGTCGTTGACCAGTTCCCGGAGTTTCCCGTTGTCGAGTGCGACGGCGACGCCGTAGCTGCTGTCGGCGAAGCCGTGACCGACGATCTTGACGCTGGTGCCGAGCTGGGGGAGGAAGCCCAGCAGGACGGAGCGGTCAGTGGTGACCGCCGAGACTCGGCCCTGGAGGAGCAGAGTGACGCAGTGCGCGATGGTCGACTCGTCTTGGACGAGTTGAGCAGGGTCGGAGAGGTAGCGCTGGATGTTGAGGACGCTCGTGCTCCCCCTGAGGGTGCACACCGTCTTGTCGGGATTGCGCAGCGATTCAGGTCCGGCGATGGAGATGTCCTGTCCCCGGACCATGAGGCCCTGGCTCGAGACCTCGTACGGCCCCGCGAAAGCGATGGACTGCTTGCGTTCGGGAGTGATCCCCATGCCCAGGAGCAGGTCGACCCGGTGTTCACGCACGGTGGTCACCCGCTCAGCCGCAGGCACATCGACCCACTTCACCTGGTCGGGCGAGAACCCCAGGTCAGTGGCAATGATCTCGCCGATGGCGACGTCGAAACCCCGCAGGTGGCCGTCGGCACACCGTTCAGCATGTCCCGGCCTGCCGAACGTAGTACCGATGACGAGATGGTCACGTGTCGCCATCGGCGCGAGGACCTCTCGAGGCGGGACGGGCCGGGTCCGGAACGGACTTGACCACGTCAGGTCGCCTGCGCATGCCGTCGCCGCGGTCAGTGACACGGGTTCCGGCAGAAGTGGGTACGTGTCGGCACTGGTGAGCAGGGACAACGCCACCCCGGCCGCGACGAGTGCCGGCGGGCGGCGGCGTACCGGAGTGGGTGCCGGTTCCGGCACCGGGGCCGCGTTGTTCCTCACCAGAGCTATCCGACTGCCGGTGTTGCGACTGCGGAGCTGCGGCAGGGGCCGTCCCTTCGCCGCCAGTGCGGCGTGCACACGGCGGTACACGGTCTCCACGTCGAGCACCTCCGGTCCGCCGGGGATGCCGTGGGTGAGGGTCGACACCACCTCGCCGGTGAAGGCGGTGAACGGCTCCCCGCGCGGGGCCAACGCCGTCTTGGTCTCGGCGCTGGCGGTCAGCACGCACACGCCCTCGACGGTGACGCGGTCGGCGACCGCACCGCGAGCGCTCAGCGCCCCGCCCAGCGCCAGTCCGCTGTAACAGCAGTCCAGGATGACGACCTTGCGCCTGGCTCTCACCTCGGGCCGCTGCAGCGACCGGCGGAGCCAGTCGTAAGGCAGCGCGGTCCAGGGCCGATCGGTGTCGGTGTCCGGTAGCGCGAGGTAGAGCTCGTCCGTGTGCGGCTCGATGAAACCGTGCCCCGCGAAGTAGAGCACGAAGGTGTCCGTGGCACCGGCCGCCATGTCACGAACGGTGTCGAGGACCTCGCTGGTCGACCGCGGTTCCTTCAAGGCGATGCAGTGGTCGTGCGGCAATCCCCAGAGATCGGGATCCCGCAGTGCGACGTGGAGAGCGTCGACACCACGGGGGACGGCGGGGAGATCCGGCAGGGTCCGATATCCCCCGACACCGATGAGCAGGGCCCGGGATCTCCGCACGTCGGCCACGACGTCCATCGGTCAGGGTGTCCCGCCGTCTTCTGCTTCGATCGGTACCGCGAGCGCGGAGGTGATGGCGGCAATGGTCTCCTCGGCGGAGTCGGTGACCACGATCACCGCCCCGCCACATTCGATCCGCACCTCCGGCGGCTTCGCCCGGCTCGACCGCCAGCTCACGATCGCGAGGACCAGTCCGGCCAGGGACACCCCGTTCGCCACCACGGCGTTGATCACCTCGAAGGTGCCCATGGTCTCGCCGTGTGGTGCGCCAGCGGTTCCACGGACGCTTCCGGCGGCGTCCTCGTCCGCGAGCAACCATCGATACAACGAACCCGGTGAGCCCGGCACTCGCACCCGCAGATCCATGGACCTCATGGTGCACCGCCTCGCAACCGCGACGGTGCATTTCCACGCACACAACACCTGCCCGCAGTAACGAATACCACCAACGGGTGACAGCGCATATGCGCACTTCCTCCAAATAGGGATCCTCATCCGCAGAAGCTGACCGGTTCGAACCCAGACCGGTGGCCCCACCTGCCCGACCTCGGCGTCCGACCCTCATACCGGACCGTATCGACCTTCGCAGGGGCGATGTCGGTAGGCCAGGCATCATGTCGTTATCGAGTACATAGCCTGCTTGTGGATTGGTGATGGGGCTAATCGTCAGCTCGGCTGTCGAGGCCGTCGAGCTGCTGCTGTACTCGTTCCGCATCATCGTCGCGGCCTTGTTCCCGGTACAGCACCAGTGCTTCCCGCCATACCGCGAGGGCCCGATCATGGTGTCTAAGGGCGGCGTGGGGGTGACCCATGCTGTCGAGGGTGTCCGCGACCTGATACGTGTCACCGAGAGCGCGACGCAGGGCGAGAGCTCGGCGGTAGTAGTCGACGGCTTGCTGATGGTCGTCGGTGTGATGGGCGATGAAGGCGAGGCTGTCCAGGGTGTACGCCTCGCCGTTGGGGTTGTGGTGGCGCCGGTTCAGGGTGAGGGCGGTACGGCAGTGGTCGCGGGCGGTGTCGAACTCGCCCAAGCGTGCGATGAGCCAGCCCACCACGTTGAGTGCGTTGGCCTCCCACACCGGCTGGTTGAGGGTGCGGTAGAGGCCGAGAGCGTGTCGGGCATGGTCCAGGGCTTGCCGGTTGTCCCGCTGACGTTCCCATGCGAATGAGAGCACTTGGTGAGTGTGTGCCTGTTCGGTGGGGTCGCGGTGACGTACGGCCAGGTTGAGGGCCTGAACCAGGTGTCCGATGGCTTCCTCGTGCAGGTTCAGTCGGGAGCAGGAGTAGCCAAGGAGCCGATGGGCGCGACTGCGGGTGGCGGGGTCGGCCAAGTGGGTGGCGGCGTCCAGCGCGGCCTGCCACGCGGCGAGCGAGTCGCGCAGGTGCCCCCGCCGGAAGTGAAAAGTGTCCAGTGCCCAGGCGAGGTGCCAGACGATGAGGTGGCGGCCGAGGGCGATGGCGGTGTGCTGAGTGGCGAGGAGGTTGGCGTGCTCGGCTTCCAGCCAGGCCGTCGCGGCCGCGGGGTCGGGTAGCGGGTGCAGGTGGACATCGTGTGCGGGCGGATGGGGTTGCAGGAACTGGCGGGTGGGGTTCAGGATGCGGTCGGCGTTGTGGGCGGTATGCAGGTGGAAGTCCATCACCCGCACCAACGCCGCGTCCCGCACGTCGTCGGGCAAGTCGTGAGCGGTGGTGGCGGCGTAACTGCGGACCAGGTCGTGCATCACGTAACGGCCGTGCGGTTGCCGTTGGACCAGAGATGCTTCTTCCAAGGCCGACAACGCCTGGTGTGCGCGGGCCGGGGGCAGAGCAGTGAGGGAAGCCACAGCAGGCAGGGTGATGTCGGGGCCGGGAGCGATGCCCAGCAGCCCGAACAGAGTGCGCTGTTCGTCGGTGAGGCAGCGCAGAGACCAGGACAAGACCGCGGTCAGGCTGGCGTTGAGATCCCTGGAATCCAGGGCATCGACACCCAGGTCCCGCAGTTCGACAACAACATCTCCCAGCGGCAGGTGAGGATTGGTGGCGGTACGCGCAGCGATCACGGCCAGCGCAAGGGGAAATCGGCCGCACAACCCGATTATCTCTGTGATCGCCAGCTTGTCGCGGGCGGCCCGGTCGGGTCCGAGGGCGGCAGACAGCAGCGCGTGAGCCTCTGTGTCCGTGAGCACGTCCAGGTTGATCGGGTGTGCACCGTGGCGGGCGATGAGTCCGGGTAGGTGGTTGCGGCTGGTCACCACGACCGTGCAGCGGCCGCCGGGTAGTAGCGGGGTGACGTGATCGGTGGTGGCGACGTTGTCGAGCACGATCAGCATCCGCTTGTTCGCGACCAGGCTCCGGTACAGCGCGGTCTGCGCGTCCGGATCGGTCGGGATCCGGGCCGATTCGACCCCGAGGGCGTCGAGGAAACCGCGCACCGCCGTCTCGGACGTCATCGGCTCTCCTGTCGGACTGAATCCGCGCAGGTCCGCGAACAGTTGTCCGTCGGGGAAGCGGTTGATGACCTGATGAGCCCAATGCAGGGCGAGCCAGGTCTTGCCGATGCCGCCCGCACCGGTCAGTGCGGAGATCACGACGGTGCCGCTACCTGTGACGTCGTCGTCAAGCTGAGCGGCGAGTTCGGCCAGTTCCTTTTCGCGGCCGACAAAGCCGGCGGGGGCAGCGTGCAACTGCCGTGGGACCGCGGCTGTTCGGGTTGCGGCCGGAGTCGCGTCCGGACCGGTAGTCCCGGCGTCCGCTCGGAGCGTGGGTTCGGCGTCCTGGAGACGGTGGATCAGGTTGTCGATATCGGACCTGGTGTGCCGGCGGCGCACGATCACGGCCTGGCAGCGGGCCAGCATGCCCATATCGGCGGGCAGTTCGTCCTCGGCGGGCAGCAGGGTCTCGTCGAGCAGGACAGGCACGACACGGACCCCGGCGGCGAACGCTTCGGTGATTTCGCGGTGGATCCAGTCGGCCGGGTCATCGATCCGGCGACCCCCGGACTCGGTGGTCAGCGACAGCCAGAGCGGGCCGATCACCACCAGCAGAATCCGGCACCCACGGACTCGGTCGAGCAGTTCCTGGACGTAATCGCTGCCCACGGGGATGGAGTAACAATCCAGGAACACGTGCTCCCGCCCGAACGTCGTGGCAAGATCGCGATCGAGCAGTTCGGCCGTGGTGTGGCTGTCGGCGCTGCGATAGTTGATGAATACTCCGCCCTCGCCCAACTCAGCCTCCCGCACTCGACTGACTACCCGTCGTAATCAGAATGCGCTCGGCCGTGACCGCCCGCCCGACCAACATCAGCAGTGTCCATAAGTTGTCCATAAACTTGCCCGGCCGACCAGCAGCAGGGCAGGCGCATCGGCGAATGGCTCCCCCCGCTACAGCGCCATACGGGTAGTCGCGTACGTCGACCAGCAGCCACGGCTCGGAGACAGTCCCGAGACGTCGACGTCAGATCGCGGTGATCGGGACACCGTGTCGGAGATCGTCACGACCTGGTCGCCCTTGCTGAGGGCGTGCCCGGTGGCACGCATCCGCCCGACCCGGCACCCAGGTCGGTCCAGCTCGTGCGTGTCGTCCTGGACCACATCAAGTATGGGCCCGCTCGACGCCTTCCAGCTGTCGGGCGACCGGCGCGCCGAGGCCCCCGAACGCCTGGCTCTTGCCCACCGGGTCCGCGAACTGCGTGCGTTGACGAGGTATGTCGCCTCTCCCACGTGAACCTGCGTCGAACGCATGGCGGGCAGTGCTCGTTCGAGGTCGTCCTGCCGCCAGCACAGCACAGCGGGGCCGGGCCGCCCAGCTTCATCAGCAGAGGTCAGCGCGTTGTGGATGCCCAGCGCCCAGGACTCCCAGATGCAACTGACGAAAAGCAGTCAAACACTGACGCAGCGCAGTTGACACGGAGGGTGTCAACATGATCGACTAGCGCGTCGTCGCCCACACGGCGGCCGCGAGCGATGCGGATGCCGATCACATTTCGGTCGCACATGTATCAAGCAGTCGGTCAATGTAGGACCTAGGAGACAAAGTTGTTGAGAATGGCACTTCGGACGGCGTTCACGGCGGTCGTCGTCGTGGCGACGACCGCACTGTTCACAACGGCCGCCAGTGCAGCCTCGCTGCTGTACCCGTTCAACTAAACGGGGAGCTGACGCACGGTGACTTGTGGGCGGACGCAGTGCCCCTTGCCGGTAGCGGTCAGGCGTCCAGTGCTGACTCTGGCGTGAACTCTCGAATGTAGCCGGAAAGGCTGTTCTGGGGGATGCCGCAGAATACAGCCACTTCTCTGATCGCGACCCACGGAAGACGCACCACGGCCGATTTGCGAGAGTCGGTCGTAGGTGCGTCTTCCTTTATTTTGTTCTGTGCCCATTGGCGCAATAACTTGAGTTCGTCCCGCGTGTCTTCGAGGATTTTCCGAAGATCAATGCGGACGCCTGTTTTTTCCAGGTCTCGTTCTACGCGTTGAAGGGCGAGGGCCAGTAGCTCCAGTACGTCGACGTCGAGGGCCTGGCAAATCTCGTACAGGCGAGGAATCGAGCACTGACGAATACCCTGTTCGTAGCAGGCATAGGTGTTGACGGGAACCTGCGACCTCATGCGGCTGACCAGTTCGGGACGGGACCAGCCGACGCTGACGCGTGCGCGTTGGAGCTCCCGCCCGATCGCCCGTACGAGCGCCTGATCATCATCCGCAGTCTGCTGACCGGTGTCTTCCTGCACGGTAGCCACTGTCGACCCCCACCCTTGCAACCGGCGCCAGCCGGATACCCATCACCCCAACATTTGAGCCAACGAGCACCGGCTCGACATGCTGCGCTGAACCGGCCACTGTCACCCGAGCTGGTTAATCGCTGTGAACCTCGAGAACGTAACTCACGCAGAGTAATCACTCGTTGTCGCAGCCGACTCGTGACCAGCGCTCATGATCAACGCTGATCGTATAGACAGTCGACGTCTATCCGGAACGAAGCTAGGCCCCCAGTCGACGACATTGTGCCGATGCTATCACCAGCATGCGGCCGTTTGGGCTACAAAAATGATCTTTGCGGCCTAGTCGTCGAGTGCTCGGCGTGCTGTCGGTGCCTTCGCTGGGAGGAGTGCTGTGTGCAGGATCTGGGTGGGGCCACATCCGTCCCGGCATTGCGTGAGGTTCGGCGGCCGGGTGTCGCGCCTCCCCCGGATGAGTATGACCCCCCAAGTTTCCTCTCGAGTTCATCTGCTCTGGGTCTCAAGGACAGAAACTAGACACATTCGGAGGTAACAAGGAGATCTCATAGTGACCCCTGCCTGGATTGATCAAGCGGTGCACCGGCACACTCGAAAACGCGTGGATTGGTCCAGCGATGGGGTGAAGCTGGTGACGATCGATTTCGGGATCTTGGGGAGAACCGCACTACGCATCGGTGGTGATCTCGACTGGGGGTGGGGAACCCCGCGCATCCGGGCGATGGTAGCCGCTCTGCTTGTGCACGCTGGCAGACCGGTGTCGGTCGACGCGCTGCTTGCCTGGGTGTGGCCTGACGAAGATGCCTTGCCTCAAAACCCGACAGCCACCTTTTATACCTACGCCACGCGCATACGAAAAATCCTGCAGCACGTGGTTCCTCCGTCCGCGCTCCGGGCTGAGAACGGATCGTACTGCCTCGATGTGGAAAAGTCTCTGATAGATTACGGTCAGTTTCAGATCCGGATAGTACAAGCGCGCGAACGTGCTCGGGCGGAAGATTATCAAAATGCTGTCGATCTAGCGGACAGTGCAATCGCTCTGTGGCGCGGCCGTGCACTGGATGATCTGTCCAGTGAGCCCGCCAAGGCGTGGCGATTACGCGTCCTGCGCGACGACTGGATTCCAGCGAATATCATCTACATACAGGCGCTGCTGGAGATCGGGGATTTTGACAGGGCGCTGAGCCGTCTCGACGATCTCAAGGCGGATTATGACGAAGATGTGACGCTGGCCAAGTTGCGGTTGTCCACCCTGCAGCGGTTGGCTCGCTATCCGGATGCGACGGCCTACTACATGGGAATGCGTCGACTGTTCCGGGAAAACGCCGACGATCAAGCCGCGGAGGATCTCCGGGCACACTATGAGAATCTGCGAGTTACCGCTGAGCAAGTGCGAGTCGGCGCCTTCGATGAGGTGGACGTACTCTCGCCTCGGCAGTTGCCCCACGACACCGCTCACTTCGTGGGGCGGGAACACCTGTTGCACGAGCTCGACACCGCGGCACGGGGCGAGATCGAGGATGCCGGTGGCGTGGTGGTCATCGAAGGGATGGCCGGCGTCGGCAAGACGACACTGGCCATCCGCTGGGCACACCGGGTTCGACACTTCTTCCCCGGCGGGCACTTCTTCGTCAACCTGAACGGCTTCTCCGACGGGCGCAGCGTGCCGCACGCGACAGTCGTGGACGAATTCCTCATGGCGCTAGGCCAGAGTCCAAGCCCTGACCTGATGCCCCGTGCCAAGGAACTGTTGCTGAGCCGACTTCTCTCCCAACGACGTTCTCTGGTCGTACTCGACAACGCGCAGAGCACCGATCACATCAAGAACCTGATCCCGCTGATGTCGAACAGTTTCGTCATAGTGACCAGCCGACAGCAGCTCACGAAGCTGAGCACCCGGCCAGGGGTTCGCCACGTGCGCGTGGACCCTCTGGCATCCGGCGAGGCAACCACTCTGTTCTCGGAGCTGCTCGGTGCTCAACACCGCCCAGACTCGGACAGTTGGAGGCTCCTGGTTTCACTGTGCGGCGGCCTTCCGCTCGTCATCACGGTTCTGGCGCAACACATCGCCAGCCGGCCGGCGGCCGACGTGACAGAGTTCGCGCGTCAGCTCGACCTCCGTCGACTGATCACCGAGGTAGGTGAGGACGGTGACGGGTCCGCTGCCGCTGCCACCTTCTTCCTGTGGTCATACGAGTCACTTGCCCCACCGGAAAAACGCCTGTTCCGGGTTCTCGGACTCAATCCCGCACTCGACATCGCGGAAGAAGTCGTCCAGGTGTGCGACGGGCGATCGATTGGCGAGGTTCGCCGGAGCCTTCGCGTGCTCGTAGCGGCCCACCTCCTCGTGCAACCGGATTCATTCGACCGCTATCGATTCCACGATCTGATCCGGGAGTTCGCCCGACACCGAGCCGAGCTCGAGGAGTCCGCTGAGTCCCGCGCGACGCTGGAACTCCGACTACTCGACTACTACCTGGCGACGGCCATGGCCGCGCATCGGAAGCTGTACCCAGGTAATCTGATGGCTGACGACATCTCGACCACCGGCACAGCGACCAGCGTCAACTTCGACGACAACGACCAGGCTCGCGCGTGGTTCGATCGCGAACGCAGGAACCTCACTGCGATTGTCCACTTCGCCGCGGCAGCAGGTCATCACGAGCACGCGTGGCGCGTGACCGATACGTTGGCGACTTTTCTCGACAGGCGAGGCTACTACGAGGACAGTCGCAGTCTCCGCGTAGTAGCGCTCGACTCCGCTCGAGCCGTCGGTAGCCGAGTGGGCGAGACATCGACCGCGATCGGTCTCGGCATGGTGCAAATGGTTCTTGGTGATCTTACCCACGCGCGACAGAACTTCGAATCAGCGCTGCACATCGTCGACAACGAACGCGGCCAAGCGTCGGCCCTCCATCATCTGGGACGTCTGGAATTGATGCGAGGCAATCACGCCGACGCGGTGGCCTACTACCAGCGTTGCCTCGATATCGCTGAGCGCATGCAGGACAGCGAAGCCTTGTGCTGGACGCACTACCGCATCGGTGAGGCTCTCAGCGCCCTGAACCAGCACGACGAAGCGCTCGTCCACCTGCATCAAGGGCAGTTCCATGCCCAGTCGCTCGAGGACAAGTCGGCATCAGCCGCCATACTGGTGCAGACCGGTTTCGTCTACCGCAGCGGCGGCGACCTCGCGGCCGCCGCCGCTCATTGCGAGCGAGCCTTCATCTCCGTCGAAACGTCGCCGACGCCCGACCTCGCCATCCTGACTGCGGTGTGCATCGCTCTGGCGGAGATCAGGTACGAACAACACGACATCGAGTCGGCGACGGGGCACATCCTCCACGCCGTCGAACTGGCGCAACGCACCCACAATGCCGCGATGGAAGCCCGAGCCTACGAAGTCTATGGGGACATCCAGTTTCACGTGGGCGAGCCGACCTACACGCAGACCCGAGAACACGCGGCCGACCTCTACGACCGCCTCGGCAACTTCCGTCAAGCCAGTCTCGTACGCAGCAAGGCGCACCGCTGATCTTCGTGATGCGGGTTGCGCGCTGGGCTGGAACCTCGGTTTCACCTGGTCTGCGTCACCTCGTGGCGGTCGGTCAGGCGCAACGCCGATCCTCGCGCAGTCGGCGACGGCCGGATTGCGGTGCAGTGCGTCCTCGATCTCGACGGGAAGATGCTCCCGCCGCCGGATCTGACGACGTTCTTGATGCGGTCACGGATGTGGAGGAAGCCGTCCTCGTCGGCTACGGCCACGTCGCCTGTGTAGAGCCAGCCGTCCGGTATGAGTCCCATGGGTGTCCTTCGGCGGCTACCTGCCGTCATCAGAGGCATCACGTGGCTGAGGGCCGATCGCATCAGGTCTGCACTTCATGACCTTCGTCACACGCGCAACATGTAGCTGATCGAGGACCGCGTACCGGCATCGCCGCGCGGGGCATCGGCAGAAGGGCGTGTCCGGTAGCTGCTCCCATGTCGCGTCGCCCATAGGTCACCGCCATGCTCGACAGGCTGCAGCGGCAATGGGAGCAATATGGGAGCACTGATGAGGGTGACCACTATCTGGACATATGTGTGGTCAAGACCAGTTGCTCCCGAATGCTCCCATAACGCAGAAACAGTGCTAATAATGATCACCAACAGGCTATCTGACCGGGGTTATTCCTGGCGGACGACACTGGGATTGAACCAGTGTCCTCTATCGTGTCAATGCGGTTACGTTGTAGCGGCAGGGGCAACTGGTACCGGGGGTATCTCATAGGCGCCCCGAATGTCGACGGGCGACAAGCAGTTTGCTGACTGCGCGCTGACCGTCCCGCTGTCCGTGGTGTCTTGCCGCCTATGGACAGAAGTGTTCATGAAAGGCCCGGCATTGTTGGCTTGCTCGCTTCGAGCAGCTTGATCACGGGGAGGGCTTGATCTCGATCTCCACCTTTGGCAGAGGAAGGGGACGGATCCGCACAGACACCTGTTTACCTCGCAGTGGTCCAGCCTTGGACAGAACCACGCATACAAGCAACAAGCTCCACACCATGAACCCGGCGCCAAGGCCGCCAAACAGCCAAGGAATCACCTGAACAGGAACCTCTGCGAAGCAAGACGACATGAGGGCACGCCTAACCCAGCGGCTGCCCGGTGGATCAGCCCCCAGGTAGGCGGACGAGGGGCGCAAGGCGACGTTTCGATGGTCTCGTGGATGCACCAGCACCGGAGTTGAGTGCTTGATCTGTGTCCGCGTCAGCACCCTGATGCACCGCTTGTTGACCGCGCCGTTCCTCCCGCGCCGACCAGTGGTCAGGTCGGTAGGCATCATCCTACCGTGAGTGACTCGCGACGCGGCTGCAACCGCCACGAGGTACCCATACGCCGACGCGTACCCATTGGGCGCAGCCGGACTGATCTTCGCGAACGAGGTCGGGGGAGCTCTGTGGCGTGGCTTGTTCCGATCGCGGGTCTGGCGTCCTTCGCTGGTTCGCGCGGGCATGCTGGGGACGGTCACGACGGAGGGCGAGAAGTTCGCCGCCTACTGGATCGACGGGGACGGGGTACCGGATCACGCGTTGTTCCGGACGAGGGTGGCGGCGGTGAAGCACGTCGCGATGCACCAGATGGGCGGGCTCCGCTTTCATGACCTACGTCACTCCTACGCCACATGGCTCGTGGATGACGGCGTGCCACCGACGATGGTCATGCGGGTCATGGGGCACGAGAAGGTCACCACGACGCTGGAGCTGTACGCGCGCCGGACGGATGACGGAGATCGCATCCTGCGGGCGCTGACTGACGATGACGTGGATGAGCGCTGACTTTCCGCTGACTCGGAGGCCACGTCGACAGCAAAAGGCCAGGTCTCGGCTCCGAGATGGAGCTTGTGACCTGGCCTTTTGTTTGTGGGCGATACTGGGATTGAACCAGTGACCCCTACCGTGTCAAGGTAGTGCTCTCCCACTGAGCTAAT
>WUUC01202823.1_pt1 | contig 12845 bp, 10 predicted proteins | sample 6278441 | NCBI WGS metagenome assembly WUUC01 (sample SAMN13675441, study PRJNA597444) | soil metagenome | isolation source: soil | place: USA: Washington | collected 2017-10 | reverse complement strand
TCCACCTTCGCGCTCATGAATCTCGCGCGAGGTATAAAACTGCTGCACGAATCGCATGGTGCAGGAAGAGTCGCGAGCAAAGGCGATCGCGTCGTTTACAACCTAAATATTTCTGAACCAGGGTGACGAGGTTCCTCTCAACGCGCTTCAGGCGAAGGACCTGCCCGCGCACATGATCAGGATCGAAGGGGATCGCCAGTTCGTCGATCACACGATTGCGCTGGGAAAGCGAGAGGCGATCGCGGCGGTTGAACACTCGCTGACGGAATGAAGGAGGGAGGTTATCGAAAAGTCAGAGCGAGTCCTCATCTCGCCTATCGGGAAGAAGGAATCCCGGGCCTGATACCCGCGAATACGGTGTTGATACTCGAGCTCTGGTTACGAACGGTGATCAGCGCCTTCCAACCCGATCGACCTCAACGTGCGGAACCCGCGACATCAGGCAGAGCCACGCAGCAGCAACCCAAGGAGCAGCCATGAGAATCCTATTGAACGTCAAACTTCCTCATCAGCAATTCAACGCAGCCGTAAGAGACGGGACGGCCGGTTCCAAGCTGAATCAGATTCTTGAAGCGATCAAACCCGAAGCCGTGTATTTCACCGAGCAAGACGGCCATCGCGGAGCAGTGCTTGTCGTCGACTTGCCCGATCCGTCCAGGATTCCAGCGTTGGCAGAGCCCTGGTTTTTGATCTTTGATGCGGACGTCGAGTTTCGGGTGGTCATGACTTCGGAAGACCTCGACAGAGCCGGACTGGACGAGCTGGGCAAGAAATGGAATATCTGACTCGCAGACCCCTGTCGAGCGCTAGTCTTTCTCCTGCCCCGCCCTCAACGGAATCACCCGTCCACCTTCGCGCTGCGCGGGCTTGCTCGCGAGCAGTTTGAACAACTCATCGGTGGTAAGCGGCGCGCTGAAGTAGGAACCCTGCGCCTCGTCGCAGCTTCTGGCGCGAAGAAACTCGAGTTGTTCGCGCGTTTCCACTCCTTCCGCGACGACTTTGAGCTGCAAGCCATGCGCCATTGCGACGACGGCGTTGACGATTGCGGCATCATCGGCGTCGCTCGTTACCTCACGAACGAACACTTTGTCGACTTTCAGGCGGTCCACGGGAAAATGCTTGAGATAGCTCAAGCTCGAATAGCCAGTGCCGAAGTCGTCGACCGTCAGCGCTACGCCCATGTCTTTCACCGCGCGCAGCACCGAAACCGACTCCTCGCCAAATTCCATAATGACGTTCTCGGTGACTTCGAGCTCGAGATTCGAAGGACTCAAGTTGCAAGCTTTAAGCACCTCGGCGATATGTTGATGTAGATCCCGCTTTCTGAAGTGGCGCGGACTCAGATTGACTGCGACCCGCAGATCGGGGTATCCGAATTCGCGGAAACGCATCGCAGTCTCGCATGCTGTTTCGAGTGCCCATTCTCCGATCGGCACGATAAGACCAGAATCCTCTGCGACCGGAATGATCTTGCTCGGCAGACTCAAGCCGCCGCCGGGCTGCTGCCAGCGCAGCAGGGCTTCGACGCTGACGATCTCTCCGGTCCTGATATCGACGATCGGCTGGTAATGGAGCAGCAATTGATCCTGCTCGAGCGCTCGCTTGAGCTGCGCTTCGACCGTGAAGCGTACGTTCGAGACCGGATCCATCGTGCGGTTGAAGAACTGACAGTTGTTACGCCCCGTCTGCTTGGCGTGGTACATCGCCGCATCGGCGTTGCGCATCAGCTCCTCCGCGGTCGAGCCATCGTCAGGGTAGACCGCGATACCGATCGAGGGTGTCACCGTGAAAGCCTGTCCTTCGAGCGTGTACGGGCGCGAAACATTCTCGAGAATCTTGTTCGCGACTCGCTGCGTGTCGTTGTGATCGCGAATGTTCGGGAGCAGCACGATGAATTCGTCGCCGCCGAAGCGTCCCACCGTATCGCCTTCGCGCACGCTTGCCTGCATCCGTTCCGCAACAGACTGCAGCAGACGGTCTCCCGCCTGATGGCCGAGCTTGTCGTTGACTTCCTTGAAGCGGTCGAGATCGACGAACAGAATCCCGGCGCGACGCTGGTCGCGATGCGCCTGCACAATCGCGAGCCCGACGCGGTCGGCAAGCAAAACCCGGTTCGGCAGTCCGGTGAGGCCATCGTGGTGCGCGAGATGCCGGATGTAGGCCTCGGCATGCTTGCGCTCGGTGATGTCGCGCGAGACCACGACGACTTTTGAAACTTTACCGGCCGGGTCGCGGATCACGCTCCCCTGCGACTCGATGTGGCGTACCGTTCCGTCTCTGAGCAGGAAACGAAATTGCGTGCGGTGTCCGATTCCCGTCTTCACGGTCTGTTCGAAAATCTTGCGGATGCGCTCGCGGTCTTCGGGATGCACTTCGGCGAACGAATCGTCTCCTGCGTGAGCGCGGCCAAGGATCGAACCGTAAGACGGGCTGTTGTAAAGCCGGCGGCCGTTGGTATCGAGCAGGACGATCAGATCTTCGACGTTCTCTGCGATGACGCGGAATTTTTCTTCGCTCTCGGCAAGAGCCTCCTCGGCTTTCTTGCGCTCGGTGATGTCGGTAACGAGACCGAAGAAGCCGCGTACTCTTCCATCTTCTTCGATATGCGGCACGTAAGTCGCATGGACAAACCGCTGCTCCCCTGTCTTGAGTGTGATCTGGCGGTCGTAATCGACGGTACGGCCCGAAAGCGCCTGTCGAACATGGTTCTTGATCGCCGTGTAGTTTTCCTCGCCGAGAACTTCATGAACCTTTCTGCCGGTAAGGCTCTCGTCACCGATGTTGAACCACCGCGAATACGCAGCGTTGTTGAAACGGAACCGCTCGTCGCTGTCGATGTACGCAATAAGGACCGGCAGCGAATCGGCGACGAGCCGCAGTTGGCCTTCGCTTTCGCGCAGGCGCTCTTCAGCCTGCTTGCGTTCGCTCACGTCACGTACGATGCCCATCCACTCCCGCACACTTCCGTCGCCATCAGTGAGCGGAACCGCGCGCGCGACGAACCAGCGGTAGTCGCGCGACGGCGCATGCCAGACTCGTCCCTCGACTTCGTAGAGCGAAGCGGGTTCTTTGAGCGCCTGCTTCCATGTTGCCCTGACGTTGTCGCGGTCGTGCGGATGGATCGCCTGCAACCATCCGAGGCCGCGATATTCGGCATACCGCTGCCCTGTATACGCCTCCCACGAAGGTTGTGGCGCCGTGAATTCGCCATTGCGGTCAGCCAGCCAGACGACCGAGGCAGTCGCGGTGACGAGAGAGCGGTAACGCTGCTCGCTTTCCTTCAACGCGTGCTCTGAGCGGTTGCGTTCCGAAATATCGAGCATGGCGCCGATCATGCGCACGGCTTTGCCGCGTTCATCCCGCATCACATAGCCGCGATCAAGCACGTAAGCGTACGAGCCGTCGGAGCGCAAGAAGCGATACTCCCCGGACCAGAAGCGGCGCGAACCATTGATGAGCGAGTCGATCTCGCCGAGCGTTCGTTCCCGGTCGTCGGGGTGAATACGCGCAGTCCACCACGTGCGCTGATTGACGTATTCCTGATCGACGTAGCCGAAGATCGTTTTCAAGCCCTCGTTCCAGGTGACGACGTCGGTGACGAGATCCCAATCCCAGACGGCGTCGTTCGCCGCGCTGGCGATGATCTTGAAGCGCTCTTCGGATTCCTTGAGCTCGGCTTCAGCGCGTTTGCGCTTGCTCACGTCGCGCCAATTGACGACGATGCCCTTCACCGCGGGATCCTCGGTGCGGTTGTTCCACGACGTTTCAACCCAGCGCGATTCGCCGCCCGCGGCTTGCATGCGAAACTCCAGCAACTTCACCTGTTCCGGCGCCAGCTTCGCGACTGCCGCGCGCACGGCGCTCACATCATCCGCATGAACGCGATCGAAAATATTGCTGCCGAGCATCTCCTGCGGTTTCAGCCCGAACACTTTTTCTCCCGCCGGCGTTTGGTAGAGGATGACTCCGCGCTCGTTCAGCACCGAAGTGACTTCCATCGCGTTCTTGGTCAGCGAACGAAAGCGCGCCTCCCTCACCCGCATATTCGCTCGAAGTTCCTCAGCGAGCTTGAGAGAAGTCGCGTTCGAAAGCGCAAGCCGCCGCAGCAGCGCGAATACGAGGAATGTCGTCAGGAGTCCGCCGAGGAGAACGATCCACGGCGGCAGCGCGGCGTTCGCGGCAAAGCGCGAATTCGGAGTGAACGCGAGTTGCCAGAGCCTTCCGCCGACCTCGATCGTCATCAACCGTCTGGCACGCTCGATTCCGTCCACCGCGTCGGGTGCGCTGTCGTATACGAGGCTTGGAGGGGTGACCTCCGATAGCTGGGTGACACCAAGGTCGTAAACCTGCACTCGCGTGTCATGCAGCTTCGCCCGCTCGAGTGCAGCACCGATGAGATCGCTCGGCCGCGCGACGACTGCGACCAGCCCGGTGAACGCGCGGCGGCGCTGCTCGACCGTACGTTGCGGCATATCGTTGCGGTATACGGGGGCGTACATGACGAGATTCGAGGCAGGAGAGTCGGCGCGCTCGGCATCGGGTCTGCTCGCCGTCGCCGGCAGGCCGGTATCGCGAGCGCGAACTCCGGCTGCATAGAGCGACGGGAAATTGGAGATGTCGAGCCCAAGCGCGCGAGTTTCTTCCGCCGGCGCAACGTATTCTATGACCCAGTAGAACGGCTTGATCTCGTCGGGCTGAATCGCGAAACCGGGATAGCCGTCGGGATCGACGCTTCGATCCTGCCGTATCATCGACTCGTAAATTTCCTTCTTGTGCAGCGGCACTTCTCGTATGAAAGAGAACGCAAGCGTGCCCGGATAGCGGTTCGCGGTGTCCGATAGCTCGACATAGCGGCGAAACGCAGCGCGATTGACGTCCTTGACTGCGCCAAACAGCCCTTGCAAGCCGTACAGAAGCTCGGTGTATCCCTGCACCGCGTCGTTCACGTCTTCCCGCGCCTCGAGCACCTGCGTATCGAATGCGAGCTGCGCTTCGCGTCCGACATACGCGCGGGCATAGATCCATCCGAGGAGTGAATAGGTGATGCCGACCGCGAGCACGATGAACGCGGCCGGCGATTGGCGGTAGGCGCGGGTGATGGAAGACAGCATCCTGGAAACTATCTTAGAAACCCGGGCTCGCAAAGATAGCGAAGCCTGATCTTGTGCCCGTGTTCGGCCAAAAATAAGGCGAAGCTTGTCCCTGGTATTTCGTCGTGCCGTCGAGCGGGTTTCGTGGTGAGTGGTGGCGCCATAGGCGCGCATCGAACCACGGCTCCGACTCGCCTCGCATTCGACTTGTCAGCGCAACGCATCATGCGCGGGTTCATGAGATAGGTTGTGCAATTATAAGCTCCTGGAACTTTCGCTGCGATTGCGTTCGATACGTCAAAGCGCTAACTTGCCGTCCCGCGTATGAAACCGGACAAAAGCCTCATCGCTGCCGTGCGGCCTGTCGAAACCGACGTGCGCTCGCAAGCGGCAGACCCGCCGAAAGCAAGAACGATCCGAAGCTATGTTCTGCGTCAGGGCCGCATTACCGCGGCGCAGATGCGCGCACACCGTGAGCTTTACTGCAAACACGGGATTGGCTACCGCGAAGAGATGCTCGATCTCGACCGCGAGTTCGGCCGCGATGCGCCGAAAATCCTGGACATCGGTTTCGGCATGGGCGAGAAGACCGCGCAGAACGCGCGCGAGAATCCGGATATCGACTATCTCGCGGTTGAAGTCTATACGCCCGGAGTCGGCAGCCTTCTGCAGCGGATCGAGCGCGAAGGCATTCGCAACATCAAAATTATCCGGCACGACGTTGTCGACGTGCTTCTGCACATGATCCGCCCGGGTGCGCTATCGGGAGTCCACGTCTTCTTTCCCGATCCCTGGCCCAAGAAACGTCATCACAAGCGGCGGCTGGTCAACCGCGAATTCGTCGAGCTCTGCCGCGACCGACTAGCGTCTGGCGGGTATATTCATCTCGCGACCGACTGGCAGGACTACGCGGAGTGTATACGCGAGATATTCGCGCACGACGCTGGATTCGCCGTGAAGCGCGCCCGCAATTCACCCGCAACGAAGTTCGCGGCCAAGGGAAAGCAGGCTGGTCGCGACATCTTCGATATGGTGTTTACCAAGCGATGAACGATTTCTGGAAAAGCTCTGGTTTTCGGCTGCTTTCGCGCGGCGAGCGCGGATTAGGCGTGAGCGACGGCTTCCTGCGGCAATTTCTCGAGCGGCCCGAGCTCATCCCCGATGCTGATTCCTGTGCGAGCGAGCGCCAGTTGCATGCGCGGGTTTTGGACATACCCGCGAGCGCGGTCACGACTGAAGAGCTCGAGGCAGTCATCGACAACAACGCCCGGGAGAATTGGCAGGTCTGGCTGAATTTTCGCGATCATCTGCTGAACGCGCCCAGCATCGAGACGGCGTATCTCTCGCTTTTCAACGGCAGCGAAGTACGAGTACCTTCAATTTTCATCAACAAGCTCGTGCAAGTCATCCTGCGCAACATTCTCGATGACTCCGACGATGCGCTTGAACTGCGTGCCGCGGAGATGTTTTTCCGGCCGCAGAAAATCAGCATCAACGACGGCGTGGTTCTCGCCGCTGATCTTTCGCTCGTCGAAGGCAAGGGAATGGGCAATCTCGGGCGCTGGCTGCTGGACAAAGGCGCGCCCGTCAGAAGTCTGAGCCTCGACGTCCTCGAAGAGAGCAACGCGCAAAGCTACTTTTCGCGCGACGAGCGGTACGACATGGTGCTCGCGATAAATGGCTCACGGCCGGGCGCACATGCGCTTTGTAGAGTGATGGAAAAATGGCTCGCGTATTTTCACAAAGTGAAAGTCACGATCATTCCCGTCCCCGAAATCGCCGACGAAGATTGGGTCTGGCACGTCGGCCTGGACACGGAAGCAACGTGGCTTCTCAACTCCCTCTACCGCGGAGCGGAGCTCGAACACGACGATTTGTGGCGGCTGCTCGCGCTTTTCAAATTGAGTTTTTCCGAAGCTTCGGACGCGAGGCCGGAGCTCGATGGAAGACCTGTTTATCTGGGCCTCGCCATGAGCGAAGACGGTATCCTGAGACTCAAACCGCAGAACCTGCTCGTCAATCTTCCGCTCGCGCGGCGCACTTGAACTCGCCTGCAATACCCCCAATCTAAGTGGCGACCGGGAACGTCGTCATCCCGGCGAAGTGACGGGCGAAAGCTCGTCATCCCGGCAAAACTGACGCGCGAAGGCTCGTCATCCCGGCGTAAGCCGGGGACCCACGTAGGGAAACGCCGGGCCACGGCGACACTACTGAGGAGCTTCAATGAAACGAGTAGTACTGTTTGTTCTCACAAACCTCGCGATTATTTTCGTTCTGAGCATCACGCTGCGCTTGCTTGGCGTCGATCGGATACTCAACGAAAGCGGCGGGCTGGATTTCAATTCTCTGCTCATCTTCGCGTCGGTATTCGGCTTTGGCGGTGCTTTCATTTCGCTCGCGATCTCAAAATGGAGCGCGAAGCGCATGACCGGAGCGCAGGTCATCGAGCAGCCGCGGACGCAGGCCGAAGTGTGGCTGGTCGAAACAGTGAGAAGGCACGCGCGCGCAGCAGGAATCGGTATGCCCGAAGTGGCAGTCTACGAATCTCCGGACGTGAACGCGTTCGCGACGGGGATGAACAAGGATAACGCGCTGGTCGCCGTCTCGACCGGGCTGCTCAACAAAATGAACGACGACGAAGCGGAAGCCGTGCTCGGGCACGAAGTTTCGCACATCGCAAACGGCGACATGGTCACGCTTGCGTTGATCCAGGGCGTGGTAAACACGTTCGTCATCTTCGCATCGCGGGTCGTGGGATATGTGGTCGACCGCGTCGTCTTCCGAACCGAGAATGGCACGGGACCCGCTTTCTGGATCACCGCGATCGTCGCAGAGGTGGTGCTCGGTATTCTCGCGACGCTCATCGTATTGTGGTTTTCGCGGCAAAGAGAGTTTCGCGCCGACGCAGGCGGTGCTCGTCTCGCGGGCAGACAGAAGATGATCGCCGCACTGCATCGCTTGAAACAAAACTACGAGCAGCCGCATCTGCCGCAACAATTGCACGCGTTCGGAATTTCCGGAGCGAAGAGCCACGGGTTCTCGCGACTCTTCATGTCGCATCCTCCCCTCGACGAGCGAATCGCTGCGTTGCAGGCGGCGTCATAGCGAGCGAGCTGAAGCGGACTTCGCGCGGCGATCGTTTTCCTTGACTCGTCGTTTCTGCGGCAGAGAGCGAGGGTGAGATAGCCGCGCCGAGGTGCTTCCGCCGCCCGACGCGACAAGAGGCTAAAACGACCGTGGCGGCACCAGGCCGTTACTCCAGAGGCTGGACCTTGGAGTTCAGAGTTTTCGGAATCTTCGGCAGCCAGACTCGCGATACCGGCGGTCGCGGTTCGTTGGATAGCGCCGCGGGCGGAGCGAGACTTACGTCGTCGGCTGGATCCCGCGCCGGTGTGCTCGAGGGTTCTTCGAAAGACTCGGGTTCGCCAGACGGCCGACCCGGTGCACGTTTTCCCTCTACGCCCTCGTCGTATTCTTCCTTTGGAGCGTTACCGTCGTGCACAAGATTCCGGCGGCGCTGCAGATACGCGTCGCGCACGAACTGGTATTGGTCGAGCGCGGCGCTATCGAGCACTTTTTCTGCCTGCATAAGCTGATCGCGGGTACTGATCGTGTCCGTTCCGTATAGCGCGGACCGCACCGCCCAGTCGTTCACGTAGTACACGGGATAAGTGACGATATCGACCGCGAGCCCGCCTGCGTCGCGGATGTTGCTCGGACCAAAAAACGGTAGAACCAGATACGCGCCCGTCGCCATTCCCCAATAACCGAGCGTCTGCCCAAAATCTTCGTTGTGCTTAGATAGCCCGATGTCGCTCGCGACATCGATGAAGCCCAGAATGCCGATCGTCGAGTTGATCGCCAGGCGCCCGGCGTCGGAAACGCCTTGCGCGACCTTGAACTGAAGCAAATCGTTGACGACGACGATGACGTCTCCAAGGTTCGAAAAGAAGTTGGCGACTCCGGTTTGTACCGGCTGCGGAACGACTCTGTCGTAGCCTTGTGCAACGGGTTTGAGTACCGCCTTGTCCAGCGTATCGTTGAAGCGGTAAACGCCGCGGTTGAGTGACTCCAGCGGGTCTTGCGGATTCCCGTTCGTCGCGCAGCCGGAAAGGATGGCTGCAAGCAAAATCAATCGTTTCATGGGGGTTTTGTCCGCGAGCATAGTGGGAAAAGACAGGCGCTGCAAGCAACCGCGGACGCAGTGTTGCGCATAGTTGGCGAACCGTTTGACGGCACACTTTCTTCGTGCATCGGCAGTCAATTCCGTATCGCCGACGCTGTGAAGTGCGGCACGGTGGGGATTAACACCGGGCTCATCTCGAACGAAGTCGCGCCGTTCGGCGGAATCAAGCAATCCGGGATTGACCGCGAAGTTCGAAATACGGACGACGAGTTGGTCGAGGTTAAGTACGTGCGCGTCGCCGGAATCTAAATTGCGGCTACCGCGCCGGTCTTGAAGTCCCGCGTCGTTCTATCGCGGCGAAGCTCTGAATCCCATAGCGCGGCCCATGCCGCCACGACTCAACCCGCCTAGCGATCCGCGCCCGTGGCCGCCGACATTGGCTTTGGCCGCCGGCGCAGCAGGCGGAGGGCTGGAAGAAGGCAGTCCCAGATGCCCAGGCTTCATCCGGCCGAAGTTTTCGGGATGGATTCGGCCGCTCGGATTCGCCGGTCGCGGATTGACGTGCGTTCCGAAACCGTTGTGGTGCTTCTGCGGATTGACGGTGGGCCCGACTGGCGCAGCGTGCGGAAGCAGCGTTTCCGGTCGCGGCAAACCAAAGCGATCGGTGCGCGCGGGCGGATGCGGGACAATTGTTTCAGGCCGCACAGCGGGGCGTCGAGCCTCGTGTTTCTTCTCCCACTTGCGGGAATGCCAGTCCGGGTGCCGCATATGTCCCGATTTCGGCTTGTGCGCGTGATGCCCCGACTTCGGCGGCTTGTGCGCGTGATGCCCCGACTTCGGCTTGTGAACATGATGATGGTGATGGTGAAAATGCTTTCTTGCGAAGTGTCCGGGCGCCCACACCCAGATATCGTTCAAGTAAGCCCATCGCCCGTGGTGAAACGTCGCGAAACCCCAAGGATGATAATCGATCCAGGTTCTTCCCCAGGGGTGTGCGTTCGACCAGTAACCATAGCGGTACGGCGCCCAGCCGCTGTACGCCACGTACGGAACCCAAACCGGTCCGTATTCGGTCGTGTCTTGCCACACCCCGTAATTGTCGAGGTCCTGATACCCGGTGACGTCTGGAGAGAGGTATTCCGCCGCGACGGAATCGTCTTCATCTTTGGCCCGGGAGTCGACCCAGGCGTCGAATCCATCACGCGTCGCGTACGAAAGCACGGTGTGGCCGTCATCGGGACCAGTGATGCGCGCAGCCTGCGAGCTCGCGAGCACAAATCGTTCGCCCGTACTCCTCGTGACCTCCGCCTGACCCTCGCGCACACTGATTTCGGTCGCGCCGTCTTCGATGTCGACGCGGTAGCGGCCGGCCTCGGGGAACGAGACTTCGAGCCGCGGCGCGGTCAGCTCCAGCGATCCGGCGTCGCGCACGTCAACAACGAGACCGCCCTCGACGAGATAAGCACGCGCGGCTTCACCCTTGAGGTCGGTGACGTGCAGCCGCGAATTTTCGTTCAGGAAGAAAGTCGTCGAGCCGACTTGTATTTCGGCCCTCGCGGATTCCGCGGTGCGCAGCGAATCGCCGCTGACTATCGGAGTATTCACGCTCACTGGTGTCGACTCCGCGCCCCGCGCGAGACGGACATCGCCTTCGGCCGCCCTGATCCGCCCCACTCGCTCGTCGGCGAGCGCGAAAGGCGCGAAGACGGAAAGGAAAAGTGCCGCGACAAACTTCATTCTTGAGCCAACGCGAGCGAACAGCGCGAGGTTGACGGGTACAACTAGAGTGAACTCGCGGAAACAGTAAAGTTCCGGGGCGCAGTCCATGGAGGGTAGTGTTGTACGGCAAACGCGACGCCCCGCTTCATGGTCCGACCGGCGCCCGTTCGACCATGCGAGCGCGCAATAACTGGATGGTTCGATATGCCCTTCTGGCCACTCACCACGATGGTTCGATACGCCCTTTCGAGCTACTCACCATGAACGGCACTGCTTTACCGCTTATCCTGGGTGTGCGCGATAGCGCGCGTATCGAAGATCGTCCCGAGTAGCCGGGCAAGCGGCGTATCGAGCGATCAGCCTTCGAGGTTGCCGTGGCTTCCCTCGAGCAGGCTCACGAGGTCGTCCGCGTGTTCCTCTTCGACCGCGAGGATCGCTTCCATAAGGCGCCGGCTGGTCGGGTCGTTGTTGCCGAAATACTGGATCATCTCGCGGTAGCTATCGATCGCGATGCGCTCGGCGACGAGATCCTCCTTGATCATATCGACGAGCGATTCACCCTCGATGTATTCGGCGTGGCTGCGCGTCAGCAGGCCCTCGGGATTGAAGTCCGGCGCCCCGCCAAGCTGCACGATGCGCCCGGCAATCTGGTCGGCGTGCTGCTGCTCTTCGTTCGCGTGCTGCAGAAACTCAGCGGCGACGCCCTCCGCATTGATTCCCGAAGCGGTGTAGTAGTGCCGCCGGTAGCGCAATGTGCAGACGATTTCGGTCGCGAGCGCTTCGTTCAAGAGCCGGATCGATGTTTCGCGATCGGCGTTGTAGCTGTGCGTGACCGCACCCTGCTCGATGTGCTGGCGCGCGCGCTCGCGCAAAGTCTTGATGTCGGTTAGAAACGGCTTGCCCTCCATGGCGGTCCTTTCTGGTGAGTTATCGAACGTCCCTGCCTTTGCGCCCTGCCGCGCCCTTGTTGACGATGAGTACTTCAACGCGGCGATTCTGCTCACGGCCGGCAGCGGTTTCGTTGCTCGCGACCGGCTTTTCTTCCCCGACTCCTCTGACCTGAATTCGTTCCGCGCCGATTCCGCGGCCGAGCAGCGCCTGCTTGACCGCGCTTGCGCGTTCTCCGGAGAGATAACGGTTGTATTCTTCGGAACCGAGGCTGTCGGTATAGCCCTCGATGAGAACGTCGCCCTGCGGATATTCCCTAAGGTACGTAGCAAGCTTGTCCAGCATCGGCGCGGCGCTGGCTTTGAGCGTGCCTTTCTCCGGATCGAACAGCGTGTCGGCCAACGTCAGCATGATTCCGCGCGAAGTCTCGCGCGCGTTTAAGTCTGAAAGCGCGTTTTTCGACCGTGCTTCTTTCGCCTCGGCTGCCGCTTGCGCCTCCCGCGCCAGCTGCGCTTCTCGCGCTCTAGCGATCGCGTCGAGCCTCGCCGCTTCCGCGGCTCTCGTTCGCTGCTCCATTTCGTAGCGGGCAACTTCAGCGGCGCGCGCCTTCGCCTCCGCTTGTTCGCGCGCGAGCTGCGCGGCTTTCGCGTCCGCCTGCGCTTTCCTCGCGCTTTCCGCGAGCTGAAGATTTTCGCGTTCGATTCCCGCCCTGACGATCGCCTGCTCTGCTCGCTGGCGTGCGGCGGCTTCACGGGCGATCGCAACGTACTGCTTCGCCAGATACGCACGGTGCGTGATCTCTTCCTGCAGCCCGCGTTCTTCGAACAACTTTTCCGAGCGCTGCAGCTCGCTTCGCGCGCGATTCATGCTCGCGGCTCCCGCCTGCATGATCGCAACGTCGTTGCTGGCAGTCGTATACGCCGAGCGCGCCTCCTCCAGCATGAGATTGCGTTGCGGCGGAAGCGGAAAGCAGCCAACGAGAAATGCGGCGAACATAACGACGACGATGTTTTTCATTTCCG
>WUUC01128706.1_pt1 | contig 12845 bp, 12 predicted proteins | sample 6278441 | NCBI WGS metagenome assembly WUUC01 (sample SAMN13675441, study PRJNA597444) | soil metagenome | isolation source: soil | place: USA: Washington | collected 2017-10 | reverse complement strand
TGCCGCAATTCATCCAGGACCTGCGCACGCGCGGCCTGGCCGCGCTCAGTGGGTGTCTCCACAAGGTCGAAAAGTGATCCCCTATGGCGTTTGAACCGGTTCTCATCAAGCACGTCCGGCAGCCGAACTCGTTTACGCTCGACTTCTACCGCAAGAACGATCTCGGGTACGAAGCGCTGCGGAAGGCCGTGACCACGCTGCAGCCGAACGACGTCATCGAGCAGGTGAAGGCCTCGGGGTTGCGCGGCCGCGGCGGCGCGGGGTTTCCGACCGGGCTCAAGTGGCAATTCGTCCTGAAGGACACACCGAAGCCGAAGTACATCGCCTGCAACGCCGACGAGAGCGAACCGGGCACGTTCAAGGACCATCTGCTCATGGAGCGCAACCCGCACCTGCTCATCGAGGGGTGCGCGATTGGCTGCTACGCCATCGGTGCCAAGGTCGCCTACATCTACATCCGCGGCGAGTTCTACCACGTGCAGAAGCAGTTGCAGGCGGCGGTGGATGAGGCGTATGCGGCCGGGTTCCTCGGCAGGAACATCTTCGGCAGCGGGTTCGATTGCGACGTGTTCGTGCATCGCGGCGCCGGCGCGTACGAGGCGGGCGAGGAAACCGCGCTCATCGAGTCGCTCGAAGGCAAGCGCGCGCAGCCGCGCATCAAGCCGCCGTTCCCCGCGGTCAGTGGCCTGTACAACTGTCCGACCGCGGTGAACAACGTCGAGACGCTCTGCAACGTGCCGTTCATCATCGCCAAGGGGGTGGACTGGTTCGCCGGCATCGGGCCTGAGAAGAACACCGGGCCGAAGTTGTACTGCGTCAGCGGCCACGTGAAGAAGGCGGGCGTGTTCGAGGCGTCGATGGACGTGACGCTTCGTCAGTTGATCTTCGATTACGCCGGCGGCATGCGCGACGGCCGCACGCTCAAGGCGGTGATCCCCGGTGGATCGTCCACGCCGGTGATGCTCCCGGATCAGATCGACATCCAGGCCAGCTTCGACGCGATTGCGAAGGCGGGGTCGATGCTCGGCTCGGCCGCGATCATGGCGCTCGACGACACCACCTGCATGGTGTGGCTGGCGAAGAACCTCCTCTTTTTCTACCGACACGAATCGTGTGGCAAGTGCACACCGTGCCGCGAGGGTGCGGACTGGCTGCTCAAGCTGCTCACGCGCATCGAGGCGGGGGAGGGCCGGATGAAGGACATCGAGCTGCTGCTCGACGTGTGCAAGAACATCGCGGGCAAGACGTTATGCCCGTTTGGCGACGCCGAGGTGGCGCCGGTGGTGTCCACGATCAAGCACTTTCGCGCTGAATACGAGGCGCACGTACGTGAAGGACGGTGCACCATTCCCGCCGACTGGCGGGCCAAAGAACCGGTACTCGCGCATCACTGAGTTGACATGGATCTGACAACCGTCGCCCAACTGGCGATCATCGGTCTCGTCTTCTTCATGCTCCTGAACTCGGCCGCCATCATGGTGCTGGTCGAGCGCAAGGTCTGCGCCTACATGCAGCAGCGCGTCGGGCCGATTCGCGTCGGCCCGTGGGGCCTCCTGCAGCCGATGGCCGACATCGTCAAGCTGCTCTTCAAGGAGGAGCTGCGCCCGAAGGCCGCCGACACCGTGCTCTTCACGCTGGCGCCGATGATCTCGGCAGTTGCGGCGTTCGTGGCGTTCTCGACGGTACCGTTCGGCGCATCTACGGACTTCTTTGGCCTGCTCGACGAGCCGATCCCGCTGGTTGCCGCCGACGTGAACGTCGGCATTCTCGTCGTGTTCGCGGTCGCGTCGATGGGCGTGTACGGAATCGTGATCTCCGGCTGGGCGTCGAACAGCAAGTATTCACTGCTCGGCGCGTTGCGCTCGTCGGCGCAGATGATCAGCTACGAGCTCGCCTACGGCACGGCGCTGGCCGCCGTCATCCTCATGGCAGGGTCGCTCTCGATTCGCGCGATCGTGGACGGCCAGCAGGGCTACTGGTTCGACGTCATTCCGAAGTGGTATCTCATCCCGCAGTTCTTCGGCTTCCTGATCTTCATGATCGCGGGGATCGCGGAAACCAACCGCGCCCCGTTCGACTTTCCGGAGGCGGAGCAGGAGCTCGTCGCCGGATATCACACCGAGTACAGCTCCACGCGGTTCGCGCTGTTTTTCCTCGCTGAATACATCAACATGGTGACCGTGTCGGCTGTCGCCACGAACCTGTATCTCGGCGGCTGGCACGGGCCGTTCACGTGCGGCCCCGAATCCGAGGCGTCGCCAGGCGACAACTGGTGCATTCCGGTCGAATACGGGTGGATTCTGTTCCTGACCAAGGTGGCGCTGCTGCTCTTCGTATACGTCTGGATCCGGTGGACGCTCCCGCGATACCGCTACGACCAGCTGATGCAGTTCGGATGGAAGTTCTTGTTGCCGGCGTCGGTCGTCAACCTGCTGCTCACCGCCGCCGGGGTGTTGTATTTCAATGCTGCCTGACCAGGTGCTCTTCTACGCGTTCGGCGCCGTCGCCGTGGTGACCTCCGCGCTGGTCATCGGTCAGAGCAATCCGATGTACAGCGTCCTGCTGCTGGTCGCGTCGTTTGGCGCGCTCTCGGGACTGTACGTGCAGCTCGATGCGCCGTTCATTGCCGTCATCCAGATCATCGTGTACGCCGGCGCGATCATGGTGCTGTTTCTCTACGTCGTGATGCTGCTCAACGCGCCGCAGGAGGACGCGGCCGAGTGGGATCGCCTGCATCCGCTGCGTCGGCCCGGCGCCTCCCGGTTCGGGTCGATTCTCGCCGTCCTGCTCGTGCTCCAGCTCGGATGGGCGCTGTCGCGCACCGCACAGGGACGCGAAGCCATCGGTGTTCGCGGCGACGCGGCGGACGTGAGCAGCGTCCGCACCATCGGTCGCGTGATGTTCACCGATTACGTGTTCGCATTCGAAGCGACATCGATCCTGATCCTCGTGGCGCTCGTGGGAGCCATCTTGCTGGCGGCGCGGCGGGAACCTGAATGACTCCGCTCAGCCACTACCTGATCCTCTCGGCGATCCTGTTTTCAATCGGCACCGCCGGCGTCTTCATGCGCCGCAACCTGATCACGATCCTGCTGTCCATCGAGATCATGCTGAATGCGGTCAACCTGTCGTTCGTCGCGTTCGGCCGGCACTGGGGCAATGTGGATGGCCAGATCATCGTGGCATTCGTCATGACCGTCGCTGCAGCGGAAGCCGCTGTCGGCCTCGCCATTGTCGTCGCACTCTTCCGTCACCGCGAATCGCTCAACCCCGACGCGTTCACCTCACTTAAGTGGTAAGCCGTTGCTGTCGCTGATTCCTCTCTTCCCGTTCCTCGGCTTCATCATCAACTCGATGATGGGGAAGCGGCTCCCGCACGCCGTGTCGGGCGGCCTGGCCTCGCTGGCCATGTTTGCGTCCTTCGTCGTGTCGGCGATGGTCGTGCGGCAGCTTGCGGGCATGGCCCCCGACGAGCGGCTGATCGAGCAGACGGTCTACAGGTGGATCTCGTCCGGCGATCTGGACCTCGGGCTGACGTTCCGGCTCGACACACTCTCGGCGGTGATGATCCTTGTGGTGACCGGAATCGGTTTCCTCATCCACGTCTACTCGACGGCGTACATGCACGAGGAGACCGCGCCCGAATACGCCCGGTACTTCTCTTACCTGAATCTCTTCGCGTCGTTCATGCTCGTCCTCGTGCTCGGCGCGAACTTCCCGGTGATGTTCGTCGGCTGGGAAGGCGTGGGCCTCTGCTCGTATCTGCTGATCGGCTTCTGGTTCACGAAAAAGTCCGCATCCGACGCCGGCAAGAAGGCGTTCATCGTCAATCGTATCGGCGACTACGCGTTCATCCTCGGAATGCTGCTGATCTTCACGCAGTTCACCACGTTCGACTTCCGCGAGGTCGCGGCGGCAGTGGCCGGGATGGAACCGGAAACCGGCTTTGGTGTGCTCTCGGTCGCCACGCTCCTGCTCTTCATCGGCGCCACGGGCAAGTCTGCGCAGATCCCGCTCTACGTCTGGCTCCCGGACGCGATGGAAGGTCCGACGCCGGTGTCGGCACTCATCCATGCGGCGACCATGGTGACGGCGGGCGTGTACATGATCGGCCGCAACGCCGTCTTGTTCAGCCACGCGCCGGATACGTTGATGATCGTCGCGATCATCGGCGCCGCGACGGCGCTCTTCGCCGGCACGATCGGGCTCGTCCAGAACGATATCAAGCGTGTGCTCGCGTATTCGACGGTTTCGCAACTCGGGCTGATGTTCCTGGCCATGGGTGTGGGGGCATTCGGCGCGGGCATCTTCCACCTCTACACGCACGCGTTCTTCAAGGCGCTGCTGTTCCTCGGTTCAGGCGCGGTCATCCACGCGCTGCATGGTGAGCAGGACATCCGCAACATGGGCGGTCTGCGGAAGTACCTGCCGGTGACCTACTGGACGTTCGTAATCGGATCGCTCGCGATTGCGGGAGTGCCGGGGCTTGCCGGCTTCTTCAGCAAGGACGAGATCCTGTTCGAGACGTTCTCCGAGGGGCACGAGATCCTGTGGGTCATCGGAGCACTGACCTCGCTGCTCACGGCCACCTACATGTTCCGGCTCGTCTTCCTGACGTTCCATGGCAACTATCGCGGCAAGGTGACCGGCTCGGAACACCCGGAAGAGGAAGAGCACGGCGCGCCGGCACACGCCGCCGCGCCGGCACAGGCGCACGGCCATACTGCGGTCCTCTCGGACGCGCGCGGCCACGCTGCCGCGCCGGCGCACGCACACGGCTTCCACCCGCACGATGCGCCCGGGCCGATGGCGCTTGCGCTGATCGTCCTGGCGATCGGGTCCGTGCTCGCGGGTTACATCGGTGTCCCACATGCCCTGGGCGGACACAACGCACTCGCGGCCTGGCTCGAACCATCTTTCGAGGCACACGTCCCTGCCGCTGAAGGCGTCGCAACTCCCACCGCGGAACCGGGCGGCGAGGTTCCGACGGCAGAGGGTGCGCACGATGAAATCGCACTCGAGCGAACCCTGATGTTCGTCTCGAGCGCCATTGCAATCGCCGGGATTGTCGCGGCGTGGTTCCTCTGGCTCCGCCGCCGTGACATCGTCGCCGGGTTGTCGCGCAGCTTTGCACCCGTGCATCGCCTGTTGCTGAACAAGTACTACGTAGACGAGGCGTATGACGCTGCCGTCGTGCGTCCGGTTCTCCTGACGTCGCGCGAAGGGTTGTGGCGCGGGTTCGACGTCAAGGTGATCGACGGCGCGGTGAACGGCACGGCGTCGCTGGTCGATGGGGGCGCGTGGATGCTGCGGCGCCTGCAGACCGGCTCCGTGCGGTCGTACGCCGGCGGCGTGTTCGTCGGGGTCGTCGTAATTCTCGGCTACTACCTCTGGAGATAGCGTGTTGCTTTCGACCACGGTAGCGCTTCCAATCGCTGGCGCGCTGCTCCTGCTCCTGATGCCCAACCGCGACGGCAGCCGCGACGGCGCCATTCGCTGGCTTGCGCTCACGATCTCGCTGCTCCTGTTCGCGGTGACGCTCGTCATCTGGGCCGGTTTCGACCCGACCTCGCCCGAGTTCCAGTTCGTCGAGCGCTATGACTGGATCCCGGCGTTCGGCATCGATTATTACGTCGGCATCGACGGCATCAGCCTGCTGCTCGTCGTGCTGACGGCGTTCCTGACGCCGATCGCGCTCCTGTCCTCGTGGGAATCGGTGGAGCGGAAGGTGAAGGAATTCTCGATCTTCATCCTGCTGCTCGAAGCGGCGATGATCGGCGTGTTCATCTCGCTTGACCTCTTCCTGTTCTACGTGTTCTGGGATGCGATGCTCGTCCCGATGTACTTCCTGATCGGGATCTGGGGCTACGACCAGCGCATTTACGCCGCCATCAAGTTCATGCTCTACACGATGGCAGGTAGCGTACTGATGCTCATCGCCATCCTCGGACTCGCTTACCTCCACCAGACGGCGACGGGCAGCTATAGCTTCGACCTGCTTGCCCTCTACGAGCTCGAGCTGAACGAGCAGACGCAGTTCTGGTTCTTCCTCGCGTTTGCGCTGGCATTCGCGATCAAGGTGCCGCTGTTCCCGTTTCACACGTGGCTGCCCGACGCGCACGTGCAGGCGCCCACCGCGGGCTCGGTCATCCTCGCGGGTGTGCTGCTGAAGATGGGCACGTACGGCCTGGTGCGATTCGCCTTCCCGCTGTTCCCGGAGGCTGCCGGCTACTTCGCGCCGTGGTTGGCGCTCCTGGCGGTCATCGGCATCGTGTACGGTGCGCTCGTCGCGATGGTGCAGCCCGACATGAAGAAGCTGGTGGCCTATTCGTCGGTGAGCCACCTCGGGTTTGTCGTGCTTGGCATCTGCGCCATGAATGTACAGGGCATGCAGGGCGCCGTGTACCAGATGCTCGCGCATGGCGTCAGCACCGGCGGGCTCTTCCTCATCGTCGGCATGCTGTCGGACCGGCGCCACACGCGTTTGATTAGCGAGTTCGGCGGCCTCAAGCAGGTGATGCCGAGACTGACCGCTGCGTTCCTGATCATTACGCTCGCCTCGATTGGCCTGCCGGGACTGAACGGGTTCGTCGGCGAGTTCCTGATCATGCTCGGCGCGTTTCGCTGGGATGCGCGATACGTGGTCGGCGCCGGCCTTGGTGTGATCCTGTCCGCCGTTTACATGCTCTGGATGTTCCAGCGCGTCTACTACGGTCCGGTGACGCACGAGGAGAATGCCACGCTTCCCGACCTGCGCCCGCGCGAGTGGTGGGCCGTCGTGCCCCTCGTCGCGGTATCGCTTTTCATGGGCATTTTCCCCAACGTGTTCCTCGCGCCGATGGAGCCGTCGGTCTCGCGCGTCGTCGAACGGGTGCAGTCGGTGCAGCCGGTTAGAGTGAAGAACGAAATGCAGAATTCAGGATTCAGAATGCAGAAGGTCGACGAGGCGAAGAAGTCAGCAGACGAGGTCCGCTGAAAATCGATCTGCATTCTGCATTCTGCATCACAGAGTTACGCATGCTGAATAGCTCCTTCGACGCAATCGTCCCGATGCTCTGCATCGTCGCCGGCGCGCTGGTCGTGATGCTGGCCGAGTCGTGGCGGGCACGCGGCGAGCGGATGCCGCTCGGGGTGCTCGGCATCATTTCGCTCGTCTTCGCGGCCGCTGCGCTGGTCCTGCTCTACGACCGCAAGACGACGAGCTTCGGCGTGATTGCCGCCGACAACTTCGGCATCTTCGTGTCGCTGGTGCTCGTGGTGGTCGGCGTGTTGACAATCCTGTTTTCATCGCAGGTCGTGCATCGGGACGGCTACGCTGCGGGTGAGTACTACGCGCTGATCCTGTTCGCCCTGGCTGGCATGGTGATGATGGCAATGGCGAACGATCTGCTCGTCATCTTCATCGCGCTGGAGATTCTGTCGCTTGCGGTGTACGTGCTCACGGCGATCCGACGCGAATCGATCGCCGGCATCGAAGGCGCGCTCAAGTATTTTCTGCTCGGCAGCTTCTCGAGCGCGTTCTTCCTGTACGGCGTGGCCTTCACCTATGGCCTCACGGGGACGACGCTGCTGTCCGGCGGGGCCACCGCTGACAGTCCAACGGTTGCGTCCTTCCTCGCGGCGCAGTCGATGAGCGACAACCCGATGATCCTGCTGGCACTCGGCCTGCTGCTCGTCGGGTTTGCGTTCAAGATCTCGGCCGTGCCGTTTCACATGTGGACGCCGGACGCCTACGAAGGTGCGCCGGCCGTGGTCACCGGGTTCATGTCCACCGGCGTGAAAGCGGCGGCGTTTGCCGCATTCGCGCGCGTGTTCCTGCACGCCTTCGAGCCGTTCAGCGCGGACTGGCGCCCCCTGATCTGGTGGCTTGCCGCGGCAACGATGGTCGTGGGGACGGTTGTTGGCGTCGCGCAGAGCAACCTGAAGCGCATGCTGGCCTACTCGAGCATCGCGCACGGCGGCTACCTGCTCGTGGGTCTTGTGTCCGCGAACGACATGGGTAAGGGCGCCATCCTGTTCTACCTGCTCGCGTACGCCGTGACGAACCTCGCCGCGTTCGGGGTAATCGCGCTGCTGGGCACGCGGGAGAAGGATAACGATTCGCTGCGCGACTATGCGGGCCTCTGGAACACGCACCCGGGCTTGGCGGCGCTCATGACCGTGTCATTGCTGTCGCTCGGCGGGCTGCCGCCCACGGCTGGCTTCATCGGCAAGTGGTACATCTTCGGGGCCGCGGTGAGCGCCGGTTATTACGGGCTCGCGATCATCGGCGTCCTGACGAGCGTGATTTCGGTGTTCTTTTATTTACGCGTGGTCGTGATGATGTACATGGCCGACCGTGAAGCAGGTGTGGCGCCGGGCCCGGTGTCGAACGCCGGAATCGCCGCGCTGGCGGTGGCCATTGTCGCGATCCTGTACCTGGGTATCCTGCCCACGCAGGTGCTGAACCTGGCAGCGCAGTCGATCGACACGCTCTTCTAACCACGTCTAACTGCAATGCGTCGTTGGCCGTCGAAGACCACGCATGGCCGTTGACAAGACCCGATGCCCGGAGTGCGGCGAGCAGCTGACAGAGGGGCGCGTCATCGACTACCGTCGCAACTCGGCCCGGTCGAGTGAGTGGGTTCAAGGGACCGTCGAAACGAGCATCTGGACCGGCAACGTCAAGAACGACGTGCGCTACGAAGTCGTAGCGCATCGCTGCGAGAAGTGTCGCTACCTGAAGTTCTACGCCGACAGACCGCCAACAGCGCCCGGCAATGTGTACCGCTGATCGCACATGCCGTCGGGTCCCAACCTCGCACCTGTGACCTGCCACCCGTGACCTGGACCTGCCACCTGTAACCTGCGACCTGCCCTTTGACCTTTGCCCTTTGACCTTTTATCATCGCCCCGGGATGACCGCCGTGCGTACGTTCGGTCTCACGCACATCGCGCTTGCCGTGCGCGACCTCGATCGTTCATCGCGCTTCTACCAGCAGGTGTTCGGCGCGGTCGAGGTGTACCGGCAGGACGGCTTCGTGCAGTTGCAGACGCCTGGAACGCGCGATGTGCTCGTGCTCGAGCACCATCCGGAGCGCGCCGGCCCCGGCGGCGGCATTGCGCACTTCGGATTTCGTCTCATCTCTCCCGACGACATCGAGCGCGCACGCACAGCGGTGGAGCGCGCAGGCGGCGTGATACGCGAGCAGGGCAACTTCGTTCCGGGTGAGCCGTACCTGTTTGCCCGCGACCCGGACGGATACGAGGTCGAGATTTGGTACGAGCTGCCCACACCGGTTGACCCGCCACACCCCGAGGGAACCGTCACGTAGCATGACGAACACGCGCCAGCCCGAAGTATGGCTTTGCGGACCGGTCCCCGGCATCCCGCCGCTATTGCAACCTGTCGCTCACAGCCTGCTCCAGTGTCGCGAAGAGTTGCGGAAGCACGTTGCGAGCCTTTCACCCGATCAGATCTGGGCGCGCCCGTCGGGCGTCGCGTCGGTTGGCTTTCACGTTCGTCACGCGGCCGGTAGTGTCGATCGGTTGTTCACGTACGCCCGCGGAGAGCCTCTTTCGTCCGCGCAGCAGGCCGCGCTTCTGGCCGAGGCAGAACCAGACGGCGCAGCAGATATCGCGGCGACGCTGCTTGCCGGATTTGACGCGGCGATCCAACGAGCGCTCGAGCAGCTTGGGTCGACGGTGGAGACGGCGCTCCTCGAGCCCCGTGGCGTTGGCCGCGCGCAGCTCCCGTCAACGGTACTCGGACTCCTGTTCCATGCGGCGGAGCACGCGCAACGCCACGTCGGACAAGTCGTCACGACGACGAAGGTCGTCGCGCGAGGCACCCCATGATCCTGCTCGCCTTGATCGCGATCCTGATCGGTTCGTATGCGGTACTCGCGGTCATCGCTCCGCGGATGGACGGCAAGCGCCGCGGACGCATCAGCCTCGCGCTGCTCTTTCTTTTCACCGGCCTCGGTCATTTCGTCAACCCCGACCCGATGGTCGCCATGCTGCCGCCGTGGGTGCCGGCTCGTCTGACGATCATCTACATCACGGGGCTGCTCGAATGGACGGGGGCGATTGGTCTCATTGTTCCGGGTTACGCCCGCCTTGCGGGCATGGGCCTGTTAGCATTCCTCGCTGCCGTGTTCCCCGCGAACGTGTTTGCCGCGATGAACTACGTGGAGATGGGCGGTCACGAAGCGGGCCCGGCGTATCTCCTCGCCCGCGGGCCTTTCCAACTTGCATTGATGTGGTGGACGTATCACTTCGCATTGCGCGCACCGCGCTCGGAGGAAGAGCCCGTTCGCACCTGAGGCGGAGAGAGCCCTCAATTGGTGATTAACGATTAGGTGATTGGGTATCACCAATCACACAATCATTCGCCAGTCTAGATACACCCGACGTGACATCGCGTGACATGCCGGGACTTCTGGGTTCCGGCGCCATCCTCTACAATGCTGGCGCCCCGTCCACCGGTGTTCCGGTTCTCGTGGCATCGGTACCCTGAAGGAGGATTCATCCCATGCGCGCAGCCCTGGCCCTCGCCATCACGATATTCCTCGCGTCTCTTGCCGTTGGCGCGCAAGGCGGAGGAGGCGGCGCCCAGCAGCAGCCGCCACCCGCCACGCCCGCGCAGGCGCCCGCACAACCGCCTGCACAGCCGCCCGCGCCGGCACCGCCGCCTCCGGGCACACCGACCAAGGCGCTCGTGCCGATTGCGGCGAGCACGCTGGCGGCAAACCCCGAGGCGTACGTCGGGGAGTTCGTGTCGCTGACCGGCACGGTGGAACAGAGCATCGGCAAGATGGCGTTTTCGGTCGATCAAGATCCGAAGAAGAGCAGCGGCAAGGACGTCGTCGTGTTGATGCGACACCTCAGTGGGACGATCGATCCGCAGACCTACGTCACGGTGATCGGACAGGTCGTGAAGTACGACCCCGCGGAGTTCGCCGGCACGTTCAAGGAATGGGGGGAGGCGCTGCCGAGTGACGCCGCGTCGCGGTATACCGGGAAGCCGGTCGTGATCGCGACCTCTGTCATCAACGTCGCCGGCATCGACGTGATGCGCCGCTTGCCGCCGCCGATGACGGCAGATGAAGAAGCATTCCAGAAGATCATGAAACAGGTTGGTTCCTCCAACGCGGCGCTGCGCAAGGGCATGGAAGCCTCCGACGTGAAGCTCGCGGCCGAAAATGCGGTGCTGCTGCGGCAGTCGTTCACCGAGGCGGAGGCGTTCTGGAAGAAGCGGTCACGTAACGACGCGGTCACGTGGGCGCAGGACGCGAAAAAACTGAGCGACACGATCCATCGCGCCGCCGTTGCCGGCAAGTGGGACGAAGTGAAGGCGTCGGCCACGACGCTTGGCCAGACGTGCCAGAGCTGTCACACAGCACATCGCGAGCGCTTCGACGACGGGTCGTTCCGGATCAAGAAACCGACAACCAAGTAGGTTGCCTCTCCGCATAGTACGGCTCGGGACGGCGCGGCACCGCGATGAGGGGCCGCGCCTGGGCACCGTGCGTCGGCCGCCGCGCGGTGTGCCTAGGAGCCAACATGCCGCGCAGAACTACTACGATGCATGGTTGCCTGATCTCGCGCCGAGCGCTCCGCTTGTCGCCGCTGCGCTCTCGGCCGGCGACGACGCGGCGGCCTGGCGCAAGTTCGAACGGCGATATCGAGCAGAGATGAAGCAGCCGGCAGCCAGCCGCCTGCTCGATGTGCTCGCGCTGCTGTCCCACCACGCGAACTTTTCCGTCGGCTGCTATTGCGAAGACGAGGCGCGGTGCCACCGCTCGATCCTGCGCGAGTTGCTGCGGGAACATGGGGCGGCGATTACAAGCGAGCGGTAGCCGCGAAGACGAACAGCCACCAACGTCCACAGAGACGGTCGGGCCACAAAGGACACGAAGAACACGAAGGGGTTTTGGTGGGTCGTGGCGACTTGGATTGCCGCGACGACTAAAGTCGTCGCTCTACCCGATAGGCTTCGAGATTGCCGCGACGACTGAAGTCGTCGCTCTACCCAATGCGCTTCGGCATTGCCGCGACGACTGGACTCGTCGCCGCATCCGACGAGCTTCAGCTCGCGGGCGTAGAGCGATGACTTCAGTCATCGCGCGTCGCGTTGTGCCCCGTGTTTTTCATCGCCCATTCATCTGGTCGCGCCTGCCTTTACAGGCCAGCAAGCACCGCGTCGTCTTCGGGGTCAACAGTTCTCAGATCGAGCACAACCCGATCGTTAACGATGCGGGCGATGACGGGAGGGCGACGATTTCGCAGCGTGGTTTCGATTGTGTCCGCGGATTCCGTGCCGCGGCCGATCGCGACCAGTTTTGTCGGCAGCTCCACGCCCGGCGCACTGCCGCCGCCGATCGCCGAGACCCCGTCGATCACGTCCGCCTGCCACCCACGCGCGGTGAGGTGGCTTGCCAGTGTATGGGCGCGCGCCGCGATCTGTTCGACGCCCAGCGACAGCATGCGCGCAACGGGCACCGTGTCGATTGCGCGGCCCGCGAGGTATTCGAGGAGCGTGCCCTCGAGCGCGGCGTACGTCAGCTTGTCCACCCGCAACGCACGCATCAGCGGGTGCTTTCGGACGCGATCGACGAGGTCACGTGTGCCGACGAGCAGTCCTGCCTGCGGTCCTCCCAGCAGCTTGTCGCCGCTGAAACAGACCAGCGATGCGCCGGCGTGGACGCTGTCAACGACGAGCGGTTCGTCCTTGACGAGCGGCAAGAGCGCCCCTGAGCCCAGGTCTTCGGCGATGGGAACCTGGAAGCGGCGACCGAGCGCGACGAGCTCCTCCAGTGATGGTCGTTCGGTGAACCCTTCGATGCGGAAATTTGACGGGTGCA
>WUUC01084363.1_pt1 | contig 12847 bp, 18 predicted proteins | sample 6278441 | NCBI WGS metagenome assembly WUUC01 (sample SAMN13675441, study PRJNA597444) | soil metagenome | isolation source: soil | place: USA: Washington | collected 2017-10 | reverse complement strand
ATGCCGTCGCGCATGCCGCGGTAGCCGTGCCCGATCTGGATGGCGTTGAGGCCGCCGTCGGTGAGGACCAGGTCGAGGTCTGAGATGTTGAGCCAGCCCGGCCCGTCAACGGTCGAGACGACGTAGATCTCGACTTGGGGATCGATGGTGAGGCTCATATGCGGCTCTGCATGAGCCGGTCGATGCTGCCGCCTGCGAGGCTCCGTGTCTGTTCGCGTAGGACGTCGACTGTGGTGGTGGCGAGGATGCGCCGGTCGAGCATGAGGTTGATCGTGATCGGACCGCCACCCATCCCGCCGCCGCGGCCACCGGCCGCGGCTGCCGCGATCATCGCGGACTGGCCGGCCGGGACGACGGTCTGACCGGACTGCAGGCTGCGAAGGTCACCGCGCTGGTTGCGGAGCAGTTCGGTGCCTTGTTCGTTGACGCGGGTGACGCCGCTGCGTGGCCCGCCTTCAGCGGCGTGCCCGACAGCTGGGCCACCGGCCGCGCGGAACGGCATCGGAAGGTTCGCCGTGCCTGGCCCGGGACCGCGCACCACCGTATCCATGTAATAGGTGAAAAACTTTTGCGTCGGCAGGCTGTTCACCGAGTGCCGCACACCCGCCAGGTCAGAGATCACCCGACCAGAGTTGGTGTCGATCACGATCTGCTTACCGCCCGGCAACGTAAGCACCGTGTGACCAACCTCGTTGACGCTACGGGTCACGCCATATGCGGCCAGCTGGGTATCGGACATCCTCTTCGTCATCTCGACAAACCGAGGTGACGCGTACCCGCCAACCGTGTCTGCCAACGCACTGAACCCCCGGCTGGTGCCGTCCAGGGAGACACCGAGCTCGTACTGTTTCGCGATCTCCTCTTCCAGCGTGTCGATCAGGCCGAGGCTGGACATCGTCGCGTTGTGCTCTGCTTCGGCGAACTGGTCACGGTGGTTGATCTGTGTCGCGGTCGCCTCACCGAAATCGGCAGTGAACTTGTCCCACGCGCGACCGAGTTTCTCAGTCTCCGTGATCGCGCCGGTAGTGAGATCTTCGGTCGCGCCCTTGAATTCCGTCATCGACGCTTTAGCCATATCAGTCTTGTCGATCACCGACTGGAACGTGTCCTCATACTGGGTGCCGAACAGGGCCACACCGAGACGGTTCTTTTCCGTCGGGTCCTTAATCCCCTGCAGCGCAGTGACGACCCGGCTGATCGCCTCGGCCGCCTTCGGTCCACCCGCCGCGATCTCATCCTGCATCTTCCCGATATTCTTGAACCCGAGATCCTTCAGCGCGTCCTTGACATCCTTGGCGTCGGTGATAATCCGAATGCCGACTTCTTTCCACACGTCCGCGATATAGTCCGTGTCGCGCGCACCGGCCTGCAAGCCCTGCGAAATCAATCCTAGTGACTGCTGTGCACTGAACCCCAGTTCTTTGAACTGGGGAGAATACTCCCCCATTGTGTCCAGGAAATCATCCGCCCGTGACCCCAGCGTCTGATACCCGGTGGTGATAATGTCGAACGCGTCTTCAAACGACGGCGCCAGGCCGCTGTTCACCATCGCGGATGCGGCCCGGATCGGTTCCTGAATATCGGTCTTGAACGCACTGCTGATCTTCACAGCGCCCTTGACCACCCGGTCCTGCTGCTCGACCGTCAGGTTCCCCCAGCCCTTGACGTCGGAGGAGAGGCTGCCGAACGCGCCCGTGATTTGATCTTTGCTGTCCCCGATGCCGTCCCAGAACATGTGCCCGATCCGGTCACCGTAAGCCTTCGCCGACTCGGGGGAGACACCCATGAAGTTCTGGACGTCGGCCGCCGTGCGCTGCTTCTCACCCGCCCGCGCGAACACGTCACCGATCAGGCTGGACGCGGCGTCCATCAGACCGCCGCCCATCAGGCCCCCGGTGAACCCGCCAACGAACGCGTCAGCCCCGCCCTTACCGGCGTCCTTGAACTTGGACCACCCGCCGCTGTCCTCGAAATCGGCTTTGACTGAGACCTTGACGTCTTTCGGTTTCGTGTTCGAGATCTTCTCGATCGTGCCCGACGCGTCATCCTTGGCTGTTACCTTGGTTTCTTTGTCCTCGACCTTTTTCTTGTCGACCTTATCGAGGTCTTTCGAGGCGTCGTCTTTGACGGTGACCTTGATTGTTTTCGTGTCGGGGATTTTCGTGACCGCGACATTCAGTTTCTGGACGTCGCTGAGTGCGCCCTGTAATGCCGGTTTGGCTTTGTTGCTGCCAGTGACAACAATCTTGACCTCATTGGCCACGACCCACCCCCTTCGGTTACACGGGTTCCAGCACGGGTGCCGGTTCGTCGGCAGGGATCTCGGTCACGAGCTGTTCGTCCTCGCCCGGTTCAGTCAAGGTCCGGGCTTCCATCGCGGCCAGGATCGCCGCATCCGGGTCCTCGGCCGCTGTCACCGTTTCCGGTGCTGCCTCTTCGCCGGTTGGCGCGGGCGGGCGGGCCACGATCGCCATCCACTGCCGCAGCATCGGCAACAGCGTGTCGTCCTTATCCAGCGACAACACACCCGCCGCAGTGAGCGGCACCAGCGCGCCCGACTCGCGGCGAATATTCCAGAACGCCACATGCTGGACAAACACCTTCGCCAGGCGTCCGATGTCCTTGTCCCGGATCTTCTTGCCCGCCGTCATGCGGCGTTGGAACCGCTCGACCGCGATCCGCGCCGCCAGCGTGCTGGTAGTGCAGGACACCGCCAGCCCGGTGCCCTCCCACTCCAGCACCGCGCGTGCCGGTTCATCGACGTAGGCCACGACTCAAGCCCAGGTCGGAACAACGCCGTTGGCGAGCACCATCGGCGCCGTCCACGTCAGTTCGCCGGACTGCGGCCGCTGCTGCTGGAAATCCGTGACCAGCACCTCGTTCGTGAGCGTCTGCCCGGACACGACCAGCGTGCACGTCCGCACCGTGTTCGAGCTGGAGACCGAGGACAGCACCGCGAACGCGTGATCCGCGGTGTCATCGAACCCGCCGGACGGTTCACAGGTGAAGTCGGCGAGCAGATACGTGCGCGCGTAGGCGAACATACCCAGCGTGGTGATGTCCCAGACCCCTCTGGGCGTCGCAAAATTCAACGCAAACGTATCGTCTTTCAGTGCCTTCAGTGCGCCGGCTGCGTTGTCGACGCTGAACGTTGTCCAGCCCAGACCACTTTCAATCGTCATTGCCGTAGCCTTCCTTCACCTTTTTGTCGACCGCGTCCTGATTGGTCGCGAAGTCATGAGCCCAGTTCCGGGCACCGTTCTCGGCGCCGTCGTGCAGCTTCAACTTGAACCCGGTCGTCACATCCCGGACACCGAAGAACTCCGGCCGGTCCAGCCGGATCAGGTGCTTGCCGCGCATGTGACAGAACACGTTCGGCTGGTGCGGCGGGAACCGGAACACCACGTGCGTCGACCCGGGCTGGCGCCACTCCGTGAACTGGTTGCCGTGCCGCCGCGACCGGACATACGCCGCGCCTGCCTTGCCGTTGTCGGTCGACTCATCGAAATGGGTTTCCCACCCGTCAGTCCAGCGCTTGCAGTTCGCCTCCTCGCACGAGCTCGCCGGGCGCCAGTGTGTGGCCGGTGGCGAGAGGATGACGTAGTTCTTCAGATGCGCGGGCAGGGCACGCTGATGCATCGGTGGCGTGTAGCTCATACGAATGCCGCCTCATTCCGGTGTGCCATCACAGCGAACGTGATGGAGTCGAACGTGCCCGACGTGACTACCCGCAAGTAACGTTCGACCGACAGAGTCAGGCCGGTCTGGATCCGCTGCGTGTACGGTGCGGCCGTCACCGCGGTGAACGCGCCGCCGGTCACATCCGCGTAGGGGTCGCCAACAGCGTTATCGCTGGACTCCTGCAGCTTGATCGTGCAATCCGTGCCCGTGAACGCTGTCACCTGCAGGTACGCCTGGAGCCCGAACAGGTAGGACCCGGTGGCCGCCGAATCGACCAGCTGGTCCACGCCCGTGCCGTTCGTACCGGCTGTGTCCGTCCGCAACCCGGCGGTCAGCATCTTCCCGTGGTCGATCCCGATCCCGTTGGCTTGCGCCTGGAACTTGAACATCAGATCGCCGTCCGCCGAGCGCGTGCCGTCGTACCCGATCTGCTTGTACCGCAGACAGGACACCGCGGCACCCAGCTCGGGCGCGACACCGAGCATGACCTCGCGGTCCGTCAGAGGAAGAGTGGACAGCTGGTCGTGTGCGGCCGACGCGGCGGGGTTGAAGAACACCGACGCCTCGGCCATGCCGTCTTTCTTCCCGTAAATGCGACGGTAAGCACGGTGCCGCAACCCGTTCTTGTCGAACGTCCCCCGCGGCGAGCTGATCGAATCGATCGCCGCGTGATCATCCGTGAGATCGATGCCGTCGATCAGCAGGAAGCAGTCGAGGCCAGTACGAATAGCCATAGGGTCACCGTTCCTGGGCGTAGGCGTTGAAGATGATGCAGGGGATGTAGATCGACACCGCACGCATCAGCGTCTTGTCCTGCTGGATGTAGCCGGCTTGGCTGCGTAGCGGCGGCCCGTAGGTGCCGATCACGTCGACCTGACTGATCAGCCCACCGAGGGTGAACCCGGCGTGCAGCGCGTTGAACATCAAGTTCACCACGCGGGTGATCTCGGGATCGATCGTGTCAGCTGGCGGGCGCAGCATGTTGTCATACAGCCGGAACACGAACTCGACTCGCAGTGATGTCTTGGCCAGGCTGCTCGCCGACTGGATCGGATCAATTGACTGGAACCACAACGCCGCAGACAACCCCGAGGACACAGCAGTCTTCGGCTCGTGCAACTGCATCCGCTCAAGCGCACCGATCTGACTGGCGTAGGACGCGAGTGCGTTCATGATCCGGCCGACGTCCAGGCCGTCCATCTCGTCTGCGGGCAGCGTGACCTCGATCGCGCCCGCCCGATAGCCGACCGCGCCGTCCGCGTCGGTGATCGTGACGAGAATCGCGTAAATACCGCTGGCCGCGTACGTGTGACTCTCAGTCACATCCGGGTAGGTGCTAACCGAGTCCGCCGTGAAGTCACCCCAATCGAACCGCAACACCGCACCAACCAGCGTCTCAGCATCAGCCACCGTCGCGACCGCAGTCACCGTGCCGTCCAGATCCACCAGCGCCAGGGCCGTGATCTCCGGCGCCGTGTTCCCGCCAATTCCCAGCGTGTAGACGACATCGATCCCGTAGAACCCGCGGCCCGCCGTGCCGGTCGCAGGGAAATCACGGGGCACGGCGTTGAAGCGGCCGTTCTGCCCGCCCGGCGCGTTCGCGAACCCAAGGCTGGTCACCGCCCCATCAGCAGACAGCACGTCGTTATCCAGTGCGTGGTTGGCGAACCCGTAGTTCCCGCCGCTGCCGAAGCTGACAACCCACTGCTGGTTCGTGGTCCGCTCGACCGGCGTATCGAGCTCGAACTCCACCCACCCAGCCGACAGTGTGGTTGGCAGGCTGATCGTGGACAGCACCGCGCCGCCGGTCGTCCACACCGTCCCGGTCCGGCCGACCAGATCGATCGGCGCGGTCGGCGCGACACCCGACCACACCCGGATCCCGGTGATGGTGATGTCCTCGTTCGCCTTCTGCGCCGTACCCATCTCGTAGGTATCGGAGTCAGCTGTCGCTGTGGGGGTGGGGCCGTTCCAGCCAACAGCCATCAGGCACCATCCAGACGGCGAATCAGCTGCTCAACATACGGCTGCACGATCGTCGGGACCTTGCGCTGCAGCTCTTGCGTGGTCTCCCGCACCGACTTGTAGCCCTTGAACTGCGTCGTCCGATTCCGGGAACCGGTGCCCTCGAGCCACGGCCCGTAGATGATCCCGCGGTCGTGAGCCCACACGATCTCCGGTGTCTGCCGCTCCACCATCAGCTGTGTCTCATAGAACGGCGTCGGATCCTTCAACCGGGCATCCAGCTTCTGGTGCCAGTCCGCCAAGCCCTGCGCGCCGACCACCCACGTCGCCTCGGTAACGAAATTGTCGATCGCGGGCAGCGGATTCCCGGTCAGAAAGCTGCCGTGGATCTCGACCGATGCGCCGATCACGACGCGGTCCCAGTCCGGTACCGGTAGAACCCGGTCTTCACGCGCTTCTCCAGCTCGGCAAACCGGCGCCCGGCCGCTTCCCGCTCGTTGTCGCCCGACCCGACCGTCCGCGCGAACCCGCTCGTCTCATCCAGCAGGTTCACGATGGTCTTGGCAATGGCCAACTGGTTGATCAGCGGCTCAGGCCGGAACACCTTCACCGCGTCCCCCAGCGAATGGGACGCCGCCGTCGTGCCGCACGCTGCCCGCTCGACAGTGAGCTGTCGCTGTGCGTAGATCGTCGCACCGTTATGGCTGGCCAGCGCCGTCCCATCCCACGGACGTTTCACACGCAGCGTGTTCCCCGTGATCTCATCCACCCGCATCTTCTCGCTGTCCAGCATGATCAGCTCATCCTCGACGAACGCCGAACCGGTAGTGACCGCCACCGCCGTGCTGGACTGCTTGTCATCCATCGGGGTCAGCAGCGTCTGGCCGGTGGTGAGCATCGACCGGTTCGTCACGAGCATCCGCTCAGCCCCACACAGCAGGATCGATCCGACGCCGATCTCCCACGACGCGCCGATCGTCACCGTCGGTGTGCTGTCATTGATCCCCGCCGCCAACGTCGTAGCCGCCGCGTCCTCGATCCGGTACCCGAACGGACCGGTCACGCTGATCGCGCGCTGGGTGGTGGCCGCCGACGACCACGCCGCGCTGCTACCCCGATTGATCTCCAGATGATCGAACGGAGGACCAGTGTCCGGCCGGGCGAACACGTTCCCTAGGGTCAAGGCCACGCCAGCAGCGGTGACGGCGGTTGGCTGGCCGGCCAGCTCGTTCTCGCCCAGCCACAACCGCCACGACGCCGGCGTGTCGAGCTCGGGAATCCAGTCAAGGGTCCGGGTGGCGAGTTGCGGGTAGAACGTACGGAGCGTGAGCCGCTCAACGTAGTCCGCCGACGACGCGTTCAAGCGGTCGATCCGCCGGTTGTTCCGGGCGGTCTCGACCGAATCGAGAGCCGTCTTGACCTGCTCTCGTGTGCAGTAAACAGGCCTCACCGGCTCCTTGCCTTTCTTTCTGGCCTAGGGCGCGTACACCCGGGGCAGTGTGGCCAATATGTAGTTGTGGGGTGGTGGCTGGCCGTCCCCCTTGAGAAGGCCAGCCACCGGTGTGCGTACCCGATCGGCCGCGGTGGGCGGCTTGATCAGGAGGGTACGTCTTTGCCCTTGGATTTCCTGTCAGGCGCGCTACCTGCAGACTCGCCGGTCTCCTCGAGGACTTCGGTTCCGGTGCTGGTCACCGTCTCAGGATCGGTGCTGGCGTCGGCCGCGCCCGGGTCACCCGGTATCAGCCCCAACCGTGCACCCACTTCATCCTCCGCAGCCAGCCCATACACGTTCACCGACCGGTCGCCGCCCTTCTCATGCGCGTCCCGCGCGCCACACGTCAGCATCGGGCACTGCGGCAACCCCACCGGGAACTCGACACCGTCCCGGTTACACACCCAGCTCGTCACACGTCACCTGCCTGTTCAACACATCAGCCGCGACCGCCCTGCCGACCGCGATCCACGTAGCCCGCCGCTGCTCCGGCAAGTCTTCAAACGCGAACACCGAACCGACCCGGCCCTGTTCAGCTAACGCAGTCTGATGCGCCAGATACGCCAGCATGCCCTGCCGGTACTCCGGCGAATCCTGCCGCCACACCCAGTTAGTCACGCCCGCCACCCGACTCACGCGGCGCCTCGGCTGCGCTCGACACATCAGCCACGACGGCCGCCGCCACCGCGATCCACGCCGCATGCACCCACTCGGCTGCGTCGTCGAACGGGCCATTCACCGGCGACTTGTCCGCCACCTGAGCCCGGTACGTGTCATAGGCCAGCTTGCCCCGCTCGTACGCCGTCACCATCGACCCCTCAATACTTGATCGGTTTCCCATCCCAAATCCAGCCATCGAACGTGCAATGCAGCTCACCGTTCGGGCCACCCGTCAACGGCTTCCCGTCGTTCGGGCACGCCTTCGGCGGTTCGGACGCTTCAGTCCGAACCGCCTCTGACCCGTCCTTTATCAGCGACAGGAGCTGCACCCACGACACAGTCAGCCCTGCGCGTAGTTGTAGTACGCCGTGACCAGATCCTTACGCGTCGCCGACCCGGGATCCGCGAGCGGCCGCTCACCCTCGGCCAGTTTCGCGTTCACCTTCTCCGCGAACTCGACCCACCGCGACCGCCGGGACCGAGGCGTCAACGACCCATCCGGCAGGTCGTCCTCTTCCACCTCGTCATCCTCGCCGACACCAGCATCACGAGCCTCGGCCGCGGCCTGCTTCGCCGCGGTCTCCCGCTGCAGGCGAGACTGGGTGTAGCCGTCCTGCTCGTACTGCTTGATCAGACGCCGATCCTCATCCGAGGCGACACCATCGTTCTGACGCTGCTTCCGCTCGTCATAGTCAGCCTGAGTCATCCGCATGGTTCAGCCCCTCTCTACGCCGCGACCAGCGTGGCGCCATCAGTCAATGGCACCCACGTCACATACCAGGTGATCGCACCATCGGTGCCTGCCGACACATGCTCAATCTGGCCGGTCGAAACAACCACACCGGCCAGAGCCTTACCGCCCCGGTTCAGGTCCGGAGGGGTATCTGTCTGATCGAGCACACCGAGGATCGTTCCCGCCGCCGTATCTGTCGTGCCGATATCAGTCGCGGTGGTCAAATCTGCAGTGTCACCCGTGGTCGGGTTGGTTTGCAGTTTGTAGCTGTTCGCCACGGTGATCGCGGTGGTCACCTTGCCCCACATCGCGGTGATCAGCACTTCGCCGCCCGCGATGGTGAACAGGGCAACGGTGGTGGCCGCCAACGTGCCGGTCGCCTTGCTGACCGGTGCACTGCCCAAAACGTTGAGGCGCGCCGCGGCGCCGGACTGGACGACGGTCATGCGTTCGCACCCACCTTCGCGGTGTCGTCGGCCCCTACAAAGTCGGGGCACTGCTGATCGCAGCCCTTGAGCCAGTCCACGCCGAGACAGCGGAACTCCGCGTTGGGGTCTGCCGGGCTGATGTTGCGCGAGTCGTCCAGGCGGTGATCATCGGCTTTGTGCCCGCACCGTTGGCACGGGTCAGTGGGCTGGATCATGCGTTCGCCACCCCCGGACGCAACAGGTTCCCGAGCTTGTTCGGCTTGCGCTGGTAGCGCAAGCCGAACGGGATGTAGAGGCCGCACGCCAAGTGCGCCGTGGACGTGGTGGTGGCCACGTTCACCGACATGTGCGTGTAGGTGTCGCCCAGCTGCTCGCTGTAGATCGGGAACGCCAGGATGTTCTGCTTGTCGCCGTAGGTCGCGCCGGTCAACGTGATCTCACTGGCCGCCGTCTGCGTGATCAACGCCCAGATCTCATCGTTGTCCAACAACGCCTCGGACTTGATCGCCGACTCCGTCACACCTTTCGACCCGGTCACACCGGTCGCGTCCAGATCATTGGATGTGCCGGACACATAGGCGGTGTGCTGCTGGGCGTCGATCACCACGTCGTCGGTCGCACCGACCGCCATGACGATCACGCACAGCACGCCGCGATGCTGCGACATGTTGATGCGTTTGCCGGTCGCGCCGTTCGCGGTGTCCAAATCGACCGGCGCGAACATCAACCCGAGATCAATCTCGCGGCCGAGGATGTTGATTCCTGACAATGCCCTCCCCTTCCTGGGAGTTCGGCCTACTGCCGCCAGTTCGGCGGGTGCGGCCTGGCGGGTGGCCTGCCCCGGCCACTAGCAGACCGGGGCAGGCCCTGATTGTGATCAGACGCGCGGCGGCCAGCACCACACGTGCATGTTCTGCGGCGGCGAAGCATCCCCGTCATACTCCGGCAGTTCGTCCACCAGCGTCAGCGACCGGAGACATTCCGGCTCGTTCGATGAGTCGGCCAACACTCGCACGTTCACCGACGTGTCCGACCACACCCGCGTGACGATCGCGGGCGCCACGTGCGCGCCGTTGTTCATCGCCGGATTCATCGGCACCAACACGATCCGGCCGAGGCTGGGCTTCTGGCCGGTCACGCGCGTGCCTCGAGCTGCACATACGCGGACAGCGTCGGGCCGCCGTTCTCCGGCGTCAACGCCGACAGCATCCCGGGCTGGCCGTCACCGCGCTCAATCGCCCGGAACACCGTCTTGTCCGAGCTGAACTGCTCGTGCGCGCTGGACTCCAAAGACATCGACTGCGTGTCACCGATCACGTACGTCGACCAGTCCACCAAGCTGATATCACCCTTGTCGCCCAACACACCCGGCGTCTTACGCGTCCACCGAATCGGCCGCCCAAACAACGACGGCGGCACACCCTCCCGCGCGTTCACCGCGAACACCGCCGACCCGCCGGTGCCGACCGGCAGCGCCATCGTCATCAGCTCCGTCAACGCGTCCAGCGTGACATCCCACTCCGCGTTCGCCAGGTTCTCCGGCAACATACGACTGACCATGGCCAGGATGTTGATCCACGTGATCGTGTCCGCCGGCTGACCCGACTCCTTATTGACCGTGATCAACGCCGGGTTGTTCTCGTGCAAACCACCCAACGGCTTGCCCACACCGTCGCCCTTGATGTAGGCCAGGTCACCGCCGTGGCCTACCGCGTTCGGCATGTTCCGGGTCAGCCACGCCGCGAACGCCGGCGCACTGCGCAGCAGCTCGTTCGGCACCTCAGCCCGCGCGGCCAGCTTGTTCGCGTCCAACTCGAGCATCGCGAACTTGCCCTCGGTCTTCGGGATCTCCTCACCCTCAGGCACCCAGGTGGCGTAGATCCCGCCGTACACCTCGCCGACCTCGGTGGTGAAGTCGTTGACCGGCCACTTCAACCGCCCGGACGGCATCGGCACCACCTGCGCCTGGCCGCGGACGATCGACACCTCGAGCGACCTGGTGAGGATGTCGGAGCGGACCTCTTCCGGGACCAGGAACCCGCCGGATGCTGGGTCGTGGGTCGAGTAGTTCAGCATGCTGGCCGGCGGCTTGAAGCTGGCGAGCGGCTTCACGCCCGCTTCCCACAGCGCGGTCTGGAACGCCTCACCCACGTTGGTGTACTTGCCGTCCAGGCGCGACCCGGGCGCGTCCTTGACGTAGTAGTTCAGCGGGTCCCGGCCACGACGGGCAGCGGCCGAAAGGTCGATCTTGCTGGGTGCCTCGTGCCCGTTGCGCTCGAACATCTCGACCTTGGCATTGAGCAGCTGCTCAGCCATCTGCGCCCGCAACTCGACCATCTCAGGATGCGTCGACTTGCCGTAGTCAACCGCTTTCGCGTGCCACTCGCCGGACTCGAACGCCTTCTGTGCCTTCTCCGGCGTGTCAAGCGTGTGAACGTACTCTTCCCACTGGTCCGGCTTTTCCGGCGCCGCCACTGTCATCGCTTGTGTCCTCCCATTGCGGCCCGGAAAGCAGCCCAATCCGGGGTTGGTTCATCGCCCGCTGGTACGGGGATCACGTTCTTGAGCACCGGCCCGGCGACCACCGGCGCAGAGGCGTACAGCGCGCGGATCTTGTCGGTGTCCCACGCGTTCGCGAACGCCGCCGTCTCCACCGGATCCGGCGCATCCTGAGCGACCGCGTTGATCGAATCCGCCAGACCGGCCGCGAGCGCTTCCTCAGCGGTGTACCAGGTCTCAGCTTTCATCGCCGTACGCCACTCATCCGCCGTACCGCCGGCTTTGGCCAGGTACATGGTCGCGATGTTCTGCGACGTCTTGTCCAGCACGTCGGCCTCTTGCCGCAAATCGGCGGCATTCCCGAACGCATACGACCACGCGTCGTGGATCATCAGCATCGCGTTCGGCTCCATCACCACCTCGGTACCGGCCATCGCCACCATCGACGCGGCCGACGCGGCCCAGCCCTCGACCCGCATCGTCACCTTCCCGGAGTGTGCGCGGAAGGTGGCGTAGATCGCGAGCGCTTCGAACACCTCGCCGCCGGGGGAGTTGATGTGCACGGTGACGTTCCCTACGCCTTGCAGGGCGGCGACCACGTCCTGTGCGCTGATGCCCCAGTAGCCGCCCCAGGAGTCGATCACGTCGTAGATGTAGAGCTCGGTGTCACCGTCGGCGGTGACGTCGGCCCGGAACTGTTTGGTGACCTGGTCTCCGGAGGCCAGTGCGCGCATGCGCTGCTCGCGCCACGCTGTCATCTTCATCAGTCTTCACCGTCCTCTGTGGACCAGATAGCTACAACCGTTCCCCTGCAACGAGAACCACCCTCACACTTCCGATAACCCCCCACCGGGTAGTCCTCTTTAGACTCCGCGATCGTCTCGTACCGCGTGCCCTCGACCTTCCGGCACGGCGCACACGTATTCCCATCCAACTGCTCCGACGCGAAATACGTAGCAACCGGCGCCGCGGCGAGCGTCTCGAACCGACCCGCGTTCTGCGCTGCCGTCACCGCTGCACCCAACGCCAACCTCGGCTGCGCATCCGTGAGGCTGTCGAGATGCTCACGCACCGCGTCCGCGACCGCTTCACCGTCCAAACCCGGCGACGCTACCCGCAACGCCTCGGCTCCAGCACTAATCGCCAACGCCTGCCGCATCAACCCCGTCACCACACCAGCACGCGCCTCAAGGTCATCCCGATCAGGCACACGCGTACCGACCTGCACACCCTGATCCTCGGCTTCACGCTGAACCGCCACCGCGCCCGACAACGCCGCTGCCACCAAAGCGAGCGTCAGCACATCCGCCGCGCCCGCATCCGGCGCCGTCAACTCCAGCAGCGCCTCAAGATCCCCATCGTCGATCGCCGCCCGGACCTGCCGCGCCA
>WUUC01197185.1_pt1 | contig 12848 bp, 10 predicted proteins | sample 6278441 | NCBI WGS metagenome assembly WUUC01 (sample SAMN13675441, study PRJNA597444) | soil metagenome | isolation source: soil | place: USA: Washington | collected 2017-10 | reverse complement strand
TGATCGCGTCGCCGACGCCGCGCTCGAAGGTCAAGAGCGACTCGCGCGCGCCGCGGTCCAAGATGCGCACGTTCGCGAGCACGCCCGAGAGCAGCTTGGTCGCTGCAGCCACATCGCCCTTCGCCGCGTTGGTGTGGCCGCGCAGCGCAGCGCCGTAGATGGCGGCCACGTTCCACATCGCGCCACCGCTCGTGCGCACGTCGGGCGTGAGCACTTCGATGCCGGCCTTTGCGAGGTCATCCCAATCCTTGATGCCCTTGGGGTTGCCCTTGCGTACGCCGATCACGACGATCGACTTGGTGACGATGCCGGCGTGCGCGCCGGTCTTCCAATCGTGGGTAATGAGCTTGGCCTCGCTGAGCTTCGCGATGTCGGGCTCGAGCGAGAGCGCTGCGACGTCGGCTTCGAAGCCGCCGAGGATCGCGCGGGCTTGTGCGCCGCTGCCCAAGTACGACTCGCGCACTTGCACGGAGCGACCCTTGTCGGCCTGCCAGTGCTTGTTGAACGCCGGCAGGATCTGCGCGTACGCCTCGCGCGGCGTCGTGTACGCGCCGAGCGTCAGCGTGTCGCTCGGCTTGTCGTCGGCCGGGGGCGCCGCTTTGTCGTCAGCCGGCTTGTCGCCACCGCCGCAAGCGGCGAGCAAGGCGAGCGCCGTAAGAAGGAGGAGCAGGGGCGAACGGGAAGGCCAGCGGTCCATACGGCCCCGCACAGCACGCAGCGGGCCAACCGAAAAAACGCGTAAAATCGCCCGAATCGCGCGCTTGGCTGTTACGCATCACGGATTATCGACCACTGCCGTTGCGCTTCACGGTTTTTCTGACGACCCAGGGCGTGACCGAAGCGAGCCATGGGCCGCTCTACCCTTCGGGCCATGCCCATCACCTTCTATTACGGCTCGGGGTCACCGTTCGTCTGGCGCGTGCACCTCGCGCTCAAGCACAAGGCCGCGCCGTACACGCTCAAGAACATCTCGTTCTCCGCGGGCGACCTGAAGAAGCCTGAGCTCACGGCGCTCAACCCGCGCCAGCGCGTGCCGATCGTGGTCGACTCCGACGCGCCGCAGAGCGAGCGCCAACGCGCGCGCATGCTCGACGAGAACCGCGCCGAGCCCGAGCCGTTCGCGCTCTACGAGTCGGCCGCGATCCTCGAGTACTTGGAAGAGCGCTTCCCCGACGCACCGCCGCTCTTCCCGGGGGGCCTGTGCGAACGCGCGCTGATCCGGCGCATGGTGCGCGAGGTCGACAGCTACTACTACGAGCCGCACGAGCGCGCGTTCATGGAGCTTTTCAACCGACCGGCCGAGCTGCGCGACGCGCAGATCGTCGAGCGCGCCGTGAGCGAGTGCCGACACGAGCTCGCGTTCTGGGAGCGCACGTTGCAAGGCGAGTACCTCGCGGGCGCCGCGCTCTCCGCCGCCGACTTCACGCTCTACCCGTTCCTCGCGACGATAAAGCGCATGGAGCGCGTTCAGCCCGACTTGGGCTTGTCGCAAGCGATCGGCCTAAAGGTTGGCGCATGGATGCAGCGCATCGAAGCGCTGCCGTACTTCAAGAAGACGTACCCCCCGCACTGGAAGATGGGCGGTTGAGGCGCGCTTCGCTATCGGAACGGGTTCAGTGAATCGCTCGCGTCCTCATAGCCGCTCGAGCAGGCTCTGGCGTTCTTCCAGTGGCGCACGCGGTCGAGCATCGACATCGGCTTGCGGCCACGGAGCTCGTAGAACGCGGGGCAGGTGATGTTCGCTGCAAAGGCGCGGCACTCGCCCAGCTCGCGCATGCTGGCGGCTTCGGCGCGCGCTTCGTAGGCGTGCACGTGCTGCCAGGCCAGCTCTTGCATGTGGCGCGCGAGCTCGGGTGCGACGCCTTCGATCGGTTGCGTCGGCGCGCCAACCGGACTGCCGCCGAACAGCGCGGCGTAGTGAACGAGCCCCATGAAGTACGAGCCCGCGGGCGTGAGATGCGCGCCGTCGAAGAACACGACCTGTGTGCGTTTTTCGGGCGCGAGCCGCGTCACCGTCGGGCCGCCTTGGCCCTCTACGAAACTCTCGATCAGCGCGGCCATCGCGGTCGCGCCGGGTAAGACGTGCACGCGCTGTGGCTTGCCTTGCGCGATCAGCGCGTGGTTCACGCTGCTCGCGATGCACTCCCAGTGACGCAGCGCGTTGCGCTCGTAGGCGATCCACTCGGCGGGCGTTGCGAAGTTGCTCTCGAGCCAGCTGTGGTAGAGCAGCGTGCGCGCGCTGGGGTTCTGCGCGTGCAGCTTGTCCATGAGCGCGCGCAGGTGGCGCGGCGACTCGTCGTGGAACGATGAGTACGGGATGTCGTGGCGCTCGGTGACGACCAAGACGTCGTACGGCGCGCCTTGATCGAGCAGCGGCGCTGCGAGCCGTGCCTTGATCAGCGAGCCGGTCGCGATCTCGTCCTGATGCTCGAAGCGCGTGCCGAGCTGGGCAGCGATGCTCGCGACGGCCTGCGGCACGCCCGTCATCAAGCTGTGACCCGAGTAGAACGCGCGCACCTTGGTTTGCGGCATCGGTGATGTTGACGGTGTGCTCGGCTTGGGACGCAACGCGTCCGGTTGCTCGCGCAGGACGCTCGAGGCATCGCCGCCGCATGCAAGCCCGCACGCAAGCCCGCACGCAAGAACCAGCACGACAGTCACAGCCGCGCGCAGCGTCATCGTTCAAACCCCATCGCTGCTGGTACACCTAACAAACCCGCGCTACTGAACCAAGGATTCGCTGGAGGGGGAACCATGCGCGCTCAGCTCATCTTGTTCGCAAGCGTCTTGCTTGGTGCGTCCGCCGCTTTGCCTTCACGCGCCGACGCGTGCTCGTGCACGACGAATGGGCCGCTCGGCGTGGTCCTGCCCAAAGACGGCGATCGCGTGCCGGCGAACGTGCGGCTGTGGGTCGCGGGCTTCGCTCCGGAGCTGGTCGAGCTGCTCGCGCCCGACGGCACGCGCATCGCGCTCGAGCGCAGCGCGATCGAGCTCGAGGTGAGCATGCCCAACCTCGACAACGCGCTGAACGTGCTCACGCCGCGCGAGCCGCTGCCGCCGGGCGAGGGTTACGTCGTGAAGGTCCAAGGAAGGCTGTGGCCCGACGTGACGTTCGAGGTCGAAGACGAGACCGATCGCACGGCGCCGCCCGTGCCCGAGGTGCTCGACATCGAACCCGAGGTCAACGACGACCCCGGCAACAGCTGCGGTCAGTACCGCGGCGTGAGCGTGAAGCTCGACGCGGAGGGCCTCGTGTTCGTCGCGCGCGGCGACGAGCGCTCGCCGCCACAAGCCGACCCTCCGCAGGGCAACGCGCTCGAAGTCCAAGAGTCGTACGACGGCACGGCATGGCTCGCGTACGGCGGCGGATGCGCACCCGCGTGGCCGGGCGACGAGATCGCGAAGCTGCGCTTTGCGAGCTTCGATGTCGCGGGCAACTTCTCCGGCTTGAGCGACGAAGTGTCGATCGATCGCCCGGAGCACCACACGTCGAGCTTGTGCACGATCGCGGCCGTCTCGCCGGCGCGACGCAGCGCGCTCGGCGCTGGCTGGCTCTTCGCAGCGTTGGTGCTGCTCGCACGGCGTAGCCGCCGCTAGCCCTTGCGCGCTGCGTGCTCGCGACAGATTGGCAGCGCTGCGCGTTACTTCGTCTTTGCGTCGAGCGCGCGCGCGACCTTCTCGATCATCGCCCTGTCGGCCGCGGTGATGTGCAGCGCGTAGCGCCGGCTCGTCGCGAGGAACATCACCGACTGCATCGGCCCCGTCGAGCTCCACTTCGAAGCTGCGCCGAGCGTCGGGCCTGTCTCGGCTTGAAGCGCGCCTTGCTCTACACCGCGATCGAGGTCTTCGATCAGCAGTGCGTAGCCATCGCCGGGAAAGATCGAGAAGCCGAGCGCTCCCATCGAGCACAGAAGGCCGAGTGCTGTCTGGGTTTTGTCGGCGGCGTAGTGGCTCGAGTCGAGGCCGAGCGCTTTGCCCTCGGCGACCGTGAGGAAGTCGCCGCAGCGCCAGTCGGCCGCCGGGGGCTTGGACGCTTCCGGCAGCGTGGCTGCGACGGGCAGGCCTGGGTTCGAGCCCGGCCCCGCAGCCGCAGGCGCCGTCTCGTTGCCACAGCCGACGCTGCAGCCGAGGAGGCCGACCAAGGCCAGAAGCGAAACCGAGCGCGGCATGGCTTCGGACGCTACTCCAGGGTCAGGCCGACGACCTCAAACCCACTCGGGGCTGGGCTCTCGCCGTTGTGTGCACTTGATCGCACAAGCTGCGCAGCGATTCGAACGAGATACACAAGGTGGCCGGATGTGACCTTGTTGATTGGCGAAAAACCCCTGCAATTGTGCCGGCTTTCCGAGCCGCATGGCTGGCATGACTACTGCTAAGTGTGAGGTAGTGCATATCGGTGGTGAAGCACGGTGCTGCTTGGCCACTTTGGAGGCTCCCATGGTGCGTATCTCTCAGCTCCTCGTCCTTCTGGTCGCTCTGGTGGCTGTCAGCCCGGCGAGCGCGCAGCACAACTCGAATCATCGGGGCGGCGGACGCGGACACGAGAGCCACGGCAATGGCCGCGGCTACGGGCACAACGATGACCGCGGCGGCGGGAATCAGGGCGGCGGGAACCACGGCGGCGGCACCGAAGTGCCCGAGCTCGACCCCAAGTCCGGCGCAAGCGCGTTTGCGTTGCTCGCGGGCGTAGCGCTTCTCGCAAGCGGCCGCCGGCGCCGCGCCGCCTGACGCGGCAGCGCAACGCGCGAGCGTCGCGAAATACGCTGAAGGATTGCGCCGGCTACGCCCACTACCCGGGCATGAGCTACGCCAGGCAGTCCTTCCTCGCCCTCTTGCTGTCGCTCTCTGTTAGCGCGGTGCGCGCGCAGGATCAGCTCGAGCTCGTCGACGTCACGTACACGGCGACCGCGGAGAACACCGACGACTCGCGCTACGACCTCGAGCCGAGCGCCGACGTGCCGGACGACTGGACGTCGCCGGTCGACTACGCGGGCGGCAGCGTGCACGTGCGCGCCGAGGTGCTCGACAAGCCCAGCGACGACCTGACGAACTTGAACATCTGCTTGGAGGGCGCGCCGGGCGAGACGCTCTCGTGCTTGCCGTACCTCGTTTACACGGAGCCCGGCGTCTACGAGGACACGTTCCCGTTCGACGTGCTCTGGCAGTACGACGTGCGCGACTGGACCGAGTCCACCAACCAGATCGCGATGATCCTCAAGGACGAGGAGGAGCTGGTCCGGCCTGACGACCCGGCCTTCTACCCGTACGAGCTGCACGTGACGATCACGCTGCTGACGGAGGGCACGACGTACGTGCCGCCGGGCGAAGAGCCTGAGCCCGAGCCCGATGCAGGCGCAGCGGGTGACGGCGGCGAAGGCGGCATGAGCGAAAGCGGCGGAACGGGCGGCATGGATGAGACTGGCGGCGCAGGCGGAACGGGCGGCGCGAGCGAGACGGGCGGGACCAATGGCGCGGGCGCGACGGGTGGGGCCGGTGGCGCGAGCGGAGTGAGCGGCGGCGGAGTGGGCGGCATGACCGCACCACCGGTCGGCGGCATGAACGCTGCGCCGATGACGACAGGCGGCGCCGGTGGTCAAAGCGTGAGCAACCGACCGCGTTGGACACCGCCGAGCGGTGAAGAAAGCGGCTGCGCGGTGACGCGGCTGGACGCTGAGTCGCTCGACGCGCGCTGGCAGCTCGGATGGCTGGCGGTGACGTTGCTCGTGTGGCGTCGAACGCGCGCTCGCGCGACGCGCTGCACGTGATGCGCCGCGATCGCGGCGCGGAAACCGAGCGCGTCGGGCGCTGGATCGCGCACTTCGCCCATCCATGAACGGCCGGCCTCAGCTCAGACCTTCTTGCCGTGATCGAACGTCTCGCGGTTTGCGCGCGGTCCGAGCCCCGCGCTCGACGTGTCGACCTGATCGGACGACGAGCCGACCGATGACTCCACAGACGAAGTCGCAGATTGGATCTGCGAGACGATCGGCAGCGGCCGCGCGGACTCCGCGCTCTCTGGCGCGGGCTGCATCGAGCCGTGGAGCTGGCGCTGGTTCTCGACCCGCAGCTGCTCGTACGCGCCGATCAGCGCCGGCGCCTCCGCGCGCTCGAGGTAATCGCGCAGGATACTGAGCGCCTTGAGGCCTTCGCGCGGCTCGTTGGCAGCGATCGAAAGGCGCGCTTGCGCTTCGTAGAGCACCGCCAGAGGCAAGCCTGCCTGCTCGTGCTCGCGCGCGAGGGCAAAGGCGCTCTTGAGCTGCTCGTGCGCGGCTTCGTGCTCTTCCTGCGCGCTGAGCGCCAGCGACTGCAAGCGCGCGGCGGTGATGAGGAACGAGCGCTCGAGCCCGTGCGTCTCGATCACGACGCATAGCCCCCGCGCCACCTGCAGCGCAGCCTCGGGCTTGCGCTGCGCGAGCAACACCTCGGCGCGCGCGAGCACGAGCGGCGCGTAGGTTCGATGCGTGTCCGGCGCGACCGCGCTCAGCGCTTGGTCGATCACGGCGAGCGCCGCGTCGAGCTCGCCGCGCAGGCGATGCGCATGCGCGCGGCAATACGAAAGGTGCGGCCGCCAGCCCTCGAACTTCGCGGCGAGCTCGGCGATGGCTGCGGTGGTCGCGTTGAGCTCGGCCAGGTTGCCCGTCAGCGCGTGCAGCTCGGCTTCCACGAACAAGTACGCGCGGCGGCGCCAGATATCGTCGCTGGTCGTCAGCTCGAGCTGCTTGCGCCAGCGGCGCGCTTGCAGCGCTTGGCCCGCAAATGCAAACGCCAGGTAGCGCGCGTGCACGACGATGAACATGCTGCCGCCGACCGACAGCGCCAAGAAGTCCATGAGGTCGAGCGCGCGTTTGCGGCCCAAGCGCGCGTCGGCGAGCGACTGAATGTGCATGTACACGGCGGCGCCGCCGAGGCGCAGCACGTCGGGCAGCGTGGTCGCTTCGTACAGCCGCGCGATGCACGCGACCACCCGCTCGCCGGCCGCGCGCCCGGTGATGCGATCGACCGCGAGATCGCAAAGGTCCGCCAACAGCGCGTGAAGCGGCGAGAGCGTTCGCAGCCGCGAAAAGCCCTGCGCGAGCACACGCGCGCGCGGCAAGTCGTGGCTGTTCACGTACGCACCGCTGAGCGGCATCGCGCACTCGGCGAGCTCGTCTGCGGCCGCCCGCGGCAAGAGCCCGCGTTGCGCTTCGGGGCACGCCGCATACGCGCGCTCGGCGTTTTGCATGCAGAGCGCCAGCCGCGCTTCGGTCGGCAACGTCGCGTCGGTCGCGTCCCAGTGCGTAAAGCCGATGTCCGAAAGCAGCTGCTCGAGCAGCGCATCGCCGACGCGCGCGTTGCTCCAGTCCCAGACCGAAGCCGAGATCACGACCAACCGGCGCAGCCCGAGCCCGTCGCGCACCGTGCCGCGCGTAGCTTGCCAATACTCGAGCTGGCTCTCGGCGCACTTCGTGTAGAGCGAGACGCGCATCGCGCCCCAGTTCCAAGAGCCGGCGCCGAGCAGCGCGAGCAGCGCGCGCTGCGCAGCCGGGTAGTCGCCCGCGAGCTGCAGGTGGCGAGCGACGACGTAGCCATCGGTATTGCCGTTGCGCGTGAACACCTCGGCAAGGCGCCTGTGCGCGCGAGCGCGGGCGTCTTTGTCCGCGGTGCGTAGCAGTGCATCGGCGGTCGCGCCTTGCGCGAGCACGTAGTCGCGCTCGCGTTGCTCGACAAGACCCGCGCGCCGCAGCTCATCGAGCGCGTCGAACGCGCGCGCCGTATGCGCCTTGGACGTGCCGCCGAGCAGCTTGCCCACGTCTTCGATGTGCACGCGGCGCTCGGGCTGCCATGCGCCACGCGTCTCGTCGCGCGAGAGCGCGAGCGCGAGCGCGACCTCCGCTGCATCTTCACCGAGGACCGAGATGCGGCGCTCGAGCATCGCCGCGAGCGACGCCGGCAGCGCGTGATCGCGCAAGCGCTCGGGCAGCTTCCAAGCGCCACCTTCGTAGCGCGCAAGGCCCTGGTCCACGAGGAACTGCGCGTACTGCATGCAGACCTGCGGGCTACCTTGCGAGACCTCGTAGAGAAAGCGCGCAGCTTCATCGAGGCCCGAGACGACACCGAACAACGAGCCGAGCAGCGCGCGCGTCTCTTCCATGTCGAGCCGCTCGAGATCGATGCGGTGCTCGGGCCGCACGAGGTGCTCGACGGCAGGCGCTTCGTCACCGTGCGTGCTGAGCGTCGTGGTTACGACGAGCAAGACGCGCAGCTCGCGCGCTTGCGCCGTGAGCTGGCCAAGCAAGCCGAGCGTCGCGCCGTCGGAGCGCTGAATGTCGTCGATCGCGAGCACGAACGGCTGCTCGATCGCCGAGAGCCGCACCAGCTCGAGGCACGCCGCTTCGATCGCGTTCTTGGTCGGCATCGAGCCGGCAGCCCCTTCGCGGCCGAGCGCGCGCCGCAAGCTGGGCGAGAGCGCGGCGAGCGTCGCAGCGTGCTTGTCTTCGAGCGCAGGCAAAGCAGGCAGCGCCTCGACCACGCGCTCGGCGATCAGCGTCGCGAGCCCGTAATCGATCGACTGCGCGCGCGTCGCGGGCACGAGCGCCGCGCACGGCCCCGCCACCTTGGCGTCGAGCACGACGTTCTCGAGCATGCGCGAGCGGCCGATGCCCGGCTCGCCGACGATCACCAGCGTGCCACCGCGGCCGCGCCGCAAGCGCTGCAAGCGCGCCGCGACTTGGGCTTGCGCGTGCTCGCGACCGACCAGCGTCGGCGTCGAGAGGAACGCCTGCGCGACGCGCCGCTCGTCGCTCACCGGCAGCGCGAAGATCGCGCAAAGCCGCTCGCACACTTCGCCTGCCGAGCTCGGCCTGCCTCGCGGGTCGAGGCTGAGCAGCGACATCACGAGGTCCGACAGCGCTCGCGGCACATCGTCGCGCAGCGCGTCGGGCGCCTGTGGCCGGTGCTGCCACAGCTCGCGCAGCTCGCGCACTTGGCGCGCCGGGTACGCGTGCTTCTGGACCAACATGTAATAGGCGAGCGCGCCCAGCGCGTAGAGATCGCTGCGCGCGTCGAGCGCTTGGATGTGCACCACCTCGGGCGGAACGAGCGGCGGCGTGCCGGCGCTCGTCGCTTGCGCGCCCATCGAGGCCAGCGAGCCGAAGTCGATAAGCTTTCCGCGGCCGTGCACATCGCAGAACAAGTTTCGCGGGCTTAGATCCCTATGCAGCATGCGCCGCGAGTGGATCAGCGCGAGCGCGGAGGCAGCGTCGTGCAGCAAGAGACAGATCTGCTGCACGCTCAGCGCGGGCCCGTTGCGCGTCGTCTCACGCGCGTCGGCGCCGCTCAAAAGCTCCATCGTGTAGAAGGGGCCGCTCGGGTCGAGCCCATAGTCGAAGGCGCGCACGATATGTGGGTGCGCCAACTGCACGAGCGTGTGGTACTCGCGCTCGAACATGGCCTGCGCCGCCGCCGGCCGGTCCTCTTCGATCGAGAGCTGTTTGAGCGCGACGTACTGGCCGCTGCGCTCGTCGAGGGCCCGGTACACGCGAGCCATGCCGCCGTGGCCGAGGCTGTGCTCGACTCGGTAGCGCTCGCCTACCAACTGCCCCGCTGCTGTGAAAACCGGCGAAAGCTTCTCGCCCAAGTTCTAAGCCCCCAACGCGTTCCCACGCGTTAGGGATAAAGCTAGCTGGACCAATCCCCGATCAGCAACGTGGCATTCAGTAAGTGTGATGCGCGCGTGGTGTGTGCGCTCCACTGGCACTTACCTGCTAGTGGCGTTTTTGCCCTGTTAGAGCGTGGAAAGACCGCCATCTATGGCGAGTACCTGACCTGTTAAATAGCTCGCTTCCGGTGAAAGTAAGAAGACCGCTGCATGTGCGACCTCCCATGCGGTGCCTTGACGACCGAGCGGGACCGGTGTGCGACCGCGTCCGGGCCGTCCGCGCGTCGCCATGCGGCCGAGCGGCGTATCGATGAGGCCCGGCACGATCACGTTCGAGCGCACGCCGCGCCGCGCGCCTTCGAGCGCGACGTGGCGGCTCAAGCCGAGCAGGCCCGCCTTCGACGCGTCGTAGGCGGGGATGCGCGAGCCGGGCTGCAGGCCCGCGATCGATCCGATGAAGAGCACGCTGCCGCCGGTCGGCAGGAGCGGCAGCGCGGTGCGCGCCGCGACGAAGTGCGCGCGCAAGTTGAGCGCGAAGGTGCGGTCCCAGTGCTCGAGCTCGGTGCCCGCCATGCCGCGGCCGAGGCCCGTGCCCACGTTCACGACCACGCCATCGAGCCCGCCGAGCTGCGCGTGCGCGTCGCGGATGGCTTGCTCGCACTGCGCGCCATCGGTGACGTCCGCGCGCAGCACGATGCTGCGCCCGCCGTCTTGCTCGATGCGCCGCGCCGTCTCGCGCGCCGCGTCTTCATCGCGATCGATGCACGCGATCGAAGCGCCTTGCCGTGCGCACGCGCGCGCGATCGCCCGGCCGTTGCCTTCGGGCGGCTCGGCTTCGTCGCTCTTCTGCTGGCCCGCGCCGACGACCGCGATGCGCAAGCCTTGCAAGCGCTCGCCCTTCACCAACGCGCCGAGCGCCGCGGGCGGCGTGAAGATCGTCGAAGGATCGCGCTCTTCGGATCTTGCTTGCTCGCTCATGACGCCTCGATCTGCACGCCGAACGTGCTGAGCGCCATCGAGACCATCGTGTATTGGCCCACCGTGAAGACCAGATCGATCAGCTGCTTCTCGCTTAGCTCGGCCTTGAGCGCGCTCCACGTCGCGTCGCTCACGCGCTGCTCTTTGTGCAGCTCGTCGGTGGCTTGCAACATCGCGCTCTCGAGCGGGGTCCAGCCCGGCGCCGTCGGCCCTTCGGCGATGCGCTCGAGCTCGAGCTCCGTCAGCCCGCAGCGCTTGCCTATCGCGGTGTGCTGGTGCAGCTCGTACGGGCACTTGCACAAGTGCCCGACGCGCAAGATCAAGATCTCGCGCTTGCGCGGATCGATCGTGTTGGTCGGGCCCAGGATGTGCGAGCCGAACTTCAGGAACGCGCGGTACAGGTCGATGTGCCGCACGAGCGTGCGGAAGATGTTCAGCACGGGCGCGTTGCTGCCGCGCGAGGCGAGCGCGCGCTGCTCTTCGCTCATCTCAGCATCGCTGAGCGGCGGGACTCGAGGCTGCGTATCGGTTTGCATGCAGGCCGCATAACACGGCCTTCGTGCGAGCGAAGAGCCCCTCGAGAGCCAAACCGCTCAATCGCTTCGACTCCGCGGCCCGAGCGTGAGCGAAGCGCACCCTCCGCATCGATTTACCAATCGACTACCAAGGACCGCGCGAGCTGGACTACGCGGGGCGGTCGATCTTGCCGTCCGCGTAGCGAGCGAAGCGGCCCTCGTCGCGCGGGTGAACGGGTTCTTCGCTCGTCCAGGGCCAGCCGCCAAAGCGCGTCTGTCGGTAATCGGCGTACGCCCGTTGAATCTCTTCGGTCGTGTTCATCACGAACGGGCCGTGGCGGGCGATCGTCTCGGCGATCGGGCGGCCTTGAAGCAAGAGCAGCTCGCTCTCCTTGTCGCCGTTCTCGAGCAGCACCTCGACCTCGGAGCGCAGGTCAACTCGGTGTTGCAGTGGGATCGCGCGACCCGCGAGGCTGAGCCCGCCGCCTTGAAAGAAGTACAGCGAGCGGTTCGCGCCCGCGCGCGTCGCGGGCAGCGTGAAGCGCGCGCCCGGCTCGAGCTTGATCGTCCAGATCGCGACATCGCTGTCCGCGCGCGCAGCCCACGAGCTGGGCGGCGGCGGCGGCGCCGCGATCGAGCTGTATTGACCGGCGACCGTCGTCACGTGCGTGAGCTTGCCGGCCGCGTCCTTCACCGCGTGGCGCGGCACGTTCGCGCTCCAGAACATCGAGAAGTGCGGCTGCGCCATCTTGTCGGCCGCGGGCAGGTTCAACCAAATCTGAAACAGCTCGACCGGGTTCTCTTTCTCAGAGCTCAGGAGCGGGAACATCTCCGAGTGCTGGATGCCGCGGCCCGCGGTTAGCCACTGCACATCGCCACCGCCGTAGCGCGCGGCCGCGCCCATCGAGTCCGAGTGATCGAGAAGGCCGTTGCGGACCACGGTCACGGTCTCGAAGCCGCGGTGCGGGTGAGCGGGGAAGCCCGGCACGATCTCGCCGTGGTACATGCGCCAGCCGTCGATGCCCTCGAAGTCCATGCCGATCTGCCGGCCGGCGAGCGACACGGCCGGACCCATCTGCGCGTTGCCGAGCGGGTAGCGGTCGTCGTGGTGCACGCAAAAGAGGAACGGGTCGCGCGTCTGCCAGGGGAAGGTCAGCGGCGTGAGGCCGGTGACCGCCTCTTGGTGCGCGGTCTGCTCAGCCTGCGTCGCGGTCTGCGTGCTCGTGCTCGATGCCATGGTGCTCTTCTCCTGCGGCGGGGCCGCTGGCGGTACGCAGCCGGCGCTACCGATTTGAGTGATCGCTGCGCCGGCCGTGCCGGCTGCAGCGAGCTTGATGGCGTCTCTTCGACTGACTCGCCGCATGCAAAACCTCGCCGGTCCCATGGTCTAAGGCGGCGCGCGCGCTTGGCAAGAGCGTTGGCGGCAGGCCCGAGCCGGGGAGCTGCTGACACACAGCGGCACACGAAAGTGGCCACAAAGCGCTGAATTTTTGCGGCACGCGCGTTGCTCACGTGCCGAGTGATGAGGCCGAGTGTGATGAGGGCTCCGCGCGCGCCCGAAACGCTGTACGCAGCGCTCGTGCTCACGCTCGCGCTCGGGCTCTGTTACCCGCTCGCGCGCGTCTACTGGTTCGAGTCGCACGAGCTTTTCGACTATGTGTCGCGCACCGTCGAGTACGCCGACGCGCTGCGCCACGGCGAGCTCTACCCGCGCTGGA
>WUUC01154169.1_pt1 | contig 12848 bp, 11 predicted proteins | sample 6278441 | NCBI WGS metagenome assembly WUUC01 (sample SAMN13675441, study PRJNA597444) | soil metagenome | isolation source: soil | place: USA: Washington | collected 2017-10 | reverse complement strand
TCGATCTCTTCCTGTATACTGTTGGCGTTTTTCTGCGATTGAAAGCCACTGTAATTGGTTCCTTTATACAAAACTTCAAGAAAATAGCGGGGCATTGTTTGCGGCGGTTATGCGTTTTTTGGCCAATGAGATTTACGATTAAACATCAGGGGGTTGAGGCTATTGGAGTTTAACCAGGTTTTTAAACCGGTAAATAAAGTAATTCTCCTTTAACTCAGCTTGCAAAACGCCAAAATTTTCCTTGTCCTTGCTATATGGATAAGCAACTTCGAAGAATTGGAACCTGGCTGGTTCATTGCGAAACAAGCTGCCGAGATGCTTAATTTGCTCAGTTGCGAAGCATTTTACTTTAAGCCCTCTTTTGGCTTCATTGATCATAGCCTCCTCAGTTAATTGACTAGCCATCCTTTTGCGGAGCCTGATAAAATCGTTTTCCGATGCCGTCGAAGAGCAATTATTAACATTTTTAGCTGGTTGGACCCTCGTTTCTTTCGTTTCGCTTGTAATATCCAAAAATTTGTTTTTGTCTTCGCGTTCTCTATTGCCAGTGTTTATTGCAGCCGGAGCGGCGTCCGGTATGGTGATTTGAATAGTATCTTTCCCTCCATTGGCAAACTGATCTATAAACGTCAACCCAAAACCGCCGGTTGTAGCGCTTTCTGCTTTTTTTATAACAAGTGATCTTTTGTATTCGTCGGGAGGAATTGTCTTTATCTCCTGGTTGGATACCGGCGGTGATTCTTTTTCGACGAGGAGAATAGAAGAATCCTGGCTTTCAGAAACTGTTCTGACCATTGCGGGTTCCTCCTTTCCTATTCGTGAGCCCGCCTGATAAGCAGATTGGGTAGTGTCTTGTTCTTTAGTACCGCCCACTGGTACACTCGTCTCGTTTCCTGCTACTGGTATCATAGCTTTTGCTATGGTTCCTAGCTGTTCGTTTGAAACGGCTGCATCTTCCTTCGCGACAACTTCCGGGGTACTGACCTCTATTACTTTGTTAACAGCAAAAACAGGCCTCTCTCTGAGCGAAGGGTCATTTGCAGCTCTGGAGAGTATTTCGGTAAAGGCGGAAACTGTGTGCTGTTGCGTCTTACCTGTTTTGCCAGAACCCTTGCTTTCCGTTGACATTAAAACACTCATTGTTTGAAGGTCAAACAAGCCCCACCCCTTCTCAGCAAAGTTCTTCAGTAAAAAACCTCTGTCTTTTGATTTAATGTTTACCAGGAACACTTGTTCCCCTGACTTGTTCCCGGGAAAGTCGATGCTAATCCTATACGTACTGTCCTTTAATTGTGATAAAATCAAGTACCCCGAAATATTAGAATGGTATGTTTTTTCATGGAGTTTTACAAGGAAGGGCTGGGAGGGTTCTGACTGCAAATAAATGAAATATACCTTTTGAGTAAAGGCTTCAAGCACCGAGATGACAAATAATATACAACAAACAAAGTTTTTCATTGCGAAAATTGGTTGTGCATCAAAATTAACTCAAATAACGCTATAAAGGACTTGTTAATTGCCTCAACCTTCTATCCCATATATAGCCGGCATAACTGGCTGTTGCTCTAAATTTGCATTCTCAAATAATATATATATGAAGAATTTATTAGCGGTGTTCGTGTTGTTGACTTCGTGGAGCATAAGTTTTGCGCAACCCAGAAGTGAATCTGCAGACACATCATGGAAAAAGGAATATAGGGGGACAGCTACCCGCATCAATAATCTTGTACATACCAAGGTTGAGGTAAACCCTGATTTCAGCAAATCATACCTCTATGGAAAGGCCTGGCTTACTTTAACGCCTCATTTTTATCCTACCGATACACTTACACTAGATGCGAAGGGCATGGAAATTAGGAAATTGGCTTTGCTAAAAAACGGAAGACAAACTCCTCTCAAATATACTTACGACGATTGGCAGCTTAAAATAAAGCTGGATAGAATATACAGGGCTGGCGAAAATTATAGCATCTATATTGATTATACAGCCAAGCCTGATGAGTTTGAAGAAAAATATGCGAAGAACCAGATGCTGGGTATAAAAGGCATGTATTTTATCAACCCCAGAGGTGAAGAGAAAGATAAGCCAACACAAATATGGACACAGGGTGAAACCGAATCAAGTTCCGCCTGGTTTCCAACGATAGATAAAACAAATCAAAAGACAACACAGGAGCTTACCGTTACTGTAGATAATAAATATGTAACACTAAGTAATGGCAAACTGGTTTCGCAAAAGAAAAATGCGAATGGAACCAGAAGCGACTACTGGAAAATGGACCTGCCCCATGCGCCCTATCTTTTTTTCCTTGGTGTGGGAGATTACGCAATTGTAAAAGATTCATGGAAAGGAAAAGAAGTGAATTATTATGTAGAAAAAGAATATGCACCTGTTGCAAAAAAAATATTTGGTAATACGCCCGAAATGATGACGTTCTTTTCAAAGATCACAGGAGTAGCATATCCATGGATCAAATATTCGCAGATCACCGGAAGGGACTATGTCGCCGGCGCCATGGAAAACACTACCGCAACTATTCACCAGGAGAGTGCCCAACAGGATGCCCGGGAACTGATCGACGGCAATAATTGGGAAAGTACCATAGCACACGAATTATTTCATCAGTGGTTTGGCGATTACGTAACTACGGAGAGCTGGAGTAATCTTACACTGAACGAATCATTTGCTAACTACAGCGAAACCTTGTGGAATGAATATAAGTATGGTAAAGATGACGGCGATGCTCAAAATTATAATGATATGCAGGGTTACCTGCAAAGCGGCAGCCAGAACAAGGATCTTGTCCGTTTTCATTACCGCGACAAAGAAGACATGTTTGATGCGGTAAGTTATAACAAGGGCGGCCGTATTCTGCATATGTTACGCAATTACGTCGGCGATGAGGCCTTTTCCAAAGCCATGAACGTTTACCTGACCACTAATAAATTCAAATCAGCAGAAGCACACCAGCTTAGGCTGGCATTTGAAGAAGTAACAGGCCGCGACCTGAATTGGTACTTTAACCAATGGTATTTTGGGAGCGGGCATCCCACTTCAGAAATCGATTACATCTACGACGATGCAGCGGGTAATGTTAAAGTGATTGTGAAACAAACCCAAAAAACAAATAAGCTCTTTAATCTTCCATTGGCGGTTGATATCTACAACGGTGCAAAAAAAGTCAGGCACAATGTATGGTCTACCAATGCGGCAGATACTTTTACATTTCACTACACTCAACGCCCCGATCTTGTAAACGTAGACGGAGATAAAATTTTATTGTGGAATAAAAAAGATAATAAGACCCTCGACAATTTTATTCACCAGTATAAATATGCTGGTAATTACCTTGATCGCAGAGAGGCTATAGACTTCGCTTCCGGCAAACAGGATGATCAAAAGGCAATTGAGCTTCTGGAAACAGCTTTGGCCGACAAATACCATAACCTTCGCAATTTTACAATTGGCAAACTTGATCTAAAGAACGAGCGGGTAAAATCAATGGCCGAACCGATCTTGCTTAATCTTGCTAAAACCGACAAGCATTCGACCGTGCGGGCAAATGCCATCGGCGCTCTTGGTGAGTATAATAAAGCGGATTACGTTTCCCTTTTTAAATCGGCAATAGATGATTCATCATATACAATAGCTGGCAATGCTCTGGCCGCTTTAAGCAAGGTGGATCCGGCAGCAGCGGTTGCAGTGGCGAAAGGCCTGCTTGAAAAACCGGCAAAAGGGCTATTAGAAAATGCAATAACCGGTGTAATTGCCCAATCAGGTGACGAAACAATGTTTGATAGAATATTGGGCGATTTTGCAAAGCTGCCTTTACAATCAAAATTCGGCGCTGTAAACAACCTTGCTACTTACCTGGCGGCACTTAAAAACACAGAAAAGTTCAAAAAGGGTGTTGATGAATTAGTAAAATTCAGGGATGGAATTCCGGAGCCATTACGACCCCAGACAGATCCATACCTGAATGGCGTGGCGCTGAAAGGAATTCTGATGAATAAAAGCGAAGCGTTGAAAAAAGACAGTGCTAATGCAGATTTACAACAGCAAGTCAATTATATCAAATCAAAATTACCAGAAGAAGAAAAGAAAGGATTTTAACCCCAGTCGCTAAAGGGGGAGTAAAACCATCATAGGTTACATGATTAAAAAAGAGCGGTTCCGGGAACTGCTCTTTTTTATTTTATTTACTTTCTTATTAAACTGATGAACTTTAGAACTTGTAAACTCCAGAACTTATTCTCATTACCAATTTCCACCTGCGCCGCCGCCGCCAAAACCTCCGCCACCGAAACCACCAAATCCTCCTCCGCCGCCACCGCCGCCGGACCAGCCACCGCCACCGCCTCTCCCTGCTCCACCAAGTAAGCTGCCAATAATCCAGCCGGCCCCAATGTCGCCATATCCCCTGCGGGACATCATACCGCCGCCTCTTCCACCACTCATGCCACTAAAAAATACGATTATCATTATAATGAAAAAAATTATCGCGCCTATTCCGATCCCTTTGCCTTTCTTTTTGCCATATCCCTCAGGCGCTTTGTATCGTCCTTCAGCAGCCCTGATAATAGCATCAGTAGCTTCATCCAATCCCCGATAATAATTACCGGCTTTAAAATTTGGAACCAGTTCGTGGTCAATGATAGCATCTGCAATAAGATCAGTTACCGCACCCTCCAGTCCATAGCCGGGTGCAATAAAAACAGAACGGTTACCTTCTCCTCCCCCGGTGGAGACAAGCAACACAACGCCGTTATCAAAATTTTTATTCCCAACGCCCCATTTTCTGCCTAAAGCAATAGCATAATCTGCTGCAGAATATCCTTGCAAATCGTCTACAATAACAACGGTCACCTGGTTGGAAGTGCTGTCTTCATAGGCTACCAGTTTTCTCTCTAACTCCGCGGCTTGTTCCGGGGTTAGAAATTTCTCCTTTGCAAGGTCGTTGACAAGTTTGGGAGGGCTTGGCGGGTTTGGAATAATTTTTTCTACCTGTGCTGATGCAGAAACAGATAAAAGAAAAATAAGTATAGAAAAAAGTCTCTTCATGAAAATTAATTGCCGAAAATGATTTCGTCCGGTAACTCGTTTTTATCAGTATCGTTGTCGAATGGAAAATAGTGGTGCAGCGCTTCGCCAATATCTTTTACACATTGGCCGATGCCTTCGCCGTAATTAGCTGAATTGAATTTGCTGATAAGCAGGTTTACTTCCTTATTCCAATATTCCGTGCCTACTTTTTTATGAATGCCTTCATCGCCAAAAACAGCCAGTTGCCGGTCTTTCATCGCTATATATAAAAGCACAGCATTCCGGTCAGTCGTTTCGTTCATTTTCAAACCAAAAAAGATCTCGGCCGCTCTATCGAGCGGATCCACAAACCGGCAACGACTTTCTACAAAAACTCTTACTTCACCGCTGGTACGCCTTTCAGCATTGCGAACAGCTTCCACGATTTGCGCTTTTTCCGCTGGAGTAAAAAAAACCTTCTTTTTAAAAAATGACAACACTGTATGCGTTTTAAAATTTTATTTCGACCGACTTATCAGCATTCGATACCGCCTGGAAACCTTCTTTTAGTTTAAACCCAAACAAGTTGGCTACAAGCATGGAACTACCACCGCGCACTGCTGTATTATAATTTGCTATAGACTCATTAAAATCGTTACGGGCGACCTTGATTCGTCTTTCTGTACCTTCCAGTTGGGTCTGCAGCCCGGAATAAGCCGAAGTGCCTTTCAAAACAGGGTATTTTTCTATTATAACAATTAATTTATTAGCAGCTGCTGCAAGGCTGTCCTGAAATAGTTGTTGTTTATTATAATTCTCTGGTGTAAGATCATTTGTTTGAACCGTTAACGCTTTGCTTCTTGCACCTGCGATATTTTCCAGGGTTGTCTGTTCAAAATCCGATACACCCTTTACCACGTTTACCAGGTTTGGAATAAGATCAAGCCTTCGCTGGTACGTATTCTGCACTTCAGACCATTGCTGTTTTACTTTCTCTTCTTTTTTTACCAAAGAATTATACGTGACAATAATATAAAGCCCGAGCAATATAACAATGCCACCAACTAAATAGCCGGTATACCTTTTGTTTGGCATGCAGCGATAAATTAAAATTGAACTTTAGGGGCTTTCTCCGCGCCTTCATCTGCTTTAAATCCTTCTTTTGCTTTGAAGCCAAACATACCCGCAAAGAAATTCATGGGAAATGACCTCACCTTGGTGTTATATGTATTGATCGCATCATTAAAAGTGCGTCGGGAACCGCGGATATCATTTTCTATTCCTTCCAACTGGCCTTGTAACTTTAAGAAGTTCTGATTTGCTTTGAGGTCAGGGTAATTTTCTACTACCGCCAACAAACGGCTTAACGCCCCGGTCATTTGCCCCTGCGCTTGCTGGAACTTTGCCATATTTTCGGGAGTTAATTGATCGGCAGTAAGATTTACGGAAGTAGCTCTGGACCGGGCCTCTACTAATTGTGTTAATGTTTCCTTTTCAAAATTGGCAGCCCCCTTTACCGTATTTACCAGGTTATCGACAAGATCAGCTCTTTTTTGATATTCGGTATTAACGTTATTCCAGGTCCTTTTTACTTCTTCATCCTGTTTTACAATACCATTATACCCGCTGCATCCCATAAAACCAAGGATAAGTACGATAGCGAGAACAATAAGCAAAGCCAGGTTTTTAGTTCCTTTCATAGTAAACAGTTTTTGTGTAAGAATAAAATTAAGGCATTTCGCGTTTCATCATAGTAAATTTCCGCATTAGCTATAAAACCGCGCTGATCCGCTTGTCGTAGCTTAAGATGTTGCTTCTACCATTTTTTTGATTTAATTTTTGTGTATGAATTCATTAAAAAGATATGCCTGGTTGTTAGTGTTGCTGCCTTTATCTGTGGCGTTATATTGCAAAAAATCAGATAAAATGAGTGTCACTCCGCCGGTAGAAGTAAATGACTCACTACCAAAAGATACGGTGATAAAAGACACGATACCACCACCAACCGACACGGTGGTAGCCGTCCTCGACACCATGGTTGAGATTAAAGATAGTGTCATTGCCGAAAATCTAAATTTTCCATGGGAAATTTTGTGGGGACCGGATAATCATATCTGGTTTACCGAACGCGGTGGCCGGATAAGCCGCCTGGATCCACTGACTGGTGCAATAAATCCCTTGCTCACCGTACCGGACGTAAAAGCCACCGGGGAAGGTGGAATGCTGGGGATGGTTTTACATCCTAATTTTTCAATGGTTCCGCATCTTTTTGTCGTCTATAATTACCAGAATGGGGGGAAATATATGGAAAGAATTGTCCGGTATACTTATAACGGCACAACACTTATTGACCCTACTCCAATCTTTGACGGCATAAGGTCCGGAACCACGCATGCAGGAAGCCGGCTGGTTATTACTAAAGATCTTAAGTTGTTCATCAGTTTAGGAGATGGGGCTAATTTGACATGGGCTCAAAATCTTTCTGTTGCCAATGGCAAGATACTCCGCCTAAATCTTGATGGAAGTATTCCGCCAGATAATCCTATACCTGGAAATCCTCTCTGGACCTTAGGTCATCGAAATCCGCAGGGATTGGTTTTTGCAAATGATAAACTTTACAGCGCAGAGCATGGCCCATTTAATAATGACGAGTTGAACATTATCGAAAAAGGTAGAAATTATGGCTGGTCAACTATTGAAGGAATTTGTGATCTTCCCGGGGAAATGGTGTTTTGCGACACAAACAACGTCGCTGAGCCTTTCAAAACATTTTCTCCGTCAGTCGCCGGTTCAGGGCTCGATTATTATGATAAAAACCTAATTCCACAATGGAAAAATTCATTGATATTAGTGGCATTAAAGAATCAAAGACTTTATCAATTGAAACTCGATACAAATACATTCTCTACCGTCATAAGCACTAATGAGTATTTCAAAGGAAAATACGGCAGGTTGCGCGACGTTTGCATTTCACCTGCGGGCAAAGTTTATATCTGTTCTAGTAATGGGGGGAATACGGACAAGATTTTTGTAGTAGATAAAAAATAGGTCTCCAAAAATATCACAACCATACTCCATAGATCATTTATGCAAAGCTATTGATCAATATTTGGTCATTCGGTATGGTTTTAGTCATTCATTCTCTAAATAATGATATGAGTTCTTTCAAAATTTCCTTTTTGCTTTTACTTGCATTATCCATTTCAGCCTCCTTGTTATGCAAAAAGTCAAACCAAAATGAAAATATTGAACCACCGGGGGCAGTCGAAATAAGAGATAGTGTAATAGCCGGAAACTTAAGTCACCCCTGGGAAATACTATGGGGCCCTGATAATTTTATCTGGATAACCGAACGTGCTGGAAAGGTTAGCCGCTTAAATCCGTCAACCGGGGCTATTAATCCTGTAATTACCATTGATGAAGTAGAATCAAACGGTGAAGGCGGATTGCTGGGTATGGTCTTACATCCGAACTTTTCAGCTAATCCTCATGTTTTTATTGTATACAATTATAACAACGGTAATGGATATAAAGAAAAAGTTGTACGCTATCATTACAATATTACTGGCTTATCTAATCCATTGATCATTATTGACAATATTCAGGCCGCAGGAATTCATAATGGTAGCAGGTTACTGATTGTGAACGATAAATTATTTATCACTACAGGCGACGCTTCGTCTGCTGCCCTTGCCCAAAATATTTCTTCCCCGAATGGAAAAATTTTACGGTTAAATCTTGATGGAACTGTGCCAACTGATAATCCACAACCGGGTAATCCTTATTGGTCATCTGGCCACCGCAATCCACAAGGTTTGGTATTTGCGAACAGCAAATTATATAGTTCTGAACATGGGCCTAATAATGATGACGAAATAAATATCATTGAGAAAGGTGGAAACTACGGCTGGCCAAATGTGCAGGGGCTATGCAATGAACCTGCGGAACAAAGTTATTGCGCCGCCAACAATATTACGGAACCAATTAAAGCCTGGACACCAACTATTGCCACCTGCGGACTCGATTACTACAACAATGATCTAATCCCGCAATGGAAAAATTCGTTGTTGATGGTAACGTTAAAAAACGCGAGGTTATACCAGATGAAATTGGATGAAACTTTTTCGTCTATTACAACAACCAATGAATATTTTTCGGCTAAATACGGAAGAATGAGAGATATATGCATCTCTCCTGCCGGCAAAGTCTACATCTGCACCAGCAATGGCAACAATGATAAAATCATTGAAATAACGAAAAAATAGTTTCTACTTTCCCAATTTTATTATGTGAGTTGCGTCCACGATGACCTGAGCATTGTTTTCATTTATCACCCGGACTGTATTGTATCAAATTGAAGGCGCTAATACCAGAACGTCGTTCTCCCAGTTAATTTTTGAAGTTTTGTGATATTGTTTGGATAGGAAAGTCTCCACCGCCGGCTGCAGGTCAAAAGCAACAAGGCCACTTTCCAGAATTAGTACCGATTGCTTTATAAGTAGTAGATGCACTTGATGCAGACAGCTCATCTTCAAAGCCGAATCATCAGAATTTTCAAGATTACCACCTATTTAATACTGTATTTTGACATCAGTTTTAAAAGAGTAGATGAAAACGGTTCCTTTGGCGTTTTGTACTGTAATCGGGTAAATGTTATCATTTCTTCTTATCAGCGCCAATGTCGGCAACTATTGAACTTTTTACGGATACCTGCGAAATTCCAGGTACGAAACATTAGTGATTCGAATTTTCCAGGGTGAATTGGAATTTTTTTGGCAGTAAGATAGTACTGATCCTGGGAGAAGGATCAAAGCAGCGTTTTAGTTCTCATTTTTTACCAGCCTGGAGTTAAGCCGTCAAAATAGGATAACACTGCAATTGCAAAGCACTACCCTCCAACCGCTGCGATTCCCGGTAATGTTTTCCCTTCAAAATATTCCAGCAAGGCCCCACCACCCGTAGATACATAGCTTACTTTGTCGGCAAATCCGAATTGATTAACAGCAGCGACGGAATCGCCCCCACCCACTAAAGAAAAAGCGCCTTTCTGAGTAGTTTCAGCTATTGCGGTAGCAATAGCCCTGGTACCGTGTTGAAAATTTTCCATTTCAAAAACGCCCATTGGCCCATTCCATAATATGGTCTTTGAACGATGGATCACATTAACGAATTGATCAATCGCATTAGGTCCGATATCCAAACCCATCCAGCCATCAGGAATAGCGTTGCTTGGCGCAGATGATGTATCCGCGTCAGCGGCAAATTTGTTTGCAATGACAGAATCGGATGGAAGATGAATACAAACATTTTTCTCCTCCGCTTTTTTCATCAATTCTTTGGCAGTTTCTATTCTGTCGTCTTCGCACAAGGAACTCCCTATCTTCCCTCCTTCAGCCTTCATGAATGTATAAGCCATTCCTCCGCCAATAATAATATCTGTAGCCCGCTCAAGCAGGTTTTCAATGATCAATATCTTATCCGACACCTTTGCTCCACCAATGATTGCCAAAAAGGGTTTGTCGGAAGCATACAAAACTTTTTCAGCACTGGCTACCTCTCCTTCCATCACCAGGCCGAACATTCGTTTCTCTGCTGGAAAGAACTGTGCAATAACGGCGGTGGAAGCATGCGCCCTGTGTGCAGTACCGAAAGCGTCATTCACCCATATATCACCCAACTTTGATAACTTTTCTGCAAATTTCGAGTCTCCTTTTTCCTCTTCTTTATAAAACCGTAAATTTTCCAGTAATAAAACTTCACCAGGCTTTAGCGCACTGCTTGCAGAAATTGCGGCATCCCCAATGCAATCATCAGCGAACAGGACTGCTGTTCCGTCCAGCAGTTCGCTTAAATGCTTTACAAGGTGTTTTAATGAATACTTTTCTTCCGGTCCGCCTTTTGGACGGCCAAAATGAGACATCAGGATAGCCATTCCGCCATCACCCGTTATTTTTTTTATAGTGGGAATCGCAGCTTTCATTCGCGTATCGTCCGTTATCTCATATTTATCGTTGAGCGGAACATTGAAATCAACCCTGACAAGAACCTTTTGACCAGCAAAATTATGTTCAGAAAATTTTGACATATACAATAGTTTAAAAAATTATTCTTTCTTTATTCGTTTCTTCAAATAACAAATATCCATTTACCACATCCATTATTTCATCAGTTACATCTTTCCCACCTTTGAAATTGGTCATTATCGCTTGTAGCGTATACTTCGGTCCCCACGGAAAACCCCACCAGCCAGTTAAAAAAGAAATGATCGTAAATAAGTAGCTTTTGCCCGCTGACTTCTCTCCTGACCTGATCAGGTATACACCAGATGTGTCTTTGAAAGTAACTATCAATAACGATACCGTGTATGCGAAATAAACAAACCTGCCTCCTTTACTCACCTGTTGCTGAAGATCAGTGGCGGTGAGCCCCGCAATATTTTTTATTGTCATAAAATATCCCGTCAAAATAATGAAAGCCGCAATGAATGCAAAAGGATACCCCTGTACATTCATCGCGGCCTTTGAAGCATTTCCTTACTTATTTATCAGCTTCGCAAAATAATGAACAGTGCGAACTAATTGGCTCACATAACTCATTTCATTATCATACCAGCTTACTGTTCTCACCAACTGGACGTCACCAACTGTTTGCACTCTCGTCTGTGTGGCGTCGTACAGTGAACCAAAGTTCATACCGACCACGTCCCCACTTACTATCTCGTCCTCTGTATATCCGAAACTTTCATTCGAAGCAGCCTTCATAGCAGCATTCAGTTCCTCGACCGTTGTTTTTTTACCGAGCACGGCTGTCACTTCAGTAAGAGATCCCGTCAATACCGGAACACGTTGAGCACTGCCATCGAGTTTCCCCTTCAGGTTAGGCAATACCAATCCAATTGCTTTTGCCGCCCCGGTACTGTTAGGAACAATATTTTGGGCAGCTGCTCTTGCACGGCGCAGATCGCCTTTCGGGTGGGGCGCATCCTGCGTATTCTGATCGTTCGTATAAGCATGTATGGTCGTCATCAATCCATTAACGATCCCGAATTTTTCATCCAGTACCTGCGCCATTGGCGCCAGGCAATTGGTAGTGCAGGAAGCACAACTGATGATCGTTTCGCTGCCATCCAGAATATTATGATTAACATTAAATACAATCGTCTTTAAATCACCTGTTGCAGGTGCGGAAATTACTACCCTCTTAGCACCGGCTGTAAGATGAGCCGTGGCTTTATCTTTATCAGTAAAAAAACCGGTACACTCTAATACCACATCTATATCATGCGTTTTCCACGGAATTTCCGCTGGGTTTTTCTGTGCATATATTTTTAACTCGTCGCCATTGACAGTAATAGCATTTTCAGTAGCTTTTACGTCAGCGTCGAAACGCCCTTGTGCAGTATCGTATTTCAAAAGATGGGCTAACACTTTAGGGCTGGTAAGGTCATTGATAGCTACTACATCAATTCCTTCCATTTTATATATCTGGCGATAAACAAGACGACCAATTCTTCCAAAACCATTGATAGCTACTTTAACTGTGCTCATAGTTGTAAGTAAATTTTAGTTTAAAAATGCGATGGCGAAGGTATGAAACCGTTTCGGTTTATGTTTCAGGTTTTCCGTTTTTGTAGAAGGCGTCTGAAATCCGTGTTGTAACGTATAAGCGACTGAGTGCTTTTTAACTAAACGTTTAGCCGATCACTTAATCCGTGCTAGAAATAGAAAATTTTTTGGCGGGAAACCGCTGCACTACTATCTTTGCCGTCCCTAAAAACGGCCCGTTCGTCTAAGGGTTAGGACACCACCCTTTCACGGTGGTGATA
>WUUC01240479.1_pt1 | contig 12850 bp, 6 predicted proteins | sample 6278441 | NCBI WGS metagenome assembly WUUC01 (sample SAMN13675441, study PRJNA597444) | soil metagenome | isolation source: soil | place: USA: Washington | collected 2017-10 | reverse complement strand
CGCAGCGTCTGGAGCTTCTTGGCGTCCATGTCCTTGAGGTATTGCGCGAGCTTCTCCTTCGGAATCGGGATCGATCGATCCGTCGGGGCCTGCTCCAGGATGGTCGTGCCGCCGCCCGCGCCTCCCCGGCCGCCGCCCCGCCCCTGCTGTCCGGCGTTCTGGGCGAACGCCACCGCTCCGCAAACCAATACCGTCGCGAGCAATCCTATGGCGGTCTTTTGCATACCTTGTCCTTACAGCAAGAGTCACAGCGCACCGAACGTAAGTTGGCGGCCGCCGATATCCGTGTCGCCGGCAAGCCAGCTCCGCATTGTATACCTGATGCGCTGCGCCACACGTCAAGGGAAAGGCACCATACCTCGCCTATCGGACGTCGCTCATCATCGATGCGGCGGACGGGAGCGCCGCCGCAAACGCCGGCCGTCAGGAAATGGAACGGCGACGTTTGGGGTGCAGTTCGGGGTCCGGTCAGTGTCCATCGGGCACATCGCCGCCAGCCCGCGTGCACAGTTTGAGCACGGAGCGTTCGTGATGCGTCCAGTCAGAAACATGGCGTCGTTCCTGCCGGGCGCCCTCGCGCCGGCCCGCCGGAAGCTTCACATATCGATGTTGAACCCCAGCTTCAGCATGCGGGCACCAAGAATACCGAGGGGCCGCTGCCAGCTGTCGCCGTAAGACGTGATCAACTCCCGCACCGTGTTGTTGTTGAAGATGTTGAAAACATCCAGCTGGCCCTGCAGGCGAACCTTGCCGACCCGGACGAACTTCGACAATCTCACATCGACCAGCGTCGCACGCTCCTCGTACAGCTGGCTGGGTCCGACGAGCGCAATGTTCTGCCTGGCGCTGCACGGTCCCGCGTTTGTGGGACAGGCGGAAAGATTGCGACCAAGCGACGGCGCGATCTCCGCGTTGGTCGCGCTGTAGACGGCCTGGATGGGTATACCGGCGTTGTTCTGGAACGTGCTGCTCAGACGCAGATCGTATGGCAGCGGCGTCACGAACCCGAATCGCACGTTCGTGCCGGCCGACCAGGGCGGGCTGTCGCGGCAGAACCGCCTATCAAGGGAATCGACGATCTGCGCGCAGTTGTCCGTCGTCGTGCTGCCCGTGCTCACGCCCCCTGTCAGTGAGCCGATCGACCCAAAGCGCCATTGAAGCGTCGCGTCCACTCCATTGAAGACCTGCTCTTGCTCCCCGAACGCCGACGCGTTGCGCACTAGGTTATCGACCATCCCGACCTTCGCCCGCGCGAGATCATAAAGGCCGCAGATTTGCTGTCCACTTTCGGGCAACCTTGGATCCACCGGCGCCGTGATGCAGTACGGATCGTAGTTCTCCGGTGCCACCGCCCGGTTATCGGTCGTCTGGAAATTCCCGAACCAGGTGCGGAAGTATCCGACGTTCACCGCCAGCCGCTCGGCGAGCTGGTGTTGGATCTGGGCGCTGCCCTGCCAGTTATAGCCGCGGATACCCCAGCCACGCATGACGTCGTCGGCATAGAACGTGGTCGCCACATTCTGGCCGAATCGCGCGTTCGAGGAGGGCCCCAGTTCGCCGTTCTGTGGGAACCAGTCGCCGTTGGCATCACCCCAAGTCCGTGTCGCGCTGTTTGCCGAGGTATAGATAGGGTTCTGATTGAGGACGATCCCCCCGGCGCTGGCGTACGCCAGGTACTTGCCAATCGACCCTTTAAGGGCCGTCCGGCCATTTCCGAACACGTCGTATGCGGCTGAGAACCGTGAGGTGAAGTCCTTCCAGTTCGGCACGTTTGGAATCTTGTCGAAGTGACGCGCCTGGACCCACCGTCCGGCCGCCTGGTCCTGCTCGGGCACCCAGCCGTTGAACTGGTCCAACCGGCCCCCCAGATTCAGCGTCCAGCGTCGAATGGTCCACTGATCCTGGATATAGACACCCAATTCCCGGGCGCGAACCCGCGTGTCTGCTGGTGATGCCCACATCGTGATCTGATTCGGAACGCCATTGAAAGCGCGGTACGTGACATCGCTCGGGATGATGCTCACATCCCCGTCAAGCGCGTCCTGGAATTGGAAACCGACCTTGAAGGAGTGGGAACCTGTAATGTACGAAACGGAGAACCGGCCGTTGGTCTGTGGTAGTTGATCCTCGCCGTAGGCGCCGGTGAGCGTGAACGCGATGGCGCTCGAGCGGTACCACGTATTCGACGCCTGCTCGAACACCGCGATCGCGTCGGGCGTGACCCCAAGATCGGCCTGGTGCCTCTTATCCGAGACATGCCGCAGCGTGCCCACCCCCGCCTCGATCAGCAGCCGGTTCGTCGCGGGGAAGGTCCACGTGCCAAAGATCAGCGGACTTCGCTGGTCAACGAGATAATCGGCTTCAGCAGATCGCCCGACGGTCCCAAAGATGCACTGGCAGTTCGAGGCGCCGGCGTAATGAAAATTCACTTTGTTTCTGCGGCCGACCTGCCACGTGAGCCTGCCCTCGAGATCGCGCTCCCACACAAGTGTAGAGTACCCCCTGCTGAGGTCCGGCTTATACACCCAGGCCGTCACGTCGGTGTTGTAGAAACCGCCCGGCTGAACCACGGATAAGCCTGTGCGCTGATAGGCCGAATAGAACCACAACCGATCGCGCAGGATCGGCCCGCCGACCCCTATATTGGCGGTGCGCACGTAGTTGTTCTTCCCACCTTCCGCGGCACCCCGAGCCTTCAGTTCGTCGTCGAGATTGCTGCCTTGAAGGGCCTTGTAACTGCCATTTGAGACCAGTCGGAAAGTGTTGCCGCCGTCCCGGGGGACGAGGTTCAGCTGAACGTTCCCGGTCTTGTTTTCCGCCGTGTACCCTCCCGTCTGGACATTTGCTTCTTCGGTTGCGGCTTCGTTGACCATGAAGCCCTGTGTGTTGCTGGGACTCATGAAATTGATGCCATCGTAAAACATGCCTTGGGCGCCGCCCGCACCCGATACGCCGTGCGCTCCGAGGTATGTGGCCTTTGACTGGGTCCCACCAACGTCAGTTCGAGTGGACGACTCTACGACCTGCGGGGTCACAGCCGACCATTGAGATATCTGCCGCCCCAGCGGCAGCGCTTCCTGCAGTTCCTTCGTAAACACCGCCGCCTGCTGTGTTCCTCGGACATCGACGATGGATGTGGCGCCAACCACGGTGATGGTTTCCTCCACACCTCCCACTTCCATCACAGCGTTCGCTGTTGCCGTGACACCCGTGCTCAGCTCGAGACCCTCTCGCTGGAACGTGCGAAAACCAGTGAGTGAGAAGGTGACCCGATACATCCCTGGTCGCAGCGCTTCGATCGAGTAATTCCCTTGTCCATCGGTGATGACAGAGCGGACTTTCTCAATCAGCGCCGGACTGCTCGCTTCTACCGTAACGCCGGGCAACAACAAACCGGACCCATCCCGGACAATTCCGGCGATGGCACCGCTGGAGGTTTGCGCGGCAGCCGTCCGCGAGAGTAGAACAGCCGCGCAGGTGACGACCAACAGGCCAACCGTCTGCCTATGCAACATCTTCGTTTCTCCTGCTCCGGAGTGGACGAATGCGAGCGTCCTATGAACGAAAATCTGATGAACGAAAAGACGAGTCGCGTGGGAAGCGCGACAGTATACATTGGTGGTTTTCAGATGTCTAGGGGGCGTCTTCGAAGCGAATCATATGGACAGCGGCTGACAGACTATGATGCCGCCGTTGAGACAAAGGGTGTGAGGCAGGCAAGAACTCGGTTATTGCTGCGCGCCCTGTTCTTCGCTCAGCTTGCGAAGCAGGTCGGCCGTCGTCGTGGCAATACTCTTGTCGTCGGCGTCGCGCCGATTCATCGCGACCATCAGCGGCGTCAGTCCGCGCTTGTTTTTGACGTCAAGTCTGGCGCCTTTCGCCACGAGGAACTTGATGTTGCTATCGAAACCCTGGAATGCGGAACTGTGCAGCGCGGTGTCCCCGTTCGCCGCAACCGCGTTCACGTCGTTACCCAGTTCGACTGCCAGCTTGACGGCCTCGATCCCGCTTTCCACCCAAGTGCGGAGGTCCTTGTCCTGAGTGTGGGCGAGGGCCTGATCGGCAGCGTCCATGTCGCGGCCCCGGCGGTCGCTGCCGACTCTGGCGAGTCCGGTGAGGCGCATTCCCGCCGCCACCATCAGCGGTGTGGTCCCATCCTTCAAACCGGCCAGCGGATCGGCGCCGGCATCGGCCAGCATACGCATGATCTTGGGCTCGTTGAACTTCGCAGCGAGAAAAAATGGTGTGGCGCCGACCAGCGACGCCTCTAGAGTAAATACCTTCGACTGGCGCCGCTCGACCGTGCCCTTTGCCAGCCTCGCGTTGACGTCGGCTCCACGGGCTATCAGGGCTTCCACCAAATCTGGAAGACTCCTCAGAATCGCGGCATGCAGAGCGGTATATCCCGCGCCCGCGGCGTTCGGGTCCGCGCCCTTCTCGAGCAGGAACTTGCTGAACTCTGCATGGCCCCCGTGGGCGGCAACGACGAGTATCGTGGCACCGTCGGGCTTCGCCTCGTTGACGTCGGCTCCGGCGGACAACAACCGCCGTGCCGAATCAATATCGCCGACGCGGGCGGCAAAGAGCAGTGGCGTGAATCCGCCCTCGGGAACGTACGCTCCCGGCGCGCCACCGTCGTCCTCTCTTCGTTCGGCGATGACGAGTTCCTGACGAGTGCGGGAACGCGCCCCGATGTCGGCTCCCGCCTCGATCAGCACCTGCACCACGTCTGGATGTCGCTGCGAGACCGCCCACATCAGCGCGTTTTGGCCTTCCAGTTTTTCCTTCGCGTTGATGTCTGCTCCCCTGGCGAGCAGCGCCCTGACGGCGCCGCTGCTTCCCGCGCGGGCAGCCGTCATGAGCGCAGTCTCTCCACTGGGGAGTGCGACGTTCGGCGACGCCCCCGCCCGAAGCAGCCGTGCGATCATTTCTGCGTTGCCGTTCTCGCAGGCGAGATAGAGCGGTGTAGCGCCCAGCTGATTTGCAGTGTTGACGGCTGCGCCCGCCTGAATGAGCAGGTCCGCCGTTACAAGATCGTCCTGATACACCGCCCAGTGAAGCGCCGTCGCGCCGTCGGGCTGGGTTGCATTCACGTCGATCTTTTGTTTTAGCAGCGCGCGAACCACCTCGGTGTCGCCCTTGCGCACGGCGTGTATGACCCGCAGGTCGCCTGCGGCGCCCGCGGCGGCGCCCGCCAACAAAAGCACCATCCCACACCCGATCAGGTGCCGGGCACGAACACGCATGTGTATCCCCCCAAACTACAAAAGGGCTGCGGCGCGGGAAGCAGTTCTTCCCGATCCTGCGAACGCAACGATGACGCACTTCATATGGTAGACAGCCCTTCGACCTGTCCGGTGGCCGCCAGGAAGCTCTCGCCGAAATGTTCCACCGGAACGCCCAGTTTGTCCATCAGTGTCACGTGCATGTTGGCCATCGGCGTCGTCTCGGGATACTTGATGTGACGTCCGCCTTTCAGCTGGCCCGCACCGCCGCCCACCAGCAACACAGGTAGATTTTCGGTGGAATGCGTGTTGCTGTCACTCAGCGCGGTGCCGTAGAGAATTGTCATGTGATCCAGGAGCGAGCCGTCGCCATCGGGCGTCGCTTTCAGCTTCTCAAGGTAATAGGCGAACAGCGACGTGTGGTAGGTGCCGATCTTGGTCAGCTTCTCGAGATTATCGGCGTCGTTCCGATGGTGCGAAATCGAGTGATGTGCATCGGGCACCCCGATCTCCGGATAGGTCCTGCCGCTGTATTCTCGGGCGACCATGAACGTGATGACGCGGGTCAGGTCGGCTTGGTACGCCAGCAGCTGGAGGTCGAACATCAGCTTCACATGCTCATCGAAGGAAGCCGGAACGCCCGCCGGTTGCGCAAAGTCGGGCAGCGGCTCGGCGCTCTGCGTTTCCGCCAATTGGATCCGACGCTCGATATCGCGCACGGCTTCGAGGTACTGCGTCAGCTTGCTGCGGTCGCGGGCGCCAAGCCCCCGCTGGAGACGGGCGATTTTGTCGGTCACCGCATCGAGAATACTGCGGTCGGACCTGAGGCGAGCGGCCCTCGCGGCCGAGTCCGTCACCCCGTCGCCAAGGAGCCGCTCGAAGACGGCTCGCGGATTAGTCTCCATCGGCAGCGGCGTCGTCGCGTCGCGCCAGCAGATGGTGTTGACGTAGGCGCACGTATACCCTGCCCCGCAGGTGCCGGCGTCCTCACCTGACTCACACGCAATCTCGAGCGACGCGAGTTGGGTGCTCCGGCCGTACTCCCGTGCGACGATTTGATCCATCGACACGCCTGCGTGCAGATCCGAGCCTTGAGTCCGTCTTGGAGGCGTGCCGGTCAGGAAGGCGGGAGCGCCGCTATCGTGAATCTGGTCGATCCCTTTATTGTGTAGCCCCGTTGCCACGATCAGCTGATCGCGAAACGGGGCGAGAGGCTGCAGAATCCGTGTGAGCTCGAAGCCGGTGCCCTCTGTCGCCGGCGTCCAGTTCTTCATTACCATCCCGTTGGGAACGTAGACGATGCCAAAGCGCTTCACTGGAGCGCCTGCCGTCTTGCTGAGCGCGCTGAGCGCGGGCACCATGCTGTCGAGCAGCGGCAGGGCGAGCGTCGCGCCGAGCCCGCGGAGCATGGTACGCCGGGGAATCGCCTTCTTGGTGATGATCACGACTCTGACCTCCGCATCTGAAATGGCGTGCTCTTCACAATTCCCAGAATGACTGATGACCAGCGATAGTCGCTCGGCGCCGCTTCCCGAATGATGTGACGGATAGCCGGTGCGTCGTAGTACTCAAGCCCGCGGCCGAGGGCATAAATCATCAGCCGTTCTGTGACGGTTCTGACAAATTCCCCTTGACGACTCAACAAGAGTGCCCTGAGTCCGGATGCACCTTCAAATGTCGTCCCGTCGGGGAAGGCGCCGGATGCGTCGATGTCGCCGCCGTCTACGTCGGTCGTTCGCCACTGCCCGATAGCATTGAAGTTCTCGAGCGCGAACCCCAACGGATCCATCGGAGCGTGGCAGGACGCACAAACGGGGTTCTTGCGATGCATCGCCAGTAACTCGCGCTGTGAGGCCTGCTTGCCGTTCGACCCCAGTTCTGGCAACGCCGGGATATTGGGCGGTGGTGGCGGTGGCGGTGCGCCGAGAATATTATCGAGCAGCCAGTGTCCGCGCAGCACGACGGAGGTCCGATTGGGGTAGGAGGTGAGCGTCAGGAGACTCCCCTGACCCAGCAATCCACCGCGCACGCCGTCGTTGAACGTTACCCGTCGAAAACGGTTGCCATATATTTTCGGAATCCCGTAGTGCTGGGCGAGCCGCTCGTTGACAAACGTGTAATTCGCGCGCAACAGGTCCACGAGGCTGCGGTCTTCCCGCAGCTGGCTTTCGACGAACAGTTCGGTCTCTCGCGCGAAGCCTTCACGCAAATTATCGTCGAAGTCGGTATACAACTCCGGAACCGGCGTGACGCTCCTCAGCTTGCGCACCTGCAGCCATTGGCTCGCGAAGTTTTCCACTAGCGCCTTCGACCGGGGATCCGCCAGCATCCGCCGAACCTGCCGTTCGACAACCAGCGGATCCTTCAGCTTGCCGGCAATCGCGACGTCAAGCAGTTCATCGTCGGGGATACTGCTCCACAGAAAGAACGACAACCGCGACGCCAGTTCGAGATCGCTCGGCCGGTAGTTCGTTCCAGCTGCGGCATTCACGGGATCGCGCTCGAGGCGGAAGAGGAACTCCGGGTCGGCGAGGATGCTTTCGAGCCCACGCTGGATGCCGGTTTCGAAGTTGCCTTCCCTTCGTCCGATCCTGTAGAAGCCCAGCACCCCGTCCACGTCTTCCTTCGTCAGGGGCCGCCGAAAGGCCCGGCGCGCAACCGTTGAAAGAATCTGCCTGGCACAGGACTCCTCCTTGGAGGCGCCAGTGGGCCGGCACACGAAGATCTTTCTCCGGCTCGGCGTATCGCCCAGTCCCGTGACGTCGTACGGACCATCGACGACGACGCGCTCAACCGCCGCTTCGGGCGCCTCTGACGCCGAGGTGATCACTTCGTCGGTGGCAAGAGGTTTCCCTGTGGGACGCGGCTGCATCACGTAGTCACGTTCCGTTCGCGTCTGGACGAAGGCCACCCCGAGCACGTGGGGTCCTGCCCTCACAGGAACGCGGACGTCGAACTTATCGTCCACATGGTGCGAATAGTCCTCCCAGTCCGGGCTCCCATCGGTGGCGCCCCCAAGAGAACGAGGGGCCGGCCTCCCAGGCGCAGGCCCCACGGCGAACACCGTGAGCCGCTCGCCGTCCAACCGAACCTCGAGCTGCTGCGCGGTCTGCAGCCCGCGAATCAAGTCGTACAGGTTCCTTCGCAGACGAACCTTGACGACGTACTCGCCGTCCGCTGGAAAATAATGGCGAACGGCCATCCCACCCCGTGACCCGAACGGCAGGTCCTCGTCCATCCGATAGTCTTGAAACCGCATTTTCGGGGCGACGTACGTGGAAGCCGGCCTCGGATTCGGATCGCCCACGGCGAGTCGCGTGATCTTGCGCGCAGCCGACATCGACCGCTCCAGCAGGGCCGGAGAGATCGAAAGGATATCGGCCATGTTGTCGAAGCCCAGGTCGGCATCGTCGGCCGGCAGGTAGGCGGTCGGGTCGATATTCAAATCGAACAGGTCGCGAATGACGTTGCCGTATTCCGTCCTGTTGAGGCGACGGGCGGTGGTCCTGCCGGGATTGGGGTCAGCCGCAGCGGTACGGTCGAGCGCGGTTTCAAGCAACGACGTGACAGCCTCGTACGTAGTTCTGTCCGGCCGCGGCGAACCGAGCGGCGGCATGGATCCGGCGCGCAGCTTTCGCACGACCTTTTCCCAGTTTTCCGCATCGTCGCCCACTCGCGCCGGGTCCATCTTGTCCAACAGCAGCCCTGCAGTCTTGAGCCGCTCGTTGTGGCACGTGACGCAGTAACGACTCAGCGTCGCCCGCGACGCCGAAAATAAAGTTGAAGTGGAAGTACTCGGGAGCTGCGTGTGTGATGGGCTTGGCTTCAGACCGAGCGACCGCAAGCTGGAAATGTGCGGGCCCGTCACCCGAGTGGCAGGAGCGCGCGCGTCCGGTGACCAGGCGGCCTGAAGATGAAGACAGCCGGCCACAGTTACAAGGAAGCCAACGATGCCCAGGCGCGCTCTCAGGGTGCTTGACATAGTCCTCATCCCGCCGCTTGCCGGCCCACTAATATATTGGTCGAGGTGCACTGTTGTCAACGGTGCGTCAGAGGTGATCGCGTCAAGCCTACTTTGTCAAATCGCAGATTTCTTTAGGGATTTGCCGTCTGCTTCGCTCGAAGACATTCCTCGATTGGCCTCGATTGGCGCAATTCAAGTGAGCAGAGGCGTGCTGCTGCAAGCCGATCGAACCGGATTCAACCGGTTCAGCGATCGGTCCAGTATTGCATGTGTTCGAAGCGGGTGGTAGAGTCCGCGACCGAGACCACCAACGCCAAATCATGACACGTGCCGTCCACCGTACCGACATCTGCGTACCGTTGTTGCGGTGCCCGGGTTGCGGCAGGCGACTTTTTGAGACGCTGACCGCCGAAACTGGCACGGATGTAAGAAATAGACGCAACGCCGCACGGCTGGTCCGTCCAATGACGCGCGATCGGGACGCTGAGACGAGGGGATCGATGTCAAGGTTTCGCGAGATGCGGCATCGGGATCGGCAGCGGCAAGGATGGATCGGTGAAGTACTTGATTCCGGATCCCGATCGCAAGGGTGGCAGCACCGCGGCGGAAGGTGTGGCCCGGATCGCGACGGAATCGTCTATGGCGCGGAAGTCGGACCGAGGCGAGTAATGAAGTACCTCAGGAAATAGGCGGCCTCGGTCGCACGCTTCCGTCTTTCGCCCGGAACAGAGGCATCGGAGGAGGAGCTATGCGGAACCAAATCGTGCGAACGCTGACGGCGCTGTTCGCGGGAGCGGCAGTCACAACCCTCCTCAGCGACGGAGCAGGTTCCATGCAGGCTCAGGCCCCTGCCGAGCCGCAGGCCCAGGGCCAGGGAGGTCCCCGGGCTGCGACAAATCTGTTTCTCGTGACGGCTGGGCCGGAGACACGCGCCGTCAACGGCAAGGTTGTCCTGTGGCCTCACGAAGAGTTGATCAAGCCGAGGCCGGCTGGTCTCAACCACATTCAGTGGGCGCCCCAATACCGAATGACGATGCAGACCCGCGCCGCAGTGGCGCCGGGCGCAGAGCCGACGAACGGGGAACTGCACGAAAACGACACCCAGATCTATATCGTCACTGCCGGGAGCGGCACGGTGCTGGTGGAAGGGACCGTGGACAAGGACAAGGATTATCTGGTCGCGCCCAGCGAGCACCGGGGGGGCCCGATCACGGGGGGCCGAAAGATCAGGATGAAAACAGGGGACGTGCTCTCAATTCCCCCGTTCACGTGGCATCAGGCCTATGGTGACCCCAACCAGAGTTTCAGTTACCTGATGGTGCACATCCACACGCCGCAGACTATCCCGTAGTCCCCTCGGTCAGTGTTGTGACAGATACGGAACGTGGAATGCCAGAGGGCCACAGCGGAAGCGTCAAGGGACTCATGTCGCGTTACGGATAGTTCGAGGCTTGCTCATCCGGCAGGGGAGCTTAAGGAGCATCTAATGACGCCTCAGCGGTGCCGTTTTTTCGCGACAATGATTTCGGTCGCCTGTCTCGGGCTGTGGACGACGATGGGCGTCGCCGGACAGGCCGGGACGACGAACGGCGAGTGGAGAGGATGGGGAGGCGATCTCGGGAACACACGCTACGCTCCGCTCGATCAGATAGATGCCGGCAATTTCAGCAAGCTCGAGGTGGCGTGGCGATTCAAGACCGACCCTCTGGGCCCCCGCCTCGAATACAACCTGCAATCGACGCCGCTGATGGTGAACGGCGTGCTCTATTCGACCGGCGGCACGCGACGTGCGGTCGTCGCGCTCGACGCCGGCACGGGCGAGCTGCGCTGGGTGTACAGCCTCGATGAAGGGAAACGGGGCCTGGCGGCGCCGCGACGGCTCTCGGGACGCGGGCTGTCCTATTGGACCGACGGCAAGGACGAGCGCATCGTCTATGTGACTCCGGGCTATCAGATGATCGCTCTCGACCCCAAGACGGGCCGCCCGATCCCGACCTTCGGCAAGAACGGCATCGTCGATTTGAAGCTGGAGATCGATCAGCCCGTGGACCTCGAGACGGGCGAGATCGGGCTGCACACGCCACCTCTCATCGCCAAGGACGTCGTGATCGTCGGGGCGGCGCACCTGGCCGGCGGCACGCCGAAGAGCATGATCCACGAGAAAGGCTACGTGCGTGGCTACGATGTGCGCACGGGCAAGCGCCTGTGGATCTTCCACACCATACCAATGGCCGGCGAATTCGGGGCCGACACGTGGGAAGCGGACTCGGCTTCCTACACGGGCAACACCGGCGCCTGGACTCAGATGGCCGCCGACGAGGAACTGGGCCTGGCCTACCTGCCGATCGAGGCGGCCACTGGCGACTACTACGGCGGTCACCGCCCGGGGGACAACCTGTTTACAGACAGTCTGGTCGCGGTCGATATCAGGACCGGAAAACGGAAGTGGCATTTCCAGACCGTGCACCATGAGATCTGGGACCTCGACATCGCATGCCCGCCGATTCTGGGCGACATCGTCGTGGACGGCCGGCGTATCAAGGCGTTGGCTCTCGCGAGCAAACAGGGGTTTGTCTACGTCTTGGATCGCGTCACGGGCGCACCCGTGTGGCCGATCGAAGAACGGCCGGTGCCGCAGTCGGATGTTCCCGGCGAAAAGACGAGCCCCACGCAGCCGTTCCCGACCAAGCCGCCACCGTTGTTCCGGCAGGGGGTAACCGTCGACGACCTGATCGACTTCACGCCCGAGCTGCGCGCCGAGGCCCTGAAGATGGTGGCGCAGTACAAGATGGGGCCGCTGTATACGCCGCCGGTCGTCAGCACCTGGCCGGCACCGCTCGGCACGCTCCTCAAAGGTCCGCTCGGTGGCGCGAACTGGCCGGGCGGATCCTTCGACCCGGACACGCGCATCATGTATGTGTACTCTCACCATTCGATCAACTCGCTAGGGCTCGTGCCGGGTGATCCGAAGCGAACGGATATGAGGTACGTGGCGGGACGGGCCGCCAATCCCAATGCGGCCGCGGGCGCCGGAGGCCGCGGCGGCGGAGGTGAAGGGGGCGAGGGCGGTGGAGGCGGCCTCGCGATTCAGGGCCTGCCCCTCGTGAAGCCACCGTACGGCCGCATTACGGCGATCGATCTGAACAGGGGCGAAATCGTCTGGGACGTCCCGCACGGCGAAACGCCTGACAACATCAGGAATCATCCGGCGCTGAAAGGCCTCATCATTCCGCGCACCGGACGCTGGGGATTGATAGGCACACTGGCGACCAAAACCCTCGTCATCGCCGGGGAGACCGGGTTCTTCACGACCCCGTCCGGGCAGCGGGGAGCCATGCTGCGCGCCTACGACAAGGCGACAGGGCGCGACGCCGGTGCGGTCTACATGCCGGCACCGCAGACCGGATCGCCGATGACCTACATGCACGACGGCAAGCAGTACGTCGTCGTGGCGATTAGCGGCGCTGGCTACTCTGGAGAATTACTGGCGTTCAGACTACCCGGTTGAGGGCCTTCGATGATTCGAACCATGTTGCGCGTGAGCATCGCGGCGATCGTGTTGTTGGTCGGCTTCGTCATCCTGGTTCCAGTCTCCGGCAGCTCTCAGACGCCCAGCGGCTCTTCACCCGGCCGACCACCGTTGTTGAGCGGACAGTTCGCG
>WUUC01228662.1_pt1 | contig 12851 bp, 7 predicted proteins | sample 6278441 | NCBI WGS metagenome assembly WUUC01 (sample SAMN13675441, study PRJNA597444) | soil metagenome | isolation source: soil | place: USA: Washington | collected 2017-10 | reverse complement strand
TCCGCGAGCGCCCACCGCAGGCGGCGGGCGCTCGGTCGCGGCCCGGCGGAGGCGACCTGGGCGCGCAGCAGCAGCGCGTCCACGGAGACCAGCTGCACCTTCGACAGATGCGAGGACTCGAGCGCCTCGAACGCGGCGGCGATGCGCTGCCACGCGGCCTCGATGTCCCCTTGGTAGAGATCGCACCAGGTCTCCACCTTCGCGCTCACCCAGTGCTGGTACGTGAACTCGTCGACGCGCCAGCGCGCCATGGCCGAGCGCACCAGGGCGCGCGCTTCCACCGGCGCGTCGCCGGCGAGCCGCGCCACGGCCAGGTATTGCGTGGCGGTCACCTCGGCGAAGAGGTTGCCGAGCTGCTCGCCCTCGCGGCGCCACACTTGCGCGCGCGCCGCGATCTCGTCGAGGTCGCCCAGCCAGAGGAGGGTATTGAAGCAGCTCGAGCGCGCCGCGTGGCACTCCCACGCCACGCCGGTGCAGCGGGCCTCGAGCTCGCGGACGCCGCTCTCCATCAGCTGCAGCGCCTCGCGGAACCGCCCGATGCTCATGCTCGCCGTACCCCGACAGATGGCGATTGTCCCGTCCAGGTAAGGGTCGCCGAGCGGCGCCGCGATACGCGCGGCCTCGTCGAGGAGGCGACTGCCGCGCTGGTGGGAGCGGCGTGCCCCGTCGAAGACCTGCATCATTCCGTAGATGGCCAGGCTGCGCGCCACGCGGCGTGGTTCGCCGGCACCGAGCGCGAGGGTGAGCGTGCGTACCAGGAAGAGCGCGGAGCGCATGGCGTCCACCGAGAGGAGCCCCTTGCCCGCCGTCCAGCACACCTCCAGCCGGCGGAGCAGCTCGGGTGCGATGTCTTCCTCGCGGCGCGCCTGGAAGCGCGTGCCGCGGACCTCGAGCCAGGCGATGCGCGCCACCACCTCGAGCAGGGCGCGCAGCGCAGTCGCCGGCCAGGCGATGCCCACCTCGGTGAGCACCGGCCGCAGTACGGCCACGCCGGCCTCGATGCGCCCGCTGACCAGCAGTTGCTCAGCGGCATGCGCCCGCAGCTCGAGCGCCCGGCTCCCCGTGCTGGCGTGGGCGGCGGAGAGGTACAGCGGGGCCGCGTCCGCGCAGCGACCCGCGTGCACCAGCGCATCGGCGCGGCGCGCCTCGAGCGCGGGGCGTTCGTGCTGCGGCGGCGCGCAGTCGAGCGCCAGCGCATAGAGGTTCGCCGCCCGTGCGAAGGCCAGGCCGGTCATGGCTGCCGTGGCAGCGCGCTCCGCGTGCGCGCGCGCCTCGCTGAGCTCGCCGGCGCCGTGGAGGTGGAACGCCAGCTCGTCGGACTCTCCCACGCCGCTCGCCTGGAGGGCCCGCGCCAGCGCTAGGTGGCAGCGCGCGCGCGCCGGCGGAAGCAGGCTGTCGAAGACGTTTTCGCGGATCCGGTCGTGATAGCTCTCCACCGGGTGGTCGCCGCGCGGCCCGCCGGTGCGCACCAGGCTCACCGAGCGGAGCGTGGCCAGCGCGCCGCGCGCGTCGCCTCGCGCCGCCGCGGCGTCCGGCCCGCCCGTGGCGGCGAAGAGCGCCACGTCCTGCGCGACCGGCTTGCCGGCGACGGCGATGACCTCGAGCAGCCGGCGCGCGTCGACCGGCAAGCGCGCCACCCGCGCGCTCATCAGCTCGTCCAGCGATACCTCGTGCGCGGGCTCGGTATGGCGCACCAGCTGTTCGATGAACAGCGGGTTGCCCTCGGACTCCCGCGCGATGCGCTCCGCGCGCAGGCGTGTCTCCGGGTCGTCGCCCGCCAGCAGCTGGCAGGCGAGATCAGAGGCGCGCTCGCTGGAGAGCGGCGCCAGCTGGATCTCACGGTGGGCGTCGCGGTTGCCGGCCGCGGCACCCGCCCCCAGCAGCGCGCCGATCCGATCGCCGGCTTCGGTACGGTATGCGCAGACCAGGAGCATTGTCGGCGGATCGGGTGGCGAGAGGATCTCCTCGAGGAGCCGCGCACTGTCGGCGTCCGCCCAGTGCACGTCGTCGATGGACACCACCAGTGGCCGCTCGATGGCCAGGCCGCGCAGCAGGCCCTTGAGGCAGCGGAAGGCGCGTCGCTGCTGTTCGTGCGGATCGCTGGCCGCTGGGGGACCTGCATCGCTGCGTGCGATGCCCGGCACCGAGGCGAGCGTCGGAAAGACGCGGGCCAGCTCGCGCTCGCCGCCGGGTAGCAGCGCCTTCACCGCTGCCGGCGGCATGCGCTCCAGTCGCCTGGCCAGCGCATCGACGAGGCTGTCGAAGGCCTTGAAGGGGACGGTCTCGCGCTCCCAGCACCGCCCTTCGAGCACCAGCGCCCCGTCGCGGCGCCGAGCTTCGAGGAAGGCACGGAGCAGCGCGGTCTTGCCCATGCCCGACCGCGCGTGCAAGCGCACCAGCGTGGGCACACCGCCGCGGGCGGACGCGAACGCTTCCTCCAGGGCGGCCAGCTCGACCTCTCGCCCCACCAGCGTGGCCGCGTGAAGCGAGCCGACCGCAGGCGCGCGCGAAGACGGACGGTGGCCCTGCGCGGCTCCGAGCCGGTCGAGCACGGTGCTGCCCGCGGGGCGCATCCCGGGGTCGCGCTGGCGAAGATCCCGTGCCAGCTCATCGAGGTCGGGCGGTACGTCGCCCACCAGGTCGCGCGCCAGCCGCGGCACGGCGGTGAGCTTCTCCCGCAGCAGATCGACGACCTTGCCGCGGATGGGAAGTCGTCCGGTGAGCGCCTCGTAGATCATGACGCCGACCGCATACCAATCCGTGGCCGGCGTGGCCGCCTCGCAGAGCACCTGCTCCGGGGCCATGTATCCGGGCGTCCCCGTGGCCGCGTGATCGTCCTCGCCGAGCGGCTGCAGGTGATCGGTCACCAGGCCGAAATCGAGCACCACCACCCGGCCATCGTCGGCGACGAGCACATTGCTCGGCTTGAGGTCCCGGTGGAGCTTGCCGGCGGCGTGCAGCGCCGAGACACCGAGCGCCAGCTGGCGCAGCGCCTCACGGAGCCGCTCCACGCCGAGGGCGTCGAGGGCCGAGCCGTGCTCGTCCTGCGACGCCGTGCCGCGCACGTGGGTGAGAAACGTCTCGCCGACGACGAGCTCCATGGTGAAGAAGCACTCCTCGCCATCGGAGACGAGCTCGTGGAGCAGCGCCAGGTTGGGGTGGGCCAGGTCGGCCGCGGCGCGGAATTCCTCCTTGAGCCGCCGGATGCCGGCCGGCTCGAGGCGCGTCAGCGTCTTCAGGGCGACCAGCCGCTTCCGCTCGAGGTCGAGCGCCTTGTAGACGATGCCCATGGCGCCGCTGCCGATCTGCTCCAGCACGCGATAGCCGTGTCGCTCCGCCGCGGCCGGGGGCACCGACACGCGCACGCCGGTCACCGGCGCTCGCACCGTTTCGTCATGCGCCCCCATCGGAGAGCGCAGCCTACCGCAAGCGCGCGGGGGCTGCGGGCGGCCCGCGTCCCTCGTGCCGGCCCCGCCCGAGCGATCGAGGCGCCGCCGCTAGCGCCGTCGATCGGCGAGCGCTCGGTCGGCGCGCTGCGCCGCCTGCCGGTTGCCCTCGGGCTCGAGCAACCGAGCCACGGCCGTGGCCGCGAAGTCACGGATCGCCACCAGCTGCGCGCCGGTGTCGTCGTTCACGTTCTGGTGCTGCGCGAGCAGCTCGAGGAGGGTGCTCGCCAACCAGGTCGGCAGGATCCCCTGATGACGCGTGAACCGTGCGTCGAGCTCGAACGCGCCGGCCTCCGCCGCCTCGATGCGGCTTGCCAGGGCGTCGAGCACGCCATCGACCTGCGCCGGCGTGCCCCAAGGCTGCACGGGCGGGGGCGCGACGAGCGGGCCACCCTTCGGTGCCGGCTCGGAGACACGCGCGTTTGCCTTGGCGTTGCCCAGGCTCTGCGCCACGCGATGCGCCGTCCATCGCCCGGCGGTCATGGCGCCATCCATGTAGCCGAGGTGCCCGCGCATGTCCGAGTACCTCGAGGCGTAGGGAGGTGGAGGATTCGGCCGGCGCATCGCGGAGCCGTCGTAGGAAGGCAGCACCTGCTCGTTGGCCAGCGACCAGGTAGGCTCCGTCGCTCGCGGTTCGAGGTTGCGCGCCTCCTCGGCGGACGCGAAGAAGACCTTCTCGTCCCATGGCTCACCGAGCGCCTGGCCCGGCGCGCCGGTGAGCTGCCCCGGCGCGAGGATGGTGTTCGGCCCGCCGCCGACGAAGGTGTCCTCCGGTGTCCAGCCGTGCATCTCGAGCTTGATGAACTCGTCGGAGGTGTCCAGCGCCCGGTCGTCCTGGAACAGCTCGCGCAGATACTTGGTGACGTACGCCTGCACCTCCGCCTTGGTGGGATTCAGCTTGCGCAGCTCGTCGGCATGCTTGCCGACGGTGAACGTCATCAGCACGAACGGTCCAGCTGTCCCCGGGACGGGCGGCGTGTTGTCCATGACCCAGAGAATGGGATAGTTCGCACCGCCGACATAGCCGTCGTAGTTCTTGCCATTCGAGTCGTGCCACCACTGGGTCTTGTAATAGGCCTGGCACTTGAAGGTCCGCCCCATCGGGTTGGCGATGAGCTCCTTGCGGCCCGGCGGCGGCGCCGGTGTCCAGGCGATGCTCTTGGCGCTGGCCGGCGAAGTGGCCATGACGACCTTGCGCGCGCGGATCACGTCCCCGGCGGTGGTGGTGACCACGACGCGATCGCCGGTGAGGTCGACGGCCGACACGCGAACGCCTCCTTGGACCTCCAGCTGTGACTCGTCCGCGAGGTGTCGCGCCAGCCCCGCGGTGCCGCCGCGCAACCAGTATTGCTGCGGGCCCCCGGCACCATCGTTGACCTCGTTCAGGAACCCGCCGTTGCAGGCGGTGTACCAGAGCAGGTAGTAGGGCGAGATCTCGTCGAGCTCGACGGAAAGGAGCGCCTCGACGGAGATGCGCACCAGGTCCGCGACGGGCGGAGTGACCCAGGCCTTGCTGCCGAGCCATTGCTCGACCGTGACGGTGTCGAGCTGGAGGAGGCCGGCGGCACCCTCCCACGGCTGCACCACGTCGATGCGCATCTCCTGGATGGTCATCTCGGCGAGCAGGCCGATCATGCTCAGCGCATTCAAGAGGCCGAGCTGCGGAGGCACGCCGGGGATGCCGAGCAGCGCGTCGTCGGACGCGAACACGTATCGCTCCCCGGCGAGCACCATCACCTCGTGCGGGTGGCCGATGCGCAGGTTGGCACCGTTCACCAGGTCGTTGGGAGCACGCCGGGCGATGAGCGCCATGATCTCGTTCTGCATGTCGCCCACGTACTCGGCGCCGTGGTCGAAGCGCAGCGCGGTCCCCGCGGGCTGGTCGGGATCGTAGCTGTAGGCGCGACCGCCGACGTGATCGCTGTAGGCATCGATGATGCGGAAACGAACGCCGAGGTTCTTCAGCTCGGTGGCGGCGGAGAGGCCGGTGAAGCCGGCGCCCACGATCAGGACGTCGACCTCGGAATCACTGGGCATGGGTGCCTCGCGGGTTGGTGGGAAACCTGCAGCAGATAGGGCGCGGCGGCGGCGGCTGATGGCGATGTAGGTTCATCCGTGCCGCCAGAGCCGGCCGTGAGCGATCCCGCAGGGCACCAAGGTCAGGGTGCGGGGGCCATGGTCATTCCTTCGATTGCGGGTGCGCCGCGCCTCACCTTCGCGCCGGCACGGTCCGCTCCGGCACCCACACGAATGCGTCGCCCTTCACGCGCACCGCACCCACGCCCGGGAACGGGAAGTGGCCGGCGAAGAGACGGAGATGCTCGTCGGCCGCGCGTTGCAACAGAGCGCGCCGACTGGCGCGCGCCAGGTCGGGGTTGGCGCCGGAATCCCACTCGATGGGCCAGTCCGGGCGCTCCACCGAGACCACCGAGTGGTGCGCCGAGTCACCGATGAACAGCAGTCGGTCGGTGCCAGAGCGGATCGAGTACGCGCTGTGGCCCGGCGTGTGGCCGCGGACCTCCACGGCGGCGACGGTCGGGAAGAGCTCGGCACCCGGCTGGAAGGGGGCCACCTTCGGCGCGATGGTGGCCACGAGCGCTGCGTGATCCTTGTCCGCCCGCATGGCCTCCCACTCGGGTGCCGAGAGATGGATCGCTGCATTGGGGAAGGCCAGGGCTCCGGCCGGCGTCGAGAGGCCGCCGACGTGATCCGGGTGGGAATGGGAGATGAAGATGTCGGTGACCCGCGCCGGCTCGAACCCGGCGGCCCGCAGCGACGCGGGCAGGCGGCCACCCTTCGCCCACGACACGGTGCCGGCGCCGGTGTCGAACAGGAAAACGCGGTCGCCGTCCTGGACGAGCAATGGCTGGATGCTGACGTCGATGGTCTCCGTGGTGCGACCCGCCGCCGCCAGGAGGTCGGCGACGGCCTGCGGCGGGTGCCCGAGGCCGAACGTCTTGCCGTCGTTGGGGACCTGGATGTCGCCATCCTTCAGCGCGAACGCGGGGAGCGCGCCGATGGTGAAGCGGAAGACGTCGGTGCTGGCGGCAGGCGCGGCGGCGGGGGCCACGGCCGGTGCAACGACCGCGCCTTGCGAGCAGGCGGCCGCGAAAACGAGCGCGGCGAACAGAGCGAGACGGGCGTTCATCGGTTGTCCTCGGCTCCGGCAGATACACGCGCGCGGTGCCGAGCGGTAGCCGCTGCAGCCTCTACCGAGGATTGCGCGCGGAGGTCACCGGCTGCCGCGCATCGCCGCGTGGGCCTGCTCCAGGGCTTCGGCTTCTTCATCCGCCTGCGCGCCGGAGGCATCGATGTGGTGGACGCCCCCGATGCGAAGGCGCGCCTCGCCGGCGCCGGCGCCGGCCTCGGCGTCGACGCGCAGCCGCGCCTGCTGCAGCCGATCGCGTTGTGCGAACGCCAGCAGCGCGCCCAGGGCCAGCACCCCCGTGACGGCGAGGCCGTGCTGCGCGCTGAGGCTCGGCATGAGCACCGGGAAGGTCACGAAGACGTTCCAGGCGACGAGCTTCCACGCGACGGCCACCGTCGCTCCGGCGCCCGCCGCCAGGCCGGCGAGAACAGCCGTTGCCTGCCGATCGAACCGGCTGAGCGCCTCCGAGGCGAGCAGGAATGGAAGCGCGCCGAGGGCGCCGACGGCCACGAACCACATGGGGGCGATGCCGATCAGCGACGCGAACGCCATGGTGACGGCGGCCGCGAAGGAGAGCAACACACCCCAGGTGCGATGGCGAACGGCGGCGAGCAGCCCGACGATCATCAGAGAGGAGACGACCACGGTGAACCAGCGGTCGTAGGCCACGCTGCGAGCGAGCGTCGCGAAGGCGACGAGCTGTGCGGCGAGGAGCGACGTCTGGACGCTGCGCGGGAGCACGACCCGAGACAGCGTAGGCCACGGTCCGGAATCGGCAACCTACCCGTCCACAATCACGTCGAAGGCGAGCGGCGGCGCCGCGTGGTCGAAGTACCAGGCTTCGGCCTCGTGCCACTGGCGCTCCCAGGGCCCGATGCCGCCTTCGCGCGCGAGAAGGCGGGTGATGCGCGTCTCGTCGCGCACACGGACGAGCACGCAAAGGTCGATGAGGTCGCGTAGCTCCGGGCGTGCCGCGTAGACGCCGTCGACGAGCACCACGGGGTGTGGGTCCAGGTGAGTCGGCTCGAGCTCGAGCCGCCCGTCGAAAACGTGCCAGTCGAACGCCAGGTAGCCCGCGCTCTGTCCGGCCCGCAACGCCTCGAGCACCGATCGCAGTCTTCGCCAGTCGATGCAGTCGCGGGCGCGGTCCTCTGGGCCGTCACCTCTCACGTCGACGCCGCCGGCGAAGAAGCCGTCACCGTCCAGCACGATCGCGTCCAGCACCTGCGCCAGTCTCGCCGCCAGCGTCGACTTGCCGGCTCCGCTGCGGCCGTCGATCGCGACGATGCAGGGACGAGCGAGCTCGCCTGCGCGCTCGCGCACGAGGGCGGCGAGCGGCTGGAGATCGGCGGTGCCAAGTCGGATCGTCATGCCATCCGGGGTGCGAGCGGCTCCTGACCGCGGCCACGCCTGCACGGGCACGCGGCCGCCACGCGTGCGCTCAGCGTATCGCCGGTGGCGCTCGAGAGACGCTAGCATCGCCCTCGCCGTGGCTCGCGCTCGCGGCACGACGCGGAGGAAAAGTTCATGCGCTCGCCCACCATCCCAGCCGTGCACGATGGTGGGCGCCTCTGCGCGGCGTTGCTAGCCGCCCTCGCCTGCAACGCGGCATGCTCCAACGAGCCGGTGCCTTCGCCCGTCGCCGACCCCGCGCTCGACGGCGGCGACCGCCAGGACGCCGACGCCGACGCGCCCTGTCCCGCCTCGGGCGTCGGCAAGGGGCCATGGGCCATGCGCGTCGACGCCAGCTCGGCGGTCGTGCGCTGGGAGGCGTGCCGGCAAGGAAGCACGCCCGAGGTGCGGTTGATCGACGACGCCGGTGGGGTGCCGCTCGTGTTCACGGCGCAGGCGACGCCGGTGGAGCGCAAGGAGACCTATACCGCGCCGCTTCGAGCTGAAGCACCGGCAGACGTCGCCGGGACTTACTGGATCCACGAGGCACAGCTCGCCAATCTCGCTGCCGCCACCTGCTACCGATACGAGCTCGTCGCCGAGCCAGCCCGGCAGGGGAGGGTGTGCACGGGACGACCGACCGGTGTGCCATTTCGCTTCGTGGCCATTGGCGACACCAACCCCGGCCTGGGTGACGCGTCGACGCGCCTCGTCGCGCAGCTCCCCCGCTCCGGGGCGGACTTCGTGATTCACGGCGGCGACATCCAGTATTTCGATTCGGGCTTCGACACCTGGGCGTCGTGGTTCGAGACGATGCAGCCCATGCTCTCGCTCGGCGCGTTCTATCCGGCCATCGGCAACCACGAAAGCGAGAACCCGGACGAGCGCGAGCAGTACGTGCAGCCTTTCTTCGGGGGCGCGGGCTTCCCGAAGGCGTCGACGTTCTATTCCTTCGACACCGCCGGCGTGTGGTTCTTCGCCCTCGACACGGAGGAGCCTCTGCTGCCCGGCTCGCCGCAGGGCGTGTGGTTCGCCAAGAGCCTGGCGGCCGCGGCGGCGTCGCCGGGGTACCGGTTCTCCGTCGTCTATTTCCACAAGCCCTGGGTCACCTGTGGCGACAAGTCGGAAGACCTGGTAGCGCGCCAGCAATTCGAGCCGCTCTTCCTGGAGCATGGCGTGGTGCTGGTGATCCAGGCGCACATGCACGGCTACGAGCGTTTCGAGGTCGGCCCATTGACCTACCTCACCTCGGGTGGCGGGGGCGGGCTCCTCGGCGACGTCGACGAGAACATCGGGCGGCCCGTGTGCGCCACGCGCGCCGCGTCCGGCCGGGACCACCATCTGATCGTCTTCGACGTCGGCCGACGCTTGCTCTCCGCGCAGGTGCTCGGCGTGGACGGGCGCGTCCTCGACTCCTTCTCGAAGCCGGTAGCCGGCGCACCAGGAGACCGGCCGTAGCCGCACGCCCGGCTGCCTCGAAAGCCCTCCTTTGCGAGGCGTACTGTCGGTAGAGTGGCGGTGGGCATGGGGGATGAGTCGCTGAGCACCTCACGCGACCCGGGCGCCGGGCGATGGCCGCGCCCGGGCGCGAGGGCGTGGCCGTCGTGGTGAGTGCCGCCGCCAAGGTCACCAGCGCCACCACGGAGATCAGCTGGAGCTCCGAGCAGCGCGTCGCGCACGTTCGCTACGTGCAGGGCGCGCGGCTGGCCAGCGAGGACGGCGACTTCCTGGTCGATGCGCTCCGGGGCTGGGTCGGTTCCGAAGGCGAGCCCTTCGCCATCCTGGCCGACGCCGCCGGGCTGCAGGGGACCGACGGCGCATATCGAGCGAAGGCGAGCGGCTTCTTCCGGCTGCACCGTGATCACTCGTTCATCGCCCTCATCCACGTCGGTCCGGTGATCCACGTGGTGGTGGAGCTGTTCAGCCTGGGGACGGGAATTCCGCTGAAGACCTTCCCCAGCGAGGTCGCCGCTCGGTCCTGGTTGCGGAGCAAGGGGATCGCCACGTGACGGGCGCGCCCTCGTTCGAGGACATCTTCACGGTGATGGCAGCGGCGTCCGTGGGCGATCTGGCCTCACGGGTGGCGCTGCCGGCGGACCCGCAGCTCGACGACACGGCGACGAAATTCGCGATTGCCCTCAACATCCTGCTCGACGACCTCGCGTTCCGTGCCGCCGCCGGTGACCGCCAGCTCGCCGAGCGCGAGCGGATCGCGACCCGCCTGCGCATGCTGGCGGACGCGGCCCGCGAGTTCTCCGCCGCGACCGACGATCTCGAGCGCTTGCTCGACGCCGTGGCGCATCGGCTCAGCGACGCGGTGGGTGATCTGGCCGGTGTCAGGCTGCTCAGCGAGGACGGCCAGTGGCTAGTGCCGGCCGGTACCGTGTACCACCGCGATCCGGCGCTGCTGGCGCTGGCCCGCGAGGGCGACGTCGCCGAGCCGCAGCGCATCGCCACCGGAATGTCCGGCCAGGTGGCGAGCACCGGCCAGCCGCTGATCGTCTCCGCGAGCAGCACCGCAGAGCTGGTGGCAAACGTGGAGCCCAGGTACCGCTCTTTCTTGGAGCGCCTGGGCGCCACCACCGCGCTCGCCGTTCCCCTGGTCTGCCGGGGGAGGATCCTCGGCGTGGCCAACCTCGTCCGCAACAGCCCCGGCAAGCCCTACGACGACGAGGACCTCCGCTTCGTGCAGGGCATCGCCGACCACGCGGCGCTGGCCATCGAGAACGCCCGCTCCTACGCGGCGGAACGGGAAGCGCGGGACGTGGCGGAGAAGGCGGCCCGGGCTCTGCGCGAGTCGGAGGCCAGGTTCGCACGCCTCGCCGAGTCCGGGATCATCGGGATCCTGGTGGCGAGGCTCGACGGGACCGTCCTCGGGGTGAACGACATGCTCCTCGACCTGATTGGATACTCCCGCGAAGAGATCCTGTCGCAGAAGGTGGCGTGGAGGCAGCTGACGCCGCCGGAGTGGGCCGAGGTCGACGCGCGGGCCATCGAGCAGCTGAAGAGCTCCGGTGTCGCAGGCCTTCGCGAGAAGGAATACATCCGCAAGGACGGCGTGCGCGTCCCCATTCTCCTGGGCTCGGCCATGCTGGAGCGCGACAGCGACGAGTCCATCACGTTCGTCCTCGATATCACCGAGCGCAAGCAAGCCCAGCACAAGGCACGCCTGGCGGCCATCGTCGACTCGTCCGACGATGCCATCGTCGGCAAGACGCTGGAAGGCGTGGTCACCAGCTGGAATCACGGCGCGCAGCGGCTCTTCGGGTACTCGGCGGAGGAGATCATCGGCAAGCCCATCGCCGTCCTCGTGCCGCCGGAGTGTGCCGGCGAGGAGCCGAGCATCCTGGCAACGGCCGCGCAGGGCGTGGTCAACCGCTTCGACACGGTGCGCTTGCGGAAGGACGGTAGTCGCGTCGATGTCTCGGTGACCATCTCCCCGGTGCGCGACGCCGCCGGCCGCGTCGTCGGCGTCTCGAAGGTGGCGCGCGACATCACCGAGCGCAAGCGCGTCGAGGAAGCGCTGGCGCGGGCCAAGGACAAGGCCGAGTCGGCGAATCGCGAGCTGGAGGCGTTCAGCTATTCGGTCGCGCACGACCTGCGCACGCCGCTCCGCGGAATGAACGGCTTCGCGCAGCTGCTTCTGGAGGGATACAGCGACAAGCTCGACGCCGAGGGACAGGACTGGCTCCGGCGCATCCGCGTCAACGCTCGGAAAATGGGCGAGCTCATCGACGGGCTCCTCTCGCTGGCGCGCGTGACCCGGAGCGAGCTGCGGCCGGCACCGGTGGATCTGTCGGCGCTGGTCGGTGACATGGCAGCGGAGCTGCGTGCCGCGGAGCCGGAGCGCGCCGTCGAGCTGCGGGTGCAGCCCGATCTCCACGCCGAGCTGGATCCGCGCCTGGCGCGCGTCGTTCTGCAAAACCTCCTCGCCAATGCCTGGAAGTTCACCAGCAAGGCGGAGGCGCCGCGCATCGACGTCGGGGCCATCGAGCAGGATGGGGCTCCCGTCTTCTTCGTGCGCGACAACGGGGCGGGGTTCGACATGGCGTTCGCCAACAAGCTCTTCGCGCCCTTCCAGCGCCTCCACGGCGGCGATGAGTTCCCGGGTACGGGGATCGGGCTGGCGACGGTGCAGCGCATCGTCAACCGCCACGGCGGGCGGGTATGGGCCGAGGGCGCGGTCGACGGCGGGGCGACCTTCTATTTCACCGTCCCGGCACCGGGGGCCCGAGCGCAGGCCATGACGCCGTGAATCCGCGCGCCGAAAGCGTGGCCCCACGTCGCCGCGCCCGGCAAAGCTCGGTCAGGCGGGGCCTGGCGCTCGGCGGTCGATGGTGCGGCTGACCGCTACCAGCTGCTCGCGGAGCCAGACGTGCGCCGGGTCCTCCTGTACGCGGTCGTGCCAGTAGGCGGAGACGGTGAAGCGCGGCAGGGCGATGGGCGGCTCGAGCAGGCGGAGGTCGAACGCCGATGCCAGGCGCTTGGCAGGGCGCACGGGCATGGTGACGATGAGGTCGCTCGAGGCGACGATGGCCGGCGCGGCCAGGAACGACGGCACCATGGCCACCACGCGCCGCACCTTCTTGCGGCGCGCCAGGGCGTCGTCGACGACGCCGCCCCGGGTGCCCCCCGGCGCGATGAAGACGTGGCCGAGCTGGAGAAAACGATCGAGGTCGAGGCCGCGGCGGAGCACGGGGTGACCCGCGCGCACCGCGCACACGTAGCCCTCGTCGAAGAGCGGGCGGCGCCGGATGTGCGCGGCGCCGGCGAGGGCGTCGACCGCGAAGAAGAAGTCGAGCTTGCCGTCACCGAGCGCGGGCGCCGCGTCACCGCCCACGGGCCGGACGACGAGATCGATCCCG
>WUUC01097430.1_pt1 | contig 12851 bp, 10 predicted proteins | sample 6278441 | NCBI WGS metagenome assembly WUUC01 (sample SAMN13675441, study PRJNA597444) | soil metagenome | isolation source: soil | place: USA: Washington | collected 2017-10 | reverse complement strand
GGCATTATCGCCGCCGCGCTCGCCCTCACCCACCACGAACACCACCGTTGTTACTGACAACACCTCACTGAGCCTCGCGCGGCACCGGGCACGCCCTTAAGGGGCAGGCGGGAGAGACGCCTGCCCCTTCTGGGCGCGCACCACCTTGGAATGGGTGGGGTGAGGTGGGGTTTTGGTGGGGTGGGGTTTGGTACCCGAAAGGGTGAACGAACAGGCGTGCGAATTCGGGTAGAATAGGGGGCATGGCGAGTTCCCAGGCGATAGCGCGGATGGAGCGCATCAAGGAACTCGCACGCCAGCGTCGGTTGATTGATGCGGCACTGTTGGCGGAAATCGCGGAAATGGACCGTGAGGACACCGCGAAAGACGCCGGCTACACCCGCCTCCCCGCATTGTTGGCCGAGGTCCTCCACATCACCCGAGCGTCGCGATCCGGATGGTGCGCCGCTCGGAGCAGATCACCGAGATCCTCACCCCAACCGGGCACCTCACCCCGGCACCCTTGCCAGCGATGCGAGCAGCGATGCGGGCCGGGTTGGTGAATGGGGAGCAACTCCATGAGGCGCCACCGCGATGAAAGAACTGCCGGACTGGGTGTTCGTAGCGGATCGGGAGATGGTGGAAACCACCCTCACCGGCACCGCCACCACAGCAGACCCGTCCGCGGTGGCCGAGCAGGCCACCATCCTGCGCACTCACTTCAACGTCGACGGCAAGGAACCCAAGCATGAGGATGGGTTGGTCGAGCCCCACAACTCCTTCACCTACCAGCGCACGTCTGATGGGGCATGGATTTCACGGGTCATGTGAGCGGGAGTGCGCGGAGCTGCTCGAGAACCTGATCCACGCAGTCCCCGAACTTCGAGGACGAGGCCACAGTGCGCCAACTAGTCGATAGAGCTGCCGGGTGTTGACCAGCCGGGCCAGCGCTGGCGCGGCGAACAAGCCAGGCTGGTCGGGCACCGGGCGCGAGCCGGTCACCTGGCGCCCGCCGCTCAGCACGGCGTCTCCGATCACTTGCCAATCCACGCGGTGGCCGCTGCTCCCGGAGCCCGGGCACACCAGCGGCTCGGTCATCCGTTAGACGCCTGGCCGGAACAGCATGCCGGCGCCTGGTCCGAACCCAACGGCGCGACAAACACATCGCGGCCGCCCGCCGCCTCCGCCGCAGCAACCAGCCCTGTCACCACGACCAACACCGGACCCGCGACCCACCGAGACCCCAGCATGGCCCCACATAGGACCTATAACCGGGCCAGGTCGACTCAAGTCGTGATTTGGCCACTGGCACGGCCATTCATCTGATGCATGGCGTCAACGATGTCGTGCCGGGGGCCGGCGCGCTGGTCGATGAGGGAGCGCGGGGGCGGTACTGGCCGCCTTCGCTGGTACACCGACACCTTCTTTGCCGGAGTCGATTCTCTCAGCGGGCTGCCGAGGCCTAGAACGCGACCTCGCCGATGGCGACTAAGTTCGGAGACTGTCTCTTTCAGACATTTCGTGAGCGGACCCCGTGGCCGGGCCGAATCGTTACGGGAATACCCTCTGACCATTACCGCCTTGGCGGAAACACATCTCCCCGCTGCGGCGAATCAACAGTGACAGTGCGGAGCAGAGGAGTGGCATCGCCCATGGGACTACCTGGCACGGTTGACGGCACCGGCGAGGACCTGCTCCGGCCGGAGACGTGGGCGACGCTAGTGGACGCGATCCTCGCCGGCGAGTGCACGCCGTTCCTCGGGGCCGGCGTCTGCGTGCCGTATCTGCCGACCGGCGGCCGGCTCGCCTTGGAGCTCGCCGAGGGGTACGGCTACCCGCTCGAGGACGTCACGAATCTGGCTAGGGTTACCCAATACATCGCGAGCATGCGAGACACCGCGTCGGCCAAACGCATTGTCTGCGAACGGATCCGGCGGGCAATGGAGGAGACCGACAAGCAGTTGGGCGGCACACTGCCGAACAACCACATAATGCTGGCCAGGCTAGGGCTGCCGATGTACGTGACCACCAATTACGACGACTACCTGCAGCGCGCCCTTGGTTCCAGACCCAGGATCCGACCAGAAACTGAGATCTGCCGGTGGAACGACCGGCTTACCGAGGAGCTACCGCAGTATCTCAGCAATGAGCCGACTGCGTCCGAACCGCGGATCTTCCATCTACACGGGTACCTCGAGAAACCTAATTCGATCGTGGTGACCGAGGACGACTACATCGATTTCACGGTCAGCCTGGCCCGACGCACCGACAAGCGAAACCCGGTCCTTTCGCACTTCGTCCGCAGGGCATTGGGTAATACCAACCTCCTCTACATCGGCTACAGCTTAGAGGATTGGAACTTCCGCGTCCTCATGCGCCATCTCATCACCCAGCAACGGGTGCTGCCGCACAGCATGCACAGCAGCGTCAGCATCCAGCTCTCGAACGATCGGATTCCGGTGGAGCAGCGCCGGCGGGCCGAAGGGTTCCTCGAAAAGTACCTGAAGGTGTCGTCGTCAATCGAAGTCTTCTGGGGTGACGCTGGCGAGTTCCTCGAGGCTCTGCTGCGCCAACTGGACCGCGCCAGGGAAGGGAGCAAGGCGTCATGACGACGAGTGTTGAGGAGCCGGTCGAGGCGGTCGAGACGCACCGCACAAATCCGTTTCCTGGCCCGAAGGCCTACAGCGGCGATGATTGGCTCTATTTCTTCGGCAGAACTGACGAAATCGAGGAACTCACCTCGCTGGTTCTGTCCAGCAGTGCGACGCTGCTCTACGCACCGTCGGGCACCGGGAAATCGTCGCTGTTACAAGCCGGATTGGCACCGCGTCTCGAGCAACGCTTTGACTTCGTCATCCTGCCGACGGTCCATCTGGGCCGGGACGCGCGGGAATCGACCGGTGACGGCCAGACCAACCAGTTCGTCAGTGCCGTGTGCGACACGGTTCGTGTCATCGACGAGGACGACGTTACCGCGTCGGACATCGCCGCCGCGGCCGCGACCCGGCGGCCTGACGACTCGCGCCGGGTCCTACTGATCCTCGACCAGTTCGAGAAGGTCTTCAGCGATCCGACCCTGTGGGCCGAGCGGGACGAGTTCTTCGTCAGCCTGACCGCCGCACTCGACAGGAACCCGTGGCTCCGCGCCATCATCGCGCTGCGCAGCGACTACCTCGCCGAGCTAGTCCCGCACGAACCCAAGCTGCCAGGCAACCTCATGGTGCGGTACCAGCTCGAGCACCTGGACGAGGCCAAGGCGCGGACGGCGATCAGCGAAGCGTTCGAGGCGACCGGGGTCGAGTTGGCGGACAAGGACCTCGAGACCCTGCTCGACCTATTGCTCGAGGACGAGCAGCGGCGTCGGTTCGGCCAGCGGATCCGAGCCAGGCACATCAACACGATCCAGCTGCAGATCGTCTGCCGGCCGCTGTGGAAGGAGCTGCGCCACCGGGAGGGCCCGGTCGTGCCGGTGCTGACCCGTGACTCGACGTTGGGTCTGCGCGCTTCGATGTCGCAGTTCGTCGACGAGGCCATCGTGACCGCGGTCAGCCGTGGCCGCACCGACGAAGCGGCGATTAGGTTGTGGCTGTCCCAGCGGCTGATCTCCATGAACGGCATGCGCGCGTTCGTTCAGGTGGAAGAGCAGCAAACCGATGAGCTACCCATCCGTGCGGTCGAGGCACTTGCCGAGGCCAAGCTGATCCAGCTCGAGCAGCGGCACGGCACGCGGCTCGCCGAGCTAACGCATGACAGCATGGTGGAAGGCGTGCGCGCGTCGAATGACGCCTGGTTGCGCTCGCGCTACCACCAACAGCGCCGCCGGATCTCGGTCCTGCTGCTCGTGGTTCTGCTCGGCCTGATCGGGATCTTCCCGTTCCTGCGCGCGTCGAATCAAGAACAGGACACCGACACCGACATAAGGCGAACGCTCGATCTCGGTGGAGGTCCGCAGCAAACGGAATTCACCAGTACGGGGCGGGCGGTGGCGGTCACCACCGAACTCACCAACCTGGAGCGATCAGACCGAGCGATCACCTTGACGGTCATCAAGGGCGACGGCTCCAAGGCCGTACTCGGTGCGGGCACGCTCAAGGCCAATTCCGAACATTCCGTCACGGTGACCGTGCCGACCAGCCGCGACCAGCTTTACGCTGTCGTTCTCGCTCCGGAACGCGATGGCCAGCCTATCCAGCTCACGCTGACGATCTCCAACTTGGCCCGCGCGGTGATCGATGAAGACGAGACGACCGGCATCGGCAATCCGAGAGTCGCAGTACACGTCCAGGCACAGGCCGAGCGGTTTACTCGGCTGTCGGTGTCGGGCGGTGGCCACCTCAGCTCGATCTTCGGCCTGCCAGTGCTCGTGGCCAATGGGCAATTTGGCTCCTACCCCTACGCGATCTCGAACGCCGGAGGACCGTGGGCCAGCGTTCCGAACCTTCAGGACAGTTCCTCGGAGAACTGGGTGATCGCGCAGGGGACGTCCGATCGTCAAACGGCGGTGCTCAGCCTCGTCGACCCACGAACCGGTGCCCTACCAACGTCGGCAACAGTCCGCCGCACGGTCCTTCCCCAACCCATCCGGCTCGAGCTGGATCGTCTCGAGCGCGTTTCGGTCACCGGCGCCGCGATCACGGCGTTCTCCCTCGGGGAGGACACCCCTCAAGTCTGGGCCGACGTCACCTGTGATCAGACCGCAGAACTCTACCTGCTCGGCACAGCCGACAAGCCCGCACCTTTCTATCGCAGCTGGCGGTCTCGCACCCCGGGTAGTAGATCCGCGCTGCTACCGCTCGAGCTGGAACCTGGGAACCATCAACTGTTGATCGCCAGCCCGAGTAGTGACAAGAAGCTGGAGTGCACGGTTGCGATCCGGCCGCTCAGCGGGCCGACAGTAAGCAAGCTCGGCCAGCAACGTCTCTCGATCCCGGCCGGTCAGGACTTCGCGGCCTACGTGTTGAGCCTCCCGTCGAGTGCAGTGCTCACTGCAGCCAGGTCCGAAGCGATGTCGATTCAGCTGCTGTGCAAAGAGACCGCGGACACGACTCAGGGGAATGTCGAGCGATTCCTTGCCTTTGTGCCGAAGGGCTCGCGGTGCACCCTCCTACTTTCCAGACCACTGTCCGCACCAAGCAACGGCGGTGCGCTGGAGCTGGCCCTGTGGATAGCGTATGGGGGCGATAGCTGATGCGCGCCGGTTTCTACGCCCCGGCCACCGTGTTCGCATTGCTCGGCGTGCTGGATCTCAGCCTCGCGCACGTCACATTCTTTCAGCTGCGCGGCGGTCTGTCGACCTACGGTGCCTATGTCCTTGCGCTGCAGGTTGTCCTGACGATGTTCCTGGTCGCAGCCATCGACGACGCCCGCGACAGCGCCTTCGCCGACTGGCATGGGCTGCGGGACTTTTATGCGTCGAGACCCGTGCCCGCGCTCCTGCTCGCATTTGGGGTCGCGGCAAGCATGACGACGATCGCGGTCGGTGTGCTCGGGCGCAACACCATGATGTTGCCGTTGCGCCCGGGTGTGGCGACGATGTGGAGCGAGCTGGCACTCGGGGTGGTTTTCGTTCTGACCGTCCTGGTGCAGGTGGGTGCCGAGGGTCGCGGCGCGGCCGGCTGGTGCGTGGGGTTCGCGGGTGGTTGCGTAGCCGGGCAGATCCAGTTGGCTGCCAACGTGAACATGCCCTTGACGGTGCTGGGCTGGTCCCTGTTCGCCGTGATGGTCTACGGGTTGGTTGTGCTCGTCAGAATCGTGATTGTGCGCCGGAAGCGTGCACCGGTGGCAGCATGAGATTCTTCCGCAAGATCGCCCGGAGAGTGTGGCGTGACCTCCGGGCCGGGCAACATCTGGACACCTATGTCGCGGTCGCAGTCGCAGTCGTGTTCGCCGTGCTGGGTGTTATCAACGACGTGATCCCGAACGGGGTCAAGTGGTCAGCGTTGTTCGCCGGGATCGGCGTGTTGCTGTACCGGACCGCGCTTTCGGATCTCTCCGGCGCAACCGAGCAGCTGCTCGCCGACCGCGACGCGTTCGCGGATGCGCCGTTTCGGACGCTGCTAACCGACGCGGTGCAGCTGTGGATCTTCGCGCCGTCCGCGGTCAACGTGCTCAACCCTCAGCACTGCCAGGAGATTCGGCAGTTTATCTTGGATCGGGGTAGCGGTGACGTGCGGGTGGCCGTACTGGATCCGGCGAACACCGCCGCCACTGCTCTCGCGGTCAAGCAGCTCGACGAATCACTGCAATACCCGCTGCAGGACTTTGTCAGCAGCCAGACCACGGTCGTCAAGCAGCTTCGGAAGATGGCCGCGTGGAACATGAGCGGGCGGTTCTCCTATAGGTTCGTGGACTACAACCCAGGATTCAGCATGGTCGCGGTGAACCCGTCCCGCCGGGACGGTCGCATCGTCGTCGAGTTCCACGGCTACCGCAACGAGGCGGTCAGCTCCCGCATGCACCTGACGTTGACCCGACACGACAGCGAGCGCTGGTTCCAGTATTGGGTCCAGCAGTTCGAGGCGATCTGGTCGAGCGCGCGGCCCGACCCGGGCTGACGCATACCCTGCGCCCACTAACCACATCGGCGCTCACTCCACACGCCCGGCACCCCAGGCGCCACCACTACCCCTGTCTTACCCTCTCACCCGTGCACTACCAACCCGGCGCCACCAACCTCCCACGCCGCTCAACCCAGTGCACCTGAACCCCCACCCCAAGGTGGCTCGTGCCCAGAAGGGGCAGGCACCTCTCCCGACTGCCCCTTGGACGTGCCCCGTGCGGCACCGACAGTGCGCGCCACCGCCACCCTCGAAGAACCCCGACGCCGCCAAACCCATTACCACGATAGCTCGTGACACGACGCCTGCGACCCAGCCGACTCTAACTGCAGCGTCGCATGCTCGATACCGTACCGAGACGCCAACATCTCCTGCGCCGACTGCAGAACCTTCGTCTGATCCGCCCCGACGCTAACCGTCAGATGCGCCGATGCTACTTCCATTCCCGAGGTTAGGGTCCACACATGAAGGTCGTGTACCTCGTCGACGCAGGCCAATTCTGACAGGGTGCGAATCATTTCGTTGACGTCGACTCGTTCTGGCGCGTGCTGGAACAGAATGCGCAACGAGCGCCGGGCGAGGGTCCAGGTGCGGGGTAGCACGAATAGTCCTATGGCGACACCGATGATCGGGTCGGCATAGCGCCACCCAAATAGCAGAGTGACGGCTCCGCTGATCAGGACGCCGATTGAGCCGATTAGGTCGGCCAACACCTCTAGGTATGCACCGCGGAGGTTCAGGCTTTCGGAGGAACGCTTACGTAGCAACAGGAACGACGATATGTTCGCCACCAGGCCGAGTGAGGCGGCGATCAGCACGGGTAGGCCGGGCACGTCGGGTGGGGAGGCTAGGCGGGTGGCGGCTTCGTAGATCACGTAGCCGGCGACGCCGAACAGCAGTACCGCGTTGGCGAGGGCGGCTAGGACTTCGGCGCGGTAGAGGCCGAAGGTTCGGCTGGGGCGGCCTGTGGAGCGGTTGGCCACGATGATCGCGGTGAGGGCCAGGCCCACTCCGACGACGTCGGTGAGCATGTGGGCGGCATCGGATATCAGGGCCAGGGACGACGTGGCGAGGCCGACGACGAGCTCGACGATCATGAACACCGCGGCGATGGTGAAGGCAGCGCTGAGGGCGCCGAGGTGGCGACCGGATGCGCTAACGGCGCCGTGATCGTGGCCCATCATTGCCCTTCCCGCGTGGGTACCAGGAGAACATATTGTCACATGCGCATGAGTGCAACTTCTCACTCGCCCTGGCTGGCGACGCGGTCGATCCAGCGGCCCATTGCCCTGGTCAGGGTGGGTGAGATCCGTCCGGCCATGGCGGTTAGGCGAGCTTCCGGGGTGACGGGGACGACGACGCGGTTGTCGCGGATGGCCTTGAGCACGGCGCGAGCCACCTTGTCGGGGCCGTAGCCGCGGCGGCGGTAGGCGGTGGTGGCTCGTTCGCGCCGCACCGGTTCCTCGTCGGCGGAGGTGCCGACGAAGCGGGTGGTGTTGGTGATGTTGGTGTTGACGACGCCGGGACAGATGGCGCTGACGCCGACGCCTGCGGGGCGGAGCTCGCCGGAGAGGCATTCGGCGAGCATGAGGACGCCGGCTTTGGTGGTGGAGTAGGCGGGAAGGTTGGGGGTGGCGAAGAAGCCGGCCATCGACGCGGTGATCACCACGTGGCCGCCTTCGCCCCGGGAGACCAGGGGCGGGACAAAGGCGCGCAGCGTGTTGACCACGCCCCAGAGGTTCACGTCGAGGACGCGTCGCCAGTCCTCCTCGCTGGTGTCGAGGAACGGGCCGGATACGCCGATGCCGGCGTTGGCCATGATCACATCGGGTACGCCGTGGTCGATCAGCACTGTTTCGGCGAGTTTGGCCGTGGCCAGGCCGTCGGCCACGTCGAGTTGGTAGGCCACCGCGGTCGCGCCACAGGCGGTGGCGGTGGCCTCGGCGGAGGCGAGGTCGATGTCCACGCACAGCACGTCGGCGCCCTGCGACGCGAAGGCCAGGGCGGTGGACCGGCCGATGCCGCTGCCCGCGCCGGTGACCAGCGCGAGCTGACCCTCCATCGGGCGGCGGGGCGCGCCGACGCTGGCGCGGGCCAGCTCGCGGCTGGCCGGTGCGCCCTCGATGTGGTCGACGAACTCGCTGACGAACCGCGCCACGGCCTCGGGATGGGAGCGGATCGCCCAGTGCTCGGCGGCCAGGGAGCGGCGCCACAACCGGTCGCACCACGGGTCGGCGGAAAGCAACAGTGCCGGGAGGCAGTACTTATCCTGAGTTAGTGCTATCTGCTGAACAGGTACTTCCGTTTTGGTAAGTGACTTACCGCGAGATCGGTTCAGCATGTTCGACCGGTACAACCCGATGCCATTGCGCGCGTCGCGGTAGCTCGCCCGGAACCGCCGCCGCAGTACGGGAAGCCGCCAGATCAGCTCGGGCACCACCGGCACCTGGAACGCGCCCATGTACCAGGAATGGCTCAGCTGGCGGAGCACCTGACCGAGACGCCGGGGACTGCGCAGGGCCCCCGCCACCCACGGCCGGACGTAATCGAGGCCCGGCCCCGAGATCGTGGTGAACGACGCGAACAGCCTCGGATGACGACCAACCGCCGGCCAGGACAGCATCGATCCCCAGTCGTGTGCCACCAAGTGCACCGGCCGGTCCGGCGAGACGGCCGAGACCACCGCCACCAGGTCGGAGACCAGGTGCTCCATGGCATAACCGGAACGGTCGGCTGGCTCGTCCGAGGACCCGTGGCCGCGCAGGTCGTAGCGCACCACGCGGAACCGCTCGCCGAGCCGAGCCGCCACCCCGTCCCAGATCGCCGAGTTGTCGGGATAGCCGTGCAGCAGGAGAACGGTCGGGCCGGACGGCAGACCCTCCTCGCGCACCGCGAGCCGCACCCCATCTGATTCCACCCATCGCGCCATGCGGATCACCGTAAGCCGAACGGGACTACACGGCGGCTCGAGGGCGGACAGAAAGTTGCTGACAGTGCGGTAAAGCCGTGCGGATTCACCTCTTCGGCGTATTGATCAGGAAGCGCACGAAACCGCACGCTGATAGTGATTTCTTTGGTACGGCGAGTCTCCCTGCAACCCAGGACCCCCGTGCCCGTCCGATGTGGAGGCACCTCATGGGCCGGTTCCGCACGCACTCAATCCGTCTGGCCTTCCTCTCGTCCCTCATCCCGGGGCTCACATTTCTCGGACTCCAACCGGCGAACGCGGTCGGCGAGGCCTACACGGCGCTCGGCGACTCGTACTCATCCGGGGTCGGCACCAGGAGTTACTACGCCGACAGCGGTTCGTGTTATCGCTCGCAGTACGCCTACCCCGTACTCGTCGCGCAGCGGATGGGCGCGAACCTGACCTTCGCGGCCTGCTCCGGCGCGCGGATCTCGGACATCTACAACCAGCTCGCCAGCCTGACTGCGAGCACGAACCTTGTGACGGTCTCGGTCGGCGGCAACGACGCCGGGTTCGTCAGCGTGATCACCCGATGCGCCCTGCCATGGCCGTGGACATGCTGGGGAGACATCAACAATGCCAACAACTTCATCCGCGGCACGCTGCCCGGCCAGCTCGACGCGCTGTACGACACGATAAGGAGCCGGGCGCCGAACGCGAACGTGATCGTGGTCGGCTACCCCAAGCTGTTCAACGGCGAGGAATGCAACTTCGGCGCCAGGATCAGCAACGGCGAGCAGGTCGAGCTGAACAAGACGGCCGATCTGCTCACGGCGACCATCGGCGCACGGGCGGCCGCGCACGGTTTTGGCTTCGTTGACCCACGTTCGGCCTACACCGGGCACGCGATCTGCGACGATGCCGAGTGGATCAACGGGTTGTCCAACCCGATCCTGGAGTCCTACCACCCCAACCGCTCCGGTCAGATCGGCTACACCACGCTGGTGCTGAGCCGGCTCGGCGTGGCGGTGTCCCCGGCCGTCTAGGTCACCTCGGCGAGCCGCCTGCTGAGATACCCGCGCTCGGTGTCGGTGACGGCAAGCGAGAGCGCCTCCCGGTAGGCCGCCGCCGCCTCGACGTGGCGGTCGAGGCGGCGAAGCAGGTCAGCCCGCGTGGCCGGCAGCAGGTGATAGCCGGCCAGCGAGCCCGCCTCGGACAGCGCGTCAACCAAGGCGAGGCCCTCTGACGGACCGAATGCCATGCCCACCGCGACCGCCCGGTTCAGCTCGACCACCGGTGACGGCACCATACGAGCGAGCTCGGCGTACAACCCGGCGATCTGCGCCCAGTCGGTCTCGGCGGCCGTCGGCGCGGTGGCGTGGCACGCGGCGATGGCGGCCTGGATCTGGTACGGACCGGGCCGCCCGCGCCGCAACGTGGGCTCCAGCAGGGCGACGCCCTCGGCGATCTCGTCGGCGTCCCAACGGGTTCGGTCCTGAAACTCGAGCGTGACCAGCTCGCCGGCGTTGTCGAGCCGGGCCGGCCGGCGAGCGTTGTGCAGCAGCAGCAACGCGAGCAGGCCGACCGCCTCCGGCTCGTCCGGCATCAGCGCGGCGAGCACCCTGGCCAGCCGGATCGCCTCGCCACTGAGGTTCTGGCGGATCAGGTCGGCGCCGGAGGTCGCCGCGTAGCCCTCGTTGAACAGCAGGTACAGCACGCCAAGCACGGCCGTGGTGCGGTCCGGCAGCAGGTGGGCGGGCGGCACGCGGTACGGGATGCCGGCGTTGCGGATCTTCTGCTTGGCCCTGACCAGTCGCTTGGACATGGTCTGCTCGGGAACCAGGAACGCGCGGGCGATCTCCGCGGTGGTCAGACCGGCGAGCGTGCGCAGGGTCAGCGCCACCTGCGACTCGAAGGCGAGGGCCGGGTGGCAGCAGGTGAACATCAGCCGCAGCCGGTCGTCGTGTACCCCGCTGTCATCGGCGACCTCATCGACCGGCGGCGTGAGCATGGCGACCTCCTGCAGTTTGGCCGCGCCGACGGCCTCGCGGCGCAACCGGTCGGTGGCGCGATTGCGCGCGGCGGTGGTGAGCCAGGCGCCCGGGCGGCGCGGAATGCCGTCGCGCGGCCAGGTCTGCAGCGCCTGCGCGAAGGCGTCGGCCGCGCATTCCTCGGCGAGGTCCCAGTCCCCGGTCACCCGGATCAGAGTGGCGACGATCTGCCCCCACTCCTCGCGAAACGACGCCGCGACCGCCGCCTCGACATCGGGCATCAGGTCTCCTGGATCGGCCTGAGCTCGATCATCCCGAACGCCGCCGCGGGGTGCTTCGACGCGACCTCGATGGCCTCGTCGAGGTCCGCGCAGTCGATCACGCTGAACCCGCCGATCTGCTCCTTGGTCTCGGCGAACGGCCCGTCGGAGAGCAACACCTCCCCGTTTCGCACCCGCACGGTCACCGCGGCGGCAGGCGGGCGCAGCCCCCCGCCGCCGCGCACGATCCCCCGGGTCTCCATCTCCTCGGACCAGCCGCCGCAACCGTCCATCTCACCCGGCTCCGGTGCCCTTTCCCCGGCCACCATCAGCAGGTACCGCATGACGCTCCTCCTCAGCTCGTCCTACCGGGACGACGAACGGGATCGTCCCGGACGGACACCCACCAGTCGGTAGAACCGCCAGTATTCGGTGTCGATCGGCAGTACCTCGATGCCGGCGAAGCCTGCCCCGACGGCGTAGCGGCGCAGGGTTTCCGGGCGCATGACGGTGCCGGTCGCCACGGACCCCGGATCGCCCATCGCGTCGGGCAGGCAGGCGACCAGGCTCCAGCCGTACTCGTACTGGTCGCGCAGCGGCGCGGGCGCGGTGAACTCCTCGGCCACCTTCACGTCGACGACCAGCACGTTGCCGCCGTCGGCCAGCAGCTCACGCGCGGCGACCAAGGCGGCGACCGGGTTGGTCATGTCGTGCAGCGCCTCGATGATCGTCACCAGGTCGTAGCCGGCGGAGCCGCCGAGCTGGGCGGCGTCGGTGACGGAGAAGGTGACCCGGTCGGCGACACCGAACTCCTCGGCGTTAAGGCGCGCCGCGGTGATCGCGTCGGGATCGAGGTCGATGCCGTGCACGGTGATCCCGGGGTAGGCCAGCGCCATCGCGATGCTCGACCAGCCGGTGCCGCAGGCGATGTCGGCCACCCTGGCGGGCGGTTCGGCCCGCAGCCGGGCGTTGATGTCTGGGATCGCCGGCAGCCACTCCTTGCCGAGCAGGTTCAGGAAGCGCGCGCGGTTGGGCGACTGCCGGCCCTCCGGTGCCCAGGCGAGCGGGGGTGGTGCGCCGCCGGTTCGGTAGGCCTCGACCAGGTCGGCCATCCGGCGCCCGGCGCGGACGATCTCGGCGGCGATGTGGCCGCCGT
>WUUC01233926.1_pt1 | contig 12852 bp, 5 predicted proteins | sample 6278441 | NCBI WGS metagenome assembly WUUC01 (sample SAMN13675441, study PRJNA597444) | soil metagenome | isolation source: soil | place: USA: Washington | collected 2017-10 | reverse complement strand
TTTCGGGCAGTGAGAACGAACGGCTGAAAGAGCCATATTGGGTTTCGAAAGAGCGGAACATGTTTTCCTTCTTTTCCTTCGAGAACTTGCGCTCACCGCTGATGGTCAGATAGCTGTCGTTAAGGTCGATCTTGAAATCGTCCTTGTTCATGCCGGGAGCTGCTACGTGGATCTCAAAAGCTTTTTCTTCTTCGATCACATCAACCCTGGGAACGAACGTGTACGTCGACCCGCCGCTGCGCGCTACGCTGTCTGAAAAGAAACTGTCGATGAGGTGGCTGAAAGATGTCGGTACGAAGTCATTCAGCCTGGAGTTATATTTCACGATGCTCATGGTTTTATATGTTTTGTTTTGTGAGCACCCTATGGCGAATAGCAGACCACTTGAGGAATCAGTGGGTTTTCATGACAATTTGGCGTGAAAGTAGGGCTATTGAAGTGACAATAAGACATAATGTCACTATTGACCTGTCGTTTTTACTTTTTTCGTTGTTCGTTGTTCGCGGCGAAGCCGAGTTTCCTTCGTCGTAGCCTCGAACAACTAACAACCAACAACGAGTTAATCGAGGCCAATCATCATAAAGGCACCCCAGTAATAAGGCTCGGGGAATTCCACCCGGACTTCCTTCTTGGCGTCGATAAAGCTCTGGCGAAGGTTCTTGGTCGTAAGCCATTTGCTATAGAAAGTATCGATCAGTTTTTGTGTGGCCACATCGTCGACCTTGAACATACTAATGATAAGTACTTTGGCGCCGGCCACCAGGAACGCGCGCTGTAAGCCGTACACACCTTCACCGAAGTGAATGTCACCCAACCCGGTTTCGCAGGCGCTGAGTACCACGAGGTCCGTCTTGTCGAGGTTGAGGTTCATGGCTTCGGAAGCGGTAAGGATACCACTCTTCATGTTGTAATTGTACTTGGTTTCAGCAAACACATCGCCGGCACCTTTCAACAAGAGACCGGTTTTGAGAAGAGGATTCTCCGACAGCATTGCCTCACTTTCGGTGAGTTGCTCGAGTTCAGAAGGGTCGATCTCAGGCGTGTAAAATCCATGTGTAGCGATGTGCAACACGTTCGGGCTGTTGACCTGCTTCACCTGCTCTTCGCTGGCTTCAGATTCAAGATACTCCGACGTCGCCCATCCTTTTTGTTTGAGGAGGTCGTCGAGGCCACGCACTTCCCTGTCTGTTCCCGGGAGCTGTGAGATGGTTCGTTCGGTCGAAGCACTGGCTGTCATGTAATATGTCGGGTTACCGAACATCGTAGCGGTGTTGGATGCGGCGTTGCCGGTAGCTTTCGCTTTCTGCTTGCGGATGTATAAGTCTTTGGTGTTGCTAACGATGACGATGTTTGAATCGTCGATCACATATTTACCGCCGGGGGTAGGGATCGCTTCGAGGTTGATCTGGTTATAGACACCGTCGGGTGAAATGAAAATCGTGGTGTAAGTACCAACCTCTTTCTGTATCGGTTCCCAGAAGATGCGATAAGAGTGTTCATCGGGGATCTTGCCGGTGATACAGTTGCGGTAGTACTTCATCCAGCGGTTCTCCATGCGATAGCCTTCTTTCATGATGACCACCTTAGGCCTTGCGTTGTCGTTCTTTACATAAAGTCCAACATAAACAACCGAGTCGGTAAAAGTGTGATTGAAGTTCCTGTAACGGACGATCTCCATGGCAACTTCAGACTTGTTGAGTGACTTCTGCACGTTCTCGTAAGTGATCTTTTTGTTGTCGAAGCCCTGTCCGAACAATTCCGATTTTTCACCAAGCTCTTTTTCGAGAGCTTCTACTTCAGCGCTCAGCGCCTCAGTATTGATACTGTTGTCAGTGAGCTGTTGCGTACTCATTGAGAGCGCGCTTGTGAGGAATTCTTTCTTCTGAAGCCACGAGTTGTACGCGTTGATCAATCCTTCGTCCTTACTGTTCATGATGCGTTCACGAGTCTTGATTGAATTATTCAGCAACAATGCTTTTGTGAGCAATTGGTAGTTGTACACTTTGCCACTCAGGTCGCGGAAATCGTCAAGTTGACTGAACGCAAGAGTGTTGTAGAATTCAAAGTCACCCTTGATCGTATTCCAGTAATTGGCTTTTTCACGATCGCTCAATGCAGGGAAGAACTGTTTTATGAACGCCTCATAGTTAGCGAGTGCTTCTTCGATGTTACGTTTGGCTCGTTTATAGTCTTTCTCCATGAAGTACACCTTTGCCTGCTTGGAGAGAACTTTTACATACTCAGGGTGATTTTTATTAAAGAATCTTTCGTAGAGGTCTTTTGCTTTGTTGTAGAACTCTTCTGCTTTCACATAGTTCTTCTGCTGATAGAACACATCGCCCGTTAATGAATAGATACTCGCGGCATTGATGTTTCTCTTGCGGCCTGTTTTTGCACGCCAGATCTGTTCGGCCTGGGTGAGTGAACTGAAGGCGATGTCGAATTTCTTTTCAGAGATGTATAGAATAGCAACGTTCTTCAGGATCTCGGCATATTGGGGATTGTCTTTACCGAGTTTATTACCCATGATATCGCGTGCTTCCAGTATGATCTTCTCAACTTCTTTTTTGTTGTCGTTTTTGTAGAATTTGATCAGCGCAAGTTGCGAGAGACATTTGGCCACTTCGATGTGGTTGCGACCAAACTGTTTCTGCTGGCTCTTAAGAGCTTTTTCGATATTCTCTTTTGCTTTATCGTAGTCACCGATCTGGTAATCGATATCGGAAAGTAGTTTTTGAGTGGGAGCAGTTTTAGTGGAAACTTCGCCGTAGATCTTTATCGCGATTTCATTTGCACGCAAAGCGATCTTGTCGGCTTCGGTGTAATCACCATTCAAGAGGGTAAGCCGTCCAAGGTTTACAAGTGGTTCGATCAGGCGGAGGGACGCAGTTCCGTATTGTTTCTCGTAGTCTTTGATCAGGTCAACAAGCAACTCCTGAGTTTCTGAGTATTTGCCGAGTTGAATGAGAAGGCTCGATAGTTCCTTCGCGGTTGCAAGCGCATCGATGCCGACCAGTTCGTTTTTCGCAGCTTTAATAATCCTTGCTGACTTATCGAGGTTGTCCTGGGCATCGTCGAAGAGACCTTTGATACCGAAGAGCACGGCCTGGGTCTCGATGGCGTTGATCATGTGGTTATCCTTGTCGTCGCCACGGTTCTTTTTCATTTCAAGGATCTCAATCGCCTTCGCGACGTTGGCATCCGCCTTTTCATATTCACCCATTTTGATCTGCAGGCGCGCGATATTTGTAAGTTCATTGGCATACGCCCAGTCCTCGTTGTCGAAACGTATTTTTGCTATACTGGAAGCTTTCTCGAGGGCTGTGTTTGCCTCGGTATACTTGTCAGTCAATTCGCGCAATGCGGCGACGTGATTCAGGATGTCGAGGAGATTTTCCTGGGAGGCATCAATTTCCTTTTCAACAACCTTGGTAAAGCTTTCACTGTAAATTTTGTCGGCTTCTGCAATGCTGTTGGTGTAATCAACAAGATAATTGGCATACAGAACACGAGCGAGGTGTGTTTCCGGGGCATCTTCTCCCAAAAGCTCTTTCTTGATGTCGATCACCGTTCTGAGGTACAACTCCGCACTTGTATATTTCTTCTGGAAGATCGAGAGACTGGCAAGGAACTGGTTAACCTGGATTGTAACATCATTGTACTTAGGCAGGCCTTTCGAATTAGCGAGCAAGTTGTTGGCAGAGTTTTCAAGACCGGATGTCTTGTCACGGCTGAGTTTAGAGTCGTATTCAAGAGCCTTCATACGTGGGCCGTAAATACTTGTTGATTTGAATTCGCGATTGATCAGCTTTTCATATTCCAGTTTGAGATTATAATATCTGGACGATCCTTCACGCAAGTAGACTCTGAGTTGCGCCTCGTAAAGTTTTGTTGCCAGCCAATGTGTAGGTTTATGATTGGCCTTCAGTTTCGTAAGCAAGGTGCCGTAATCATCACCGACAGCGTTCGTCAATACAGTTTCAAGTCCATGATCCACCAGGAATACCGCGAAATGGTAAGAGTTGGTAATATATTCTATAGAGTATCTGTCGAGTGCCTTACGGATCAGTTCCTGGTTTTGTGAGAAGCGGCGTTCGGCGCCGTTATAGTCTCCCTTTACGCCGAGCGTTTTAGCCAGGACGATCAGCAATCGTGCGTTTTCTGCAAACCTCGCTTTGAACTCATCGTCACTAAGCTTCCTGCTTTTGAGGACCCCGTTCTCAACAACTGTTTCAGTCTTGCTTGCCCTTCCGGCGAAGTAGGGCATCCTCTCATTGAGGATCTCGATTGCCTTGTTGTAATATCCCTGTCCTGCAATTGCTTCCGCGTAAGCGAGATCCCATTTTGCTTTGAGCGGATCTTTCATCAACCCGGCAGTCTCAAGCCCTTTCTTTACTTCCTCGAGCAACAGGCGCGCTTTGAGATAAGAACCATTCTGGCTCTGCAGGTTCGCACCCTCGATCAGCAGTTCATAAGATTTTTCAGTCTTTTCCGATGCTGTGTTAATAGCTGTGATTGCCGACTGCAGATTAGACTCGAACTCGAGGATCATCCCCGATGCGAGGTTGTATTTCGAATACGTGAGATAATATACAGGTGTGTACGAGTTGGGTGTGCCCAGCTTCTTGTTGACCTTCTTTCTGAACTTCTCCAGGTAGTTAAATGCCTTTTGGTAGTCGCCCGTAGCATAGCTGGCTTCAGCCTTTCTCAGGAATTTCTCATTCTTACTTTGTGCAATGCCAAACAATGGCAGACACAAGAACAGGAGAAGGAGTCTGATCTTCATAATAGGAGGGTGTTTCGGATTTTAAAAGTAACGATTTAGGTCGTAACAGTTCAATACCACAATTATGCGACAGTTGGGAGGCAGGTAACCCTATTTGCCAGTTAGAATATTCCTAATAAAGACTAACACGAGGTAAGAAATTCCCTTGGGCAGCCGACTATGAGGGCTTTACTCGCTTAACATTTTCAGGAGAATGCTCCTGGCGGCGGCGGTAACTGGCGTTCCGGGTCCGAATATGCCCTGGACCCCCGCTTTATAAAGGAAATCGTAGTCCTGCTGAGGGATAACACCGCCGGCAACGACGCGAATGTCGGGGCGACCGATCTTTTTGAGGGCGGCGATGAGATCAGGAACAAGAGTTTTGTGCCCTGCAGCAAGGCTCGAAGCACCAACGACGTGAACATCGTTCTCGGCGGCCTGCTTTGCAACCTCTTCAGGTGTGGCGAACAACGGCCCGATATCGACATCGAAGCCCAGGTCGGCAAAGCCGGTGGCGATCACCTTCGCGCCGCGGTCGTGACCATCCTGTCCCATCTTGGCGACAAGTATCCTGGGCCGCCGTCCGTCCATGGATGCAAACCGGTCGGATAGTTCCCGTACTTCTTCAACTTCACGGTTGTTGTTCATCTCTCTCGAATATACACCTGAAATCGATTTGATGGTGGCTTTGTACCTGCCGAACACCTTTTCCATGGCCATGGATATTTCGCCGAGCGTGGCGCGCTTGCGTGCAGCATCTACAGCGAGTTCGAGGAGGTTCGCAGTACTTGCTGCTCCTTCGGAAAGGTTTTCAAGAGCTCGCTCGACTTCGGCGGTGTTTCGTGTGGCCTTCAGTTCATTAAGCCTTTCGATCTGTTCATTGCGAACAGCAGTGTTGTCTACTTCCAGTATTGTGAAATCAGGCTTGTCGTCGGTCTCATACCTGTTCACACCAACGATCACGTCTGTTCCTTTATCGATCCTTGCCTGCTTTGCGGCAGCGGCTTCTTCGATGCGCATCTTGGGCAATCCGCTTTCAATAGCTTTTGTCATGCCACCAAGTGATTCAACTTCTTCGATCAATCGCGTAGCGTCATTTACCAACTGCATTGTGAGAGATTCGAGGTAATACGAACCACCCATCGGGTCGACAACATTCGTAATACTTGTTTCTTTCTGAAGATAGATCTGTGTGTTGCGTGCGATCCGTGCCGAGTAGTCGGTCGGAAGTGCGATAGCTTCGTCTAGTGCGTTGGTGTGTAATGATTGCGTTCCACCCAATACGGCAGCGAGCGCTTCGATGCATGTACGCGTTACGTTGTTATACGGATCCTGTTCTGTCAAACTCCATCCTGATGTCTGGCAGTGTGTGCGCAGTACCATCGACTTCGCGTTCGATGGATTGAATTGTTTCACGAGGTTCGACCAAAGCATTCGTGCGGCACGCATCTTGGCGATCTCCATAAAGAAGTTCGTTCCAATTCCCCAGAAGAAACTCAGTCGTGGACCGAGATCGTCGATCGTGAGACCAGCCTTCAACCCCGCGCGGATGTATTCGAGTCCGTCTGCGAGTGTGTAAGCGAGTTCGATGTTTGCAGGAGCGCCTGCTTCATGCATATGATAACCACTGATGCTGATGCTATTGAACTTCGGAAGATTCTTTGAGCAATACGCAAAGATGTCGGACACGATTCGCATCGATGGGGCAGGAGGGTAGATGTATGTATTGCGCACCATGAACTCCTTCAGGATATCGTTCTGAATTGTGCCGCTCAGTTGTTTGAGCTTTACTCCCTGTTCTTCGGCAGCAACAAGATAGAACGCCATGATCGGTACCACGGCTCCATTCATCGTCATCGACACACTCATCTGGTCGAGTGGGATCTGGTCGAACAATATTTTCATGTCGAGGACAGAGTCGATAGCAACACCGGCTTTACCGACGTCACCGGTTACACGCGGATGATCGGAGTCGTAACCGCGGTGCGTTGCGAGATCGAATGCTACCGAGAGACCTTTCTGTCCCGCGGCCAGGTTGCGCCGATAAAATGCATTTGATTCTTTGGCTGTCGAAAATCCAGCATACTGTCGGATGGTCCATGGCCGCACGGTGTACATGGAAGCATAGGGACCGCGAAGGAACGGTGGTGTCCCGGCATTGAAGCCTGACTTCTCGAACGCCGCTATGTCGTTGCTGTGACTGTACGAAGAAAGTATTTTGAAATTCTCTGGTGACGTCCACTCGACGGATGGATCGGAGCCGTTTGTTTCCGGCCAGATATCTTTCGCATTGATCTTTGAAAAATCGGGTCTTTGATTCATTAACTGATCTTTTGGAATTCGGCCCATGATTTTTCCACCAGTTCGCGCACCAATGAGTCTATGTAATATGATCCGGCAGTTGCGTCGCCGGTCTTTGAAATATGTGATTCTTCGCGAAGCACCAATGAAACATTTCGTGCTACGCGGTTGCCATTATTATCTGCCTGGTCCTCGGCGATAACTGTGATCGCATCGCAGCCACCCAGGACTGATGAAAGCGAACGTGTTGTCGCGGCGATCATATTTCCATGTGGCTGATATGATTCAGAGATCCATGGCGAGACAAGTGCATGTATCAACAGTTGTTTTGATTTTATAGCATATGCCCTGCACAGCCCGTTCCACAAAACCCTTAACGCTTTGAGCCGGGCGATCTCGAGAAAAAAATCATTTCCTGTTTCGACCATCACCGCAACATTCTCCATCGCGCGTGGAACATTGCTGCTTCTCTCAAAATGTTCCACGAAACGGGAGAGGAGTTTTGCAAGCGCTATCTCGGGTGAGGATTTTACATCGCTGAAAAGAAAACCTGACGACCGAAAGGAGGTTAATTCGCTACTAATAATATTAGTTATGTCGCTATCATGGTAAAATGCCCCGTTGACGGTTGTCTTTTCAGTATAGCTTAAAAGATCTGTAGCAAACTTTTCTGAAATCGTGCCTTTAAAGAACACAGAGCAGTATTCAAGCTGAATGTTTTCCAGCAATACAGGCACTTTCACATTGTCACTTAGGCTGAAGACTATTCCGTCGGCGCCTGCAGATAGCTGCTGCAACGCGTTTTTATTAGCAACGGCAGCATCGCGAACCATTATTAATGGCGCATTCACCCAGGAACGTGCACCAAGCCATGATTTTTCACCGGGGAGAATTAATGTCTGTTTGCTTTGAACATCGGAAGTGTCGTACCACGGTTTAACGCGGATATTTCCTTTTGCCGAAGTGAGTTTTTCGAGAGGGTCCGCTCCATCCAATTCGGCTTTTGCGGCATTCAACCATTGATCGGCAATTTGCATCTGGAATTTATACGAATTTTTTTGTTCACTCTGATCAGTCGTGACTGAAATTTTTTTTATTAAGGATCGCAGCGCTTACAATCAAAGAACTAATCGAAAAAGAAATCATTCGATCAATTCTTCGCTTCGTTTTTTAGATTTTCTTTCAGGAATTCTGGCATGAAAAATTTCATGGCGAACAAGAGCTGGTTTTGTTTTTTGTTCTTCAATTTTTTTACACTTTTGTCCCCCCACCCCAAGCGGGAACCGGAAAATTTCTTCTTACTCAAAGCTCAATAAAAAATATGGAAGTTGACTACGGAACGACAGTATGGAATGACTGTCTCGATATAATCAGGCAAACCGTCGATGAGCAAAGTTTCAACACCTGGTTTAAACCGATCATTCCGTTGCGTACCGAAGCCGATGTATTGACCATACAAGTTCCTTCTCAATTTTTCTACGAGTGGCTCGAAGAACATTATGTTCCGGTTTTGAAAAAGGCAATCAACACTATCCTCGGTCCGACAGGACGTCTCGAATATTCTGTTATCGTCGACAGCGGCAATATGAGCAATCCGCCCTTGATGGTAAACTATCCCAACAACGGGAATGGCACTAAAAGAATGGGTGTTCGTCAAGGTGGCAACGGCGTTAACCTGGATGACTATTCCCCATTCGCATTCAAACCACTGAATCCGCAGACAGTCAACTCAAGACTGAATCCCGCTTATAGTTTCGAAAATTTTGTTGAAGGCGATTGTAACAGGCTCGCACGTTCCGCAGGGCTCGCTGTCGCAAAGAAACCGGGAGTTACGTCTTTTAATCCGCTCATGCTTTACGGAGGAGTCGGTGTAGGCAAAACTCACCTTGTACAAGCGATCGGCAATGACATCAAGAAGAACCTTCCGGAAAAGATCGTTCTCTATGTTGACCAGAATGATTTCACCAGCCAGTTCCTCAACGCACTACAGAATCACAAGATCCAGGAGTTCCAGAACTATTATCTGCAGGTCGACCTGTTGATCCTCGACGACGTGCAGTTTCTTGCAGGCCGCGAAAAGACGCAGGAGATGTTCTTTCACATCTTCAACCAACTTCATCAGTCAGGCAAGCAGATCATCATGACAAGTGATTGTCCGCCCCGCGACCTGAAGGGCTTCCAGGAAAGACTGTTGTCAAGATTCAAGTGGGGACTTACTGCGGATCTCCAGGAACCTGATTTCGAAACCAAGCTCGCCATCATCCACAACAAGATGGAATCAGATGGCATCGACATCCCGACAGAAGTCGCCGAGTATCTTGCTTACAGTGTAGACACCAACCTTCGGGATATGGAAGGTGTGTTGAACTCACTGATCTTCCACGCCACTCTTTTGAAAAAGGATATTGACCTCGAATTGGCGAAGGAAGTGTTGAAGAACATCGTTAAAGAAATTCAGTCAGACGTAAGCGTCGACTACATACAGAAAACCGTTGCCGATTATTTCAAAGTGGAACTTGAAGCTATGAAAGGCAAGATTAAGAAACGCGAGATCGTTATTCCACGCCAGGTGGCAATGTATTTCTGCAAGCGTTACACCCAACTGACGTTAGCTCTCATCGGGGAGAATTTCGGAGGACGTGATCATAGCACAGTTATTCATGCATTGGAATCTGTGGAGGATATGATGAAGACGGATCCGAATTTTAAGAATTCAGTGGATGAGCTGACGAAGAAGTTGAAGATGAGGATGTCACTCTAAGCGCCTTCGGCGCGTGCAGGGTGCAAGGTGCCAATACCAGATCAATTTACGCGGCAGACCGTTGTGGAGAGAAACTAAGGTTGACGCGAAGCGTGTCCCTGGTTAGTCAAGTAATCTTAGTTGGTCTGAGTGATCTTGCGTATTGAGAGATGCGTTAGCATCGATCACCGGGATGACTTTCTCAATAATCACTTGACCCCTTAACTCATCTTATCCGGCACTTTGCACCCTGCACGCCCGAAGGGCATCACCTCAAATAAAACTCCAGCGGCAACTGTTCCTTCGAACTCGTGAGTCCCTGTACGAGCACTCTCCCCTTGTATTTTGTAAAGAAATCAATAACCTCCTGGGGATCTTTCACCCTCTGACGATTGATCGCAACGATCGTATAGTTTTCCGGTAAGCCTATCTTTTGCAGAAGGCCATCTTTCAACTTGAAGATCTTTACACCGTATTCCACAGCTTCGAGATTTGCACCCAGTGTCGCATCACTATAGATCTTGCGCGCAACCAGGTTGGTGTCTCCGAAACGGTTGAGAAGTGTGAGGGCGGCGGTCGATTGTTTTCCGTCCCGGGTGTACGTTATATTCATCTTGTCGCCGGGTGAGCGAAAGCTGAGTTTTTCTTCGAAAGCACTCTCACTGTCGATATCATCGTCGTCGACACGGATGATGATGTCGCCGGCCTGGAGACCCGCTGTGCGCGCTGCACCTTCCTGGTCTACCTTCTCCACAAGTACGCCGCGGAAGTTCCTGATGTTGGTTTCCAGCCCGAACTTACGGGCATTCTGGAAATCGTACTCACCGATTGATGCTCCAAGGACAGCCTTTTGTGAAACGCCGTACCTGATGAGATCTTCCACGACCTTACGGGCTATGTCGATCGGTACAGCGAATGCATAACCCGTGTATGAACCCGTACGCGAAAGGATGGCTGTGTTGATGCCGACCAGTTCACCGTTTTTGTTTACGAGTGCACCACCCGAGTTACCGGGATTGATCGCCGCGTCAGTCTGTATGAATGATTCGATGGGGAATTTGTCTTCAACGATATTGATGCGTCGTCCTTTCGCACTCACAATACCTGCTGTAACAGTCGAAGCCAGCGAGAACGGGTTGCCCACTGCGATCACCCATTCGCCAACGGCGAGGTTGCGTGAACTGCCGAGCGTTGCTGCAGGCAGGTTAGTTTCCTTGATCTTGAGAACAGCCAGGTCCGTCGACGGATCGGTCCCGATGAGTTCGGCATCGTAAACATTTTTGCGGAACAGCACCTGTATTTTTTCGGCCGACTCCACGACGTGGTTGTTAGTCACGATATATCCGTCGCTGGAAAAAATCACACCCGACCCACTGCTCACTTGTGTATGCGAGCCGCCGCCGCCGAACAACATATCCCAGTAAGTGTAGGAAACGCCGCTTTGTGCGATGCTGTTGATGTAGACCACGCTGGGTGTTGCTTTGGCTGCAGCGTCACTGAAATCCACCGCGGCCAGGGAGGTTGACGGCAGGTTGCTCGTTACCGGTGCATGATAGGCCGCATCGCTCTCCCGGTTGAAAACGTTTTGAATCGTTTGTGTCTCGTCCTTTTCACGCTCCTGGGTCTTCTTTTCTTCGAAGCGGTTGAACGTGTATGCTCCGCCGATTCCAGCCAGGAACCCAATGATGATTGTCGGTATCGCTTTCATGGATTGATTTTAGTTCACGCAAAAGCTTGCCCCGCACTTGTTGCGGGGACGCAAAGTTTTCGCAAAGGGCGCAAATAATTCTTTCGCGACCTTTGCGCGACCTTTGCGCCCCCGCCACAAGTGCGGGGCAAGCTTTTGCGTGGAATTATAACAACGCAAATTAATCAGATGTTTGAACACCTCGACCCCACTTTCTTACATTTGTAGCTTATATGGGTATTCGTTCCTTATTGGCTGGGCCTGTCGCGTCCCTGGTCGCATCCCAGACAAAAAAATGGGCATCCCGGCCAGGGTATTTTCAGCAAAGAACATTTGAGAAATTGGTTCGCGATGCCGGTCAGACGGTTTTTGGTAAAGACCATGGTTTTGCCGACATCCACAATGTTGAATCGTTTCGTAAGCAGGTGCCCATACGCGACTATGAGGGATTGAAAGGATACATCGGGAGGGTGGTGGCTGGCGAACCCAATATTATCTGGCCCGGTAAACCTGAATATTTTGCCAAGACGTCAGGTACCACCTCGGGTACCAAATACATACCGATCTCGAAACAATCACTGCCGAATCATTTCCGGAGTGCGCGTAACGCCGTACTAAATTATGTTCATGAAACCGGCAAAGCGGCATTCCTCGACGGTGGACTTATTTTCCTTTCCGGTAGCCCCGAACTTGAGACCAAAGCTGGTATAAAAACCGGGCGACTGTCGGGCATCTCTAATCATGAAGTGCCTTCTTACCTGAGAACCAATCAGAAACCAAGTTATAACACGAACTGTATCGAAGATTGGGAAACGAAACTCGAGAAGATCATTGATGAAACTTTGAATGAGAACATGGCATTGATCTCGGGAATACCGCCGTGGGTGCAGATGTACTTCGATAGGATACAGGCACGCACAGGGAAAAAAATCAAAGATGTGTTCCCTAATTTTTCAGTGTTTGTTTATGGTGGTGTGAACTTCGAACCTTATCGGGCCAGGTTGTTCGACAGCATCGGCAGGAAGGTCGACTCTATCGAAACATTCCCGGCATCTGAAGGTTTCATTGCATACCAGGATTCACAACGGCACGAAGGACTCTTGTTGCTGTTGAATGAAGGCATCTTCTATGAGTTCATACCAACAGAAGAATACGGAAAGCCCAACGCGAGACGACTGATGATCGAAGAGGTGGAACTTGGTAAGAACTATGCGTTGATCATCAACAGCAACGCAGGGCTATGGGGCTACTCAATCGGCGATACCGTTAAATTCGTTTCCAAACATCCTTACAGGCTTCTCGTTACCGGCAGGATCAAACATTTTATATCTGCATTCGGAGAACACGTGATCGGTGAAG
>WUUC01230171.1_pt1 | contig 12852 bp, 9 predicted proteins | sample 6278441 | NCBI WGS metagenome assembly WUUC01 (sample SAMN13675441, study PRJNA597444) | soil metagenome | isolation source: soil | place: USA: Washington | collected 2017-10 | reverse complement strand
GCCGCTGCTGGAGGTGCCGCCGAGTACGGCGCAAGCTTGTCGTCGGCCGCGTGGACGATAAGGGTCGGAAGGGAGATCTCCTCGAGCGGGACGTGGTCGACGCCTGTCGACGTCGACGACACGCGGCCAAAGGATGATGCGCAGGAGCGCGGCGATCGAGCCGCCGCCTCAACGATCAGCCTGCTCCGGCTGCTTTGCGGTTGTGGTCAGGAGATCTGCTTCAGGAGCATCTGGGCTTCGCCTATAGCTGCTCTTCGAGCTCGCGCCCGCTCGGTGTGGCCTCGGTTGAGAACCTGCTCGATCTCCTCCGTCAGCCGTTCCAGGTCGAACGGCTTCCAGATATAGCCGTCACATCCGGACGTCCACCCGTGGATCAGGTCCCGCGGGTGGCTCTTGACGGTGCACATCACGACGCGGGGGCCGTCGTAGCCGTACTCATTCCGGATGGCGCGGAGCGTTTCCCAACCATCCATCTCCGGCATCTGGACGTCCAGCACGATGAGATCGGGCATCGCGTCGAGCTTCAGCACGTCGAGTGCATCGGGGCCGCTCACGGCGGTTGACACCTCGTATCCCTGGCGGTGCAGAACCGTCCGGAGAAGGTGCTGGATGTCGGACTGGTCGTCAACAACAAGGATGCGCGGTTTCACCTTTTCCCTCCTTAGGAAAGAGCCACAGCGGCCGCGCTGCGGTCCGGTACGGCGTCCATCATCGTTCTGTTCCAATCGCTCATCGCCCGTCGATGCAGGTTCCTGACCACCCAGAGGAAGTAGACCGCTGCGGGCACGCCGAGCCAATCGATCGCGAAGCCGTGCCAGTCGAGGTGATACACGCCTTCGGCGGCGTACATCGCATACACCCCGTGCATGAGGCCACAGGTCGGGAACACCAGCGCGAGCGAGAGCCCGGACACCGACCAGCCGTGCAGCTGCCGCCGGTTACGCAGCTGCGTCCGTGTCACGAAATAGCCGATCATGAAGTACACGACGATCAACAGCAGGTTCGGATAGATCTGTCGCGGGACCGCCACGGGGCGCGACTGCAAAGCCCAGGCGGCGAGGACGGTCACGTATGCCGCGCCGGCCGTTGGGATCCCCTGGATCCAGAGCGGCGTCCCCGAGATGAACCTGTCACCTCGGCCCCCGAGCCAGGCTTCGAACCGCAGGAAGAGGAACGCGATACCAGCGGGAAGCCCCACGAGGAGGGCGAGCATGTCGAAGCTCCCCCCGATGCGACCCTCGAACAGGATGTGGATGCCGTGGACGAGGTGATGAGGTCCGCAGGTGAACGTCATGAAGACCCACGCCACACCGAAGTGCGAGAAGCCCATCGTCTTCCATCCGCGCTTCAGGTCGCTGATGGTGATGAGCCCGTACGTCGTATACGCGACCCCGAGTGCGATGTTCAGAACCCCGACGATGAATGCGATCACGACCCTCCTCCTCCCGACGGAACACCGATCTGTCGCATGAACTCGTGGATCATCGTTGGCTTGCCGACCCCCGGTGCTTGCTCTGGTCCTACGGCTCTAGCGAGCTGCGCAGCGTCCTTGTCCGTCGCGGCGCGGAAGCGGATCGTGAACGTTGTTCCCTCGCCTGGCACGCTTCGGACGTCGATCGAGCCGTCCATCCCTTCGACGAGCGAGCGGACGATGTACAGACCGACGCCGGTGCCACCGAAGCGGCGAACGTCCGACGACTCGGCCTGCCAGAAACGATCGAAGCAACGCCGCACCTCCTCTGGGCTCATGCCGACCCCTTGGTCGACGACCGCGATCTCGACCGTGGACCCGTGGGCCTGAAGCGAGACGTGAACGTCCTCGCCGCTCGGCGAGTACTTCACCGCGTTGTCGAGCAGATGGTCGAAGACCGTTGTGATCGCGTCCCCGTCGCCGACGATCGGTGGGATCACGTCGGGCGCGTCCAGAACGATGCGGCGTTCCACCGCTCCGGTGAGTTCGGTCGTGCGCTCCGCGACGAGCGGACGGATGTCCACGATCGCGATATTCAACGTGGCGCGACCAGCCTCTATGCGGGCGGTGAGGAGCAATCGGTCGACGATCCGGTTGAGTTCCTTCGCGCGCTTCTCGATGGCATCGAGCGCAGGTTCGTGTTGTTCGGGTCGAAGGATGCCGCCCTGTAGCAACTGAACGAACCCGAGGATCACGGTCAAGGGTGTCTTGAGCTCGTGGGATGCGGTGGCAAGGAACATCGTCTTCGCTTCGTCCGCGAGCTTCATCGCGGTGATGTCGCGGAGGGAGTGGACCACCTCCGCCAGCTCGCCATCCGGTCCGTCCACCGCTGAGGCGCTGACGAGCAGGCTCTGCGTCTTGCCGCCGCCAGGTTCGCGCTCGGCCTCGACCTCGACGCCTCCGTGGCACGCGGCGAGCAAGGCGCAGTGCGCCGAGCAATCGAGTGGCTCGCCGGCCACTCGCAGGCCGACCATCTCGCCGCAGCTTCGGCCGAGGGCCTTTCTCTCGCGGTGACCGGTGAGCCGCTCGACCGAGCGGTTCCACAGTCTGATGCGACCGGTGGGGTCCGTGATGTACACGCCATCGGCAACGCCCTCAAGGATCGCCTTGGAACGGCGAAGTACAGCAAGGGCCTCCTCGAAGGCGCTGGCGGCTTCAGCTGAGACCGGATCCGGCGCGGCACGGGCGCGTTCGAGCCCACGTTCCGCCACCCGGCGGAGGACCTCGTCATGACTCAGGCGTGATCTACGTCGACGCAAGTCTCGACTCCGATGAACGATCCGATGCTGACTCGGCCGCTGCCAGCTCTTCATGAGGTGAGGGGCTAGTCCGGCTCACGGCCGGGCTAAGTGGACTACCGCTTGCCGTGCCCACGGCAAGACACCGCTACAGAGCACGGAAGTCGCTGTTCGCGGGCGAGCCAGACCCGCGGTAGCCCTCAACAAGGCTCATCGTCGGCCGAATCCTCCGTGGACGACGCGCTCGAGCGAAGGTTCGTCATGGCCGAAGCAGCGTTCGATCAGACGGTCGGACCGGTTCGCACGGACACCTACCGGCAACTCTTCGACAGCTTGCCCATCGGTGTGCTCAATGTTGCGCTTGACGGCACACCGACCCTCGTGAACGCCCGCGCCGCCGCCACGTTCGGCTACGCGTCCTCAGATGACTTCCTAGCGGATGTTCGGTCGATGCTGGACCTCTGGGTCCACCCTCACGAGCGCGAGCGCGCCGCTGAGATCCTGCTCCAAACCGGCGAGCTCAGGGACTTCGAAGTCGTGATGAGACGTCGCGATGGCGCGCGGATCACGCTGGCGGTCTCGGCGTGCCCGCTACGAGACGCCCAAGGATCCGTCGTAGGCCTTCAGGTGAGCGGGATTGACATCACCGACCGCGTACGCGCAGAGCGCCGAGTCGAGGAGGCGCAGTCCCACGCGTCGATCGCGTTCTGGTCGTGGCATCTCGATACGAACGACTTCGTGTACACGTCTAACCTGCCCGACCTACTCGGACTTGATCCTCAGCGATCCCGCACGTTGACGATCGCCGACATGAGCGAGCTCGCTCACGAACATGACCGCGAGGTCGTCGCTATGAAGCTTTCGACACTCGAGCCGATTGCGGGCCGAACCGTCGAGGTCGAGTTCCGCATCACGACTTTCACAGGCGAGACAAGATGGCTGATCAGCCGGGGTCGCGTTGACGACGATGGCTGGAACGTCTCTGCTTCGACGCAAGACGTCACGCGGCAAAAGCTCGCGGAAGCGAAGCTCGTCGAGTTGAACGAGATGAAGACGGAGTTCGTCAGCCTCGTTGCACACGATCTCGCGTCGCCATTGAGCGTCGCGATCGGCTACGCGGAGTTCCTGTTGAGTCAGCCGGATGAGGTCGACGCGGCGGAACGGCGCACGTTCGTGACAAGGATCCATCGATCCCTCATGCGGATGCGATCACTCGTCGGGGACGTCGCAGACGTGACGCATCTCGAGCTTGGTGGACCCACCGTTGAGAAGCGTGCCTTCGATCTAGCGGAGCTCGTGCGGGACGTCCTCGACGACACCAGATCGGTCGACCCACTGCAATCCTGCGAGTTGCTCGTCGAGGAGCCGTTGCCGGCCGCGCTCGGTGACGCAGAGAACATCGAACGCGTGATGGTCAACCTCTTGTCGAACGCGGCCAAGTACGCGCACGGGGCGGAAGTCACTGTCAAGCTCCGACGGGCGAACACGATGCTCGAGGTCAGCGTGCATGACGATGGTCCCGGCATCGCGCTCGCCGACCAATCGCGACTGTTCAAGCGATTCTCGCGCCTGGAGTCGGTCGATGCAGAAGAGAGGCCGAGCGGAACCGGTCTTGGCCTCTTCATCTGCAAGGCCCTCGTAGAGGCGGGTGGTGGCAAGATCTGGGTCGCGAGCGCTCCCGGTCACGGGACCACGTTCTTCTTCACGGTGCCGACCGCCTAAGCTGTCCTCTCCCCGAGTCCTACCGACACTTCGGTAGTTCCGTGTCGCAATAGCACAGGCGACGCATCCTGCTGCTTGTCCGGCAAGACGAGCAGAGAGGAGCGCCGCCTGTGACTCACGATGATGCGCTGTATCGCTTCCGCGTGCGAGCGTTGGCCTTGGCTGAGGAGATGGGCAACACCCGCGCCGCGTGCCGCGCCATGGGGATCCACCCCTCGACTTTCTACAAGTGGCGCAACCAGGCGCGACGCTTCGGGCTCGAGATGCTCCGACCCCGCGAGCGACGCATGCCGCAGATGCCCAACGCGACATCGCCGATGGTCGAGCAGCGGGTGCTGGCCTTCTCGCTCGCCCAGCCTGGCTTCGGCCCTGACCGCATCGCCGCCGAGCTCAGACGACCGAAGTGGGGCGGCATCGTGGTCTCGCCCAACGGCGTCTGGCGGATCCTGCGGCGCCACGGGCTGTCGACGCGCACCAAGCGGCTGGCTCTGGTCGCTGGCTACGCCGCACCTCCCGGCCCCGAGCGCCCACCGCCTCAGCCCGAGCGTCACCTTGACGTCGACCCCCCCGGTGAGCTCGTGCAGATGGACTGCTTCTACGTCGGTCGGCTGCACGGCCTCAGTGCTGGCTCGCAGGGTCGCCAAAGATCTCAGCCGCTTCGGGTGGAAGCTCGAGCGGGTCATGACCGACAACGGCAACGAGTTCCGTTCGATGGACTTCCGCAACACCGTCCACGCACTGGGGGCGCGCCACACCTTCATCAGGTCAGGTCGTCCTCAGACCAACGGCTGCGTCGAACGCGTGCACGGCACACTCCTCGAGGAGTGCTGGAAGCCCCTGTTCGCCCGCTACTTGATCCCTCGATACACAGGCCTGCGTCTGGACCTCGACCGCTACGTTCGCTACTACAACGACGACCGCGCGCACACCGGCCGTTGGAACAAGGGTCGGACGCCAGCTGAGGTCATCGGCAAGGAGAAAATGTGGTCACGCAAGCAGCCGTGATGCGTCGGCCGCACTTAGAGGGAGGACAGCCTAAGCCGCGTCGGCACACACCCGCAGTTGCGTCACGTCGCCCGTACGTCGGACGCGCGCATGCGTGTCTGCCACGGATAGCACACGGCCCGAACGGGTGATTGCTGACTAGTTACCTCGAACCATGCCGCCTGGCCGTCAATCTTCGTCTTTCGATCAGATGAAGAAACTGTCCGCAGTTGCCGCGGTAGTGATCGTCCTTGCAGCAGGGTGCGGAGGGGGCTCCGGCACGAAGATCGCGGGCGGGAAAGGCGCACCGCTGGGGCCGATCAAGATCGGCGTCGTCGGCCCCATGACGGGCCTCGCCGGTTTCGTGGGCAAGAACATGGTCGAGGGGATCCAGCTCGCCGTCGAGGACTTGAACAAGAACGGCGGCGTCCTCGGTCGACAGGTTGAGTTCGTGATGCGGGACGACGAGAACGACCCCGCGAAGACCGCTACCGCCGTCCGAGAGCTTGTCGAGAAGGAGCATGTCTCCGCGCTATTCGGTCCGGCCGGCAGTACGAACTACCTGTCCGTGTCGCGGATCATCGAGGACAACCAGGTCCCGTCGTGGGTCATCAGCTCGGGGGCCGAGCTCTCCGACCAAGTGAACCCCTACGCGTTCCGGGCGTTCATCCCCGACGCGCCTGAAGTGCTCGCACTCGCGGAATTCGCATCGAAGCGCTACTCGCGGATCGCGATCATGAGCAGCAATGACGGTGACGGCTCCGGCTTCATCGACGCCACGTCCGCTGCCCTGAAGAAGTTCGGCAAGACGCCGGTCGCGACGGAGACGTTCGCGCTGGACGAGACCGACTTCTCGCCCATCCTCCTGAAGATCAAGAACGCCAACGCGGACGCGATCATCATGGGCACCCACCTCGGCCTGTTCGCGTCGAAGATCGCGACGGCGGCCAAGAACCTCGGCGTGGGGACCAAGCTGCTTGGCCTCGCCGGGTTGATCAACTACACCTACCCGGACCTCGCGCGTGACGCCGCGGATGGAACGGTCTTCGTGTCGTTCCGTTCGTGGGGCCACTTGCCGCGGGATCAATGGCCGACATCCGTCCGGACGTTCTACGACGCGTACGTGAAGCGGTTCCTGCCAGAGGGCGAGTTTTCCGAGACCGGCGCCTACCGCGCGTACTCGACGAACTTTCTGACCTACGACATGGTGAAGATCTGGGCCGCCGCCGCAGAAGAAGCGAAGTCGGCGGAGCCGAACGACGTCGGTGACCTGCTGAACGGCGGGTTCACCTATCCAGCGAAGAACTCCGTGATCGGCGTGCCGTGGAGCTACACGGCAACCGATCACGACGGGATCCGCCCCGGGGACCTGTACTTTTACCGCTGGGAGCTCGGGACGGGCGGGAAGTTCGTCCTGAAGTTCCACGGGACGGTCACGGACGTGCTCGCCGGAAGGAGTTCGCTGTGAGCCGCGTGATCGATGCCGCTCGCAGGATGCGACCGCACGTCGTCGACCCGTGGGCGTTCGCGCTGATCGTCGTCGCCTTCGGATCCGGCGTGTTCCTTGTGTCCTGGAACAGTGCATCCCTCCGCCTGGACGTCGAAGGCACGAACCTCGCGTGGGTCGTGCTGGTCGCGTTCGGGATGACCTATCACGGTGAGTGGAACGGCGCTTGGCGTACCGGTGGCGCGATCGTTGCCGGCGCCGCCGGCGCGATGGCCGGTCTGTATGGCTCGTTGCATCTGCTTCCGGTGAACGCTATGTGGATGGGCGTCGGGCTCGCGATCGCCGCCGCGGTCCTTGCGCTCGTCGCGCACATGGTGCCGCGCATCTTCAGCTTCGCCGGCATCGCCGTCGGGTTCGGTGTCGGGGTCGCCGCCGCTCGGTCGTTCCCATTCCGGCCCACGACGCCTCCCGATGACCTGTTCACGCTGATGCTTGCCGCGGCCCTCGCGATCGTCATGGGGACGTTCGGCAGCATGGCGCTGCGAGCGGCGATCGTCTGGGTCGGTGTGCGCCGTCCGGGCGAGGGCGGGTCGCTGCATCTGTTCCCGCACCGCTCGCGGCACGACGAGTCACATCAGAGGTCCAGGGCGAGGGCGGCCCGATGAACGGGCGCAGAGCACTCGCTTCCGGCGCCGTTGCATTGCTCCTCGGCCCCCTCGCGCTGGCCCCGGCCGTTGCGGCGGAGGAGAAGGTCGTCCGCGAGGCTGTGCTGTCGAGGATCGACAGCACAGGTGCGGTCGAGAAGACCGTCGTCTCGCAGCTGCTTCACCTGTCGAGCAGCGGTGGGAGCACCACCGAGCTGCGCGTCCCGAAGGTGCAGGACCTCCAGAGCTACCGGAACCTGTCCGGCTTCCGCGGGCCGTCCGGCGAGGGCGATGACTACGTGTGGAAGACCGGCGACCGACTCGACGGACGAGCGCTCGCGTCCTTCATCGGCAAGCTCCCGATCGACGTCAAGGTCGTGTACTTCCTCAACGGCCGCGAAGTGTCGGCCGACGAGATCAAGCGGGAGGACGGAGACGTCCGCATCCAACTGACATTGACGAACGTTTCCGGATCACCGAAGTCGCTCGTGCATAAGGCCGTCACCTCGCCGTTCCTGACGAGTGTCGCGAATCAATACATCCCGATCGAGTACTCCGTCCGGGCCGAGTTTCCGAGCGCTCGTTGGACAGGCGTCGGCGGCGAGGACATCAAGGTGCTCGCGGACGGCGACAAGGAGATCGCATCGGCGTCCGGGATCCTCAGCCCCCCGCTGACCGATACCTCGAAAGAGATCATCTTCGAGGGTCACAGCGACGACGTCCTGACGCCGCGGATCCAGATCTTCGCAGTGCCGGGACTGTCGCAGGACTTCATCGACGCGCTGCAGGACCAGTACGACGCGCTGCAGGCCCTCTACGGCGGCGTCGGGTCGATCGGGGAGAACCTCGGAGCCGTGTACGACGGCACCGTCGAGCTCGTCAACGGCGTGGAAGAGATGCTCGCAGGCGTCGGCTCGAACGACGCGTCCGGCAAGCCCATGATCGACCTCGACGCGGACGGTCTACCCACCACGCTGCTCGGCACGCTTGGATTCCTGTCCCAAGCGATGAACGGTCAGATCATCCCAGGCATCGGCACACGGGACGAGAAGACCGGCAAGGGCGTGATCGTCAAGGACGGGAAGGGTCGCACCACAACCTTCCTCGGCTCCCTGCAGTCCCAGAAGGACACGTACGACGACAAGTTGATCCCCGGCATGCAGACCCTGATCGACGGCATGGATCAGCTGATCGACGGCGTGTCGGACGGCGCGCCCACACTCGTCGACGGCCTCGAAGAGATGGCCGCCGGTCTGACGCAGCTCCTCGGCTCACTACAGACCAACGATCCGAGCGATCCTGGGTTCTTCGAAGGTCTCGAAGCGCTCAACGACGGCATCACGACGCTGCTCGGCAAGCTCCAGACCAACAGCATGGTCACGCCGGGCTTCCGCGAGGGCCTGCTCCAACTGAGCGGCGGCTTGACGCAGCTCCTCGCCGGGCTCCAGAGCAACGACCCGGCCAACCCCGGTGTGCGCGAAGGCCTGCTCGGGCTGTCCGCGGGGCTAATCTCGCTCACGACGAACCTCGATGGGACGTTCAAGACGGGACTGCTCGGCGTGCAGCAGCTCGTGACCGCGATCGACGGCCTCGTATCGGATCCCGTGATCGATCCACTCATCGCGCAGCTCGCGGGCACGGTGAACCTGCTCGTCGCCGGCCTCGGCGACGCGGCGAACCCGCCGGACCAGGTGACGGTGATCGGCTCGGTCGAGTCGATGTCGGCCGGCGTCGGTCAGCTACTGGCCGGTCTCGGCAACTCGGCCAACCCGCCGGACCAACTGACGATCATCGGCGCCGTCGAGACGATGATGGGCGGCGTCACTCAGCTGCTCGCCGGCCTCGGCAACACCGCGAACCCGCCCGACCAGGTGACGGTGATCGGCGCACTCGAGTCCATGAAGCTCGGTCTCGCGCAGTTGCAGGCCGGACTCGGTGACGTGACGGATCCGGCGAACCCGACGACGGTGATCGGCGCACTCAAGCTCGTCGTCGGCGGTCTCGGCGAGGCTGCTCCCGGGGCTGGGACCCTCGTGGACAGCGTCCTCGACGCGCTCGGTCAGATGCGCAACGGACTCACGAACCCGCAGTTCGAGAAGGAGCAGGACGCGCTCGACGGCAAGACGCCGAAGGAGTACTACAAGGACTGTCCGGCGTGCTTCGATCCCGACGACAAGAAGTTCGACCCGGCGACCGCCGATCCGAAGTTCCAGCCGAGCTTCCTTGAGGTGTTCGAGCTCTTCAGCGAAGGCATCACCGACGCACTACCGCAGCTCGACTCCTTCGACGACAAGGCGCCCGGCTTGGTCGACGGCCTCGAGCAGGTCGCAGACGGTCTCGACACGCTCGCCGCGAAGCTCGACACCGGCGATCCGGAAGATCCGGGCCTGGCGGACGCGCTCGACCTCGTTCATGGCGGGCTGCAGCAGGTGAACCAGGGCATCTTCGCCCTGAACGAGCTCGGCATCCGGACGATGCGCGGCCAGATCGGCGACCAGGGCGACACGATCGGGCGCGACCTGACAAGCGTGGCCGAGAAGCGCTCCGACGCTAAGCACGAATCGGCACTCGGCTCCGATGCGGAGTCGGTCTCGATGGCCTACGTGTTCGACCTGGCGGCGCAGACGACCGCAGCCAACGACAACGCGCGGCGCGGCGCGGTCGCGGCGCTCGGCCTCGCTGGAGCCGCGCTGCTGACGCGTCGGATGCGGCGGTTCGACCTCTAACGAAGGAGACGGACCGCCGTGGACGTCGCGATCCAGCAGATCCTCGTCGGCCTCTCGGTCGGGTCGATCTACGCGCTGATCGCTCTCGGCTACAGCCTGGTGTTCTCGACGATGCGCGTTGTGAACTTCGCGCAGGGCCACCTCGTGATGCTGTCGTCCATGATCGTCGTGACGCTGTGGATCGAAGCCGGGTGGCCCGTTGGGTTCGCCATCGCGACGGCGGTCGTCATCGTCGCGTCCGTCGCTCTGTTGCTGGAGCGCGCTGTATCGCTACAGAAGGCGGCGTCAGTCTCCCCGTTGGCGTGGATCATCACGACGCTCGGTGCCGCGATCGTCATCGAGAACATCGCCTCGATCGTGTTCGGCAAGGACCCGAAGCCCTTCCCCTCACTGATCTCGGGGCCGTTGGTGCGCATCGGTGCCGCCGCTGTGCCGCGCGACGCATTGCTGGCGATCGGCGTGGCCCTCGCGCTGATGGGCGCGATCGACCTGTTCCTGAAGCGGACGATGTGGGGCAAAGCGGTCATGGCGACCGCGTACAGCCCGTGGGTGCCGAGGCTGATGGGCGTGCCCGTCGGACGTGTCATCTCGATCTCGTTCCTGCTGTCCGGCGCGATCGCGGGCGTCACCGGTGCGCTCATGGGCCCGGTGTTCAAGGACGCCTCCACGAACACGGGCCTCCAGCTCGGACTCATGGGGTTCATCGCCGTCGTGATCGGCGGCATGGGCTCGACGACCGGTGCGCTGGTCGGCGGACTCGGTCTCGGCGTGCTGCAGACGTTCCTGCGCGGCCAGCTCCCACCGGGGGCCGGGACGGCCGCAATCTTCCTCGTGCTGATCGTCCTGCTCGTGATCCGCCCGTCCGGACTCTTCGGACGCGACTGGGGACGCCAAGCCGTCGGCGGCGGCGAGGGGCTCGCCTGATGCGGACCACGCGCATCACCAAGGGGATCGTGATCGGCGGCGTCGCACTGGTCGCGTCGATCCCGTTCATGCGGGTCAACCAGTTCTGGATCTTCTTCATCACCGTGACCATCACGCAGGCGATCCTGCTGTCGAGCCTGAACCTCACGCTTGGCTACGCGGGGCTCATTTCGCTCGGCCACAACGCGCTGTACGCGGTCGGCGGGTACGCGACCGCCTACTTCACCGTCACGGCAGGGCTACCCGTCGCGTTCGGGATCGTCCTCGGGCTGGTGTTCGGCGCGCTCGCCGGAGTGGCGCTGGCGATGACGACGTTCCGGGCGCGCGCCGTGTACTTCGGCATCATCACGCTCGCGTTCCTGTTCCTCACGTACGAGACGGTGTCGAAATGGCCTGCGCTCGGCGGCTTCCGCGGGTTCCCGGCGATCCCCGGCCTGTCGATGTTCGCCATCCGTTTCGGACGCAACGAGTACTTCTGGTTCGCGCTCGGTGTGTTCGTGCTCGCGATGGGCGCACTCCAGCAGCTGTCGTCCTCGGCCCTCGGACGATCGTTCGTCGCGATCCGCGAGAACGAGGCCGCGGCCGCGTCACTGGGCATCGATCCCTTCCGCACGAAGATGCTCAACCTCGCGGTGTCCGGCGGCCTCGCCGGCCTGTCCGGTGCGCTGTTCGCGCATCTCGCTGGCGGCATCTTCCCAGAGTCGGCGTCCTTCTCCAGCGCGATCCGGCTCTTCGTCGCCATCGTCGTCGGCGGTACGGGCACGTTCGCCGGACCGCTCGTCGGGATCGGCATCGTCGCGACGATCGACCGCTTCACGGTGAACTGGACGACGGCACAGCCGATCATCTTCAGCGCCATGCTCCTCGGCTCCCTCGCACTGATGCGGTTCGGCGTCGTCGGGACGATACTCACGAGCCGCTTCGGGAAGCTCTTCTACGCGCTGCCCGACCTGGACACATCGGCTACCGACCGCCTTCCGGTGGCGACGCCGCGGACGAGGAAGCCGATGGCCGGCCCAGTGCTCCTTCAGGTCCAAGGGCTGTCGAAGCGGTTCGACGGCGTGCAGGCTTTGGCCGGCGTGGATCTCACCGTCAGGGTCGGGACGATCCACGGGCTCATCGGGCCCAACGGCTCCGGGAAGTCGACCCTCGTGAACTGCGTGACGGGGTTCCTACGTCCGGACGGCGGGTGCGTGGAGTTCGCCGGTCGCGACCTCGGTCGGGTACGCGCGTACCGCATCGCCCGCGGCGGGATGGTGCGCATCTTCCAGCACAGCGAAACCTTCGGACGGCTCCTGGTGATCCAGAACGTGATCATGGGTCTTCACCTGCGAGCCGACCGGAACTTCCTGCGGTGTCTGGTTCCGTGGCCGGATCGCCGTCGTCGCGAACGAGCGCTCATCGCCGACGCTCTGCAGCTCTTGGACGATGTCGGCCTCGCGCATCGCGCTCTGTCTCCGGTGAGCGCACTGCCATACGGCGAACGACGGCTGCTCGAGATCGCGCGCGCAGTGGCGTCCAGTCCTCGTCTGCTCATCCTGGACGAGCCAGCGACGGGACTCACCTCCGGAGAGCTCATCCGGCTCGCGGAACTGCTGCGACACCTACGGACGGGCGGGATGACCGTCCTGCTGATCGAGCACAACATGGAGTTCGTCATGGGGCTCGTGGACCACGTGACGGTCCTCGAGCGCGG
>WUUC01139829.1_pt1 | contig 12852 bp, 11 predicted proteins | sample 6278441 | NCBI WGS metagenome assembly WUUC01 (sample SAMN13675441, study PRJNA597444) | soil metagenome | isolation source: soil | place: USA: Washington | collected 2017-10 | reverse complement strand
GCCGGCCGGCCTGCTCGACGCCATGGGCAAGCGTCCGGAACTGGCTCCCGCCCAGCCGAACTACCAGGCGTTCGACCGGGAATCCGGCCTCGACGTGCGAACGGGCACCGCGCGTACCGGAACCGCGGTCGTCTCCGCCGACACCGGCGTCGGGCCCGGCGGAAGCATCAAGATCGGCGGGCGTACGTTCGAAGTCGTCTCCGTCGCGGCCGGGACCCGGACCGTCTGGCTCGCCCCGGCGGACATCACCGCGACCATGGAAGTCCCGTTCCTCGCCGACGTGCAGGTCGATCCGGCTCCCGGCGTCACGAAGAACGACGCGCGCACAGCCTTGGACGCCGCCCTGGCCGGCTTCCCGGTCGCCGTCTCCTACGACCGTGCCGAATACGTCGAACATCTCAACGCCAAGCTGAACCAGGGTCTGGACGTCGTCACCGCCCTGCTCGCGCTGGCGGTCATCATCGCCCTGATCGGCGTGGCCAACACCCTGACCCTGTCGGTGGTCGAACGCACCCGGGAGAACGCCCTGCTGCGGGCCATCGGCCTGACCCGCCGCCAGCTACGCCTCGTCCTGGCCACCGAAGCACTGGTCATGGCGCTGACGGGCACCCTGATCGGCGTCGCGGTGAGCGTAGCCGTCACGTTGTCGGCGCTGGGCTCGATCGAGATGCACGGCGACGGCATGTCCCTGGTGATGCCGTGGGACCGCCTGGGCGTGCTGCTCGCGGTGGCGGTGCTCGCGGCGCTGGCTGCCTCGATCGTCCCGGCCCGGCGGGCGATCCGCGTCCCGATAGCCGAAAGCCTCGCGGCCGAATGACAGGCGGCGCACCGATCAAGCCTCCAGGGTCCAGGAAACGAGGCGTCCGGCGGTCTCGCCGTAGCGATCGGCGACTTCGAGTGTCCACACCCCGTTGGCCGGCTCGGACGACAGGTCCACCTGGTAAGTCCTGCGGCCGAACGGACCGGACTCGCCGCCGCTGCTCTGCAAGCGGTACCCGCTGCCGTCCGGTGCGTACAGCCGGATCCGGAACGCGTCGCCGGTCGGATGCTCGATGTCGACGCTGACCGTCGCCGCTGTGCCGCCGGGACGGGCGCAGTCGACGAGTTCCGCGGTGGACTCCACCGTGGACCCGGCTTCGATCGGGGCCTCGGCGGCGGTGCCGGCGGTACAGGCTGTTCCGCCGGAGGCACCGGTGACGGTGATGGTCAGCGGGACCGAGCGGCTGACCGTACCGGTAGCCACCAGATCGGCCTGGTAGCGGCCGGAACGGGCCGCCTCGCCGGCGGTCAGGGTGAGTTCCGAGGTGCCGCCGGTGGCGACGGTCGCCGGGCTGAACGCGGCCGTGACGCCCTCGGGCAGTCCGGTGGCGGCCAGCGCCAGCTCCTGCGGATCGCCGGAGCGCAGCCCGGCGGTCACGATGCTGGTGCCGGTCCCGCCGATCGGCACGCTGATCGCGGCGGGGGCCGGCGACAGCGCGAAGTCCGAGGTGCTGCACGTCGGCTCCCCCGGCCGGGCCGGCACGCTGACCGCGTCCCACGCCCGGCGGATCGCGTCGAAGGCGGTGCAGGAACCGGGGTACAGGTCACGAGCGGCGTGCAGCGTGGCGACGCGGACGTCGGAGTAGCGCCAGCCGGTGGTCTTCTGCAGCAGCGCGTTGTAGAAGATCTCGCCCGCGGTGCGCGGTCCGACGCCGGTGACCTCGGAGCCGTCGCAGGTGGGGCTGGCGGGCCGGCCGGCCGGGGCGGAACCCTCGGCGGCCAGGTAGAACCAGTGGTTGAGCGGACCGGCGCCCGCATGCGCCCTGGTCCCCGGGATCGCGGTCGACCAGCAGCCGGGGTGGCCCTTCAGCGACGGGTCGTCCATGTACCGGACCGGGCCCGTGCCGAACAGGTCGGCCTCCTCGCCCGCGGTGTAGTCCGGTGGGTCGTTCGGGTTGTCCGCGTACGCCTCGGTCAGCGCACCGAAGATGTCACCGGTGGCCTCGTTGATGCCGGACCCCTCGAAGTCCTCCGATTCGGACTGGTCCCCGCCCGGGGTGAACTCGAAGATCGCGTGGCCGAGCTCGTGGGCGACGATGTCCAGCGTCGTCGCCTGGCGGTTCCCGTCCTCGGAAACTCCGAAGATCGCGTAGTCGCCCTCCCAGAACGCCGCGGCGATGTCCAGGCCGATCCGGACAGGCGGATTGGTGCCGTCGCCGCGGATCCCGTCGCGACCGAACCATTCCTTGATCATGTCGATCTCGCGCTGCGCCGCGTACATCGCGTCGACGCAGGCGGTCTCCAGGTCGGTGCCCTGACCGTTGCCCCAGCTGTCGTCGTCACCGGACCACGGTTGCTCGGCGTACCGGTTGTAGCACTGCAGGCCCGGCCGCTTCGGGTCGACCATCCGGGTGGGTTCGGTGTCGATGGTGACCGCGCCGTTGTAGTAGCCCTCCCCGTGGGCGGCGCGGACGCGTTCCACGGCCCGGGCGACCGCACCGGTCCGGGCGTCCACGAAGACCCGCCGGCGGCTCGGCAGCTGCCGCTCGGTGCGGCCGGTGACCTCGACCTCCCAGGCCAGCGCCGGCCGAGCACCGGCGAGCACAACCAGCTTCGGGGTGCCGACGGAGTCCACCACGGACACCCGGCCACGCGCGGTGCGGACGGCTTGGTCGGCGCTGACCGCCGGGGTGACATCAACGTTGATGCGGGCGGTCCGGGCGGCCGTCGAGCGGGCCCCGCCCCGCGCGCCGGTGGTCACCACCACGTCACCGCCGACCACCGGCAGGCCGCGGAAGGTCCGCGCGTAGGTGACGTAGCGCAGGCCGCGGGTGCCGGCGATGACCCCGGTGCGGGTGAGCGCCTCACCGGCGCCGGTCTCCAGACCGGCGCCCGAGCCGGCCCGGACCAGCGCATCGGCGGCAGCAGCGGCCGGGTCGGCCGGCCGGACCGGGTGCGGATCGGCGGGTACGGCCCGGGCCGGGGCAGCAACGGTGGCCGCCAGCACGGCAACCGCCGCGACCAGGGCAGAGGCATGTCGAAGCACGCTGATCTCCTTCGGGGCGCCCGGCGGCCCAGGTGCGGCAGACATCGATGAACGCAAGTTACCGTCCGCTGATGTTGGTTGCAAGTTCAACTAACAGCCGTCCATGGGACCGGCCCTGCCGGCCGGCCCTGCCGGCCAGGAATCAGTCGCGACCGCCGACTGCACCCAGGTGACGCGCGGCCAAGGTCTACGCCACCGCGCGCCGCTCCGAGCTCGTCGACATGCCAGGGGTTCAGCCGCTGCGGCACGACATCACCGATCACCTGACGGTCAACACCCTCGGGCCGTTGCGCATGACCCGGGCCTTCGCGCCGGTTCTCGCGGCCAACGGCGGTGGCGCGGTCGTGAACGTGCTGTCGGCGATGTCCTGGTTGCGGATTCCCCGCCGCCCAAGCTGGATCCGGCCGATGTCGCCGCCGCCGTCTACGCCGGCCTGGAACGCGACGAGGTGGAGATCCTGGTCGACGACTGGAGCCGTACGGTCAAAAGCTCGCTCGCCGGCGACCCGCGGGACTTCTACCGGCGGTTCACCGCCGGGTGACAGGTCCTCAGGACGGCTGGACCTGGTCGAAGAGGGCGAGGGCTTCGGCCGGGTCCGGGCTCACCAGGCGTTCCAGGCCGGCCGTCGTGATCGTCGCCCACCGGCCGGCCCGGGCCCCCATCTGTTCGGCGAAGGCGCGGACGGCCTCGTCCAGATCTGCGGGATCGTCGGCGATGGCCTCGGCGAGTTCGGCGCCGTCCAGCATCGCGAGGTTCGCGCCCGCCCCCAACGGTGGCATCAGGTGGGCGGCGTCGCCCAGCAGCGTCACCCCGCGGACGTGGGCCCAGGTGTGGGACACGGGCAGGACGTGGATGGGGCGGTGGACAAAAGCGGTGCCCTGGCCCAGGAGGTCGAGGACGGGAGCGGCCCAGCCTTCGAACAGAGCCAGCAGGCTCGATCGGACGGCTCCTGCGTCGGCCAGGTCCAGGTCGGCGTGCCAGTCCAGCGGGGCGCGGAACTTGGCGTACACCTTGACGTGGCCGCCGCTGTTGCGCTGGGCGACGAGCGATCGGTTCGCGCCGTACACGGCCACGGAACCGTCGCCGATCAACCGGGCCAGGTCGGGGTGGCGGGTGTCGACGTCGTCGATGGAGGTCTCGACCGCGGTGACGCCGGTGTAGTGCGGCGTCACCGACGAGACGGCCGGGCGGACCCGGGACCAGGCGCCGTCCGCGCCGACCACCAGGTCGAACGTCTCCTGGCGCCCGTCGGCGAAATGGACCCGCACGCCGTCTCGGGTCTCCGGCACCACCTGCGTCACGCCCCGCCCCCACTGGACGTCGAGGGGACCGAGCAGCAGGTCGCGCAGTTGCCCGCGATCGATCTCGGGATTGGCCCGCTCATCGGGACCGGGTCGCCAGTCGCGCAGGACGGTCCCGTCCGCGTCCAGGATGCGCATGGCTTGCCCCTCCGGACGAGACAGCGCCTGGAACTCCGCCAGCAGCCCCGCCTTGTCCAGTGCGAGCTGGCCCAGCCCTGCGTGCAGGTCCAGCGTGCCGCCCGGGGGACGGGCGTCGGGGCCGGGATCGCGTTCGAGGACGGCGACCGGGTAGCCGTGGCGGTGCAGGACACGGGCGAAGGTGAGCCCCGCGGGACCGCCCCCGACCACGGCGATACGATGTCTCATACCGATACACTGTATTTCCATCCTCGAGGCATCGCAAACGGAATGGTGGCGGACATGACTGTCTGGGACCGGCCGGAGCCGCCGGCTCCGCCCGTACCGCTCGATCGGGAGCGGATCGTCGCCGCCGCCATCGCGCTGGCCGACGAGGGCGGGCTGGACGCGGTGTCGGTGCGCAAGGTCGCCGCCCGGCTGAACGCGGGCCCGATGCGGCTGTACGGCTACATCTCCACCAAGCAGGAGTTGTTCGACCTCATGGTGGACGAGGTCCAGGCCGAGATTCTCCCCGACGAGCCGCCCGGTGACTGGCGGGAGGCGCTGCGCATCCTGGCCCATCGCACCAGGCAGGCGGCTCTTCGCCACCACTGGCTGGCCGACCTGCTCGGCGGCCGCCCGGCCCTGGGCCCGAACGGTCTCGCCGTGGCCGAGGCCACGCTGGCCGCCCTCGACGGCCGGGCCGACATCGACACCGTCATGCGCGCTGTGGAGACGGTCAGCGCCTACTTCACGGGCGCGATCAGGCGCGAGATCGCCAACGTACGGGCCGAGCGGGCCACGGGTCTGTCCAAGCTCGACTGGCAGCGCGCCCACGGCCCGCATGTGACGAGGATGCTGGCCACGGGCCGCTACCCGGCGCTGGCCAGGGCCGTGCACGACGGCACGGAGGTGGACGCCGAAGCATCCTTCGCGACCGGCCTGGAGTGGGTCCTCGACGCCGTGGCCGCGAAACTCACCCGGCCGCCGGCGTGACGACGCAGGGGCACGCTTCCGCCACGCCGGTGTACTTCGTCAGCGGCCGCCGGGCAGCTCGGCGCCGTCCTTGTCGTAGGCCGCGAAATCGGTCAGCTCAGCCGGAGGTCGCCCCTGAGCGAAATCGAACCAGAAGATCTGCGCCTGGTCCGACTCGGCGAAACCGGTCCATCCGGCCCGATGCGCTTCGACGATCTCACCGGTGGCAGCGTCGCGGGCAGTGATCTTGGCGGCCCCACCGACGTAGTAGCCGAACGTGGGTGTGGTGCGACCCAGACGCACTCGTCCCGGTTGCACAGCGTGGAAGCCGGGGGTCATCCGACCGGCGCCCGGATCGCTGCTGACGACCTCAGCGTCGAAATCGTCGATGGTGCCCCTCTTCGTGCGCCCGAGGACCAGGCTGAACGTTCCGTCCAGATCATCCGGGTCGGCCGTCTCGACGTACAGGATCCATTGCCGGCCGTCGAGCCGCTGGCCGGTCTCGACGACTGCGCCGAGGATTCCGGGGGCCGACGAGCTGCCGGGCGACGGCACCGATGCTGACGGATCGATCGACGGCACCGGCGCCGACGGGCCCCCCACCGGGGTTCTGGCGCCGGAGCGGTCCAGATCCGTCAGCTGGCTACCGCCGGCCAGCAGAGCAGCCACCGTCAACGTGGAGGCGCTGACGACAGCGAACCTGCGCCGGCGGCGCAGCCGGCCACCGGTGGCCATCACCCGCGCCAGGTCCACCGGTACGGGCTCGAAGTCCGGCGGCGAATGCAGGGCGGCCTTGAGTTCTTCCAGGTGCGTCACAGTGCTACCCCTGCTTCCGTCGCGGTGGGCATCGGCGGCACGAGGCCGGCCGTGATGCGCAGTTTGGCCAGGGCTCGGGAGTTGAGGCTCTTCACCGTGCCCGCTGACAAGTTCAGTTCGCGGGCCACCTCGGCCTCACTGGCGTCGAAGAAGTGCCGCAGCACGATCACCGCCCGTTCGCGCGGGGACAGGGCTTGCAGCGCGCCGATCAGCCAGCGTCGCTTCACCACGACGTCGGCGACATCCTGCGGCACCTGCTGTTCCGGCATCGTCTCGGTCGCGTACTCCCGCATCGGGCGGCGCCACTGATCAGTGACCAGATTGGTGAGCACCGTACGGGCGTACCCGTAGGGATCCTGGCGCCTGACCCGGCCCCACGCGGCGTACACCCGCACCAGGGCGGCCTGAGCAGCCTCTTCGGCTTGATGCCGATCGCCGGTCAGCAGGTACGCCGCGCGTTGCAGACGAGGCGAGCTCGCCTGGGCGAACGCGATGAACTCCTCGTCACCGCGTGCCATCCGCGACCTCTCTCCGTTTCATGAGCAGCAAGACGAGCGAACACCGCTTTTGGTTGCATCGGGCCCGCGCGTAGCCGGCGGCCGGGCCCTCCTGCCCTGGACCCATCGCGCCGCCCGGCCGCGTCCGGCCTGGCGACGACGGCCTGAGACACGGGTCCCGCCCAGGTGATCCGTCATCCGCCTCGCTGCTCGTCGTGCAGCCGCCGGACGAGGAAATCGTGCCAGGCCTGCTCGAACGTGCGCGTCAGCCGCGACGCCGGCGCGAACCGGTCCCAGGCGTGGTACGCGTGCGGGAACACGTGCAGCTCGACCGGGACGCCCGCGGCCATGAGCCGCGACGCGAACGCGACGTCCTCGTCGCGCAACACGTCGTACTGGGCCGCAGCGATGAATGTCTCGGGCAGCCCGTGCAGGTCAGTGGCGCGTCCGGGGGCGGAGTAGACGTCGACGTCCTCGGTTCCGGCCCGGTCCCCCAGCACCGCCGCCCAGGCGAGCAGGCTCTCGCGACGGTCCCAGACGCCGACATCGGTGACCTGGTGGCTCGACGGGGTGTCGTTGCGGTCGTCGAGCATCGGGTAGCTCAGCGCGAGCAGGCAGGGCGCCGCGTCGCCGCGGTCGCGGACCATCAGCGCGGTCGCGGCGGCGGGCGCTCCGCCGCCGCTCGCGCCGGCGATGCCGATCCGGGTACGGTCGATGCCGAGGTCGTCAGCATGCACGAGCATCGATGTGTACGCGAGATAGCCGTCCTCGGCCGCACCCGGCGCGGGGGTCTCCGGCGCGAGCCGGTAGTCGACGGCCGCTACGACGCAGTTCAGCCGGAGAGCGAGCGCGGCGTGGTATTCGCCGTCCTCGTGCGCGGATCCGAGGACCTGGCCGCCCGCGTGAAACCAGGCGAGCGCCGGCGTCGGGGTCGGTGCGCCGGCCGGGCGGAACAGGACGATGTCGAGCGTGGTGCCGTCGGACCGGGTGGCGACGTGTGTCGTCACGGTGACGCGCGGGTCCGGAGCAGGCGCCGGGCGTGCCGCGGCGGCGGAGGCGAAGAGCTCGCGTAGCGCGGGGATGTCGGACAGGTCCAGCATGCCGCCGTGGGGAAACCTGGGTATGGCGGCGAGGGCCGCAGCGAGTTCGGGGTCGAGGTCGACAGTCATCAAAGGTCCTCGGTGTTGTGGTGGGCCGGAGGATGGGGTCTCAGGGCTCGAGGTTCTCGAGGTCCTCGAGCAGGCTCGGGTGCACGGGCTGCCAGCCGAGAGCCTCGCGGGTGTGGGCACTGGACGCCGGCTGGTCCATGGCGAAGATCGATCCGAACGGGCCGTACGTCTGCTCCGGTACGGACTCCACCGGCAGGCCCAGTCGACGGCCGATGACCGCCGCGATGTCCCGGACCGCGTCGCCCTCGTCGGCCACGGCTTGCCATTCGGTCCCGGCCGGGGCCGATTCGAGGGCCAACCGGAACAGCACTGCGGCGTCGAGTGCGTGCACGGCCGGCCAGCGCTGGGTGCCGTCACCCGGATAGCCGGACACTCCGTCGCGGCGCGCCTGATCGGTCAGCAGGCCCGCGAATCCGCCCCTGCCCTGATTGTGGACCGTGCGCGGCATGCGGACGGTGGAGGAACGCACTCCGCGGGCGGCCAGTTCCAGCAGCGCCAGCACCGTGCGGCCGCGGGCACCCACCGGTCCGTCGGTCGGCACGGGGTCGGCCTCGGTGGAGGCGCGGCCCGGCACCCACGGCGTACCCGAGACCGCGACGATCGGGCGGCCGCTGCCGACGAGCGCCTCCCCCAGCGTGGTGAGGGCGGTGCTTTCCTCGGTGATGGAATGGGCCAGAGCGTCGGCGCTGCTGTAGTCGCGTCCGAACGCCAGGCTGATCACACCGTCGGTCCGGGCGACCCCGGTCCGCAGGACGTCGAGGTCGGCCAGCTGCCCGCGCAGGGTCTCGGCGCCGGCTTCCTGGAGAGCCCGGGCGGAGTCGTCCGAACGGGCGAGGGCGAGGACCGTGTGGCCGTGGCCGAGCAGCTCGGAGATGACGGCGGAGCCGATGGTGCCGGTGCCGCCGGTGATGAAGACATGCATGAGGGGGTTCTCCAGGTCAGTGATGGGACTGTTGTCTCATCACCGTAGCCCCGCGACGGGACATGTGTCCCATGACTCTGACGAGACACATGTCTCATCACTTATGATGGTCCGATGGGGCGATGGGAACCGGGGGCGAGCGAGCGACTAGTGGTCGCGGCGGTCGACCTCTTCACCGAGCAGGGATACGACGCGACCACGGTGGCGCAGATAACCGAGCGGGCCGGGGTCACCAAGAGCACCTTCTTCCGGCACTTCTCCGACAAACGGGAGCTCCTGGTCGCCGGCCAGCAAACGCTGAGCCGGCTGCTCGCCGACGGCATCACCGAAGCACCGTCGACCGCCGGCCCCCTCGAAGCAGTCGCTGCTGGTCTCGAACGCGCATCGAGCGCCATGGGCCCCACCAACCGCGAGCTCGGCCCCCGCCTCAAAGCCGCCGTGGCCGCCAGCACCGAGCTTCAGGAACGCGACGCCCTCAAGAGCGTCGGCATGGCAGCCGCCATGACCGCCGCGCTCGTCGCCCGTGACGTGCCCGACCCGACCGCGCGGCTGGCGGCCGAAATGGGCGTCCTCGCGTTCAAGCAGGGTTATACCCAGTGGTCCGAGGGCGATCGCGATGACCCGAAAGGGCTCGCGCACCATGCGCTGACCGCCCTGGCGGAGCTGCGCACGGCGACCGCATCGCTGTCCTGAGCATCCACGACCGGGCGGGTCCCCGGCTCGTGCCCGATGAAACCGCTCAGAACCGCCTCACCCTCCGCGCACAGCCTGCCGCCACGCGGCTGCCGTTTCTTCGTCGTAGTAGCGCGTGTATCCGCAACTGAACGCCTGCAGACGACCGCTTCCCTGTCCTCCGATCGCCTCCCCACTGACCAGCAGCCGGGTGCCGACCGTGTAAGGCGGCCCGGCCTCGCTCGCTATGAAATTCCGCGGGAGTGGCGCCTGCATGACTGCTGTCGCCGTTGGGCCCGAGCCGCCGCGGAACCATTGGCTGACCTTGAAGGTCACGGTGGCGTTCCGCATGCTCGGGTCCGCAGGCTGCGCGTCCTCCACGATGGCCGTGACAGTGCCGTCGAACGACACGGACCGCGCAGCCACGGCGGCCGGCGACTTGGGAGGCATGCAATCCGCCATGCCCGAGTCGGGCAGAGCGCCACTGCGTCCAACCGCGGTGGGCGGCGCCGGCTCGTCGCTCACCATGCCGAGTCCCATCGGGATCCCCACCGCCAACACGGCCACCGTCAATCCCGCGGCGAGACCCCACCGGGCGCGACGTCTCCGGACCATCCTCACGACCTGCTCAGGAACACCTGCGCCCAGCGCCGGCGCCCGTCCGGCGTCCTCCCGGAACACCTCGGAAAGTCGCTGCTCGATCTGCTCAGCCATGTTTGTTCCCCAGGATTCGAAGGGATTCTTTCTCCCGCAGACCGGCCAGGGCCCGCGACGCGGTGGCCCGGACAGTGCTCGGACTGATCTGCATGACATCGGCGATGGCACCGTCGTCAAGATCGGCGTAGTAACGGAGCACCAGGATGGTGCGCGCCCGGGGCGCCAGTTGAGCCAGCATCCGCCGGGTCTCGTCGCGGGCCGCCACCTCATCGGCGTGATCGGCGATCGTCCCGCCCAGATCCTGCTGCTCAGCCGGCACCTCCCCCGAGGACCGGAGCCGTTGCCAACGCAGGTGAGCGTTCACCATCATCCTGCGCACATAGGCGTCGCTGTTCTCCGCCCCGGTGACCCGGCGCCAGTGCCGGTACACGTCAACCAGGGTCGTCTGGGTGAGATCCTGGGCGGAGTGCGCGTCTCCGCCCGTGAGCACATAAGCGAAACGCAGCAGGAGGTGCCCCCGCTGCGACACGTACTCCTGAAACGTCATCTCGGCCCTCATGCCGTGCACCTCCACCAAGAAGATGCTCCAGGAACCGTCAGACGCTGCATCCCGGCCCCGTTCAGGCCAGGCGTACGCCGTTGAGGACCGCGGCCAGGCCACGCTCGTAACAGCTGTGGTCGGCGGGTGGGCCGAGGAAGTAGTCGGCGGTTTCCGCCAGGTGGGGGTAGGCCTGCCCGGGCAGTGACTGCAGTTTCGTGCGCTTCTCGGCGAGCAGCTTCTCGCGCAGCGCGGGGTCGGGGACGGCGTAGTCGCCCGGCTGGCTGATCACCAAGCTGATCAGCGCGGTGAGCAGGAAGATGCTCAGCTGGACCGCGGCCACCGGCGAATGCGCCACCGTCCCGACCCCGCGGCAGGCCGCCCCGGCCGGGTCCACCAGGCGGGGGCACCGCCGGCGGTGCCCCCGCTCGACCTATCGCTGCCGATCGATCACGTGGCCGGTCAGGGTTTGTGTGAGCGTACGGGAGCCCAGCTCGATCTTCCCTTCGATCCGGACCTGCTGCGCGGCCTCGGTCACGTCGTCGGCGACCGTAGGGATCTCCAGGGCGCCGGTGAGCCGGCCCGATTCGACGCAGGTGTAGACGAACGTGTCGGCTGTCGACAAAGGACGCGCCGGTTCGGGCGTGATCTCCTCGCCGGCCAGCCACTGCGGATCCACGTCCGTGGTCGACAACTCGGGGGCGTCGCCGGGAGGCGTTACCTTCCCGTCCAGGCAGACAGGCGTGTCGGCCGGCTCGGAGAGCCTGATCTGCCAGCGCAGGGCCGCCCCCTCGGTGACGCTGGAGACCGGGTCCACCTCGACCGTCGGCGGCGGGTCGTCGTTCTCGATCACCGACAGCTGGAAGTAGTTCCCGACGACGAGTCCGCGGATCGCTTTGGCGTGGACCACGACGTAGGTGTCCTCGCCGAACCGCTCGTTCGCGGGCACGCTGAACGGCACTGTCAGCCGATGGTCGCCCGGCCGCACCGACACCACGGTGGAGGTCTTGTTGTTGAGGAACACCCGCACCTGACCGCTGCCACTGCCGGTCACCGTGAGTGGCAGGTCGACGGTGGTGGTGCCGGAGTCGCCCTCCTTCACCCGGACGGTGCCCACGTCGACCCGGGGCAGCGCCCGTGTCCGCGGGTCCGGCGTCCCCGGTTGATACCCCCAGGCGTCGAGGAGCCAGCCGGTGGCCGAGCCACGCGGATGGATCTCCAGCGTGGCGATCGACGACACGTCGCGCAGGGGTACGCGAACCTCGCGGGCCCAGTGACTGAACGTCTTCTTCGTGCCCGGCAGGCCGTCGACGCTCACCTCACCGAGGTCGACCCGTCGTCCGGAGCGGTCGGTGACCGCGATTCCGAACGTGTTGCCCGTGGTGTTCGGCGGCACGATCAGCCGCATCGCCAGCTCACCGCGAACGTCGGCGCTGCGGTGCGGGGTCAGCACGGCCGGCTTGCCGGGGTTGATCCGGACCGCCCACCGGCCGGGCTCAACGGCCATGTAGTTGAGCCCGGTGAAGTGCGGGGACCCGTATCCGTCGTCCTCCCGGTAGGGCAGGCAGGCTTTGCTCTCGTCGTCGTTGACCTGATCGCACAGGCTGCCCCCAGCGACGTGCAACGCCGGGTCAGGGATGATCACCGGCGTCCGGGCCGCACCGATCGCGTGGCTCAGCACGCGGACCGGCCCGGCCGAGGGCGCGGAGACGCCGGACCCGTCGATCAGCGGCAGCACCGCGTCATCGCCGGTCAAGAACACCTTCGCCGCCGCCGCGAGGTAGGTGCCGCCGACCCTCTGCTGCTGGTCGGCGGTCAGGCGCGTCGGCCGGCCCGGTCCGCACACCGGATCCTCGGCGTCCGACCAGTCGTCGTCGGACGGCGCGGCGGACTGACCCGGCGTCCACTCGCTGTTCCAGAAGTTGTGGTTCGCGCCGACGACGTACAGGGCGCTGTGCAGGGCCCGCCCGGTGCTCATGCCGCGGGTGCCGTCCACGTACAGCTGGCCGGCCAGGGTGGCGTCGTCGTCGCAGCCGCCCATCATGATCATGGAGGGGACGTCCGGCACCGGGTTCTGCCCGCCGTCGGTGGGCCCGATGCCCACGAAGCCGCGGATCGTCCACCGCACCTTGTCGTGATATCCGTCGACGCCCGGGGGCGGCG
>WUUC01103578.1_pt1 | contig 12852 bp, 7 predicted proteins | sample 6278441 | NCBI WGS metagenome assembly WUUC01 (sample SAMN13675441, study PRJNA597444) | soil metagenome | isolation source: soil | place: USA: Washington | collected 2017-10 | reverse complement strand
CCCGCCATTGCAGGCAGCAATTTGTCAGTGACCACACGTGACGCAAATGGCCGCAACAATACCTTTACGCAACCGTTGGTCCCAAAGTTTGCGCAGGCCGCTTCGGGCTGCAGTCAATACTCGATGAGCGTCGGGCGTGCGCGCCAAGACTATGCGCTGGCCAGCAATAACTACGGCCCATGGTTCGCGAATACGACCGTTACGTGCGGCACAGACGCGGGCCTCGCAATCGAGGCTCATGGCGAATACCTGCAAGGCGCCACCGGATTGGCGGGCATCAACCTCACGCAAACCCTCGGTGTCGTTGGTACCGCCGCATTGGCGGTTGCAACCAGTGAGAACAACAGAGGCTCGGGGTGGCTGGTACGGATGGGCTTGCAGCACGCCACCGAGAAATTTGAGTTCAATGTCCGCACCCGGCGCCAGAGCGCCGACTTTCGCGAGTTGGGCGACGACCTGGACATGGTGTCCGTCTCGCAGCGCACACTCGCCAGCATTGGCGCGAAGTTGAACGATCGAAATATGCTGGCAGTGGCCTACACGAACCAAACCGATCACGATGGTCAGCGAGTCGACATCGTGGGCATGAGTCAGGTGATTGAACTCGGTTACTTGGGCAAAGTTTCCATCGTGGCGAATCGCGCCATCAACGAAACCGAAGAAGCGTCTGTCAACGTGTCCTACCTTAGAAAACTGAAAAACTGACTTTGGCTACGGGCCGCCGGTTACCGACTTTCGGGCCCGATAAACCTCCGACCGGTAGCCGGCAGCCCTTCGCATCAATTCTTCTTGCGCGTGAGTTCCACGTGCAGCGTTTCGGTAAACGCATCGGCGGAAATGAAGGCGCCGCTGTATTGCTTCCAAGCATCGAGCACTTTTTCCTTCTTGAGTTGCTCGAGTGACTTGCCGGCCTTGATACCTTTCTCTACCGCAGCAGTCGTGTCTTTCAGCATCGTCACGTAACGCCGGACATCGTCGAAGCTCGACACCGGACCATGCCCAGGAATCACCTTGGTATCCTTCGGCAACCGCGCAATCGTGCCTTCGCACGCCGCAATGATCCCCTTCACACTGCCGCCGCTCAGCACATCCACATACGGAAAACCGTAGGTGACGAAGTCGTCGCCCATGTGAACGACATTCGACTTCGAGAAATACACGATGCTATCGCCATCGGTATGGCCGTTGGGATAGTGAAGCGCCCAAATATCCTCGCCGTTCACATGCAGCGTGACGCTATTGTCGAAAGTGAGAATCGGCAGTGCCGCCGCGACGCCGGGCTTTGCGTCCGAACGGACTGAGCCGCCATTGCCTCCCGCTCCGCCGCTCGCAATGCGCTTGCGAACGTTGTCATGCGCAACGATGGTTGCATCGCGACTGAACATTTCATTCCCACCTGCATGGTCGCCATGGAAATGTGTGTTGATTACAAATCGTACCGGCTTGTCGGCGATGTTTTTCAATGCGGCCCTGATCTTATCGGCAAGCGGCGCATACTGATCGTCGACGATGACGATGCCGTCGTCGCCGGCGGATACACCGATGTTGCCGCCGGATCCTTGCAGCATATAAACGTTACCGGCCACTTTTTGCGCGGTGATGGTCACCTTGCTGAAGTCTTGCTGAGCGAGCGCAGTAGAGCTGCCGACAATAAGGGCAATAGCGAGCGCCCCTCGAACGAAGTTGGACATCGCAATCTCCTTGTGTGACCGATATGGATCTGCCGGATGCTACAAATGGTCTCAAGAATATGGCTTGCCGCCAAGTAGCGCCTCGCTTGACCGTTGGTCGTATAGCGCTCACTCTGTTACGGATTGAGCAGCCAAAGCAAACAGGGGCATCAATATGAGGATGAATATTGGTGCCGCTGCGGCGATTGCGCTGCTGTGTGCGACGCAATGCGCTCGCGCTCAGGAACCGAATCCAGTCGGCGCTCGACCGCGTATCTGCTTGGTGCTGTCAGGCGGCGGGGCAAGGGGACTTGCGCACGTGGGCGTGCTCAGCGCATTGGAAGCGCGAAAAATTCCGATCGACTGCGTCGTGGGAACGAGCATGGGTGCGATCGTCGGCGGCTTGTATGCTGCGGGCTATTCTCCTGCCGAGCTGGACACTGTCGTGCGCTCCATGGATTGGAGCGCAATGTTGCGCGATACGCCGGAGCGCAAGCAAATGCCGTTTCGGCGCAAAATTGACGATCTCACGTACCTCACACGCTGGGAATTTGGCGTTACGAAGGACGGCTTCACTACGCCGCCAGGCCTCGTCGCGGGACATCGAATTGGCGCAAAACTTCGGCTGCTGGCATTACGAGCCAGCGGCACAACCGACTTCGACCAACTGCCGCTACCATTTCGTGCGGTGGCGACGGACGTCGATTCGGGCCGGGCGCTGGTGCTCGACCGCGGCGACTTGGGTGTCGCCTTGCGAGCCAGCGCCGCAATCCCGGGATTGTTCGCGCCCGTTAACATGAATGGTCAGATGTTGGTCGATGGCGGGTTGGTCGACAATCTGCCCATTACGGTGGCCAAGTCGTTACGCGCCGATGTGATCATTGCCGTGGACCTGGGCGAACCACTGGCGAAGCGGGCTCGACCCACCTCGATGATCAGTACGCTGACTGACAGCGCCAGCCTGCTGAGCCGCCGCGAAGCCGAACGCTCCCTCGCAGATGCAAACGTGGTCATCGCTCCTGCTGTTCGTGATTACGGCATTCTGGACTTCGACGCGGTCGAGGACTTGATTGAACGTGGCGAACAGGCAGTCGCCGCACAAGATGCAGCGTTGCAGCAGTTCACGGTAGCCGACACAACTTGGCAACGGCACGTCGCCGGGCAGAGACGCGCTCTTCGTCCGATGACGATAGGCACTGTGACGGTCACCATCGCAAACGATCGCGCTGACGAGGCGTCGTCGATTGCACCTGCCGCGATGGAAGATTTACTGCAACTGAAGACCGGAGAAGTCGTCGAGGCGGATCGGCTTTCCGACGACTTGAATCGTGTTTGGGAACGCGGCGCATTCGAGTCTGTCGACTTCAAGCTGGTGCCCACTGAGTCTACGGCAGCGCCGCCCGGCAGCTACGATCTGCACTTGCAAGCACGCCGTAAGTCTTGGGGACCGAACTACTTACGCTTCGGCTTCACATTGGCGTCGGATCTCGAAGGTTCGAGCAGCTTCAATCTTTTGAGCGCCCTGACCATGACCGAATTGAATTCGCTTAACGGCGAATTCAAGCTCACCGCGCAAATCGGCGATGTCTCCCTATTGGCCGGCGAGTGGTATCAACCCTTATCGAGCAACGGAATTCCGTTTGCGGCATTGTCGGTTGCAGGCGGCAGGAACAAGATTCAAGTGATGGAAGGTACGGACCTCGTCCAACAACGCTACGTAACAGTGGGCGGCGACGCAGATATTGGGGTGTCATTCGGCCGATTCGGCGAGATCCGCACAGGCGTTCATTACGTCACGATTGACGGGCAACGGCAGAGCAGCGGTCGCGCACCCATTCCTTCGCGCGTCGATGCGGGCTTCCGCACTCGCCTAATCTACGACCAGATGGACCGCATCAATTTCCCAAGAAGCGGCATTGTTCTCTCCGCCGAGTACTACGAAAGCTCGACATCGTTGCAGAGCGATGAGCCGTATCGGCGCGCGTCCGTGAGCATCGTATCCGCCGCGACGCTCGGACGTCATACTGCTATCGGTTTGGTCGATGGCGTCTCGGGATTGGGAGACGAATTGCCGATCGATGCTCAATTGCGTCTCGGCGGTCTCTTCCACTTGTCAGGACTTCCCGCCGGCGAGCTGTCCGGGAGTTATGGCGGCAAGGCGTCTGCGATCTACCTCTACCGACTCGGTCGCCTGCCAAACTTCGTCGATGGGATCTACATCGGCGCATCCGCCGAGACGGGCAATGTTTGGCAACGAAGCGAAGACGTGGACTTCCATAACTTGCGCAAGTCGTACTCACTTCTATTCGGCATCGACACTTACGTAGGGCCCGTGTATTTCGCACATGGGCGCACATCCGGAGGCAAGGACTCGCTCTATTTGTATTTGGGAAGATCTTTCTAGCGCTGGCAGCGGCAATCCTATTGCCGTTTCGTCTCGACGATCTCGCCGAACTGATCGTACCGATAGAAGGTGTCGGCGTTGCCGTCGCCGGAGGCGTCGTATTCCGCAGTCACGAGCACGCCATGCTCAAACCTCAGGACCTTCACCGGTTGGTTGCCGTTTGACGCGAATAGCATCGTCGTCTGCAAAACACCATTGCGGTATTCGTCTCTGCGATCGACTGAGCCATCCATGTCCCAATCCTCGCTCAGGAGCCTTGGCAGACCGCGCTCGAACGCCAACCTGCGCTCATATTTTCCGTCGAAGTTCGCGTCCTGCGCACTCGAGACCATCAATCCTTTGGCGTCGTACTCATATCTATAGTCCATTCTTCCGTCCAAGTTCGCGTCGCCATCGATCGCACTGATGGCGCCGTTGCGATAAGTGAATCGTTGGTCCAGCTGTCCGTCGTCGTTGAAATCATGTCCTTCACCTGAAGCGGTGGAACGATTGAGCCATTGCGTCAACGCCAAGGTGAAGGCCACCCCAACAAGGAACCAAGCCGGTGCGTAGGAGCGTTTCGGTTCAGGAATCGTATCGGGCGGCGATTGGGCCTCCCAATTGGCAATGATCTCGCGTGCACGCCCGTGATCGCGCTCGTCTACCATCACACGGACAAGACCCACCGCAGGCAAATCGCCGATGCCGCTCGCGAGATGCTCGCCATCGACCCGTGCCTCGATGCCGCTCTGCTCGAGCATATTGGCCACCATGTGCGCTTCAACGCCATTGGCAGCTTCATACGCGCACTTCATGAGAACCTCGCTTTGGTCGTTGCGGACTTTGGGCTGTGGGCTGTGGCAAGAGAAGCGATCTCCGAACGCCACTGCATCAGAGCATGTCAGTTGTTCGACCGCGCTTTTTTTCGCTTTCTTTACCCGCGAGCGCTACTGCCTTTCAAGCCGCATTACGCGGACAAAGAAATGTGCTCTGAATTTTGCGCCGGCAGGGTGAAATAGATCGTTGCGCCTTGATCCACTTTTGCCTCGGCCCACGTACGGCCGCCATGGCGCTGAATGATTCGCTTGACGTTGGCCAGGCCGACTCCCGTTCCTTCGAATTCGCTGTCGCTATGCATGCGCTGGAATACCGAAAACAATCGATCCGCATACTGCATGTTGAAGCCGACACCGTTGTCGCGCACGTGAAAGACAATTTCCTTTTCACCGGCAACGGAACCGATCTCGATGAGCGCCGGATCGCGCGGGCGCGTGTACTTGACGGCATTCGCCAAAAGATTGACCCATACCTGACGCAACAGATCGGGATCACCGGTGACGGCCGGCAACGCACGCATCTGGAAATCGATATGTCTTGAAGCCAAGTCCGGCTGCAGCTGTGCCAGCGTATCCCGCACCAGATCGTCCATATCGATCGCTTGCATCCGCATTGAAGCGCGCCCAATGCGCGAGAAAGCCAACAATGCGTCGATCAATTTGCTCATGCGCACGGAGGCGTTCTGAACGCTGCGCATGAACTGCAATTCCTCCGCGGTCATCTTTCTCGAAGCGGATTCTTCCAGCAATCCCACGTACGAATGAATATGACGCAGCGGCATGCGTAAATCGTGGGAGATGGACTGCGCAAACATTTCCAGATCGGCATTGGCTGCGGTCAGATCCCGGTTCTTCTGCTCCAGCTCAACGTTCAGTTCGTAGATCTCATTCGCCGCACGCATGCGCTCGGCCATTTCTTCCTGCGATTTGAGACGGGCCTGCGCCAGCTCGACGAAGACCTCGACTTTGGCCCGCAAGATCTGCGTCTCGATGGGCTTCATCAGATAATCGACCGCGCCGGCGGAATAGCCCTGGAACATCATCTCCGCCGACTTCATGGCGCCGGTCAGAAAGATGATCGGTGTATGGCGGGAGCGCTCGCGGGCTCGAATGAGGGCGGCGGTCTCGATGCCATTCATGTTGGGCATCTGAACGTCCAACAGGATCACGGCAAAGTCCTGATTCAGTACGGCGCGCAACGCATCCTTCCCCGATGCCGCTTTCACGAGGTTCTGCTGCAGAGGGTCAAGGATGGCTTCCAGGGCGATCAGGTTCGCCGGCTCATCGTCGACCATCAGGATATTCACGACGCGCTCTGTACTCATCAGGTTCACTCCTTCTTTCATGCTCTCACTTTACCTTGCGATAAATCCTTTCGACTTTTGATATCGCCTCATAGGCGCCTTCATGGTGCGAGAAGCGGATCGACTCGCTGCGCCCTAGTCCCAAAAAACCGAACATCCCCAGACTATCGAACAGTAGTCGATGTACACGCTGCTGCAGCTTTTCGTTGAAATAGATCATCACGTTGCGGCAGAAGATGACGTGGAACTCGTTGAACGAACTGTCGCTGACCAGATTGTGAGTCGCGAAAACGATATTGCGGCGCAATTCCGGATTGAGGGCGGCATATTCTTCGTCAGCGGCGAAATAATCCGCAAACGAACGAGACCCGCCCGCTGCAAGATAGTTCTGCGAATACTCTTCGATTCCCGCCACTTGATAGACTCCAGCCTCCGCTTGCCGCACGACGCCGGCGTGCAAATCTGTGGCGTAGATACGCGTCCGGTCATAGAGACCCAGTTCGCCCAAGAGAATTGCCAGCGAGTAGGCCTCCTGCCCCGTTGAACATCCTGCCACCCACATGCGCAGATACGGATACGTAGCCAGCACCGGGCATATCTGCTCGCGAAAGGTTCGAAAGAAACCAGGATCGCGAAACATCGATGTAACGGGCAGAGTCAGCGAATTGAGCAACCGGCTCATACACTGCTCGTCCCCACCCACGAGTTCTCGAAGTGCTCTTACGTCGCGCACTCCTTCTTCGCTCATCCGCCGCTTGATCCGCCGCAGCAGCGATGCGTAAGCATAGTCCCGAAAATCAACGCCGCAGCATTCGTACACGATTCTCAACAAGTCACCGACTTCGGCCGCTTCGGCTGTGTTCGACACCGCATCCGCCGCCGCATCCGTTTCGTCGTTCGATTGAGGTGCAAAACTCGAATCGTCATCCGGGCTCATTGCATGGTAGGCGGCGTCGAGGTGCATGTCGGCGTCTACCTGTACATCCACACTCTTAGCAAAGAGCGCAGCTGGTCCATGTCGACCGGTTTGGTGATGTAGTCGGAAGCTCCAGCCTGCAAGCATTTTTCGCGATCGCCTTTCATTGCCTTGGCGGTCACGGCAATGATCGGGAGTTTCCTAAAACGCTCCTCGGCGCGAATTCGACGAATCGCTTCGTAGCCATCCATCTCCGGCATCATGACGTCCATCAGGACGACATCGACTTCGGGCCGGGCCTTGAGCAAATCGATGCCGGCTTGGCCCGTCTCCGCGTGCAGGACTTCCATCTTGTTGTTCTCCAGCGCGGCCGTGATCGCAAAGATATTGCGCACATCGTCGTCGACTACCAATACACGGCGATTGCTCAACATGGGATCGTCTTTACGCAACATTTCGATCAGCCGCCGCTTGGATTCCGGCAACTTCGACTGTACGCGGTGCAAGAACAGCGCCGTCTCGGCGAGCAGTCGCTGCGGCGACGAAACGTCTTTGACGATGATTGCTTCGGAGATTTTGCGCAGCGCCGTCTCTTCTTTGCGCGATAGCGATTTGCCGGTGTAAATCACGATCGGCGGTGACCGCTCGCCGTGCCGCTTTTGTATCTCGCCGATCAACTCGACGCCGGACATATCAGGCAGGCCCAGGTCTAAAACGATGCAGTCGAACTGCTCTTGCTGCAGCGCCTGCAAAGCCTCCGCTGCGGTACCGACAGCCGTGGCATGCACGTCGCCATTCCCAATCAACTCCAGAATGCTGTGCCGCTGGTTGGCATCGTCTTCTACGACCAGGAGATTCTTGACGCTCCGATTGACGAAATCGATCGTGTGGCTAAGCGCCTGCTGAATCGATTCCGCCGTCACCGGCTTTTGTAAAAACGAGACTGCACCCGATCGCAGGCTGCGTTCCCGCTGCTCGTCGACCGAGATCACATGCAGGGGGATGTGCCGCGTTTCTGGGTCATGCTTCAGCCGATCGAGTACCACCCATCCGTCGGTATCGGGCAGCAAGAGATCGAGCGTGATCGCTGTTGGTTTGTAACGCCGCGCCAGTTCGATACCTGCTTGCGCGGTGCCCGCCAGCAACACCTTGAACCCCTTCTCGTGGGCGAAGTCGGCAAGGATGCTTGCAAACTGTTTGTCGTCTTCGATCACCAGCAGCGACTGATCCTCCGGGCGCAGCTCGCGGCGATCGTCGATCACTTCGGATTCTTCTTGTGCTGGAGCGGCCGCTTCGCGCTCTCGCGCTGCCCGGGCCACGGCGATACGAGAGTGCGGTGCAGACGCTGGCGCGTAACTTGGAGTTTCGGCCTCGGCTTGGTCCCGACGCTGAACGGGCAGGTACAGCGTAAATTCGCTGCCGACATTTTCCTGACTCTTGAGCGTCAATGCACCGCCTAGGAGACGCGTCAACTCGCGACTGATGGAAAGGCCAAGGCCCGTGCCGCCAAATTTGCGCGCAGTCCCGGCATCGGCCTGCTGAAAGGCTTCGAAAATTATCTGCTGGCGATCTTCGGGAATGCCGATTCCGGTGTCGGCCACCGCGAAGCTGGCTACGCCCGCCGCCGCATCGAGCGCGGGGTTTGCACCGCGCCACCCATCTTTTGCGGCGCCAATTTTCAGTGTGACGCTGCCGCGTGACGTGAATTTGCACGCATTCGCCAACAGATTTTTGAGGATCTGCTGCAACCGGCGCTCATCGGTGAATACGCGCGTAGGCGCGTTGGCCGCGACTTCAACTTTGAATGCGAGTCCCTTGCCTTCAACCATGTGGCGGAATGTCGCCTCGACGAACTTCGTCAGTTCACCGATCTGCATTTCGTTCACGTCCAAATCGACCGAGCCTGCTTCGATCTTCGACAAATCGAGAATGTCATTGATCAATTCGAGCAGATCTGCGCCGGAGGAATGAATCGCCTTTGCCCGCTGCATCTGTTTCTCGGTCAAGTTCGCTTCGGCATTCTCCGCCAGCACCTTGGAGAGAATCAGCAGACTATTGAGCGGCGTACGCAGCTCGTGGGACATGTTTGCAAGGAATTCGGTCTTGTATTTCGAGGTCAGCGCCAGCTGCTGCACTTTATCTTCCAGAGCCATCCGCGCAGCATTGACTTCGCGATTGGCGAGATCGACGGCCTGCTTTTGCTCTTCCAGCAAAGTGGCTTTTTCCTCCATTTCTGCGTTGGTTTGTTGCAACTCCTCGTTGCTCATTTCCAGTTCTTCATTGGTCTGCTTGAGCTCGGCTTGCTGCTCTTGCAACAATGCTTCCGATTGACGCAACCGCTCGGACTGCGTGTGCAATTCGTGGTTACGCTCGTTCAATGCCTGCTGCTGCTCTTGCAACTTCGCAGTCATAATCTGAGCTTGTGCCAACAGCTGTTCCGTTCGTGCTACCGCATTGAGCGAATTGAGAACGACACCGAGGCTCTCGCCCAACCGACGCAGGAACGTCAGTTTCTCTTCCTGCAAGGGTTCGAATGTCGCCAGCTCGATCACAGCGCGAACTTTGCCGTCGAAGATCGCGGGCAGCACAACCAACATTGCGGGCTTTGCGTCACCCAGGGCGGAATTGATCTTGATGTAGTCGCGCGGGACGTCGCGCAGGACGAGCGTTTCTTGGTCCCGGAATACCTGGCCCACCAACCCCTGGCCAGGCAGCAACTCCTGCGGCGGGTTGTCGCAAGCGTAGCCGGCCTGCAGTTGAAGCTTCACTGCGCCTTGCTCAGGGTGCGGGACATAGATGACCGAGTGCCTTGCATTCACCACGGTTGCAAGCTCGTTGAGCACGGCCTGGCAAAGTTTCGCTTGCACACGCTGCACCTCGAAGAGGCCCGCGAATTTGGCAAGGTTGGAACTCAACCAATCCTGTGCGGCAAGACTCTGCTGCCGCAGCTCGACTTGCTGCGCCATGTCGTTGAACACAGCTGCCAGCTGTCCGACCTCGTCCTGGGCGCTCACACGGACTCGCTGAGCATAGTCTCCTGTGCCAATACGCGTGGCACCTTCAATCAGAGTATTCAGCGGACGCCGAATACTGCGGGTGATCAGCACGGACGCAAAACCAACAAGCAGAAATGCCCCAAGCGTTCCATAGATGAGCGTAGCGGCGGTTTGCCGCCTAGCCTTCGTGGCGGATGCTTCGCGCTCATCCAATAGACGACGCTCCTCAGCCTGGACGTCCTGAATCAGCCGACGAATCTCATCCATGATTTTGGCGCCGCCCAGAACCGTACGGGCCATACGAGCTTCACTGTCAGGGCCATTCTTTGTTCGAAGAGTGACTGTCTCGCGCGCTGACGCGTGACGTTGCTGAATGATCGGCCGCAACTGTCGCAGACGTTCCGTTTGCGAGACGTTATCCGCAGTGAGCGCCACCAGCGCCTCGAACTCGACGTCCACCTCGCTGACGATGGCATCGAACGTTCGCAGCAGCTCCGCATCGCCGGTCAGCGCATAGCCACGGGCCAAGCTGCCGGAATCGGTAAGGCGATTGAAGAGCCGCTCGCTTTTGTGCAGCACTTCAACCGTGTGCACAACGAGCGCGTCGTGATCGCGGAGGACGACCAGATTTCGCAGCGACGTAAAGCCGATCACAAGCAGCGTGATGAGGGCAATGGAAAACCCGAGGATGATTCGCTGACCGATCGATATTCGCATGCCAAAAATACGTCCTGTCGGAGCAGCGTCGAGTTATGACCTCGCGCCGCTTTCTCGGAACGTAAAAATAGCACTATTCAGGCGCCAGCCTACTCATCAACAATTGATTCCTGTGTACGCCGATGAGCTTCTTAGGGGGATCACTCATTCGCGCAGTCACTGCGATGCTCGATGCCGAAAATCGCAGTGTTTTGTCAGCATTTTGTAGGACTGCGCTGACACGAGCGGCTTAGCGATCTTTGCTGAAAACGATCACCGGCGCGCTTGTCGACCCCAAAGCAAAGATCGTGTACACGCCGCCGGCGAGAACGCTGGCGTTCGTCGCCGAGTAGGTCGGGAAGGCCGCTACAGGCGATGTGATTTGCAACAGCGAGTCACTAAGCGGCGAGGTGGGCGCGTAATCGGACGCTTGTCCGTACTTCACATCCGAATTGATGGGCAAATAGTTGTGGCTTAGGGTGATACCCCCGTTCGTCACCGCAGCGTTTACGAGCCTGATGTTTGCGTAGCCGCTGCTGGAAGGCTGATTGTTGTCACTTAAAACCGCAACCTGCGGGGCGGCCGGGCTGCCAGAGACCAGAATGGTGTAGTCCCCGCCGTTTGCGAACGAGGCGGCGGGCAAGCTGGGAGCAGCCACGCCGTTGACGCTCACTGTGTAGGCGGACACGCCACCATCGACTAAACGATACGCACCCACCGAGGGCGCAGTCACGTTCGGAATCGACGACGCGCCGACCGCGACTGCAATCGTGGCGTTGCCGTCGGTGTCCGGGGGAAAAGCGCCGACTACGCGCACTCTCGACTTAGGTGTGGGCAGTATCTCCATCGTACCCCCCTGTTTGATCAATGCACCATTTACCAAACCGCCGCCAGGGGTAGGCATCAATGCCAGCGTGACGATGTCTGTACTTGCCAGCGATACCGCAGGGAGCGACAACCGCACATCGGCCGGTTTGCCGCCTGCAGTCACGATGAGATCGTAAGTCCCCGCAGTCAACGACTTCGCGCCGGAGAAATTGCGAGCTGCAACTCCGTTGAAGGAAGGCGTCACACCATTCGGCGATGTGCTGGGCGCAACCAGATACACATCCAGCGTCCCTGCATCGGGACCTACGTTCGCAATGTTGAGCGAAGCGAAGCCTGACGATTGCGCCGCCACGTTGTCGGTCAGCAAAAACGTATTCGCGGCGCCGTTGCGCGCATAAGCAAGCAGCGTATAGCTGACCTCCGCCGACAGACCTGTCGACTGCGTAGATGGCGTCAGTCCGACTCCGGAAATTCCTATCGTATAAGTTTGCGCTGTAGTCGTTGCATAAGCGCTTGCAGCGCCGGGTGCGGTGGGCGTTGAAGCAAAGGTAATGTTTGCATCGGTAACGCCGACGGCATTCATCGTCAATGTCGCCGCCGATGTAGCATTCGCCAGCCGCACCCGGGTCTGGGTCGAACTGTTCGCGCCGTTGTCGCGGTCATCGCTGCCGCATCCGGCGCCGCCCAGCGCAAATACCGATACCACCAATGCCATCGCATGGTTGCTTCTCATTCTGAACCCCTCTTGTTTATTGCTCGTTTTACGAACGGTCCGACGATCGAGCGACCGGCGGATTGCGGCGATGTGACTTCGGAACGAGAGAAAAGTGCGCGCGGGGGATGACACGACGCCGCTGATTTACCGGCATTTACTCCGTTTAACAGAGGACGAACGCATGCAATGCACTGCGTGCAGAAGAATGCGGCTAGAAGTTGTCGCCGGAATCGAACCTTTCGCGAGCGGCGACTGTCAGAAGCTCGCATACAACAAGGTCTGCGGGCGCAGGCCACCCATAAAGCTCGAACTATTCCATGCAGGGCCACCTCGCCTCCGTGCTGCTGATCGACGACGACATCGAGTTCACTGCGTTGCTGGGCAAGTTCCTGCAACAAGAGGGATTCGAGGTCGGTACTGCGCATGAAGGCGAACAGGGCATCCATGAAGCGCTATCGGGACGCCACTCCATTGCAGTGCTCGATGTGATGATGCCGGGCTTGAACGG
>WUUC01071222.1_pt1 | contig 12854 bp, 11 predicted proteins | sample 6278441 | NCBI WGS metagenome assembly WUUC01 (sample SAMN13675441, study PRJNA597444) | soil metagenome | isolation source: soil | place: USA: Washington | collected 2017-10 | reverse complement strand
TCGACAATGCAAATTTTTTTGATTTACCTTCAGAACCATCATCAGTTCCATTACGTGGAGCTGACTACCTGGAATATAAGATAACAATTGAAACAAGCGACAATAAAAAACACTCCATCGAGGTTACAGATCTTACCATGCCACCCAATATTGGTCCTCTGATTAGATACTTAAGACAAAAGGCTCTAAAAAAAGGCATGGGAGACAATAAGCCAACATCGTACGATCGAGCTTAAGGTTAAATGAAGAAAAGCGAGACTAAAAAATAACGAGGTCCAATGAATGGACTATTTCTTACTGAGTAGCACGCCTAAAGTAGTCATCTATTTGTTTACGCAGCTGTACTGAAAATTCTAAAGCATCTCCCCAATGAACATAGTGTATCCTGAACCTATCTCTTGCGATGGCATTCAAATACTTTCGTGCTCGCTCTTTTTTAGCTTCACTAACCGCCGGTGGCAGTAGAGATGCTATACTTGATCCACTAGTTGTATTTATTCCACTCATCAGATAGTCACAGATAATACGAAAGTCCATGTCCTTAAGACTATATCCAATAAATAATAAAGTTGTAGTTGCCAATGCGTTACGAATGTATGCAGGAAGTACGGATTGATCCCCTCCTTTATTCAGAGTAAGGGCAAAATCAACGTAATCTTTCTCGGTTAATACTAAAGACTGCGGAACATCTAGAAGGCCATAAAGATGATAAACTAATGGTGTCTCTGGTTTAGGAATATATGCACTGCCTTTATCAAAAACTGCGCGAATTCCTAACCGAGCCTGTATTAGGCTTTCATTCCATCTACAGAATTCGCTAACAGGTGATTTTCCCTTGGCTTTTAGAGCAGCCTCCATGAATGAATCATAATTAGTAGTAATGTATATTGGCAGATTAAGGTCTGCAAGAACCGATTGAGCCGTATTTTCAAATTCTTTAGCAGAGAAATCTGGCTGCACTATGCTACTTACCTCTCTCAAGAGAGCCATTTTCGGATAACTTTCATCTCCTCTTTCTAGTGCCAAAAATTCAGCCACCTCTGATAACTGATCTGAGTCGTTTAATGGGTAGTCATATTTTTCAGCCCAGCTTCTGGATATTTGACTAAGTGAAATCCACTGGGCTGAGGCTCCTGCACCTACAAACGGAGTACACTGCTTATGTTTAATGTCATATAGTAAATCCTCCCACCAGTCCTCGTCTGCTAAGTCCATGTCCTCTAATTGCACCGATAGATGCTTGATGTATAATAAGTGTACTAAAATAAGAGCATCGCTTTTATTGTGTGAATATTGATGTAAATCGCCTGCAATCCTTACATCCAGCTACGCATTTATCTATTAACAAATCAGGTATTCATTTGGTATAAACATCTATACATGATACTGGCTGGTTTGGCATAGTTCCAGATTCCAAGTGTGCCAAATGGTGATTATGAAGCAACTGTGCACAACACTACAAGGACCTCTTCATAAGAAGCTGCAAGCAATACCCAATGTAAAAATCCAAATAAAATTCATAATATACTGATCTCGCTTTTAGCAAAGATTGGTCAGTGCTGATGTGGTATTAACCTTCATTATGGAAGACTGATCCGATTTATATGTCCGGTGCCAGTCCACCGATGCGATATAAATACCACAGGCTCATCAGAGGTGGCGGAGGTCTGCTGTTTTTACTGCTTGCTTTACAAGTTTACTAAGGATGACTATATCCCATCGTTTCAAGCCAACTTTTGCCGCAGCTTCCTTACGGCATAGCTTAGAGAGTTGTTCAAGGCTCAGGATATAATCCTTGTCGATAGTATCTACTACTGTATGACATCGAGGATCCAGTATTAATAAGACTGTTTCGAATCATACTTATCTCACACTTTGAAATGAATTAGTCCTTGATCAGTGCTAATTTACATCCAGGTATAAATGTAGTATTCATTGACGCTATAATCCATCTATTGCAACTTCCAAGTCAATTATCGCATTCATTCCTGTTGGGATAATAGCATTCCTGAATTTGCAAAGCTATGAAATCTTTTCTTCTTGAATGCAATCATAGCTTTCTGCAGTCTACGATAGGCCGTTCTGGGCTTTTAATCCCTCGTACTCGTTCTTATTCTCGTGGCTAGTACTTTTTCTGCCTTTTCATCTTAGTTTCGTGTGTTATGTCACAGATCTTTGTTATACTTTTCAGTGCTTCCAGAGCCCAGAATTTCAAGTGCATCCACTTACAATGGCTACGAGCATTTCTTTGTATTTCTGAAGGAACATTTCTCGAGGAAGGATTTATCTAAACAGCTTTGTCTATCTTGGAGTACCAAATAACATCACTAGCTTTTTGCACCGTGGAGCATTCTTATCTTTTCGTCAAGGTTATTAACAGTATAATGTGCATGTCTTGATGCTTCGCTCTAGATAAAGTCCAATATCCTTAACAAGATTTTCAAGTCTTTATTAGTGCTGAACTCTATAAACAATGCCTTATATTTGATTTGCAATTTTCAGAGAAACAAGCTCCTGTACAAGCAGCTTCTCACAATCCTGGATATTTTTCCATTTAAGACAACGTTGTCCTCTGACGTCGAACATAAGCTCCTGATCATGCCTTGCTAATAGAATGGTAGGTTTTCCTATACCCCATGCATAGCCCACCTCGAGGTATACATTTGGGTTTGATCCAGTTAATTCCGCTACAACTACTGCTGCGCTCCGTAACTTATTTTTAACGTAATCCATAATATCGCCGGTAAAATGCGAAGTATCAACTCGCTCACATAAAAATCCGTAACTTCTTAGTTCATCGTTCGATTTGATTGCACGTTCTATACCATACGTCCAAAGATCAGAGAATTCTTCTTTGAATGACATTGCTACGAAGATAAGTGGCTTGCTTTCAGATTTCCTTCCTGCAGATTCTATCGGGTTAAGAGAGTATATTTCATCGGCTCCTTTTTTTCTAGGAGATTCTGGAACGAGTCTATAATTCCAAGGAGATGCTACACGTGAGACATTAGAGACATTATCAATACTTCTGTCAAGAATTTGGCGTAACTTTTCAACTCTTTTTGTATTATAGTCTACAATAGAAATATGTCTAAGTCCTGGTGGCAGCTGACCGCTCCTGAAAGCATCAATAAAGCCACCGAATTGCGCAAGAAAAGACTCAGTTTCATCTAATCCAAATCCAGGACCATGGATGGTCATTGCCACGTGTTTTGTATAAGGGGCGTCGTCTGCTAGAATTTTGAGTACTTTTCTAGAAAAATCCCTGATCTCTCTATAGCTTAATTCCTCAAGAGGTGGAACTCCGACGAACAGTACATAGCGTGCGTTGATGCTGAATCGTGCTTGCAAGAAGCGATAGTCTCCTTGTGCTGGACGCAGCTCCTCAGTTGAAACTCCCCGTTTGGAAAGCGCCTTTGCTACGTCGAAATCTGCGCCATAGAAATTTTGAGCATATTTCAATGCCACAACGTCTGCATCAAAAGTTGTAATGTCGCCATATTCAACTGATATCTCAGGTGTAGCAACTGCCATATCCAAGTTCTCAGCTCCTCGCCCTCCTTTGCTATCTTGACTCCCCCTCGCAGGTATTGTTTTGACAGGCTCCTCGACAGGTTCATTTGCTCCTCTTCTATTATCTGCAATCTTTGAATAAAGATTCCTAGCCAGTTCATACATATCCTCAAATTCAATTCCTTGAATCTTGTCTAATCCCCATTTGATATCGCTATCTCTTACATTTTTATGAAAGCATGGAATAATCCACTTCTTTTCTTTTTGCGCTTGTAAAACTTCATTTTCTACATGTGGACTTTGTAAAGCTCCATACGTAACTATAACTACAAAAACATCACAATTAGAAATCTTATTTTTTGTAGCATTAGTCCAAACCTCTCCTACATTAATGCCATTCACATCGGTAAGAACTTCATATCGACCAAAACTAGCAAGATACCTTTGTATTTGCTGAGCAAAATCAACTGCATCTCTTGTGGAATATGAGATGAATATTTTCACCTTATTTGGAACCAATTTGCAATAACTGCCAAAATTTATTTAAGCTTAGCTGTAGTTGCTTTGCTAATTATAATATTAGCTCGTATTATAGCTTCTATTGACGAACTTCCTTATGATGATTCTAAAAGCGGGGACGGTTAGCTCGCACTTTGTTTTAATTAGTCTACAGACGACCTATAATGTCCAATTCTTAAGGTTGACAAGTAAGAAAAATTTGGATTGATTCGTGTTTATTGATAGATGTAAAAGGCATCTCAAGTGAGGATCGGCAGAAGATAATATGTTCCTGTATTGTACGTTACGTGCAGAGTTCTGCTAAAGGTCTTTTGAATCACATCTCAGGAATCTAAGCACTTGTCGTAGAAGGTTTGTCATAAGCAATAAGGGCAACAAGCAAGTTAATATTGTTTAGGAAAGGATATTTTCAATTGACCCAGAACGACAAGACATTCTAATTTGCTTGGATTGATGTCCACACGAAATAGCGGATATCTTTACAAATTACGATACAATTACAGTCAGTGGGACTGTCGAGGAAGGTTTCCCTCAAAAGTGGACATGCAATGCCTACCCTCTTTATGATCCTATTGTGATTTTTGCTCTATCGGTGTGATCTTGATAGCATACTACGTGCAGCAGAACGCAAGCTTTCTTCAATTTGTTTTGCCCAAGCAAGAGATGGTTCCTTATGTCGTTCACGAGCCTCTCGTATAATTTTGAGGTTGCGAGCAGTCGTCTCAGGTTCAAATGGCTCACGTATTGAGGCCAAGGCATCAGAAAGCGCTGCTCTAGCCAAGTTTTCATCTTTTTTAAGAACTGCCAATTCAAGACGGGTTGCGTAATCCCAGTAATCAGGCTTACCTGAAGCAATCTTTCGCTCCACTGCATATGTAACAATTGGTAAAAGTTCATTCCTTCTTGGATCAGGTGGATCCTTGATTTCCATTAGTGTGACAGCATTAACTCCAGGATATGCATCCCGCCAATCAGCTTCAAATCCGTGCAGGTATGCTTCAAGTGCCTTCTTTAGCAATCCTAGCGCGGCGAAGTCATCGCCGGCATTGACAGCTTCTTCCCACTGATCTTTATAGATTCTTCCAAGAATGCCATAGGTTTCTGGATGTGGCCCTCTCTTTTTCAGGAGATCTAAAAGAACGCTCTCTGCCCTTTCTCGAAGAATAGTCCTCTCAGGCTCTTTTAGTTCACTTGCCTGTCTGTTAAGTGCAAAAGCAAGCTGCTCTTGAATCATTGCTGTTGCTGCAAGTGGAGGGGGCATTCTGTCTACTAGATTTATCATATCCTGCCAACCTTTTACGGAACGATAGGAGAGAAAAAGGTCTACGATAACTCCGGCTTCGAGATCTCTTATATTTCCTGATAACTCCTGCTTCTCCAATGCTCGAATTTTATCAATTCCTTCTTTTCGCGCCACTGCCAATTTTTGCTTCATTTGTGTAGAATAAGCGACGCGGTCTCGAAAAACATCTGTTTTAGTATGGTCAATATTTGGATAACCTTCAACAAGCTGAAATAGAGGACTGTCGATTCCGGCACTCTGAGCCCTCTTAGCTTCTTCAAGACGTTTGACCAGAGCAGCCTTTGCAGCTCCTGCATTATTATCTTCAATTACTCCTTCTGAGTTAATGGCATAAGGCAGTGCACGCATAGGGGCTAAGTCAAATGGCAAACGTCCACCACTTTCTGCATAAATTAAAACAGTACTCCATGGACGTACTGCATGACGGACACCCAATTCATAAAACACATTAGCATTAGCTGTAGTTAGGTCAGCTACAGCATACTCACATAGAATAAGACGCTCAAACATTGGTTTATGGATTATTCCTCCCGTAACCTCCTCATCAGCACGCAGTGGTTGAAGACCTGCCTCTACAACTGATGGTGCAATAAGGTCTTTGTAGATAGAATCAAAATTAATTAGAGACCCTGAGACATCTCTTTTTTGCCCAAACGGCATCAAAATGAAGCAAAGAGGGCGGTTCAAGCTCTTATAGTAATAATAATCATCCAAAACTAATAAAATGTCTTATTGTAGTTGGACATAATTTTTCTAGTATTATAACATTCTACGCAGATAGTTGATCATGTCGAGACCATAAAAGTATAAGACAACCATCTCATTTTAGGGACTATCAAGTTACATCTGATAATAGAACATTTTTAACAGACACATGTTCAGGTGCCCAAGTAATTGCCTAATCTTATAAGTTTATGGCAAAAAAGAACTAAGAAAATATGATAGAAACTGATATTATTCCTATTATCTTATAAAGTTATGTGAATTATCCAATGGGTCTAACCAATATCACCTCAACTATTACGAAAGGCTCGTCATACGAAAAATGGCTTAAAGATGACCTAGACCAACTGATCACCGCGCTTGACCTTGGTGAACTGCAAAAACATTCCTTGCGTTCTCGCTGGCTTGATCAAGTGTTATGGATGGAAAAGAAAGCAAGTCATTGTCAGAGATGGCACTATATACTTCGCCTAATCGCAATTATCGGAGGTGTGATTGTTCCTGCTCTCGTTGGTCTAAACCTTACTGGCAATCAAGTTGCTACTAGTTCTATTCAAGGGACTACATTTGGCTTGAGTATGATAGTTGCCATAAGTGTTGCTACTGAAGAGTTCTTTCATTTTGGGGAGCGTTGGCGTCATTACAGATCTACAGCTGAACGATTAAAGTTAGAAGGTTGGCAATTCTTTCAATTAGCTGGACCATACCAGAATTTCAAAGAACATAAAGAGGGTTATTCTTCATTTGCTACTCGGACTGAGAGCATACATCAGCAGGAAGTTGACGTCTACATCACAGAAGTAGTAAGAGAAAAAAAGAAAGAACAGGACAAAAATCCTAATGAAGTAAATAAATAATTATATTGATATCTTATTTTTTAATTGAGCCCTGAGCATAACTTGACATCCCTATGTATCACTTTAGATGATGTTTCTTCTCTAATACTCTATATCATATACCAAGCTAAATCTCTGACTTCGCTGTCCTGATACCATAAGAACTTTGCATTTTGTATGGAAAGACTTATGAATTTAGCGTTTACAATCATTTTCAAGGGATGCAATGCCCAGTATATTCATCTCGTTTTCAACTAGAGATGGTGAAGATATAGCAAAGCATGTTTATGAGTATTATAAAGAAAAAGGATATAATGTATTTTATTCACCAGAAGGGATCCCTTATGGTTATAGCTGGAGAGAGGAGATAAAAAGGAATATCCAAGAAGGAGATATTTTTTTAGTTATTGCAACTTGGGGAGCAATAGAGAGTCAAGAGGTAGCTAAAGAGATAGATGAAGCCAAACGACTGGGAAAACGCATAATCCCATGTAGGCCCGATGACATTAAGTGGTCTAATCTGGAAAAATTGGGAATTGATTTATCACAGGGTCTAGAATTCAAAAACGAACATGATCTAGTAAGAAAACTTGAAAAACTTGAATCAGGGCTTGATCAATACTCGGGATTAACAGAAAAAAAAATCTAAAGAAGAATACAAGCCTGTCAACACAACTTGGAAGGAATACCAACCAGGAAGAACAAAGGGTAGGAAAAAGAAAATTATTGCGGGAAGCCTTGTATGTGTTATACTTATCTTCATACTTGTCGCAATTCTTTTACCGCGGACTCCAATCCCCGACCAGTCTGGAATACAATATTCATTTCTTAAAGCATGGGGTACATATGGCACTGGTGCGGGACAGTTCAATGGGACTATGGGCATTGCTGTAGATTCACAAGGCTATGTTTATGTGACTGACTGACTCTCGCAATAACCGTGTTCAAAAGTTTGATAGTGATGGTGCATTTGTTACATCATGGGGTACTGAAGGTTCAGGTCGTGGACAATTCCATTCCCCAACTGGCATTGCTGTAGATTCACAAGGCTATGTTTATGTGACTGATCTAGGCAATGACAATGTTCAAGTATGGGCTCCAAGTATATCATGACAACTATCGCCACAAGTAGGATACTAACTGCATAAAATCTTAAAGCGGCAAAAAAGTCACTTGCGCGAAATTCACAAACGAGTACAAATTTGTAATCGATCCTGTACTTTAATGGCGCAATTAATGTAGGAGATTACTGGACCTTCATATGTGACGCTCAAACTGCTTTAGGCCTCCGTTTTGTCAAGGATTTATAGATACTCTCTGTAACATTAGCTTTTTAGAAGTTGACAGTCCAAAAATAGCACATTTAGCTTTTCACTCCATTTGAGTCCTACAGCTGAAACGACATCCATTTTAGATTCTAGAATTAGAAAAGGCCTAATTCATGATTACTTGCTCGTCCAAAGGGGTCAAGCATTTATAGTTACTAAGCCATGGGCAAATAATGGATCAAGATAAAAAATCAATTATGGATTTTTGGTATGAATTCGATAATTCCTTTTTGTCAGATCCCGAGCTCCTAAAGGCCAAGGGGATATTGGAGCCTTATGTAAAATTAAAGGATAGTTTCTTATCTCATCATCGGAACAAGACCATTGAAGCAGGCCTAAAGAAAGAATATGAAAGCATAAAGGACTCAGTCATGTTGTTAGCAGACAATCACCTTAGGATAATTAATGAGTATTTTGGTAGCAGTACGGAAATAGAGCAAATGGCATTTGAGTTGTTTGCTCAAGGATTGCTTTTTGATGATAGATTAGATAAAAATGGTAATCCAAGAAGAGTACCTGGGAACAAAGTGCATACAATGGATGATGATATGCGAGGATATCTCATATGGCATGCATTTGTGAGGCTGGTAGCTGTTTTATTATATAGTGTTGACGATGAAATAGCAGATTCAAAGAAGAGGTGGCTGCAAACTGATAGGCATATAGGACTAGCTGCAGGAATTCTTGCTGCTTTGATCAAGGCTGGTAAGGAACCCGAGCAAACTGATGACGCTACATACAATAAGCCAATAGACTCTACAGTTCTTCAAGAGTTAAGAGATGATTGGCTGCATCGAAGTTTTCATGAAATAGATGACAAAATAGTGCAGCTGTATGATGAGCGCTATAGCATATAGGTATATGAAAAAATTTTGTTGTTAGTGAGATGACACAAAGAATATCTAGTCTGTCTAGTGAATTAGGACAGTCCATGTGAGACAGCAAATTAAATAGACCATTCTTATTTTACACCTAGAATGCCAATCATTTAATATTTTATCACAGTTAATCGACTATTCGTATAGTTAGCTAACTATTAAGGAAACTCAAATAGAACGAATGAATAGAACCCAATTGTATGCATGGACCTAATCCCAAACATACCGGCTAGCAGAAACCTTTTTAGCTCGCTGTTGCATTCAAAAAGACTAACAAAGAATACGCTTTTTGGAGCGATATCACTTCACGGCCTGACATACTGCCAACTCCATTGTGCATGAATTTTGAACATTTTTCTGCCGAATCCCCCGAACCCGCCTTCTAGTACTTTGAGTCCTTTTTCTGAAGGTTTTTCTATCGGAACCCTCTGGGCCCGCTAATCATACGGGCTCTAATTTTGTCTTTATTACTTATAATAAAGACAAAACTTGAAGGTAAAAATAATAAAAAATGATTTAAAATTCCTGAAACTGTCTTAGAGACTAGACCTTTTTTCATTATTACTTCGCATAATGTTGGAGCATGTTGTATTGTACCAAGCATCATTATGATTTGCCTTAGTGCTGATGCTTTGTCATAGCAGGCTAGTCTGATCGATATCTTCTACCTAAGAAACGAAGGGCTCTCTCTTTGCTGGTTAATGCATCAGCATTATTTGGATCTATCTCTATAGCTTTATCAAAATAATTGATCGCTTCTTCATATTTGCTTGACTTACCAAGACCTATGCCTTCCTCGTACCAAGAATTAGCATTGTTAGAATTTCTTGGTTCAGCACCATGAGTTTTCTCTCCAACGTGACGTGGTGTAACCCCAAGTTGCTTACGAAGCTGCAGGTCAAGTTTCCTTATCCCTCGTGACGGTGGCTTATCTTCAGCTGAGTCACTTGCAATCTTTGAGACCTTTGAATAAAGGTCCCTAACCAGGTCATAATTGCCCGCAAATGCTACGCCTTGAATCTTGCTTAATCCCCATTTGATATCGCTACTTCCTACGTTTCTATGAAAGCATGGAATAATTCTCTTGTTTTCTCTTTGTGCTTGCAAAACCTCATTTTCTACATGTGGGCTTCGTAAAGCTCCATGAGTAACTATAACCATAAAAATATCACATTTAGAAATGTTATCTTCTATAGTATCACTCCAAACGTCTCCAACTTTAATGCTATTTACATCGGTAAAAACCTCATATTGCTCAAAAGTAGCAAAAAGGCTTTGTATTTGATTAGCAAAATCACCTGCATCCCTTCTAGAATAGGAGACAAATATTTTCACCTTATTTGGGATCAAATACTGATAACTATCAAAAAATTTATTTAAGCTTAACTATATTTAAGCACTGTTATAATAATAGTCCGAATTTTAGCCTACTATCGGTATGTAGGACCATAAAGCTAGCGTTCAACACTTTGTCGTTTCAACTGTCATGTTGCTTTCATTAAGCGTGGCGTCATCGATAGCGATAAGTACACCAAATTATGCAAGCGCGCAAGGAGTTATAGGACAAGTCGGCGGCGGTAATGCAACTAATGCCACTACTACAGGGGCGGGTGGTGGTAATAATGCAACAACTAACAGCGTCTCCATAGTCCCTGGTTCTTCAAGCCTGACTACCGATGCATATCAACCAAATCCAATTCAAGTCAGCGTAGGCACTACAGTGACATGGACAAATAATGATGCATAACCCCATACAGTCACATCGGACAGCAACGGACAGCCAGATAACAAATTCAACTCCTCACCAAACTTTAATCCGTTACTGAATCCAGGACAGACGTTTAGCTTTACATTTACACAAGCAGGCAACTATCCATATTTTTGTATGCTGCATCCAAACATGTTAGAATAGTCAGCGTAAGCTAACTTCAATTTTTTCATTATAAACTATACCTTTATCGACTTTCGCTATGTTAAACCTAGTGATATTGTACGCTAAATCTGCGCTTTCTGATGCCTTGGCCTCAATACGTGAGCCATTTGAACCTGAGACGACTGCTCACAATCTGCGAATTATTCGTGAGAGACGTAAAAGGGGTCAGGAACCATTTATATCATCTTCCTTGGACAAGACAAATCGAAGAACACTTGGATTCTGCAGTAGCGAGTATGCTATCAAAACTGCGCGTATAACGCAGAGAACCCAAAGAATTACTTTCTGAAACTAATCCTGCAACTCAAGGTTTCAACCCATTTAGAGTTCGTTCAGCAGTTATATCTTCAAATACCAAAGTGGTTTGCAATCTAGCCCAAACATCAAAATGGAACAAAATGATGTGTGGACTGAAAAAAGGTATATACACACACCCCCGATCCTAGCAGGTTAAAAGACTTACCACAAAAAGATGCCTAAAGGACTAGGCGAAACCACACAAATCGAGGCAGGGGATAAAAAATGAGCAATCAAAAACAACTGGTAAGCTCTAATTGACCATGCGGCAGCGACACAATTCTCATGATTTCATCTTATGAGTACTATTCTTAATACAAAACATAAGAGAAATTACTAAAATATGCAGGAATTGCATCACATGCAGCCAAAAGATATTTATGATTATACTTCTCCTATTATGGAAACGGATGAACGTAGTCCTGCAGGATCAAGCAGATAAAAGTGTTTTTATCAGTTATGCTAGGGAGGATTCTGAAGAAGCTGAAAGACTTTATAAAGATTTGAAGAATGCTGGCGCAAGGCCTTGGATGGATAAAGAGGAAATAAGAGCAGGAACGCATTGGAAACTTGCGATAAGCAAAGCAATTAAGAATAATAGATATTTTATGCCTTTATTTTCTTCAAAGTCAGTAAGCAAGGTAGGACATGTAAATAAAGAGATAAAGTATGCATTAGACACTCTAGATAACTACCCTGAAAATGCTATCCGTATCATTCCAGTCAGGCTTGATGATTGTGAAATACCTTTTGAAAGATTGGAAGATATACACTATGCTGATTTATTTCCTGATTGGAATAGTGGTGTCAAGCAAATATTGAAATCTATGGAAATTGAAATTAAACAACCAAAAGGCAATCAAGAAATTGAAGAACAGTGGATAATGGGATTATCAGAAGGCCGCTGGGAAGGGATATTGAGGAATATCCATGAAAAAAAGTGCATTCCCTTTATCGGACCAGGAGTATATAAAGTACAGAATAAAGATGGGGGGACGCTGATTCCATTAACTAGAGATATTGTTGATAAATTGAAAGAAAAACACCCTATTCCTTTAAAGGATATATATGAACTAGCGAGGACGTATACGTTAGAGGATTCTTATCTGTTAGCCAGATTAGCTCAATTTTTAGCGATAGAACATGCAGAAGGAAATGAAATTGATCCTAAAATTTTGCTTAGTGAAATGATTAAGGGAATAGATGCATCTAAATTTTCTTCTGAAAGTAAATTGCCTTATGATCTTTTAGCAGATCTTGATTTACCAATATATGTTACTACTAATTATGATCTATTCTTGGAGGAAGCTTTATCCAGAACCAGAAGAAAAAAACCAGAAACTGACTTCTTTAGGTGGAGTGATCAATTAATGAAATATTTTAAAAGCAACGATGTTTCCTCAGTGTTTGATGATGAGCAATATGAACCAACTGAAGAAAGACCCTTAGTGTACCATATTAATGGGATTATCAAACATCCAGAGTCAATGGTTTTGACAGAGAAAGACTACTTTGAATTTGTAA
>WUUC01132597.1_pt1 | contig 12855 bp, 8 predicted proteins | sample 6278441 | NCBI WGS metagenome assembly WUUC01 (sample SAMN13675441, study PRJNA597444) | soil metagenome | isolation source: soil | place: USA: Washington | collected 2017-10 | reverse complement strand
CGCCACTCGCTTTGAGCTGGCGCTGCAACTCCCGCACGTCCGTGAATTCTCTGAGTTGCCGCGCATCGCTATCCCAGCCCGGATTGAAGGTGAGGATGTTCTTATCGAACATGCCTTGAAACAGCCCGATGGCGTGGTCGCCATTCTTCATAATCAACCAATTCTGCGATTGTTCCCCCGCGAAGACTGTAAAGCCCAGCTTCTCGTAAAAGAGCTTCGACGCCTCGATGTCTTTGACGGCCAAGCTGACAGAGAAATTTCCCAGTTCCATAATTGCCTCCTAATGTTGTGTCCCTGACGAATAACACATGAGTTGAGCCGCGCCGCGTAAACGGCATCGGCTCGGAAGAATCGTTAGGCCACGCCCGGCTCACAGGCGAGACCATGCCTGACGCAGCCCGACCGCGTGCAGCAGCCCCATGCCCAAGCAGATGCCCGAACTCCAGTACCAGAAGGCCGCGCTGTTGCCGGGGAAGAAGGGTTGGAGCGGCACGAAAGCGACCGCGCGCAAGAGATAGACTCCGGTAATAGCACACAGTGCGGGGCGCAGGAACGGCAGCCGCGGGATAAGCCCTGCGCCCGACCATGCGTACAGCGCCCATACGCACAGGATTGTCGCGATGCCGAGAGTTAAGACCGCAGGATACCAATGGCCGCGTGCGGCCATGCGCACCATGCGCTCACCGGCCCCAAAGAAGCGATACCATTCGGGGCCGCCAGCGATGCACGCGAGATGGAGGATTGATGCGGCAAGCGACCCGACACCCGCAAGGACAAGCATAGGATTTCGGTTCAATATCATGTGCCCGTGTAGCCTGACGCCCGCATTAACCGGCGCGCACAGGCCGCCGCTTCGTACAAGCTCTCGATGAAAGGCAAGTTCACTGCGCGTCCGGCGAAAGAGTTGTTAGGCCGCACGTCATTGCTCGATAAGTGTAAGTTCAAGTCTTCCTATAAGACGCTCACCGGCGAACCAAGCGCCAAGCATTGATTTACCTATTACCAGTGCCCGATATTCTCCATTAAAGTTGACCTTCCGCGTCCCTTCTTTTACATAGCCGGTTTCCTTAAATCTGAGGCCAATTCGTGTCTTCCGTGCCTCAGCATCATCAAGCTTAAGCATCTTTGAGTCGGCAATTATTTCTTGGTCATCTTCTACAAAGTAGCCTGCAACCCATGTCAGCGTGTCGTCGTCTGTATAATCAATGCTACCCTGAAATCTCTCGCCCGTTTGCTCTCGGATTTTCAGTGTAACCGGATACCTATTATCATTAATACCCGTCCAGTTATAATAAATACCCGTCCACGACTGGGGTATCCGGAGCATGACTGTATTCACAAAAGGGGTGAAAGTTGTTGGACTGATTTCTGCATTGGATTGTCTACGACCGCCTTGGTCACCACCGCTAATGCTTGAACCCTGTTCCGCCAGCCTTCGATACCGTTCAGCAGCTTCAAATTCCTTAGAAGTGCGGCTCCCCGAAAGCTTCTCAATTCGCGCCGCGAGTTCGTATACAAAAGCGGCAAGCTCAAGATCAATTTGTGCATCACTCACTGTAGACAATGGGCGGCCCTCAAGTGGCCGAGCTTGCAATTGTTTCAGGTCTTCTTCAAGAAGCCATGCGCAGGGCCTTATAATTAACGGTAAGACCTCCATCCCATCTTTCCTGTGCTCCATAATCCGCGGCATCTCTTCTCGCCAAATAAAGTCGGAAGCTAGAAAGGATGGACTCACTAAGAGTACAGCGACTCTGGATGAGCCCAGAGCCTTCTCAATCTCGCCCTGCCATTCAGCCCCAATAGCGATTCTGGTATCTGACCACGTATGAATGAGCTGCCTGCGTTCCAATATGGACAGATGAGTTAATAAACACTCTAACCACTCGCGATCTCGATGGCTGTAGCTAACAAACACCTTTTCACGAGTCATTGCCTTTTCCTCCAAGAGTTTTTTAATCAGTATCAATCAATAGAGCTGCCTGTTTGATAAAAATGCGTCCTAATGCCTGAATCAACCCGCGCCGAGCGCGAGCACTCAATCTACACCGGAGGAAGCATCGTAAAAGCCATGGTGTCGGGGCGTCGGGTCGGATTAGTTGTTAGGCTGCGTAGGTCGATGGTTAAATCTGCGCGTGGATGAATAAGGGGCTTGTCCCCAACGGTAATTCAAATCGAGAGTAAGCCCCTACCCGTTTCGAGCTATTACTTGAGGCCGGACTTAGTCATGATTGTCGTGACCCGGTGAGGGCAACAATCATACCCGCTGCATTCATGCAGTCTTCTCCTTTCGAGAAACGTACGTCACCTCGCGTTTTTCTTGAGCCAGTACGCATCTTGCATTTGATAATCCGAATTTCTTGAAGATATGTCTATAAAGCGCGGGGAGATAAAACCCGTGTGAGGCTCATACTGCAAGTTGCTTCTATCCAGACGCTGAAGCTGACCGCCTTTGACTTGCATCCGGTAAGACTTCATCGGCTGCCCGTCGGCCTTGACTACCACCGCATACTCGCCATCCCGGCTGGTCAATGTCGCCATCGTCGCGTACTGCTTGCTCCCTGCCTTGGATTGGAAAAACTCCTTGTAGTAGAACTGCCAGTCATCTTGATCGAGTACGACGACCCCGTTGCTGGCGGCAATCTCCTGCGCGCCCTGCATGATGTGGACAGTACATACAGCACGTTTGACTCCGGCGGGTAACTCGCGGCGGCTCATCCACCAATTAAAGGCCACGTGTGGGTTCACGCTGTCAGCGATTGGGTTGGAGAGGTAGGCCAGCTCACCCCATAGCCCTTCGCGTACATATCGCTTCTTCGGGTTAAAGGGGTCTGTACTATTCTCCTCTTTCAACGTGAAGGGCAGCGTCGTCAAGGTCTCGCCGCCAGCCCGGACAGTTATGACGAATTCGCCCGGTTGCCCGATTTTGAAGACGCCGGGATTGCCGTCGGCGACCAGCTTGCCGAAGGCGGGGAACTCCGGGAAAGGCACAATCCGTAGAGGCAGGCTGAGCACTTCTGCGCCGCCGGACTTATTTACCACCAGCTCGGCGCGCTGGTTGCCCTGCGGCGGAAAGACAACCTGCAATCCGTCAATGAGGAATCCGCCATTCTCTTCGTAGAAGCGCATGTTGAGTAAGGACTGGTATTCGACGGCTGGCTTGTTAGCTTGTCCGGGTGCTGCGAAAGGCGTGATAAGCAGCAGCCCAAAGATGACAAGGCCGCGGCGCAAATCCGTAAGTTTCATAAGAGGCTCCTGATTAAGCTGGAAGCTGCACTCTTATATCAACTTTAAGTCTGGAAAGACAGATTAAGTTTGCGAATCCGCCTGACGCCCGGCATCAGCAGCGGGCCGATGCTTTGCCCAACTATTAGCATCTGACTACCACATATTTGGAGTAGTATTGTTCACCGCGTCCAAGCCGAAAGGGCTATTTTGAATTGCTGGGCAAAGCTCTTCCGTGACCTCAAGGCGGAGGCATAAGTTCCTGCCGTTGACACTCCGCCCCGCTGGTAATATCTTTCCCCGCGCATTATTGTTGTGCTCACTTTAGCTACACCTTCCGCTTTCCCGAAAGGAGAATAAGCTGTGAAACGCACTCTCTTGCCCGTCGCATTATTAAGCGCCACCGTGCTCGCGGCCTTCCTCTGTCACGCCCCATCCGCCGGGGCGCAAGAGGCGCACCAGCATCAGCATGACCCTTCGGGAAAGCTCGGGCGGGTAAACTTCACCGTCTCCTGTAGTCCTCGGGCCCAAAGGCAATTCAATCGCGCAGTCGCATGGCTCCATTCTTTCGAGTACGAGGAGGCGGAAAAGGCATTCAACGAAATCGCAGTCGCCGAGCCGCGATGCGGCATGGCTTACTGGGGCGTCGCGATGAGCAACTACCATCCAATCTGGGCTCCGCCGACCGCGGCTGAGTTGGAGAAGGGGACGAGCGCCATCGAAAAGGCCAAGTCCGTCGGCGCGCGGACTCAACGAGAGCGGGATTACATCGCGGCCATAGAGATTTTTTACAAAGACTCTGACAGGCTCAATCACCGTGCGCGCGCGCTCGCTTACGGAGAAGCGATGGGGCGGCTCTACCGGCGGAACCCTTCAGACCGTGAGGCCGGCGTCTTCTACGCGCTGACGCTCATCGCGAAGGGGATGATGGACGGCGACAAGAGATACGCCAGCGAAAAGGAGGCCGCACGGATTTTGAATCGCGCTCTGGCGCGCGAGCCGCAGCATCCGGGCGTCACACACTACCTCATCCACGGCTACGACTACCCGGCCTTGGCGCATTTGGCGCTGCCCGCCGCGCGCAGCTACGCGAGGATTGCGCCCGCCTCTGCCCACGCGCAGCACATGCCTTCGCACATTTTCACGCGGCTGGGCTTGTGGCAGGAAGCGATACGGTCGAACCTTGATGCCAAAGCGGCGGCGAAGGCTTACGCCGTCAGAAACCGCATGCCGGGCGTGTGGGATGAGCAGTTTCATGCGATGGACTACCTCGCATACGCCTACCTGCAAGGCGCGCAGGACAAGCAGGCGTGGGGCGTGCTCGACGAGCTGAGCAAGATTCAGAGAGCCGAGCCGGAGAATTTCAAGGTGGCCTACGCCTTCACGGCCATCCCCGCGCGCTACGCGCTCGAACGGCGGCGGTGGGATGAGGCGGCCAAATTGTCATTGCCTCAAGGCGCTCTGGCGGCATTTCCTTGGCAGCGCTTCGGCTGGGCCGAAGCCCACGTTCACTTCGCGCGCGCGGTCGGGGCGGCGCGCTCCGGCGATACGGCTTCGGCGCGTCAGGAGGTCGAGAAGTTGGCCGCCATACGGCAGGCGCTCGCCGAATCCAAAGGCGGTTACGACTGGGCCAAGCAGGTCGAGATTGAGCATCAGGTCGCGTCCGGATGGCTGGCGCACGCCGAGGGCAGGCACGAAGAATCGCTCCGGCTGATGCGCGCGGCGGCGGATTTGGACGACGCGACTGAAAAACATCCGGTGACGCCGGGAACGATTCTTCCGGCGCGCGAGCAACTCGGCGAGCTGTTGCTGGAACTGAAACAGGCGGCGGCCTTACAGGAGTTCGAAACCTCGCTCCGCAGCGCGCCCAATCGTTTCAACGGGCTTTACGGCGCGGCGCGTGCGGCCACGCTCGCGACAGACCGGGAGAAGGCGAAGACTTATTACGCGAAGCTTGTGGCGCTGTGCCGTCAGGCCGATGGCGTCAGGCCAGAGCTTGAAGAGGCTAAAGCGTTCCTCTCCGGCATGAACATGAAGGACGCCGCGAACACGCAATAGACGACGCGCGGCGAGATGCGTGCGCAACACGACAACGGCACGCAACCCGATGCACAAGAGCAGCATTCCGCCGCGCCGTCGATACCTTCCCACGCATATATTCCCCGCGCTCTTCGTCCTCTCAGGCAGGCGCGCGGACGGCAACAAATCCTACGCCGCGCCCGACAAGCCATTGGAGCCGACCGCGAACAGCAAGGATGTAAGGGATGTCTCAACAGCTCTCATCTACGACCGCCGGGCCGAAGTCGCCCGTCGAGATTTTTTACTCCTACTCGCACCTTGACGAGAAGCTGCGCGACGAGTTGGAGATACACCTGAAGCTCTTGCAGCGGGAGGGCAAGATAGCGAACTGGCACGACCGCCGGATAGGCGCGTCCAGAGAGTGGCACGGCGAGATAGACTCGCACCTCGACTCAGCGCCCATCATCCTGCTCCTAGTGAGTCCGAGCTTTCTCGCCTCCGATTACATCCACAGCGTCGAGTTGAAGCGCGCGATGGAGCGGCACGAGGCGGGTGAGGCCCGCGTCATCCCCATCATCCTGCGCCCATCGGACTGGAAGCACGCGCCGTTCTACAAGCTTCAGGCGTTGCCGAGGGACGCGCGGCCCGTGACGACTTGGGGCAATCGGGATGCGGCTTTCCTCGACATCGCGCAAGGCATCCGGGCCGTGGTCGAACAGTTGTCGGCGTGACAGGCCCGCCGCCCCTCTCATCTTCGCCGAGGCGCGTGGAAGTCCGAATTAACTCGAACGCGCGGGACGCCGGGCTGTTGCAACTGAGGCGTGATTGCGCGGCGGGCTAAGGGCATGCGAATTTGCCGGTGAACTCCGGCTTATCACCACTGCCGCTCCCGCTCCTCAGTCTAATCACCTCAGTCCAAGGGAGCAGTGGGACTCTACTCTTATTCGACAGCGTGCCGTGAACGCCCATTATCACGTTCCAGCGTTCGTCGTTGTCCGATTCCTGTGTCACCTGTATGGACACCTGCTTGCACATGTCGAGCGGGATGGGGGATTTCAGCGGAACGTTTAGCACTTTTGTGGACTTCTTATCCCAGCCTTCGCCCCGGCCTAACGGGCCGTACTGCGCCCACTGCTCCCCGCCAAGGAACACCCTCACTGTTATCGAGCTATTCTTGTCCTTGTCGTCGTCGGCGGTCTGTAGAGCGACTTCGACGGAGTCAATCGTTAGTAACGGCGGGGGAGGCGTCGGCATCGGCGTCGGCGTCGGCGTTGACACTCTTTGCAGTGCCATGACTAAGTTTTCACCGGCTGGATTCTCGGCCCGTGAACGGACAACAATCCTGACGGACGATGACAAGTATCCTTCGGCTGAGGTGCTGACGTTGTACGGGCCTTTCGGCACTGTAATCTGCAAGGGGCTTCCAACATAGTTGCGGATGATTCCGCCCCCCAAGGTTACGCTCCCGAGACTCGGATTTGATATCTCCACCACCGCTTTGGCCGGGCCGTCCAGCCTGACGGTGAGCTTGCCCTCGGTGAAGCGCGTGAGGTCGCCGTCGTCATAAGTGATAGGCACACTCGTCCGGAAGCGCGGGTCATCGAGATGCCTCGGGTCAACGAAGGTGACTTCGTTGACGCCGGGCGCGAGTTTAACCGGAATGCTCATCTGGCTGACCCCGCGCGGCACGGATACTACGTTCAAGCTGTCCAGCTTGCTGTCTGCATTTTTCACCTTGACTCTTAGCGTCTCGGTACTCGGGTTGATGTTTCTGACCGTCAGGGGCAAATCCGGGCCGCTCACGTTACCCGGCGGCGAAACTATCTCAAGGGCTCCCGGCAGGCGAGTCCGTAGAGTGTATTCCAAATCGACGCACTTACCCGTGCTGATTCTGCTGCTGCGGCACAAATCCGGAGGCATCACCTTCACGCAGAGCGACAAGTCCAAAAGCTCCTTTCGGGCTTCCGCCGCGCCGGTCTGAGCGGAGGCAAACATGTTTCTGGTCAGCGACTCCGCCAAGACGAGTCTGTCGGGCGAGTAAGTCATGTTGAGCAGCCGCGTCGAGCCATTCGACACGACCTCAGACCCGTCCCTGTAACCGACCGCCCGAATGAGGTAGCCGGACGCCGCGGTGAGGTCGTTGCGGCAGGTTCCGACGACCGCGTCGGTCGCCGGGTCGGGTGATGGAAGGGGGAGGCCGCTCGGCTCGATGACCGGCGTCGGTGTGGGGAGGCGGGCCATCAGCTCGCTCAAGCCGGGTATCTTGCAAGGGAGGCCGCATTCGGGCTCCGAGGTCTTGAGGTCGGGCTCGAAAGACAGAAGGGTCGTCGTGCTGACGAGGGCCAGCAGCGCGGGCAGGACGAGTCCCCTGACGGGGTGCAGGCCGAGGATGGGCTGACCCCTGCGGTAGAGAAAGAGACGCACCTTCGCGGGCAGCGAGACTGCCAGCTTGCTCCCCGACATGAAGTTGACGAAGACGTAATCGCGCAGCGAGCTTTCTTCAGGCTCTGTACGGAGCAGGTCGTGTAAAAACTTCAGCCGTCGCCACTCTCCCAGCTTCCGCCCGACCCGCCGGAAGAATCTCCCCCAAGCCCCGCCCGCCTTCGCAGGTTCGGGCGCGACTTCAAGCCAGAAGCCTTCATGCGGATGCCGGACGTAGTTCGCAAGCAGCATTCCCAGCACGGTGCGGATGCGTGCGTCGCGCTCCGGCGGCAGGTGGGAAATCATGTCCGAGCGCAGCCAGTCCGGCATCGTGCCGTGACGCAGCCACGGTAGACGGAGCAGCGCTTCGAGCGTCTCCTCGCGCTGCCCCTCCCCGACAAGGTGGTAGGCCAAGTAGAAGGTCAGCCCCCAGAGTAGCTGCGGGTAGACGGCGCACGCGCTCAGCAAGTAATAACCTTCGCTGCCGAGGTAGTAGCGCAACTGCAAGCGCAACTCCTCGATAATTTCGGGGGCGGGAGCGCGCTCCTTGAGCCAGCGCTCCGGGCGGCGCAGGAGCAGTTGCGGATAATCGCTCGTCTCCGCAGTTCGTTTGGCCTTCGGCTTCCGGCTCGTGCGGATGGCTTCGACCAGCGCCGCCATGCCCTCCGTCCACGCGGGCAGGACGGCGAAGCCCGTCTGTTCGAGCGCCCACTCCCTGTATCCCCATTCGGGCGCGGGCGTGAGCAGCGTGCGCACCTCCCACGACTCGAACTGCTCGACCCATCCGTGCGGGCGACCGCTAAGCGGGTCGAGCAGTCCCGCGCCGTCGCTGAAGAGGATGAGGCGGTGGTCTGGGTAGCGCGAAGTCAAATCCTGTAGAGTACGATAAGGCTCGTCCGTCCTCGTCCCCCTCTTCCAGCAGATGCGCGGGTCGCCTTCAAAGTAAAAAGAGTCTACGAAGACGCCTTCGCGCTTGAGCCGGTTGACTATCTCGTCGTCGAGGTGGGCTTGCTGGTCGCGGAAGTTTTTCCGGTCAACGAGAACCAGATAGTCGGGTGTCAGTTGGCGCGTGCCGTAGACCGGGCTGAAGAGCCCGCCCGTGCGCGATGTCGCCTCCGCCGTCGAGGCAGAGTCCAACACGTTAGACTTCAGCCGCCGGTGACGCCTCAGCTCCTGCGCGAAGCGGCGGAAGGCCGTCCCTTTGTAGAGGTACGCGTCAACACCCTTCACCACCAAGCGGGCCAGATCGGGCTTCTTTTCGGTGCGCCACCTCTCCAACTGCCTGCGCCGAATCATTCTCCACACGCGCCACAGGAGGTAGGCGATGAACGGCAGCGCCGCGAACACGGTAAGCAGCCAGAGGTAATATCGCGCGTACCACTCGAACAACGTTCGGTTGGACGTTGGCGGGACGACGGCGGACGAGAGCGCTGGCGTGGCCGTCTCGGTGGGCGTGGCCGGAGGCGAGCTGGCCGGGGACGACGCCTGCACCGGCGTAGCTGGCGGGAGTGCGTCCGTGGACGCGCGCACGAGTTTGGTTGAGATGTATTGCGCTCCGTCAGGAGCAAGGTCGAAGGGCTCGCTCTTCGTCAGGTAGTTCGGGTGGGTGACGATGATGACAGGCTGAGGACTCGTTGACTCGTACGTGATAGAGAATCGCCCCGAGGCGTCGCTGGACACGGCTTGGTCTGCGAAGCTGATTTGCGCGCCGAAGATGGGCGCGTTCGTCTCGGCGTCCCGGACTTCGCCCGCGAGTGTGCGCAGGGCCGTGGGCTCCGGGGGCGGGGACGGCTTGATAAAGTAGGCGACGGACGCTAAGGCCGCCGTTAAAATCAATGCCGCTATTAGGTGCGGCGTGCGTCGCGCCCAGACGGGTCGGGCGTGTGCGTCTTCACTTGACGCGCCGGTAGTGATAGAGGCGGAGGCCGTCGCGGAAATCGGCGACGCGGGCGGGAGGTGAGCGGGCAGGCGTTGCGCCAGCCAGTAGTCGAATCGCTGGTAGAAGAGTTGCTGTTCTTCAGGCGAAGAGCAGAAGAGCGGGGCCATGTAAGTGCGAAGGTGGCCGGGGTCGCGTTGCACGCTTCCCTCGGCGGCGAGCGCAAGGAACAGGTTGTGCGCAGCGGTGTACTGGCCCGTGCTGAAACGAAAGCCAGCTTGGCGCAGCTCGTAGAGAAAGTCGCCCAACTCCTCGAAGCGCAGGGTCGGCTCTCGCTCGCTGACTCCTCGCTCAGCCATTACTCCATTCCTTGACAATCGCCAGCGCCGGCTTCCAGTCCGACTCGTTCTTGACGAGGACGCCGAGGGTCGGCTCAATCAGCTTATCGACCTGCTTCTTCAGAGACACTTTGTCTTCGCTGAGGCCGTGATGTTTGCAAAAGACCCTGATGGCCGTCAGCCACCTGAGCAGCTCGGCGGTCGCAGGCTTTTTGACGAGCAGGCTGTTGGGCGCGTGCAGCATGTAGAAGAGGTCGAGGGCGTCGTCCATCGTCCCGGGGACGTAGCCCATCCGCCCCGCCACTATCTTCTTCATGTCCTCCTGTTCGGGGAATGGGATGTGGTAGTAGACGCAACGGCGCAGGAAGGCGTCCGGCAGGTTTTTCTCCGAGTTGCTGGTGAGGATAATCACGGGCCGCCATTGCTCGTCCTTTTCGTTCTGCGCGCCCCTTATTTCCTCGATGTCAACCAGCTCGTTGTCCAGCTCCGGCACTCTGAAATACATACTCTCCACCTCGTTGAGTATGTCGTTGGGGAAATCACGCGGGGCTTTATCAATCTCGTCAATCAAGACGACGGAACGCCTCCGCCCGCCGTGCCGGAAGGAATACTCCAACGCCTCTTCACCCTTCGACTCGCCGCCGCCGTCATCACTTGCCGCCGGGTCGTCCGTGCCCGGCCCTGCGTCGTCCTTCCCGTTTCTGCCGGGTTCGTCGCGGCGTTTCCGCTTCACTGGGAAGAGGTGTTTTACACGCCGCTCTTCGTTGGCGAGCAGGATGGCCGCGCCGAGCGCGTTGTAGGTGAGGTAGGCGCGGTTATCCTGCGAGCCCCGTCCGGTCTGCGCCGCATGAAACCGCCCGACCATATCGTAGGTGTAGAAGAGGTCGCGGGCCGTGCTCGTCGATTTTGTCTCGAAGATGAGCGGCGAGGGCTTTTCAAACCCGAGTTGCCAGCTCACGCTGTGAGCCAGTTGGGTCTTGCCCGTCCCCGGCTCGCCCGTGAGGAGGAGCGGCTGACCGAGCAGCAGCGCGACGTTGACGGCGTCCACCAGTCCGGCGTCGGGCAGATACTTGCTTGGGTCGTCCTGCGATTCGAGGCGCGGGAGCGTCAAATCGTCAGGGACTTCCGCGAGCCGCTTTTCCGTCTTCTGTCGGTAGTAGGGGAATGGCATGTCTCTGTTCCTCTTACTCTTCGCGTAGGTTCGCAGCCGGGGCGGGCGGCGGCTCAACGGCCCTTGCAGCGCAGGCCGTTGAGGCTTTTGGAGAGTTCGCCGGCCAACGTCTCCATAGGGATGACGGGCTTGTCGTTAACCTTCGACAGGCCGGGGCGGCTGTACAGGTTTCTAATCTCTTCCTTCAACTTGACGATTTCTACGGGGTTACAGAATCGTGGACGGTGTTGGAGGCAGAATCTCGCGAAGACCTTCGAGTCGTTAAGCCAATTGAACACGTCGGCTCTCTGGATGGGGCGCAGCTCGTCTAGGACGACGCCGCACAGATTCGGGTACGGCTCGCGCGCGGGCGGCTCGGGGGCGAAAGAGAGTTTCAGCTCGTCGAACAAGCGGCGAGCAGCGTCGTTGCTCTCCGGCTCCTCACGCTCGTAAGAGAAGAAGAGGCAGGTGATGATTCGCGTGGCCGAGTTGATGGTCGGCAGCGTGTTCCAGAAGTCGAGGCAGGCGCGGACGAGGTCGGGTGTGGACTTGCTCCAATCCCCGGACGAGAAGTCGTAACAGGGCATGACGACGCCGGGGAAGCGGCAGAGCCGCCCGGTGATGCTCTCCTTCGTTCTCGCCGCGCCATCGTTGAGGATGTGTTCGGCCAGATTACTCTCGAAATACCGGAGCGGTGCGGCCATCTCACCCGTGCGCGTAGGCCAGTCCAAATCAATCATCCAGACTGGCTGCTTGTCGCGGTCAGTTTCCAGCAGTTCGTAGATGTCATATTCCTTCAAACGCTGCTTGTACCCTTCGAGGCTCTCTTCGGTGTCGCCGTGCGCCAAGCAGACGAGCGGCACGCTCCCTGCGGCCCGGCCCTCCCGCACGGCCTCTTCCGGGAGATTCATGCGCATGGTCTGTGCCGCCAGAGCTTCCTTCAACTGGTCTTTCTGGTCGCGGCGGTCGCACAGGTAAGCGATAAAGTTTGATTCCGGAGAGTCTGCGACCGCAGGCGTTGCCGTGCGAGGGGGAGGCGTCCCGCCTCTAATCTCCTCGACGGCCCGCTTGACCGCCGCGCCGATTTTTTCGAAGGCGTGGTCGCGGGGTCTGAAGTCCGTCACGGGCTTCATGCTCTCCGGAGAAAAAAACAGCTTACTGATTGGCAGGCTCTCCAAAAAGCCGTACGGGCGAAGGAGGACGGGGATAACGCGCGCCTCCTTGCTCTCGTGCTTCCTCACAGCGCGTCTCATCTCGTCGAAGTAGGCATCATCGGAGATGTAGTCGGCGCTGAGCAGGAGCAGGATTATTTTGGCCTGCTCAATGAAGGCGTTAATCTCTGCCGCGTGCTCTTTCCCCGCGCCGATATTCCCCTTGTGCCAAACCCTGATGTCGCCCAGCCTTTCGAGAAGGCGCAGATGCTTCAGCAGTTCGTTGGCTAATTCTTTGTCCTTCGCAGATTCAGAAAAGGAGCAGAAAACCTGTACAGTTTGGCTAGACATCAACAGTCCCTCAGCGGCTCGCCTGATAATCTTCACCGAGACATAGCGCTGTCCGCCGCGTGGCGTTCCCTTGAGCGCCTGCCCCTCCAAGAGCAGAAACGCCTCGACGCGAGCGAGAGCCCCGTGTAGACGAGGAACGCCCGCCCGGAAGAGGCGAGCCCGGCGACGGTCTGAACCGACAAACCCGCAGGCTCGCCATGCGTTACCGCAGGTGTTTGTTGAAGAATTCTAGGGTGCGCCCCCACGCCAGCTTGGCCGCCGTCTCGTCATAGCGCGGCGTCGTGTCGTTGTGGAAGCCGTGCTGCTTGCCCTCGTACATGTGCGACG
>WUUC01097644.1_pt1 | contig 12855 bp, 7 predicted proteins | sample 6278441 | NCBI WGS metagenome assembly WUUC01 (sample SAMN13675441, study PRJNA597444) | soil metagenome | isolation source: soil | place: USA: Washington | collected 2017-10 | reverse complement strand
TGGTTCGCAGGGCGGCGGACGGCGCAGGAACTAGAACAAATGGAAATTGGATAAAGGGGTGCTCGAAAGGCGCCCCTTATTTTTTACGTGCAAGCTCCGCCTCCGCAGCAATGAATCCGAAAGCGGCAAACTCTTTTCCCGATACAACCTTGTTGAAAATCTCGAAAGCCGTCGCAGTGTCTCCGCTGTAGTAATACCAATTTCCCACGCCGTAACCCTGGGTAGCGAGCGACAGGTTGTAGTCGCTCGCAGAAGTGTCGGCCTGTAATACCTCGTCCGCTGTTAGGACGCCCTTGTAAAGTTGCAGGCGATTGTTGTATGAATCGTTTTCAATGATCTCCAATGAATCGCCTACGTAGGTGAGAAGAACGGCAGCATCGTCGGACTTATCCTGTCTCTGAAGTGTCATGTAAAGCCAGTCGGTAACGGCAATTCTTGAATCGTCGTTTTCGCAGATGGCCATGCATTTTTCCCATGTATCTTCTGCTTTTGCAAAATCGCCAACCAGGTAGTGAGCCAATGCCAGGTGGTAGAATACGTTGAACTGCGTCGTTGACAGAGGTTTGTTCAGCTTGTTGGGAACTCCATCGGCTTCTGTCTCGAGAGGCTTGCCGCTCATCAGGATCTCGGCTTTCTCAAGATCTGCGATGGCCTCGTTGAACTTCCGCAAGGAGATATAGCGATGCCCGCGATGCCTTAGCAGCCTGTAAGATTTCGGAAACTTCTCCAGCCCGTCGGTGAAGATATCAATGGCTTCGTCGAGGTGCATCAGGTAGGCCGTCCGTCGTCCGTACCAGATGTAATTTTCCTCCGATGGATCTGCATCGAAATTTTTCCTGGCTACACGAAGGTTGCTGTCGAGCAGCGATTGTCGATCGGGGGTGCGGTCGGGTTCGTAAAATTCAGTACCCAGCAAAGAGATCACGACGGGTTCTTTTCCCCGTTCGGTGGATAACCTGACATCGCATCCTGTCATCAGCAGCGCGGCAGCTAAAAGTAGCCACCTGCCTCTCATTCCCCGGGTTGTTTTAAAACGAATCCTGATTTCTGTTTCTCACGGTCCACGATAGCTTTGACATCTGATAATAATTTTTTGGCGTCGTAGATGATACCGTCCTTGATGGTGTACTTCACACCGCCGACACGGACTGCTTTGTTGTTGTCGTCGAGGCGAATAGCGCCGGTGCCGTAGAGCACTTGCAGATTTTCCAAGGGGTTTTGATCGATGACAACCAGGTCGGCGAGCTTGCCGATCTCGACGGAGCCGATCTCTTTCTCCATGCCGAGTGCCTGTGCACCGTAGAGTGTCGCCGAACGGATCACCTCCACGGGATGGAAGCCCGTCTCGCGGAGGAGCTCGAGCTCTCGGATGTAGCCGAAGCCATAAAGCTGGTAGATGAATGCATTGTCGGAGCCTGCTGTTACCCGACCGCCGCGGTTTTTATATTCGTTCACGAAAGTCATCCACAGCCTGAAGTTTTCTCTCCATGCCACTTCTTGTTCTGTTCCCCAATTGAACCAGTAAGAGCCGTGCGATATCCGGTTTGGTTGATAGAATGCCCAGAGTTGCGGGAGTGTGTATGTCTCGTGCCATTCCTGCCGGCGGGCGCGGTGAAGGTCACGGCTTGCTTCGTATGTGTCGTACGTGGGATCGAGTGTGAAGTCGAGTGAGATCAATTTGTCCATCACTTCGTTCCACTTATCGGAATAGGGCAGAGCGGCCTGTTTCCACAGACGGCCTGCCTGTTCGAAGCGGTCCTGCTCGTTCGCGTAGTTGTAGTTGAGCGGATAGTTCTGAATGGTCTTGTCGGTGAACATTGCCTCGGGCAATCCATACCAGTGTTCCATCGTGGTCAGACCTGCTTCGGCAGACTTCACGACATTCCATCTTGCAACGTCCATTTGCGCATGGTGACATGCCGAGCGAAGGCCGAGTGCTTTGTTTTCCCGTAACGCAGCATCCATGATCTGTGGAGCGGCTCCGAAAAACTTGATACCATCGGCACCTTTGTTCTTGTTGTCCACTACCCAGGCTCTCGCTTGTTCCGGTGTGCTGATAGGTTCTTTTGCACCGGCTCCGAAGACTGTGTATGCTCTGATCCTCGGGGCTGTGATGGTATTCTGTTCGCTTTTCTTTTTGTGATCGAGAACCCACGCCAGGCCATTGCCTGCCGACGGGTCGCGGATGGTTGTGATGCCGTGGGCCATCCATAGCTTGAAAACATACTCGGCAAACGGCGCCTGTCCGCCACCGATATGTCCGTGCATGTCCACAAAGCCCGGCAGGACATACATCCCCGAAGCATTGATCTCCTTGCCGTTGGCTTCCAGCTTCGGGCGGCTGTTGTCGTTGATGGGAACACCGGGAAACCCGACATTCACGATGTTGGTGATCCTGTTTTGTTTTATAACAATGTCGACAGGGCCCATGGGAGGTGCTCCGGTACCGTTGATCAGGGTGGCGCCGCGCAGGATCAATTGGGTAAACGGCCCTTCACCTTCTTTTATCAGTGGTGCAGGTTCTATGGAGGATTGTGCGAAGGCCGACATGACCGAACAAATCACGACGATAAGCAGTGCAGGTTTTTTCATAAGTGATTACGAGGGTGATAAGCTACCACGGGAAGCTAAGATAAAAAACTTGTGTGCATGCAAACTTTTATATAACCTTATTATTCTTTACCAAAGACCTATGAGATCCTGCAGCGTATTAATGTTCGTTCTTTTAGCAAACTGCGTTTTCGCACAGAAGACGAAAGAAGAAGTTTTTAAGTCAATTGATTCAAAATACGATCAATACACGAACATCGCCCACCGCATCTGGGAGTTTGCTGAAGTTGGCTACCAGGAAGTGAAGAGTTCCGAGCTTCTGCAGGAGACACTTTCAAAAGCCGGTTTCAAAATGCAAAAAGGCGTAGCCGGAATACCGACAGCGTTCGTTGCAACGTACGGCAGCGGAAAGCCCGTGATAGCCATACTCGGTGAGTTCGATGCCCTGCCGGGTGTCTCCCAGGATGCAGTTCCTGAAGTGAAGTCCGTTCCGGGTCGCGCGTCCGGACATGCTTGTGGTCATCATCTTTTTGGAACCGCTTCATCCGCGGCAGCCATTGCTGTTAAGGACTGGCTTGTCGCCAACAAAAAACCGGGAACTATTCGCATTTACGGAACACCGGCGGAGGAAGGGGGATCGGGAAAAGTATACATGGTTCGTGAAGGACTTTTCAGCGACGTCGATGTGGTGTTGCACTGGCACCCGGGTTCATTGAACTCTGCAAGCTTCGGTTCATCGCTGGCCAATAAGTCGGGCAAATTTCGTTTCACGGGAGTGGCCTCTCATGCTGCCGCTTCACCGGAGCGGGGACGGTCGGCTCTCGATGCCGTGGAAGCTATGAACAACATGGTGAACATGATGCGCGAACACGTTCCTTCGGAAACGCGGATACATTATGTGATCACCCGTGGAGGAGAAGCGCCCAACGTCGTTCCCGCCTTCGCTGAAGTGTATTACTACGTGCGACATCCAGACCGAAGCCAGGTGGTGGCGATATGGGAACGTGTCGTGAAGGCTGCGGAGGGAGCGGCGCTCGGTACTGAAACGAAGATGCAAAACGAAGTGACGGGCGGAGTCTACAACCTGCTCGCCAACGAAGCGCTTTCAAAGACGATGGATACAAACCTTCGACTGGTTGGCGGGTACACGTACACCGAACAGGAGAAGGACTTCGCACAGAAAATTCAAAAAACATTTACGTCAGCCGTTCCGAAGCTGGAGTCGACCAGCACGATCATCGGTTTCGGAGCGAACGGTGACAAGGGCGGCAGTACCGATGTAGGGGACGTGAGCTGGGTTGTTCCAACTGTGGGACTTAGCACGGCAACATGGGTACCTGGCACGCCTGCTCATAGCTGGCAAGCCGTGGCGGCAGGCGGAATGAGTATCGGCTCCAAAGGAATGATGATGGCGGCGAAGACACTGGCCGGGACGGCGATGGATCTGTTCGATTCACCGGCGGTCATCGAGGAGGCAAAGAAAGAGTTTGATAATAAACGTCCGGGTGATTTCAAATACCAGGCGTTGGTAGGAGACAGGAAGCCGGCTCTGGATTATCGAAAATAGACGTCATAGAAGGCTAAATCATCTTCTTGATCTCGTTCCAGAACTTCTCCGGGTTAAGCCAATGATTGCGGCTGTATAACATCCGGTATTTCCAGTGCTTCTGAAGCAGCGCTCTCGGTATCAGCCCGTGCGCCGACTTGGCAGATGGATTCTCAAAATAATGATCGTCATCCGTAAGGAGCAGGGCCGAGTAGTTTTCGTTATGCCCTACCATAAAGTCGCAGAACGGCACATTGCTCTCCAGTGAAAAACTGTAATGTATCTCACTCTTGATCACCCGCTTGAGGTACCATGATGCCGGGCGACGATCCACTTCGTACACGGACGCGGGCCCTTTCCGGTGGGCCGACTCTTTCGCATATACGAGATACTCTTTCAAAAGCTTCGGGCCTTTGTTCTTCACGTCGTCGACTTTCAGGTCTTCGGGTTCGATGCTGGTGACGATGATGATCTTTTCCCTGGCACGTGTAATGGCTACGTTGAGTCTGTTCTCGCCACCGGCAATGTTCAGGCTACCGAACTTGAGGTTCAGTTTTCCCTTCTGATCTTTCGCGTAGCCGATCGAGAAGATGATAATGTCGCGCTCGTCACCCTGAACGTTTTCGATGTTCTTTACAAACAGGGTTTCCGGTATCTTCCAGGTGAAGGTCACCGCCGCTTCATCCAGCAAGTCGAGAATGAGTGCCTGCTGGGGCGCGTTGAAGGTGATCACACCGATATCCTTGCCGGGTTGTTCGGCCGAGAGTATCCGGATGAGCTCCACGATCTTTTCCGCCTCTTCACGATTGACGTTGTCTTTCCATCGTCCGTCGGTCTTGAGATACTGTATCGCGGGCTGCTTTTCGTTGATCTTATAACGATCGGGCAATACGCGGAGCTTGCCCTTGTAAAAATGCTGGTTGGAAAACTGGATGAGCTCGGGCAGCTGGCTTCTGTAGTGACCGTTCAATGAAACTTCCTGTAAATATCTTCTTCCAAGATCGAGCAATGACAGCGCTTCGAGGTCCGGATCCGGGTCGCCTTCATTTTCTTCATCCTCCCATCGTGTCATGTACAGGTCGGAGGGCTGAAGTTGTTGATGATCACCGGCAATCACCACCTGCTTGCCGCGATATAATGCGGGTATTCCTCTTTCTGCAAAACATTGCGAGGCTTCGTCGAAGATCACCACGTCGAACAGATCCTTCATCGGGAAGATCGAAGAGACGGCTTCGGGAGAGGCCATCCAGCAGGGGAGGAGCCTGAAGATCTCGTCTTCGAATTCGCTGATCACTTTGCGGATCGGCCATATCTTTTTCTTCTTGGCCAGCTGATGACCCAGGTCGCGATAAGTAACTCGGTTGTTCAGCCGGTTGAACTCGAGGTTGTCAACCATGCGTTCTCTGGCGCGCATGAGGAGGATCTCGGCGCCGATTGCCTCTTTCTCGCCGATGAGTGCCTGCAGCTCCTCTTCCATCTGTTCCACCTTACCGTTTGAAACAATCCGCAGCTCCGGATGTTTCAACTCGATGTGATCGATCCAGGCGAGACACAAACTGTTGATGAAAGTTGTTTCAAAAGATGCTTCGTCCCACTGGTTATGCAGGTCGAACAACTTGCCGATGATCTGTTTTTCGTAAGGCAGCATGCTCTCCGACAGCCGGTCGAAATCGCATAGAGCATCGAAGTCTTCCAATATAGACTTCTCCAATTCTTTTCCCCACGAGGGAACCTCTGCTACCTGGCGTATCTGACCTGGCAACAGCCATTGCTTCCACCGGTCGCGATCGACAGGGAAGCTCTTCACGAGTCCCCGGATCTTGTTGAGCTTGGCGATGTACTCCTGGCGGGTAAACTGGAGCGGATCGAGTATCGATTTCAGGCCGCGCAACGCCAGCAGGTTAGATTTTGCGAGAGTGGCGTTTTGCTGATAGCTAAACCACTCCGTAAGATCATCGGCGCTCTGACATGGAGGAAGGTCTTTGATCCAGTTCTTACTCCTGAGCTTGGTCAGATTATGTTCGAGGTTGAGTCTCCGGTCGAGCATCTTTTCGAGCATCCGGAATCCATCGCCGCTGCTCTTGAGGTGGTTGGCGAGAAGAATGCGCGTGACGAGCATTTTGTCTTTCGAGAACTGCCAGCGGATCAGTCCGATCAGTCCACGGCGCGATCTCATACTCCGGTCGAGGGCACCCTGGAACTTGCCGAGATCGGCAGTAGGCACAGAGAGCTCGGGCCCTTCCATCTCGAAACAGTCGAGCATCATCTTCTCCATGTTCGCAAGCCAGAGCGAGTTGGTCTCTTCTTCTGGTTCGTGAACGACGTATTGAAAGTTCTCGTAGACTTTTTCGTGCGCAAGGGCTTCGATGATCTCACCGATGAGGTTGTCTTTTTCCACGTACAGCTCGAACTCCTCCCAGCCGCTGTTTTTGCCAGTAAGCTTTTGCATGTCGGCCTGGAGCCCCTCGAACCACGGCCGTATCTGCGCGAGCGCGTTGCGAATGGATTTCAGATCGTTGACCGTGTAATCTGAAAACGACCGGCGTACACGCCACGGGTAATTCTCCTGCATGAAGTTCTGTGCGAGGCGCGCGTACGATCTCAGTTTTTTCCGGAACGGATCTACTTCATTCCATTTGAAATGAGAAAGGTCTTGTTTCAATTCGATGCTGGGCTGAGAGATGTCGGAGTTGATGTACATCTCCTTCACGGATTTGCCACAGTCGGAGTCGTCGAACAGGAATTTTTTTAAGTTCTCGAGCTCTTCACAAAGCGCGTCGATCTTGCGGCTCACGTCGAAGAACGTACGTTCGAGCTGAATGCTGTTGAGGCTATTGTTGCGGGTCTTGTATTCTTCGATGCGCTCGATCTGTTTCGAGGCTTTTTCGAAAAGCGTTTTACGATCGTCGCGGAAGTCATGAACGAGACCAATAAAGTCGTCGACACGTTTTTCTTTCAGGCGATTGTATACTACATCGATGGCGACGCGTTTCTGGCAGACAACAAGTACACGTTTTTCATTCGCGATAAAATCACTGATCAGGTTACAGATCAATTGTGACTTGCCTGTGCCGGGAGGCCCCTGAACTACCAGTGAATGCCCGAGCTTCACGCCCTTGAGGGCATTCTCCTGCCATACATCAAGAGGGAATATGGAGTATAGCTTTTCTTCGCGTACATCCTGCAAGAAAAGTCCGTCCGGGTCTTTGACGCGATTGGTACGTTGATAAAAGAAATCTTCGAGGTCGTTGATCTTCTCGTTCTCGATCAGGTCGAGATAATCGGGAACGAGTGTCGAGCCTGCCTGCGGGAAAACACCCAGGACTGCTTCGGGAATGAGCTTTAGTTGTCCGTCACCATAGAGGCTTTCGAACTCTTCTTTTTTATAGTCTTTGAATGCGATCAGCTCGTCGCGGAAGTTGTCGGGGTTGAAGTTGACCTCCAGGTTGTTCTTCTGGAGCATCTGATACACCGACGAACGGAAGACGGTGCTGTCTTTATCGAAATCAGCAAAATCTTCTTCGAGAAGAGCTTCGTTGGGCTGTACCCTGTTGTAAAATGAATATGCCAGCAGGAACGACTTGTTGAAAGTCAGGTCTACATCCGACCGCAAGTGGAGGCTCCACTGGCCTTCCTCCAGCTTCAACTCGGCCGGGAAGTAGAGCAACGGGCACCGTACGAGCGTACCGTCGAGGAACTTGCCGTGAACGAACGGCCAGCCTACATACAGGTCGCGCGAACCGCGTTCTTCGAATAGAAACTTGTCGGTTCTCTGTAAAACTTTCAGCTTACGGCTGGCGAGGTTGTTGGCCTCCATCCGGCTGTCGACTTCAGCGCAAAGCAATGAGCCCTTTCCTGCTATAAGATTCTCGATGATTGAAAATGAGCTCCTGTTTTTCAGGAAAGTGAACGAATGAACATCGATGAACTGCTCGGCATAAAGACGCGGCAGAAATAATGAGCGATTCCTTCCCGACAGGTTGGTTAGCCGTCGCAGAAAGTTCCTGAGAAGGTTCTTGGTCGCTTCTTTTTCCAATTTTATGGTGCGTTCCAAAGCTACTCTATTGTTATGTAAGGTTTAATGCGATGAAAGGCTTTTTCGTCCACACTGGCGATTTTCATCAGGTCGTCAACAGCCCCGAAATTCCCATGTTGAAACCGATAATTAACGATTGCACGGGCCAGTTTAGTCCGTATGTACGGATGGCGGGCCAGCTCCTGTTCGCCACAGTGATTAATTGGCAGTTTGTTGGGCATAAAACCGGGTGCAATGACAGTTTTTTCCGACAGGCGGCGCACAATTGTGGAGTCCAAACCCCATACTTCATGGAGTTGATCGAATAGAATAAAACCACCCAGGCTCGACCTGTAGGCGGCTATACGACGCGCAATTACCGGGCCGATGCCATAGATAGATTTTAGCTGGGTCGTATCGGCAAGATTGAGATCGAATTTTTCAAACTGTTTTTTCGGCGGCTTTGATGAGCGGGGTACCGTGTTGGATCGTTCCGGCAGTTGTATGTATGGAAGGAGCGAGGCAAAGACATTCGTATCGAGACCATACATCTTTTTCAGATCACTCTTTACTCTGAACTTTCCACCCTTGTTCCGATAGTTCACGATACCCGATGCGGTCCGTGAAGGAATTCCCAGTGACACCAGCTCTTCTACAGTTGACTTGTTGGGATCGAATGAAAATAATATCACTGAGTCTGTCTTATTTTCATCCGGCCAGTCCCATGTTGCAATTAAACTGTCGAGTGTTTTCCCGTCCTGAAAATCGACAGGTTTGTTGGACATGAAGTACGTCTGGTAAACCGGCTCCGAAATGATGACTATAAGCATCAAGGGCAGGAGAATGATGAAGGCGTTCGATTCAGTTTTTGAAAAGCCGAAGAATAACCTCAGAATTGAGCGAATCCTGTGCATGAGAGTTTGACGTTTGGAGTTTGTTGTTAGAAGTTAGCGTTGAACTCCAAACTCCAAACTCCAAACTCCAAACTCCAAACTTCAAACTTCAAACTCCAAACTTCAAACTTCAAACTTCAAACTTTGAAGATCTCCCGAAGGGCTGCCATCGCAAATCTGCCTTTCGGTAATCGCCGCATGATGTTGATGTCTTCCCTAAACGTTGTTTCGTTATCCAGGAACTTCAGTACGGTTTGTACGTCACCGTGACTAAAGAGATCGGTAAAGAGTTTTTTACCTTCGATCTTCTTCCGGTCGAGAACTTGCAGCAAAGTCGAATCGTAAAATGAAAACCGGTTGCTTGTAGAATCTGTAATTACGGGCTGGCCGGTAGCGATCATCGCCGTCACGATGTTCTTCGTGTATTTCTGTATAAACTGGAATGTGTAACCACTCGAAGGCTTCGTCTGCCCGCCGGCGGTTCCGATGTTCACAATGCGTCCATCATAGGGCTTGAACGGGAAGTTGGTCATAGGGATGACGCCGAACTCCGAGTCCTCGATCGTGTACGGCTCTTTAGTCACGTAGGCCTCGATGTAACTTTTCAGCGCAGCATCGTATTCCTCCGGTTTCAAAAGGTCCCTGGTAAACAACGTATACTCGACCAATGCCGTGGTTTCGGAATAAGGAAGAACATAGGCGAACGTGGTCCCGTGCTCTTGCGGCGGCCTGAAGTCCATCAATGTGGCGACGGACGGATTGAAAACCGGATTCGCGGTACGGATCTCCCAACCCTTGAAATGCTGTTTCAGAAAATAATACTCTTTGCCCCGGCCAGGCTCTGGTCCCCGGAACAAGATGCTGTTGAAGCCATACGAACCTTCATATTTATGACCGTCAACCGTAATCCCCACACCATCTTTGATAGGTTCGACCGAGTCCACTTTTCCTTCCTTCATCTCCACATTCGACGCAGTCTTGATGAGATCGAAACAGTAGCGATAGAAGTCACCGCCACGGATCATCTTATAGGTGTAGGGCGCGATGTTCAGCAGACTCTCGAAGCCCTCGCCGTGGAAATTCAGCTCCGCCCATTTTCTGAAAACGATCGGGTCGAACAGACCATCTTCCTTCTCCCAGAAACACCACGTGCGGTCGTTGCGGGGCTTTAGCGCACGATCAACCAGGAGGATCTTTTTATCTGTGAATTCCCCCGAATGGATCATTCGCACCAGCAAGCTCATCCCTGCACACCCAGCCCCGGATATGATGTAGTCGTACCGCATCCTGGCTTAAGGGGTAAACATGTGATTACGCTCGAGGCATTCGGAAAGGCGATGCCATGTATTGTGGATGCTTTTTTTAGAAAGATCACCGTTCAACGACTTCCTGATGCGCGTGGACAAGCTGCCTTGTTGAAGAATGGTTTGTGTAACCGGTTCCTTGCCAGAAAGAGATCCAAGTATATCACGAACGGAGCTGGTTTTGTTGATATCAAAAACGGCGAGCCACTCGCGGTCGTTAACCAGGGTATCCATTCCGTTGTAAACGACTTCATCGAGCTTTGTAGCGAGTACTTCTGTTTTTATCGCCTTTAAGTCGACAGATACCAGTTTTTTTAAGGCGGAGATCACAAACTGCTGTATGGCCATGTCGGCCGCGGGGCATTCCTGGATATCCATCACTCTTATCTCCACCGACCCGCGATCAAACCTTGCCATCGCGCCGCGTGAATTTACCCATACCGGTTCGAGAATGTCATTTTCATTATAGGGTTGAATATCGCTCGCAATCTTGCTGTATATCTCTTTCTCGTATTCTTCCTGTGTAGACACCGCCTCTGGAACAATCATTCCTGTGATAGACGGAATTGCTTTTTGATTGTGTTTGTAATACCACATCCGCGCATCCAGCTGCTCTGTAATTTTTCCTTCGAGGACCGTGGAGCTTGCGCAGAGTGCCGGAAGCAATGGCAGTATGACCCGGATGGCTGCGTGAAGTCTGCCGAACTCGTCGTTTCCATCGAACGGAAGATTGAGGTGTGTGCTCTGGAGATTGGCCCATCCATGTCCACGGCAGTCGAATATCTTATTGTAAATAGAATAAATGTCGTTGTTGTCGTGGGGCCAAAGCTTTGTATGAAGCAATGGATCCATCGTTGGGTGGGCTGCCGTCGGCAACAGCATGGCATTCCAATTCGAAAGGATCTTGTTGACCTGTTTTACGTTGGCATGAAATTCCTGTTCCAGCATCTCAAGGTCACTCTCAGGTTTCGTGCACTTGAGCTCGATCACATGCAGGACAAGCTCATTCGACCACGTTACCATTCCATTGTCGAAATCACCCGTATAGCTTCCGGTCATGCTCTTCAAGAGCTCATCCGCAATCGGGCGAACTTCCAGTGTATCGCGGTCCACGATCATGTACTCCAACTCGATCCCAAAGGCTTCGAAAAGATGGAGAGGCCGGCTCATTTCGCTGACTTGATTTTATCGATAAACACGTCCATGATCGCCGTGTAAAGTTTGTCCTTCAATATCTTGTCTTCCGTACCCGCATCGATGTTCGGGTTGTCGTTGATCTCTATCACGTAAAATTTTCCATCCACTTCCTTCATATCGACACCATACAGTCCCGATCCGATCAGCGCCGTGGCTCTCAATGCTGTCCGGAGAAGACCCGAGGGTGCCTGGTCTACCGGTATCGATTCAACTTCACCTTCCCTGGCTTTATCATTCGCGTTCCAGTTCACGATCTGCCAATGCTTCGAAGCCATATAGTATTTGCACACGTAGATCACCTGGTCGGCGATAATGCCCACTCTCCAGTCGAATTCGGTAGGCAGAAACTCCTGGGCGATCAACAGGTCCGACTTCTCGAACATCTTCTTGCGTATCTGTTCATACTCAGTTACGTTGTTGATCTTGTGTACGCCGACCGAAAACGCCCCGTCCGGCTGCTTAAGGATGAACGGGAAACTGAGTTTTCGATCCAGGGTGTCGCAGTTTTCTTCCGTGATCACAAATGACTTTGGTATAGGCACCTTGTTTGAGTGCAGCAGCTCGAAGAGATAAACCTTGTTGGTGCACTTCAGGATGGATCCGGGGTCGTCGATCACCACGAGCCCCAATGACTGTGCTTTTTTTGAAAACCGGAAAGTGTGATGATTGACGTTCGTGGTCTCGCGAATAAACAATGCATCGTATTGGATAAGCTGGTCGAAGTCGTCTTTCGTTATGAACTCAGTATTGAAGCCCGTCTCCACTGCGGCTTTGTAAAATCTCTTCAGGGCCCTGTCATCGGAAGGCGGATGTTTGTCTTCAGGGTTGACAAGAATGGCGAGATCATATTTCTTTTTGCCGTTGCGATAGTCCCTGCGGCGCTGCAAGTAACGTTCGAGGGAGCTGACCAGCAGGGGTTTGTCGACCTCGGGTACTTCGTTCACACTGATCGGACGGATGTTTTGAAGCACCCATTTCGTTTTTTTCGAGAACACCGCCCGTAGCGACGGCGCCTGTACCATCTGGAACAGCTGTTGCGCAAGCTTGTTCAATACCTCCGACCGCGTCATCCCAAAATAGATGTTGAATTCAACCTTGTCGTATGGCTCGCTTTTGAAAGTTGTCTGTATCAGGTTGTCGAAATCCATCGAGTCTTCGCGAAGGATAGACGGAAACCGCAGGTCCTGGATGGTCGACACGCCTGGGAGCACTTTATGGCCTCGGGCTTCTGCCAGCAGCGACACATAATATCCTTCACTCTGGTACTGATACGACCGGCACAGGTTGAGGACTTTCAGGTTTTTAGAAGTCTGGTACGATTCGCCACTGATGTAATGCTCCGGAGAAATG
>WUUC01035550.1_pt1 | contig 12855 bp, 28 predicted proteins | sample 6278441 | NCBI WGS metagenome assembly WUUC01 (sample SAMN13675441, study PRJNA597444) | soil metagenome | isolation source: soil | place: USA: Washington | collected 2017-10 | reverse complement strand
ATCTTGTGAACCGAACACAAATGAGCCAAACTTGAACAAATTAAACCCTCTTATCTTTTTTTGGTTACAACTATACTTATATTCAGGGATTAGAGTATGACCCTAATCCCCGCGGTCTAGGTCTCTAGTGGTTCGGGATGGCACAAGAGAAAACCTAAACCGCAGGACATTATACAGCATAATGCTTAATAAATTGATATGGTCCGGTTCAATTTTGAACCGGAATCACTTGTAATCGGAACATAAGAGATATTTTTATCATTTAAATTAATTATTATTCGGAAACATTTATTTTATAGATAAAAGATATGCTTTGTTACATTTCTCCTTTGCGGATCTCTAGTTTGTGGCAAAGGCAAAGGCTAACGGCTTAAGATAAGATAATTGAAGATAGTAAAAGTAAAGGAAATGTTTATTAATAAAATAAATTAATAAAAACTACCTTGAAACAACGGCAATACCAAAAATATAGGGATTCAAATTCCCTAAGAAGACCGGGAAGACCTAGAATCGATGAGAAGACCAAACTCAGAAACCATGTCCTTTTTAGCGATAATTTCAGGGATTGGTTAGACAAACAAATGAACCCGCATGAGACATACGAAACAACTTTAATCAGGTTGTTAGGTGAAAGCGGAAAAAAATTAGAAGCCCTTCATGATGAGAATGAAAGGCTACGATTGCAATACTCTAACCTTAGAGCATCTATAAATAATCACGAGGAACTTAATGAACTTTTGCAGGTGAAAAGTCCATGAATTATGAGAGAATAATTAACTATCTATTAGATCAAATCGAACAGAGAGATGCAGAAATAGCAGAATTAATCAAGAATAAACCCAATCAGCCGAAGACGGTAACAAAACTTCCAGACTTTATTACTACTTTTGAACAAATTAGCGGACCAAAAAAGGATGATGTCTCAGAACGTATCCTACTTAATACTTTGATCGATAAAGGTTTTGGTCCGAGAGAGGCGGTTGAATATGTGCAGAAAGCAATACAGAATGGACAAATCTATGAACGGAAGACCGGATATTATCAAAGGACATGACAATATTTCAAGACTTGCAGAAGTTTCATAGTCAGGTTAAACCTCAGATAGAAGAGGCTGATCTTACCGATGTTAAAGAATCATTAAGAGAAATTCATAAGATACAAAGAGACCTATCAAGAAGATATGCAGACATTACAACCTTTATCCACAAGCGGGATCGCTTGAGTCGACCGTCTAAGATATTAACTGCTATAGCGAAAGAAAAGGAGAAAGAACAAGATGGCTGAAAAGAGGTCATGGGTTATAATGACAGATCTCTATTCTGAGGATGGCAAGCATTGGAAGAAAAGAATCACGTTCTTAAAAAGATGAGGTTAATGTAAAATGAATTCTGAATTATATGAAGCAATCATTAGGGAACTTCTGTATATCATTGACTATCAGAAGAAGATGGTCGCAGGACTTAACCTAATGATACAGAAAGGAGTAAAAATACAAAATTCTGACATGAATATCAATTTAGGTCCAAACCAAAATGTCGAAAAGGAACAGTTAGCATCTATGAATAATGATTTGGGTAGACAAGTATTTTTTGATAACCTATTTTCAATAATGGCAAACAAGAATCCAAACAAGGAAGTTGATAAAGTAAAATTCCTTCATACACTGAAAGGAAGCGGATTATTCACACAGACTCAGGCAATTCAATTTCTCAATAAAGCAGAGAATGAAGGACTCATTGTCCAAGTCGCACAAAATACACTAATAAGGAAAAATATGGAAGAGGGTAGTATAACGCATGAGTGACGAAAATAAGAAAAAATATACTCCGTTTGAGGGCAATGATAGACCTTCCAAGGATTTTATAGATCCATCCATTTCATTTAAGAAAGGTTCTGATCTTCCTTATGTTCGGACTACAAAGGTAGGAAGTGAGGATGTTGAAACTATTCAGATACAACATGAGAATTGCCATAGAGGAGAAGGCTTAACCGATGATGGACAAGTTGTAGTCTATGACGGTGGATGTCCTTATAGTGGAAAGGTTGCAATTGCAAAATACAGGATAACAGATTCAAAACAAAATATCAGAGATAGAATACAAGGCGGATACTATTGTCCTGATTGCATGTATGAAATGGAAAACAAGTATAGCACTTTGAAATATCTAATGAGGAACAATGACAAAGACTAAGGAGAACCAAGATGAGATTATATTCAGCGATGACATTGAAACCCGAACATATTTCAGACTATCCCATGAACGGGATTTGAGATTCATCCAGATGAAAATGTATAACCATAGTCTAAGTGCACAGTGTTCACTAACGTATAATGATGCCAATAGAATAGTTCAATTTCTGACAAAGCAGTTACAATTTAATGAAAATAAGAATAGGAAGATGCCTGAATATCAAACAGAAGATAACGAATTAAAGAGAGTTGAGGCAAACGAATGATCGGCACTTTTGATTTAGAACTAGACGATAACAAACGCTTAATATGTATCGGTTGCAAGCATGATTATACTGAAGTCCTTAACTTTGAAAATTGTAAATGTCAATGTCATCAAGTGGAATGAATATGGTTAAGGAAAGAAGACAAACTTATGTATGGACTTTAAGGGGAGAAATTCAAACACGAACGCAGAAAGAGGCTAGAGCATTTATCAATATAATACGAAATGATTTGATAGAACGATGGGGAATGAAACCAAAATGATAACAGATATTCTACGCGGTGGAAAGATTGGAGTAGAAAAGCCACATAAGACTTGCTATCCAACAATTAAATTAAAACGACAGTTCGCTTGTGATGACTGCGGCCACAACACTTGGACATTTGTGCCTGAACCACTATGTAAATGCCTTTGTCATACACCTGCAAAGGAGGATGAAATTAAATGAGTGAGTCATCGAAGGTAGTAATATCTGAGGGTATTCGTATCAAAAAAGGATATAGAATGATAATCCAAAATGTCGATAAGGTCATAATAGATAAGTTATACGGTAAGAGATTAGATCCGGATAAACCCCTTATCATAATAGAGAAGGAGGAAAATAAATGACCTTCTTTGATTCAATACGAAAGGTAATCGGAACCCGCTGTTTACAAATAGGAAGACTAGAGATTAGAATCCGTCCTAAGGGTAGAATGATAAAAAACTGCTGGATTCAAGGAAATATAGGACTTCCTGTTATACGTCTACCCGAAGAAGGCAATGAATATGCAATAATAGAAAATGTTAGATGTGGTGGCATAGCGATAGGTAATATCGGTTTAGGAGCAGAACCATTAAGATGACTCTCATTATACATTGTTGGAAATGTAACTATGAATGGCAAAAAGCAAGCGACGCCATAATTGCAATTGAGATTCATTGTCCCAAATGTGACCAACAACTAACAAAGGTGGAGAACTATTAAAATGATAAAGGTATACATAATGATATTTTATATTTTCCTACCGTCTTGCACAATCGCCTGTTTACCTGAAAATTATAATTTCACTTCCCCTGCTGAACAAAATAATACAATGGATTTCGCAGAACTTCACATTGGAGTTATAGAAAAATGACTAAACCAAATATATACAAAGATCCAGTTAACGATAAGATTCTAAAAGAGATATCTAAGAAGATAAAGGAGTTCAACAGTGATCTAAGAAAGGAAAGATATGGTTTTGCAAGTAAGGAAACAAGCGAGAATATTCGGTCTATGTGTCTGAGATCCTATAGAGTTGGTGCCTATGCTGCTATGAATGTCGCACTGAAAAATTTAGGAAGAGAACCATTATGACCGAAATACATGCCAACACTTTCATAGGTTCTAGAGAAAAAGATAGAGGCATTATTGTGGTTCATGAAGATTCGACATTAGAACATTGCACACTATCTAATATTTACTTACAATATCATTCGGGTAAATGGGTTGACTGTGCGATTTGCAACACTGAACCGTTATACAAGGATAGGATAGAACCATTATGAACAAGAAATGTCCTAAATGCGGTCAGAAGGTTTCAGTGAAAGTTTATGCATCCAATAATTTGATAAACATCTATTGTGAAAAGGATGGACTGCAACAGGAGAGATTCTATTGACATTAAAGAGGATATCATTATACTGTCAGGAGTGCCACAATGTCGATATCTTTGCAGATTTTGCTTCATTCTTCCTATTCATACAGAGAAAGTGGGATCTAATTTGGCAGAACATGGATGAAGAGAAGAAGAAAAAAATAGGAAAGGATAGAGTTGTAGGAAGGTTAACAATTGAGCAAGTCAGTCCTAAACAATTAAGAAAGTTCTTGAAAAAAGATCATTACGTTACCTATGCATGTAGAGATTGTTTTGCTTATCATTCAGAGACTTGGTATAAAGCAAATGGATATCCTAATGCTGTTCGATATGGAAGAGTTGTAGCAGACAAGGATTATGTAGATAATCATAAGGAAGAAGTCTATCAGTTGCAAAGGTTGATGAATAGATGACAACCCCTAATGCATTTATCCGAAGATTAAAGGGTCTAAAAGACGGAGATGCGGCGTATATTACTATTATACGTAAGGATGGCAAGTTATATTATAATGATGAAGTAATAGAAGAGGTTTCTTGTGGCTTCTGCGAGTGGTTAGAATGAGCGAATATAAAGCCTGTTATAATTGTGGTCAACCTTTCAAGTTCTCCGAGAATGTCAGTCAAGTAACAGGTAAACCCTTTAGGATAAATGAGAATGGAACTGAACATGATTGTGCAGCAAATATCAAAGAAAATAAGAGAAAGAGATATGAGAATACAATCAAAGTTGAAGACGAGAATGGAAAACAATTCAATGCTATGCTCTGCAAATATCTTTGTAAAGAAAGGGTTTATCGAGATGATTCACTCTTTGTAGAACCTAAATTACGTGAAGTTAATACTGGATTTCAACATAATTATCAACGTTGTTTTAACGTTCATGTCAATAAAGGCATAAAGGAAGGAATAGAAAATTTTGGAGTCATGACATACGCCTTAACATGGGATGAACTAGTTGATGGAATGACTCATGAAGAAATTAATTCTTTGAAAATGTCAATGCCACCGGATTCAAAGATGAGAATATATTTCGATACCGATAGAAAAGATTCCCTAGTTGGTAAAAGACATTTAGATTATCTTGGTGTTACATTGGAAGAATATGATAAAATAACAAACAAGATAACTGAGAAGGAATATAAGAAAAAAGAAAAACAGATAGAGCAAGAAGAAGAGGGTAAGGAACAAGTCAAATTATTTTAATAAATGATAGGCAGCCTTTTTGAATCCGTGGGGAATAAAGGGCAGAATCAAAGTTTTTGTTATAATTGTGGACACAATATATTGATGCACGCCTATTATTCATTAATAGACGGTCATATCATTATGGAATATGAGCCATTAGTTATCAAAACGATGTGGATGGGATTGCCTATGATTCTTCAAATACCCATGCCAATTGTCAAAGGCGGAGTATGTAAATGTAAACGGTTCATATCAAAATATGACTATGAAAGAGAATTAGAAAATAATGGCTAAACAACGACGCTGTGTTTGTGGTTATTCGCTTTATTATGGCAAGTGTCCCAATAAACGATGTCATTTTTTCAATAAGGAACGGAAAACCATATAGGCAACCCTTACTTTATGCAATATAATGTCTGAGAATGAGATAAAGATACTACAGGCACAAGTAAAAGGTTTGAAAGATTTTCTCGAACTTATCTATGGTCCGAACATTTTAGATGACCATGAGCCGCCAACTGTAAAACCAGCAGAAGGTTTCATAAAGGAAGGTGGATGGGGAGCAAATCAAGACCCTGATACATGGAAGCCTGTTAAGATGAAGAAATTCCCTAATTTATGGAAAGTTGTCGATGATAAAGGTATTAACGTTATAACTGATTTCACTTCTGAGAAAACTGCTCAGGCTTATATTGATTGGTCCAAAAGTTCAGATAATGATGACCAAACAGGCGAACCCGAAGAGCCCGAACCGGAACCTCAAAAACCAACTGAGCCAACTAAGCCAACAGAACAACCGGGACCGGGTGGCAAATCAACGACAAAAGACGGAGTTATAGTCCCTGTTGAAATAAGCGGACCATTTGTCTATAAGGTAACTGAGGATTGGAGAGATGGCGGAGCACGGTTCAATATGCCTTCAGCGGGAACCTCATTAGTATTAGTGGGATACTTTACTGCAACAGGCGATAGCGGCGACGAAATAAGTCCTAAGACTCTCATGGGTAGACATACAGACAACAAAGGCAACAACGAGCATTATATGGGATGCGGATATGATGGCGGTATAAGAGTAGGCGGCGGATTACCAAGGTTAAGACTTGAAGGACCACACAACAAATATTCAAGTGCTGTTAAGAAATTCCTGAACCGAAAAGAAGCCTTATCTATGGTAGGTAAATGGCGCGGTTATATGGCTATAGTTCAGCAAGAAACGAAAGGAGTTAGAATTTCATTCTTCCAAGATGTCGGTGATAATGAAACAAAACCCGCTAATGAATGGGTAAAAATATATGAATACCTAGACGATGGGGTAGAATCTAAACAGATAGATCAAAGTGATAATTCACTTGATTTGAAATTCTTTCCAATTAGGAGTTTAGATCACACCAAGGGAACAGCACAGAATGTTTGGAGATGTGATGCTACTCCGGGACTAAAGCAAAAGTGGTTAGCCGTCGCGCCAATACTAGGAAAAAACGCGTAGAGGAGCCGGAGCCTCCTAAACAAAAACCTCCCATAGAACCAACTGAACCACAACCACAACCAGAACCATCAACAACGGGAATACTATGGACATCAAAAGGTAAATTTGATGATGGCAAAGCACTGACACTCAAATCAGAGGATCTAGCTTATAATGGAACAATTCAGGCCAAAAATGACGAAATATTCATAGATGGAAATGGAACAATGATTTTGAAAAACACAAGAGTAGGTGATCCCGGCGGTAACAGAGCTTACATTAAGGTCAAGAATTATAATGTAGAATGTGAATGCGATGTAATTCTAGATCCAGCTTCAGATGATATTAATATCAAACTAAGATCCAATCATCATTTCTATGAAGGCTGTGGCCGTGGCGGAAATAGTATAGACTTTCAATTCACGGATAAGGAGATAAGATTCAAGATAGAACCTGTTCATGGAATTTACTCTGATCGAATAGCCACAACAGACTGTCCTATCTTGGAATTCAATAAGAAAGTAGGAATCAAAGCAAGAGTCTATGACGGAGAGGGCGGAGTTGTAAACGAAGGATGGGCAAAAGAAGGCGGTATTGATTCAGCTAAACCGTGGAAACTATATGCTAAGTGGGTTCACAAAGATGGACAAGATGCACCGGAGATCCTACCATTAGACGCAGATGATAAAGAAGCATTCAAGAAATGTATTGAGAAAGGACCGGGTGATTACAAAGCAGGAGATGAAAACAAGTTAGGCAAACCATACAAAGGGGAAGGAAATCAAGTCTGGATTAGATCAAATTCTGCTGTTGACGGAGTATCTATAAAATCAACTAAGGTATCTAACGTCACAATAAGAGCAATCTAAATTCAATCCTTATTTCTTCTTTTTTGGATGTTCCTTCCGGTCTACAGTAGCAACATAAGCCGATGCTCTCTTTTTAGATAGCCCTTTTTTCTTCATTGTGGCTTTAACTGCGCCCTTGAAAGTCTTGTATTTCTTTTTACCCATTGTAATAGGCATATCGGTTAAATAGTCGTTCCAACTGATAAGTATTGTTCGGATCACAGATGGCACAGGAGATACGTTCGGATTACATTGAATCTCTAAAGGCAGAGAATGAGGAACTTTATCAGAAATCAATCAAAGCATATCAAAATTCTGAACACGTTTACGAATATATTAGACGAATAGCATTCAATATTGAAAAGATATGCGAACACTATAACCAAAAGGAATATATTTCAAGTATCTGTTCTAGAATAGTAGTCCACTTTAAGACACTAGGCTATGAACGGTTAGGAAAGACCGTTTATGATGCACTAGAAGGAATCGAATACTCACGTTTTAAAAATAACAAATTTACAGGAAGAAAATTCGACAGTTCGAATGATCTACCTGAAGATATTTCTATAGAAATGAAACAGCAACTAGAGGCTATCAACATTCTAAGAAATACCGATTGGAGTAGATATCCAAATAGACATGCGCAGCAAATTAATTCCGCTGCAAGTGAAATTCGTCAGAAATTGGATTCATATCATGATCAGAACAATATTATCAATCTAACTAAGAGTTATGATCCTTTAGAAGAGAATAAGAAGAGATCTCAATATTATCCAAAACGCCCGCTACAACAACCCGAAAAAGATAACGAACCAAACTGCATTTCAAAGCAGTATGAATATCTTACAATGGATATTCAAAATTTCGTTGAAAACTTTCTAAAGCATTATTACCCACCGCCTGAGCATAGACCGTATTATGCATATGCTGTAAAGATAACTAGAAAGTTCTTTTCACAATATGCTTCTGACAAAATCCATAGAGACTACAAGAGTTGGTCTGATATTTTGGCCGCTGATCTAAAATTAATTCCAAACTCAGATAAATCAGCGAAGGAAGTCTCTGCTAGATATGGCCTTAAGATTAGAAGACATGATAAGAAAACCGGAGAGCCTATCTATGGTAGAAAAGGAATTTGCAAAGAACAAATTCAGAAGAAACGTCCCTCACTTGTTGAATTCCTCAAAGATGTTTACAAAATTTGGCCTGTATTCCTATTGACATCTCATCTATATTCACAAACAAAAGAGAAAGTCTTAGTAGATCATACAATCGATATGCGAGACAAAAGACAACATTGTGCATGATAAACCATGAGTGACAATGATGATTATGAGGAAAATGAGGATATTCCTATAAACGACGGACAGAAGAAAGAAAAGGATTTTGGAGAAATTGTTTTAACCTCAGATGGTGTTCCTATATGTTCCGAACATGGACATAGTTTATGGATTGCAGAAAAAAATATCCTTGATAATTCTGCCTTATGCCTTTACTCTGATGAAACAATTTATGCTTCAAAAGGTGTTAAACTAACCAAATCAAATATCTCTTCAAATAATATTCCTGAAGAGTTAGACTATATTTCAGCCGTATTCCATGATCCTTCTGTAAAATAAAAGATGGGACTTGTTGCGGATGAATATGCAGCTGCAGATTCTTATTATTATTTCAAAGAACCACTCTTCTATCGATATCCAGAAAACACCGATAAAATCTTCGAAGAATACATAAACAATCCTGATGACTTTGAAGAGTTTCAAATACCTAATAGTTACTTAGGTCAAAGATTCCATGATCTTAGTAATGACTTAGATGCGATAAAGAGAGAAGGAGAAACCTATGCAAACCAGTTAAAGATTTACTATTATCATGGATTCATAAGCAAGATTAAGGAACTTTACTACTTACATCAAGATTTAAGTCAGGTTGACATTGCTATGGAATACAATCATGTTAAAAGAGAATTGAATAAGTCAAGAATACAATATCCAATCTATACGTATTATTTCCACAAAGGACAAAGTGATTGTCTTAGACAAATTCTCCTAAATACTCCGTTAATAAAAAAATAATGAATCAATGCTCAAAATGTGGATGTATGTATGAAGGCGGCCATAACAAATTTAATTATGGTAAGTGCGATAAATGTAATAATAGATGCCTATCATAAAGAATCGGTTCGGAGTAGGTAGAATAAATCTTCCAAATCCAGCACCCGATAACAAGTTTCTATACAATTGGGATTCTCTCAAAGTATTCAGGCCACTAGAACATGACTTGACGGAAGAGGTTGAATTTTGTGAACATAAATGTATGTTCTGTATGGGAAAGCATTATCATAAAAAGGGAGTCTATAGGCCATGTATGGCACCGTTTATCTGCGGCCGTTGTCCCAAATGTCGCAAGAAATTAAAACTAAAGCAACAATTAGTTAATCAGGCAAGGTTATCTTAATGCAACTCATTAGAGTAAAGATTGTAGACCTAAAGGTGGATCGTGACAATCCGAATGTGATGACGGAGAATCAAATGAATGGATTGCGCGAGTCATTTAAGAAGTGGGGATATCTTTCACCTATTATCGTTGACCAAAATTTGAAGGTCGTAGACGGAGAGCATAGATTAAAAGTCTACAAAGAATTTAACAAGAACGGAGACATCCAAGTTATCCAAGAGCAATGCGAAAATGACGCAACTAGAAGGCTATTAAGACAGACAATGAACAAATTGAAAGGGCAACATGACTTAAACAAAGATATCCGTGAGATTCAAATTATAATGTCAAAGGACAAACATCGAGAATCAATTAAGAGAATTTTACAATTGGATCATGAATCAGTTAACAAGATGAAAGCAGTATTAGAGAAACAGAAGACTATCGAACGGAATGCAAGAGTTCTAGATCAGGATAAGCGATTATCTTTCTTCCTAGATGAAAATGACTACAAACTTGTAACTGAGACTTTATACACGCTAAGCCAAGATAAAAACGATGCATTAGTTGGACTTTGTAAAGATTGGAGGATATTCGTCGGAACACAAGGAAAGGATAAGAAGATTGAGAGGATAAAGTTAAGACAGAAACAATTAGCTACAATAAAAACATAGGCCAATAACCTAAGCATTTAAACCATAGGACTTATATACAAGTATTGTGTAACGTGTTCTGATGACACAAGAAAGTCAATCAGAAACAAAGAACGATACCGTGCCCGAAGAGGCATTGAATCACAGGTCACAAGGTCCGATATTAACGAAAGGTCAAAGGATTTTAGGCCATAAAGTAGTCGGGGGATTTAACAATCAGTCGATTGATTACGGAGTCCAAATCAGCGAAAAGGATTCCTTGGATGTGCATAAGAACTTAGACGTTCAGGACGAACTTATCAAAGATGCACAGAACGCACCGAAACATTCCTATGGAATCAGAACAGAGTATAATGCAAAAGTAGTCTATGATCTCATACAAAGCAAAAAACTATGGGAAGATTTTCAAAAATCAGGACTTGACTTCTATATCCCTGATGTCTCAAGTGCCGAAGTCTTAGAGCCTGCTAGAAGCAATCTAGTGACTATGAATCTTCTCAGATATTCACCTGAGACATTGAAATGCTACGATGACCACACCTTTAAGAATCTGTATCGAAGAGAACCGAACGGACATTTCCGAATAGGTAAAGAAGTCCCACGAGATCAGCCAATCATAACCCACGAATTTATTTGGGATTGTTTGGTAGACATCGCAGAAAAACACAAAGAAGAATTCGAACTGATGGAAGATCATACTTACGAAGATAGGAAAGGATATCGTAGGTATTTCGGTGTGCTCTCGAAAAGATTAGACAGAGACATCCAAGATTCATTCCGTATCGGTGACACCGTTAGAATCGGTGCGATGGTTAGAAACGGAATCGCTGAAAACATGAGTGTAGGATTTGACTTGTGGACTTATGCGGTTACGTGTCAAAACGGTAGCATTGGACGTAACAAAGAGTTAGGTTCACAAGCATGGAAGCACATTGGCAAGGCTGACTTATTGAAGAATGACATCTATGAAGGACTTAATGAAATGGTCTCAGTAGGAGAGGAATTCGTATGGTATTACGAGCAAGCGAATCTAATCCAGTTCACACAAGATCACCTAAAGAAAATATATGAGAGTGCAAACATAGCAGACAAATACTTTAACGAGAAGTATTTTGAGATTGTCAGAAAAGAAGGCAAGGGACGAAAGGTCGAGGATATTCTTTTGGCACAAAAAGATATCTCTTTGTGGGAAGGCTACAACGCATTAACTCAATCGTTGTGGCATACTGAGGACTTGTCTTTTGACAGAAAAGCAAGCACTCTAAGGAAGTTGAACAATGAATTAGTCGCAATAGTCAAGGCGACTAAACCTTAATTTTTTGGGACATGAAGTTAACAAAAGAGGGTGGAGAAATATTGAAGGAAATAGCAGAAGCAGAAGATAATAGGAAATGCTCTAACTGTATTCGATTCAAGGAATGCAAGTATTTCGCAGTAGCAAGCCAAGCATTAGCATCTGTAGGCGCAACGGGTAAAGAGGAAAAGAAGGACGATGTTATTGATGTAGAAAAATCGCTTGCATATACCTGTAAATCATTCCTAGATAAGAAACTGTTCACACTAAGCAAAGTGGGAGAACAACTATATACGCGGTAGAGTGATTAGTGCTTAGTAATATGGTTAAAGATGCAAGTAAAGTCACAGTGGAAGCGTTTAAGTGCTTACGTTGTCAGCATATTTGGGTTCCAAGAGATCCCAGCAATCCACCTATTCAATGTCCCAAATGTAGATCCCCGTTTTGGGATAGGCCAAAGAATGAGCGATAAGAAAAAACCATTTAATGCGGGAATCCAGAAGGCTTGTCCTTGTTGTGAGGGAATAATGCTATTGCTGAACAAGGATAAGTCTGAGTCTGACTTATTCGATACTTTTGTTTGTCCTAATTGCGGGTTAGACTTGAAATTCCATAATAGAAGACAAATCGATTATTGGTTAAGTCAGCAATAGAAATTAAATACTTATACCCACTTGATGCCAAGCGTCTTTAAGGCTAGTTGTTAGACTTGGATCAACTCTTTTTGCAATAGTCATCGTTGCCTTTGCAAACTGCTTAAACGTGCAATCGCTTTTCACTAGTCGCTGATCTCCTATGGTCTTATACCAAATTTTTCCGCACTTTTCCCATGACTTTCCACCGACTTCATATGCAAAATTATAGAATGCTTTGTTAGGAATCCCGCTATTAATATGGAC